>Ga0208198_1001156_pt1 | contig 24654 bp, 17 predicted proteins | sample AD_JPNTR2_MetaG_FD_184446 | JGI IMG/M metagenome (GOLD analysis project Ga0208198, IMG submission 184446) | Active sludge microbial communities of municipal wastewater-treating anaerobic digesters from Japan - AD_JPNTR2_MetaG (SPAdes) (version 2) | ecosystem: Engineered > Bioreactor > Anaerobic...
GTGCGCGGCGGCGGATCAAGTCTTCCAAGGTGTGAGCATAAGGCTCCAAGCCAGGTTCAGCCTTGATGTAAGAGCGTAAAACATCCGGTTCAATCGCCAAAAGTTCAGGTTGAATGAACGATGAAGCCTCGCTGAATCTTGTAAATAGGGCTTGCACCCTATCTGATCGGACCTTTGCCGCGGAAAGGGTTCGATCAGTCGAGTAGTCGGCGTCTGCAAACACCGCCAGTCGGTACAGTTCTTGCTTCAAACCAAAGCTCAGATCAAGGCACTTTTTAATCTGCTGGGCACCTTGAGCCAAGGTCCCACGACAAGGCTCAAGCTCAGGAAGCTGGCCTTCCAACTGGGTAAACAACTGCTCCCATTCTTCATAAGAGCCAAACAAATGCTCAAGGCTCCAGCGGTACTCTTTTGGAACATCTTCCCGCTTTGCATCACCACTAGGAGTATATTTTGTCCAAGCCAAGGCTCCTGCAGGGGCCATAAGACCAGTAGCCAAAGCACATGCAAGCAACGGTTTACATCGCAGACCATCAAAAGACGCCATCTTGTCCTCCATAAAAAGAAGCGGTGGCTATTGTATATCAAATCGGTGCACGGGGACAGGAGCATTGGTGCGCCAAAAACTCTCACCTACTTCCTTCCAAGCGGCGCGATTTTGCGACGATTCGGTCGAAGTCGCTCTCGAACAGTCGGTCCTGAATGATGCGATACTTCTCGAACTCGCTTTCAGCGTGTGCTTTTGCGATCTCGGCCGTCACCTTGCCGGAATCCTGTAGAACCTCGCGATCAGTCGCGGCCAAGAAGCGATTGAGGCGCGTCTCCCAGTCCTGCATGGTCATGGGAATTTTGCGCAGCGCCATATCTTCGGCGACGTCCAAGTACGCATTTACTAACCGCGAAAGCTGCTTGAGCTCATGTTCAGTCAGGTAGTTCTTGGCCACAACAACATCGAACTTCTGAATCTTGCCATGGGGTGCGTCAGTCCAGGTGGAAAGGCCCATGTGCTCCTTGGTGGAGTCAGCGCGCTCAACGATGACCTCTGCAGCTGTGTGCCCGTGGATGGCCCAATGCAGCTTGTTCTGTACCGTGGCAAAGAAGCGCTTGGTAGCCTGCGCCGTCACGTCGTAGTCGATGGATGTTGCGTAGATATCGGTGATCTTCTGGTAGAACTTGCGCTCGGACAACCGAATTTCTCGGATGCGCTGTAATTGCTCCTCGAAGTAGCGATCACTCAGGACAGAGCCACCGCGCTTGAGTCGCTCGTCGTCCATTGCGAAGCCCTTGATCGTGAACTCCTCAATGACCCGCGTGGCCCACTTGCGAAACTGAACGGCCCTTTCGGAGTTAACCTTGTAACCAACGGCAATGATGGCTGAAAGGTTGTAGTGTTTGGTATCGTAGGTCTTACCGTCGGCGGCAGTTATCCGAAATTTTCGGATAACTGCCACCTCCACTAGCTCGCTGTCCGCAAACACCTTCTTCAGGTGGTAATTGATAGTACGGACATCAACATCGTAAAGCTGCGCCATCATCTTTTGGCTAAGCCACACGTTTTCGTCGGCGTAGACTGCCTCTACACCACCTGCGCCGCTGGCCGCCACAAAGGTCAGGTACTCGGCCGCCGAGGACCTAACCAGAGAGCCGCCATTGGAATTCTTTTTACTGCTCATGCAACCTCCGCCTCTAGGACGCCGGCGACCAACCTCTGCACCCCTTGGAAGTGACCCGCGTCGTTTGGCTCGTCCAGTCGGCGTACAACGCTCGGCGTGCCTCAAGTGCCGCTCCAGATACGAATAATAACCCAGAGTTAAGTTTTGCGCAGGCCTGCGATCCTCCTGATAATACTCCAGCCAAGGACCTAGCCCAGTAATACCCGCCATTCCTTGGTGACCATCCCAATCTTGACCGCAATCTGGTTTAGGTGCATTAAGCACCTGCGAGCTGTTCGCCAATCAGGAGTTTGCCATGCCTTCCAGGATTTTTCCGCCGCTGTTGCTGTTGTTTTCAAACATGTTCATGACCTACGCTTGGTACGGACATCTGAAGGATCTGCGGGCCAAGCCGCTGATAGTGGCCATTCTGGTAAGCTGGGGAGTCGCCTTTTTTGAATATTGTCTGCAGGTTCCGGCGAACCGCATCGGTTTCCAAATGTATTCGCTGGGGCAGTTAAAGGTAATGCAGGAAGTCATCACCATGGTCGTGTTCTTCCTGTTCGCCACGCTCTACATGAAGGAAAAGCTAAGCCTGGACTACCTATGGGCCGGCCTCTGTCTAGTCGGAGCGGCTTATTTCATGTTCAGAAAACACGGCTGAGTTGGGTGTTGCCGCTGGAGTAGGTCACCGTTACCTTCCGAAAAGCTTCATGATGGTGAGCTGGTTAAGTGCGCTTATCGCAGCTTCGAACTCTTGCCGCGTGAGCCTTACTGGCCAAGAAGACATCTTGGAACGTATTTCAGAGCCGAGCGCCTCACGAAGGTCATCCCACTCCTGGTCGGAAAAGATCGAGAACACTGCTTCGCCATCCCTGACAACTACACCGACGTCCATTCCTGGCCAGTACAGGATACGGCCGTCTACTGGGGATGTGACCGGCATATCTGACATTCCCGAGGGATACCCCATGCCCTGGGCTCGGACAATCGTCATGTTGGCGATTGTCGAACCGGCTCTAATTTGAGAGCCGTGATCGGCTACCTTGCGCGCAATACGCTGCTCCGTTCCTGCTGCTACCTTCCATGTTCTTGACATTGCATCTCCTCCTGTTCAACCAAGTATCGAACCGAAAACCAGCGTGCCATCCTTGCAATCGACGTTTCAGGTGTGAACCGCCCATAATCCGACTTGAGCTTGAAGTAGACCCTGGACGCGTCTCCTCCTCGTCTCTAAGAATCAGGCATTGTCTGTTATTGGGCCAGATCGCTGGGATTTAGTCAACACAAATTATGTCGAGAATAATACGCACTGCTGGTGGGGTGGCTGGGCGTTTCGCTTTGCGCTAAGTTGTAATGGCTGTACAATGTTGTGGGTTTTTGTGTGGGGTTCCGGATGTTTGGCATCGGTACTCAAGAACTTTTGTTGATTTTGCTGGTTGTGCTGTTGCTTTTTGGGGCTCGGCGCATTCCTTCGGCGCTTGGTGGTCTTGGTAAGGGCATCAGGGAGTTTAAAAAGGGGCTTAAGGGTGACGAGGACGATGCCGCTGCGCCAGAGATTGTGGCGCAATTGAAGACAGGCTTGGGTAAACAGATTCGCTTGCTCCCTGATGGGACCCTGGAAGTGGGGGTCGAGCAGGGGGCGACCTTGGTCCAAGTTGACCAGGTTTGGGCGACCATTCAGGATGAAAATTCCACGGGTAAGATCCCTCTTGTTTCGGTGAAACGCATCGTTTTTCGTGCATGATTTAGCTAAGTTGGGGGCAATATGGTCCGCTTTGGTCTCGTGGGTTGTGGCCGAATTTCTGGTTATCACCTTGAGGCCCTTGGTTTCCATGACGATGCCCAAGTTGTCGCTGTTTGTGATGTGATCCCTGAGCGTGCAAAATTCGCTGCCTCCAAGATTCGGGCCGCCACAGAAGTCGCGTGGTTTTCCGACTACGATCAGATGCTTAAAAGCGGTGGGTTCGATGTTGTAAGTATTTGTACCCCCTCAGGTCTGCATCCATATCAAGGGGTTGCTGCTGCCAACGCTGGCTTTCATGTGGTGACGGAAAAACCCATGGGGATCGCCCTTGAGCCTGTTGACGCGATGATTAAGGCCTGCAGGGAAAACAACGTGCAGTTGTTTACGGTGCTTCAAAATCGTCTAAATCCCACCGTGACTTTGTTAAAACAAGCGATAGATAAAGGTCGTTTTGGCAAGATCCACTTTGTTCAAGTTAACGTTTTTTGGTCAAGGCCTCAGGAGTATTACGACCAAGCCTCCTGGCGCGGAACCTTGGAATTAGATGGCGGCGCGTTCATGAATCAGGCCTCTCACTACGTCGACTTGGTGCAGTGGCTGGCTGGTGACGTGGCCGAGGTTCAAGCCTTAACTGGAACGCTGGCTCGCAATATCGAGGCCGAGGATACTGGCGCTGCGATTCTGCGCTTCCAAAATGGAGCTATAGGAACCATCAACGTGACGATGCTGGTTCATCCAAAAAACCTTGAAGGTTCCATCACCATTCTTGGGGAGCGTGGGACCGTCAAGATCGGCGGGGTGGCCTTGAACCGGATTGAACGCTGGGACTTTGAAGGCTATGAGGACGAAGACAAGCTAGTGGCTGAATCTGGTTATTATCCAACATCTGTTTATGGCCATGGTCATACTGGCTTTTATCGTAATGTAATCGATGCTCTTGAAGGTAAAGCCACGGATTTTATTGATGGAACCGCTGGGCGAAAGTCGCTTGAGCTGATCTTGGCTATCTATCAGTCGGCCTTTACAAGAAAGCCTGTGGGGGTGTCTGACGGTGCTTGATAAGACGAAAACTGTTGGGGTTTTGGGGCTTGGATACGTGGGGTTGCCACTAGCTAGGGCCTTTGTTGACAGCGGCTTTAAGGTTATAGGCCTTGATACCGACGCTGAAAAGGTAGCGCTGCTTGAGTGCGGCCGCTCATATATCGCCCACATACCTAACGAAGTGATTTCACAGATGCTGGCCAGTGGCTTCACGGTTACCACTGATTTTGCCTGGGTTTCCGAGTGTGATGCCTTGCTGATCTGCGTGCCCACACCTTTGACTATCAACCGCGAACCTGACATGACCTTTGTACAGCAGTCCTGCGAGGACATCGTTCCGTTTTTGCGACCTGGGCAGTTGATAGTGCTTGAATCAACCACATATCCAGGCACGACTGACGAGGTGATGAGGCCCATCCTGGAATCTGGCGGGTTAGTTGCCAATCGCGATTTTTGGTTGGCGTATTCACCAGAACGAGAGGACCCGAATAATCCCAATTTTCGTACGCGCACCATCCCAAAGGTGGTTGGCGCCGACGACGCTAGGGCCTTGGAGATGGCCACCAAGTTGTACAGCGCCGCGGTGGATGTTGTGGTGCCTGTGGCTGGCACTAGGGTGGCAGAGGCCGCCAAGATTCTGGAAAACACCTTCAGGGCGGTAAATATCGCCTTGGTTAATGAGCTCAAGATTGTTTTTACCAAGATGGGCATAGATGTTTGGGATGTCATTGACGCGGCATCGACCAAACCATTTGGATTCATGAAGTTTGTTCCGGGACCTGGCCTGGGTGGTCACTGCATCCCAATCGACCCCTTTTACCTGGCCTGGAAGGCCCGCGAATACGACGTTGTATCGCGGTTTATCGAAACGGCCGGCGAGGTCAACCGTTCGATGCCACACTGGGTAGTCGAACGGACGATGCAGGCGTTTTCCCGCCGTGGGATGGGGCTGGCTGGGTCGCGCATCTTGGTTGTGGGGCTTGCCTACAAAAAGAACGTGGACGACGCCCGAGAGTCCACCACGTACAAGCTGATGGAGCTTTTAGAGGCTGAAGGGGTCAAGGTCAGTTATCACGATCCGTTCATTCCAGTTGTCCCAAAATCCCGTGAATTCAGCCACTTTACAGGGCGTGTCAGCGTTCCTTTGGAACAAGCCGGTGACTTTGATGCGGTCTTGATAGCCACCGATCACGACGTCATCGATTGGGATGATTTGCTTAAAAAGGCAAAACTGATCGTTGATACCAGGGGCGTTTATCGCAAGGCCCACGAAAAAGTGGTCAAGGCATGATGGGGTAAGGATGGGGACAGTTGTCATAACTGGAGCTGCTGGCTTTGTTGGGTTTCACGCCTGCGTGCGTTTGATGTCCTTGGGTCACAAGGTCGTTGGGGTTGATAACCTAGGGCCTCTTTTTTTCCCTTCGTTAAAACACGCTAGGTTGGAAGCCCTGCAAAAAAGTGCTGATTTTGTGTTTCACAAGCTTGACTTGGCTGACCATGGTGTCTTTGAAGACTTGGTTGCGCAGGTGCGTCCTGATGTGATTATTCATTTGGCGGCCCAAACTGGAGTTCGTTACTCGGCTGAAAATCCTGGAATTTATGTCAAAAACAACGTTGAGGCCTTTACAAACGTTTTGCAGGCGGCTCGGTTAAACAGTGTGCCGCGGTTACTGTACGCATCATCTTCCAGTGTCTATGGGGAAGGTGATGGGCAGCGTTCTGAGGCTGAGCGTGCTGACCAGCCTGTCAGTTTTTATGCGGCAACTAAAAGGGCCAATGAATTGATGGCTTATTCATACGCCAGCCAGTTTGGTTTGCCATCTGTGGGTATGCGCTTTTTTACGGTGTATGGCCCTTTTGGTCGGCCTGATATGGCGGTATGGACTTTTACAGGTCAGATGCTGCGTGGTCAGCCTGTCTCTTTGTATAACAACGGCCAAATGCAGCGCGATTTTACTTATGTTGACGATGTGGTTCAGGGGATCGTCCGTTTGATGGAAGTGCCTTTGACAGGCGCTTTGGTAGTCAATGTGGGCTCTGGACGCAGTGAGCCGCTGGCCCGATTAATTGAGGTGTTATCAAGGGTTACAGGTAGCCAGCCGATCTTGAATCCCATGCCGATGCAGGCTGGCGATGTGTCTTCGACTTGGTCGTCTTGTGACCGCCTATTTGAGCTGACTGGGCATCGGACTGGCATCTCTTTGGATGTTGGAATTCCCAAGTTTGTTGACTGGTTTTCCAAACACCCAAGCATCGTTGACGCTGTTGAGGCAGAAAGGGTAGGCCAATGAGCAAGCGCCCCTATATGGCCCATGAAAGTGCTGTAATTGATGGGGAAAATGACCTTAATGGTTACATAGACCCGCAAATTGGGGCCGGCACCAAGATCTGGCACTTTTGCCATGTGTCAGCTGGGGCCAAGATCGGGAGCAACTGTGTTTTGGGGCAAAACGTTTTTGTTGCCTCAACGGCCGTTATTGGAAATGGGTGCAAAATCCAAAACAACGTCAGTGTTTATGATGGGGTAGAGCTTGAAGACCACGTTTTTTGTGGGCCCTCCATGGTTTTTACCAATCTGTCAAATCCGCTTCCGCGGGCGGCCATTTCACGACGCCAGTTGTTCGCGAAAACTGTCGTCAGAAGGCACGCCTCGATTGGAGCTGGGGCCGTTATCATCTGTGGCCATGAACTTGGAGAGTCGTGTTTCGTGGCAGCAGGCTCGGTCGTGACCAAAGATGTGCCTGCATACGCCCTAGTTGCCGGCAATCCAGCGCGATTGATGGGCTGGGTGTGCCAGTGTGGGGCCAGACTCTCGTTTCAGTCCAACACCGCAAAATGTGAGGACTGTGGGGCAAAATACCAGCAGGTCTCAAGCGAAAAGATAACACAGGTGTAAGAAAGCAGGTGTGAGAAAGCCAATGAAGGAACAGCAGCCAATTCCATTTATTGACCTAGGTGCTCAATATGAAACGGTAAAACAGCCTCTTGAAGCGGCTGTGTTATCAGTTTTGCGCTCCCAGCAGTTTATCCTTGGGCCCACTGTAAAAAACTTTGAATCCGCATGTGAAGCCTATTGTAACGTGCCGTTTGCAATGGGAGTTTCTTCTGGGACAGATGCCTTGCTGATTGCCTTGATGGCCCTTGGAATTGGCCCAGGCGATGAGGTGATAGTTCCTGACTTCAGCTTTTTTGCGACCGTTGGCTCGGTAGTTAGAGTTGGGGCAACTCCGGTGTTCGTCGATATTGATCCTGCGACCTTTAACATGGACCCAGCTGCCGTTTCGGCCGCCATAACAAGCGCGACCAAGGCGGTTATTCCAGTTCATCTGTTTGGCCAGTGTGCTGACATGACTTCCATAGTCGCGATTGCACGCAAACACGGCATATTTGTGATTGAAGATGCCGCTCAAGCCATAGGTGCGTCTTGCGAGGCTGGAAACGCTGGTGCCATTGGTGATATTGGCTGTTTTTCTTTTTTCCCGACCAAGAACCTAGGCGGCATTGGGGATGGCGGTTTGGTCACCTGTCAGGACCCCAATCTGTATAATCGCTTGATCCAATTGCGAAATCACGGTTCTAGCCCCAAATACAACCACGTGCTTGTGGGTGGAAATTTTCGCTTGGACGCCATTCAGGCCGCGGCCTTGTCAGTAAAGCTTAACTATTTGGATTCTTGGACAAAGGCACGAAGGGAACATGCAAGCCATTATCGCGCCAGTTTGCAAGGCATCGATGGGATAGAGCTGCCAACAGAAGTGGCTGGAAACAAACATGTTTATCATCAGTACGTGATCAAAGTACCAGGCAGGCGTGATGAGCTTCGAAAGCGTCTATCGGATGCTGGTATTGGAACTGAAATCTACTATCCAAAACCACTACACAAGCAGCCATGCTTTCAAAATGCTCCGGACGATCACTGTCCTCAAGCACAGCACGCAAGCGAGTCAGTGTTGGCCCTGCCAATCTTCCCAGAGCTGACAAAGGAACAATTGGACAGAATCTGCAACGCAGTTTCGGAGCTTTTTTAAGCTGGACGCAATAGAGAGGCCAGCATCTTGAGTGCTGGAGTTCGCCCACTAGTCTACTTGGTCATCTATGCACTGATCAAAGGCGTAGCCTTTCGCACGACACTTTAAGGGGTCCTTCTCGGTCTCAAGCGACTCGTACAGGTCGTCGCATGAAACTGTCTCAAGGCAAACCAGATACTCCTCAAATTCGGTGCCACAGCCAGAATCGTCTGCTTCCTCAAGTAACTCGTCAAAAGTCCGGGTGCACTCGGACACGTCGATGTCTTCTCCGTCTTGTGCTGCACACGACTTAACCTTGTTGCAGAATTTACCGACGGCATCCTGACCGCACCCAAACAACATCCCCATCGCCATGCAAGCTACGAAAACCATAGAGAAACGCAACACCAATCCCTCCATTCAAGTCAACCGACGCGGCAACGATGCCACACCTCAAAGCTACGTGTCAAGTTTTGATTTGACCAAAAATCAGATTGTTAGCTCCGATTTTTTTGGCTTGATTTAGGGGGCAATCCAGCAACTATTTTCGAAAAATTAGACACGTCGCTTTACATCAGTTTTAGAAATTCTTATATTCACCCGTGCTCGATTTTAAGCGGGCTATTATCGCGAGAACAGATCGAATGTGTGTTGAAGGCATGTTCAATTTCAGGAGGTTTTTATGAAACGCTTGCTCAGTGGAGTGCTCGGCGTTTTGATGGTGGCTGCCGTTATGGCTCCATCACCTGCCGCGGCGGAATTCCCAAGTCCTGCAGTTTATGTCGGCGTGTATGGTGGAGCCTACATCAGGACTAATGACTGGGACATTGGCCACAAGTTGAATGGTCTGCCCACAACTCGTTTCAACGGCGACGTTGGTTTTAGGGTGGGTGGTCACATCTTGCCCCAGTTGGCAATCGAAGCTGGATTCGCCTATGTGCCAATCAAGAGCGCTACGGCAACCAACCATGCAATGTCATACGACATTCAGGTGCTTTATCACTTCCTCAAGAGCAATTGGTCGCCCTTTGTTTCTGCTGGGTTTGGTGGCTACACCAACTTTAGCGCAGATCTGGGCAAGGACACGGACACCAGGGGCTTGATCGGAATTGGTGTTCGCGGTCTGGTTACCCCTTGGATGGCCCTGCGCCTGGATATTCGTGACGCCATTACTGACGGTTTGACCAAGGGTGGTGCTCACATCATTGAGATACTTCTTGGTCTTGACTTCTTTGTGTGGGGAGTCGAGAAGCCTGAGCCTAAGCCCGCTGACCGTGATGGCGATGGCGTGCCAGACGAAGAAGACGCATGTCCAGATGAGCCAGGTACTATCGAAACCAAGGGCTGCCCCGATAGGGATGGCGATGGAATCATCGATTCTGAGGACGAATGTCCGGACGAAAAGGGTCCTCGTGCGACTAAGGGGTGCCCCGACAGGGACGGCGACGGTGTGCGTGACAAGGACGACCGCTGCCCAGACGCCGCTGGTCTCCCAGCCCTCAAGGGTTGTCCTGACAGCGATGGCGATGGTGTGCCAGATATCGATGACCGCTGCCCAGACGTTGCTGGTCCGAAGTCCCTCAAGGGCTGCCCTGACAGCGATGGCGATGGTGTGCCAGATATCGACGACAAATGCCCCGAGATTCGTGGTCTGAAATCCCACGACGGTTGTCTGCCTGAAAAGGCCAAGAAATTTACCGGTGCGATTAAGGGCATCAAGTTCGCCACTGGCAGCGCCAAGATCCACGCATCTTCCAACAAGGTGCTGGACGAAGCGGTGAAAGTCCTGATGGAGTTCACGGACCTGCGTCTGCGTATTGAAGGCCATACTGACAGTACCGGTAAGTATGAAAAGAACAAAACACTGTCCCAGGCTCGCGCTGAGTCAGTTCGCGACTACCTGATCAGCAAGGGCGTCGCGGCGGATCGTCTGGAGGCTGTTGGATACGGTCCAGACAGGCCTGTCGCTGACAACCGCACCTCTAAGGGACGTGCTGAAAACCGCCGTACTGAGTTCAACGTTCTGGCGGTTGAAGAATAGTCTTTCCTGGTGGGGTCGCTTATGACCCCACCGCTTTCATTCATCTCCCTGACACCCTCTGTCCTGATTTTACGCAAATAGTTTGTCTAAAGGTGCTAATACCGTATACAATTATACGGTGTTAAGAGAAGGGGGATTTCATGACCATTTTACAGTGTCAGCAATTTTTGCCTACTCACGTTGCCGTCCCTTTGCGCCTTGTGATCGAGTCAACTGAGCCTATCGAGGCTGGGGCAGCTTTGTTGTTGGCCGTTCATCGATGGATGCGGTTGCTATTTACCTTTTATGCTGGCCATGAAATCGAGGTGATGCCTGGTCGTTTTTCACAATTAAAAGCGGCCTTGGAAAGCACAGGGATAGAGATTGATGCCTTGGATGATTTGCTCGTCCTGGCTGAAGAATTTTTGGATCCAGATGAGATTTGTACTCGCCCTGATACAAAGACTGCAGAGCTAACAGATAAGATGCTTCATGGCTTTGTTTCTGCTGTAGAAGCCACTGAAAAGATTTCATTGTTTGCCACCTCGCCATCATTGCAGGGCAGGATTTATGAATGGAGAGGGACTGGTGGATATAGCATTGATTTCGGCGAGCTTGCCGATGAGGAGCCTTCCACATGGATGGCTGTTGGCGATGATGCTCCAAAGCGAGTGGCTCATTCCGTGATGGTTAACGGCATCCCCCATCCATTGATTCAATGCCCAAGTTCTTTTGATGATGCAGAAAAGGATTTAGCTTTAGTGTGTTTTGAGTGTCCCTATGGGGGACTTTTTAACAAGGACATGGAGCGTATTGCTCCCGCATTTAAGCTAAACGGTGCAAGGGCTTTGGGGCGTTTGCTGAACCGAGCTCAGCTGTCTTTACAAGATGCTGGTAACTTGGCTACTACCTTACGAGATGCTGGCTTGAACGAAGTGGCGTTGGAATTGCTCTTAATCTCGTCCATTTCGCATGCTCCCAAGTTTCAGCCTGACGCTGTGGCCGAGTTTCGTCAGCTGGCAGCCACCACCGATGATGCTGCAGTTATAGACTCGTGGCTGATCGAGCAGCTGGAAATTAGTGCAAACAAGCTTAAACAGGCTGGCGATTTTAGGGCATTTGCAGATGTGCTGCTTGCTAAACAACAGCTTGAAAGCGGCCAGGCCAGGGCCAAAACCCTGCTTGATATTGCGGACCTGTACCTGAATGACTTGAAGGAACCTGGAAGTGCCGTGTTGTGTCTGCTGTCTTATCTCGAAGATTATCCAAGCGATACGACGGCAATGGATCGCATTGCCCAACTGGCGTTTGAAACGGCTAATCCGGCTGAAAGCGCCGCAGGTCTTACAGCCTTAGCGTCTGGTAATAGGGGTGCTATTAGGGCAGATCTGGCCTCGACAGCCGCAACTATTTGGCATCGCCTTGAGAAACCAGAAGAGGAATTTAAGGCTTTGTTGCTCTTGATAGGGGTCGAACCAGATTCGAAAGGGGCTGTTGAGGAAGCTTTAGCGATTAGTAGTGGTAATCCTGAGGCGTTGATTAAGCTTTGGAAAACGTTAAAGGAATCTTCAAAGGATGGTGGTGAAAAGGTTAGGGCAGCTGTCGAGCTGTCGTTTTTGCTGGCACAACAGGGCGACCAAGAACAGGCCATAAATGAGTGGCAGTGGATACTTAAGCAAGATCCAGGACAGACGGCGGTATATGACGCCTTGGTGGATAGCTTTTTGGAAAAGGGTGAAAAGGACAAGGCGGTTGAGCTGTCCCAAAATCTGCTGCTTAGGCTGATTATTCCTGAGACAAGGGTTCACGTTTTGCGGCGTTTTGCCAGGATTTTGGTGGACCTTGAAGAAAGTTCTGCCAGGACAGAGATGGTGTTTGCTGAGGCGCTGTCTCTATCCCAAAACAATCAGGAGATCGCTGAAAGGTTAGCCAAGATATATGCCGACCGAGGTGAATGGAAGGCCTATCTGGCAGTACTGGGGCGGATTGCGGCGTCGTCACCCTTGGAACAAGCTGCTCAAACTTTGATGCAAATGGCGGATGTGGCGCTGGAAAAGCTGGATGATCCTTTGGCGGCGTTGGGCTTTTTGACTGCAGCTGCTAAAAAGGAGCCTGGTAATCAAGAACCAAGGCTGCGCATCGAAAGCTTGCATGAGCGTTTGGGGCTTTGGGCGGAGGTGGCCAGAGATTTAGAGGCTAGGTCCAAGGGAGAAGACCGTGTTGATGTGCTGATTCGCTTGGCCCAAGTTTATGAAGAGCGATTATCGCTGATTGAGCGGACCAAAGAGGCGCTGTGGCTTGCTTTGGCTGATGCGCCCCCGGAAAGAATTAACGAGATAGCGGCAAAGCTAATAAGCCTGCATCGCGCCGACGGTGAAAGGGACAAGGAGCTTAAAGCCTTTGAACATCAGGTTAAAGCCGCCAGCGACGAAAATGAGGCTGCCGAGCTTTTGATCTTGATGGCCAAGCGTGCCTTGGAGCCTCCACGAGATTCAAAGTTGGCTTTGAAATTCTTGGAAGAGGCCTTGGAGCACAATCCGCTTCACGGCGCAGCAGTAGAGTTAGCCAGCGAGTTGTGGCTTGAAAACTGGCAGGCAGAGCGGGTAATTGCCGCTGCTGAATTTTTGTTTTCACATCTGGCGCAAGAGCCTGAGCGTGAAGCGAATATTCGACGCATGGTGGGTGAAGCTGCAGCCAGGTGTGACCAACCTGAGGAGGCTGTTGCCCAGCTTTCCAGGGTGGTCAAGTTGGACCCATCAGACATGATGACCCGTGCAAGGTTGGGAAGACAGCTATCCCAACTTGGGCGTCATGAAGAGGCTATTGATGCCTTGAAGGACTGCTATTACTGGTCTGGTCCTGAAGGTGAGGCGTTGCTTTTGGCAGCCGTGAACAGCGCCCTTGAAGTGGGTAGGGGAGACTTGGCGCTCCGCTGTCTTGAAAACTTTGAAGGTGAACGCACCCTTCAGATTGAGCGTCTTTTCGTCAAGGCCGCCACTTTGGCCAAAGATGTAAAAAAGCAGGTGAGCCATCTGAAGGCGCTTGTGGAGCTTGAGCCGCAGGGGCCGACACGCTACACCGCGTTGATAAGACTTGGGGATTTACTTAAGGACTCCCTTCACGACCCCATACAGGCGATACAGTACTATCGTCAAGCTGCCACTCAAGGAACTGGTGCTAAAGCGGCTTATCACAAGGCCCTTGATGCAGCGGTTTCTGCAAATGAAAAGAACGCAGCTGTGGGAATCCTGCATTCCATGATGGAAATTGAGCCTGACGGTCATGTTTTGGCCAGTTTGTACCACGCCACGGCGCTTTTACTTAGGGAACTTGGTGAAAAAACCCGTGCTAGGCAGTATTTTGCCGAGGCAGTCGAGCTAAATCCCGATCTTCACGATGCCGTCGTTGAACTTGAAGCCGCATTGGCTAAGGAACCTGGCGAGCTTGCGACTCTTTATAGCAGTCTATCCAAACATTACCAGCTGTCAGGTCAGATTGAACGATTAATCACGACTCTAAGGAGGCTTGGTAAGCTTTATATTTCATTAAACAATCCTGAAAAAGCAATTGGGGTGCTGCGCCAGATCCTGGACAAGCTGCCAAATGATGAGGAAGCCTTGGCTTTGTTGGCTGAGACTATTGAAAAGACCTCTGGAAGGGAAGATGAGGCGCTGGAGGCCCACCGCGGGGTGCTTACGGTTGACCCGGCGCATATCGACAGTTACAGGGCGATTAGGGAGCTAAGCCTCATCCTTGATGATGATGACTTGGCATGGTGTGCTTCTGGGGCTTTGACGGTCTTGGGGCAGGCGACAGATGAGGAGCGTTTGGCGTTTGAACAAAAGCGTCAGCCGACTTTGCGGTTGCGTCGGGATTCATTGCCGGAAGATGGTTTTGTCCAGTGGATCCTGGATGATGACGCTTTAGGCGGTGTGGCGAACATTATGGCTTTGCTGCATCAACCGTTGTCAAATGTGCTGCCAATGAAACGACTGTCTGACCTTGGGCTATCAAATGAAAACCGCATTGACCTGCAGTCAAGGACCTTGTTTTCTAATATGGCTAATGCTGTTTCTCGCATTTTGGGTTTGCAATTACCGCCGATTTATCACGCCCCTGGAAAGGCGGGCATTGCGAAATTGCCCACCAGTACCCCTGCTTTGGCCGTTGGAGATGACGTCCTGAATCAGTGGCGTGGTAGGGAGCTCAGGTTTGCCCTAGGGCGTGCTGCAGTTGCGTGTGCGCCTGGAAATGAGCTGCTTGGCATCTCTGATGCGAAGGGGATCCGGCTGTTTATTATGGCTGCTTTGAAGATGGTGTTTCCTGACTATCAAGCGCCGGATGATGTAAAGGGAATTGAAGAGATGGGCAAAGGTCTGGCCAAACACATGTCCGCGGCTGCAATGCAGGATTTGAAGGATGTGTTGACCAGATTCAGGCAAAGCAATCGACCTGTTGATGTGCAAGCATTTGTGATGGCCGTTGACAGGGCTGCCACCAGAACTGGCCTGTTTTTGGCAAATGACATCCAGATCGCGGCAGGTGTTTTACAAAGCGATACGCTGTTTTTAAGTGAAATGGAGTATGGCGATCACTTGGTTGAAATGTGTGCTTGGTCTGTTTCTGCCAGATATGCCAACTTGCGTAAAGTTATGCTGCAGCCTGAGTAACCTTATGTTTTTGGGGCTGGGAGCGGGTCTTAATAGTTGACGCTGGTGCCTAGGTCGTAGTCAACGCTGACTGGAAACAGTTGTTTGTACAAGGCCTTTCTTTCGACTGGTTTTAAGTGCATATAAGCATACCTGGTCAGGTGTTCAGCCACCTTTCTGGCATAGTTTCGCCCTTCGTTGTAGGGGATGGATTCAACCATTTCATCGAATGGCAAGCCCTTGTTTTCATGCATGAATCGCTTGATTGCAGGTGCCCCGGAGTTATAGGCCGCCGAGGCAAACAGGATCTGTCCTTTGAAATCTTTTAGTAATTCCGACAGATAGTACATGCAAAACAAGACGTTTGGCCCAGTATCAAAGAATGTTTCCACGTGAAAAGGCACGCCTAAAGCCTTGGATACAATCTTGGCTGTGGCTGGGATCATCTGCATTATCCCCAAGGCTGCTGTATGAGACACCTGCCTAGCGTCGTACCTGGATTCTTGTCTCATGATCGCGTATGTCCACAGTTCTGGCATGTTAAAACGCTTGGCCAAGACTTGGGCCAACGGTCTTTCCGCTTTGGGATACCTTGCCATCCAGTACAGCGAGTTTGATTGCGTTGGAATTGGACCAAAGCGGCTACCAAAATCCTTTCGAGCCTTTTTAAAAAGACCGTTGTAATCGCCAGTCGCGTCGGCAACTGTTAACAGAAATCGCGCCTTGTCTTTGGTGCTTAAAGCACGTTCCACTTGGTTGGAAATGGCCTGATATTTTGCCCTTGCTGCCCTAGTTTGGCCAAGGTCGCCAAGATCTTTAACCTCTTGTAATTTTGCGCGAAGCCCAGGTTTTAATCGTTCAAAGGGCCACCAAGGCTTTGGGGCAGGCATTGCAGGCCCAGTCATCCAAATGGGCAACTTGGTGTTGTTCCACTCATTAAGCCGCATGGCTGCCAAAACCGCGTAGTATGACAGGGGATATTTGTCGACCGCTAGTTGCATCCATCGTAAGGCTTCGGCATTGTTGTTTAATTCCTTATGGGCCTTGCCAGCCCAGTACATGGCCTTTCCAGCAACCAGATTGTTTCCAAGGGGGACCATCCTTTCAAAGGTGGCGATGGCCTCTTCGTAGCGTTTTAGCTGGTAAAGTGACCAACCTTTAAACCACAGGATATAGCTGCGTTGTTTGTCTTTTGGGTAGGCTGCCAAAAAGCGATCAAATTCCGGGATTGCCCTTTCATATTCACCATGGTCATAAGGCAGCCAACCAAGGTAGTACATGGCCCTTACTCGGCTTGCGGTTGCCCCGGTGTTTAAATAAGCTCGGTACTCGGCCTCGGCCTTTTCGTAGTCTTCAACTTTGGCACATGCACGGGCCATCAGAATGTGCGATTCAGGCCCGCTCAAGGCCCCTTCGCTTCTGGCTTGCTCAAGGTAGGCTAAAGCCTTTGGACCATCGTCTCTTAGGTGAATCAGGTGCAGGCGGCCAAGAGTCAAGGCCCTTTTACCAGTTTTATCTCCGCCGTTATATATGGCGGTGTGTATGCGCATCGCCTCTTCATAATCCTTTGCACTAAAAAAGGCCTGGGCTCTCGCATCTAGTTCTTGGGCGTCAAGCTGCTCTTCAGTCAGCCCTGTTTTGCCTGCAGCAAAGGTGTCCGGCATCTCGATGAATAGTTCTTTGAATAACTTTTCTTGTTGGGCTGGAGGTGATGCTAAAGCCTTTAGCAATATAGCCTCGGCCTTGTCTAGGCGTGATGGTGAACTGGTCAGGACCAATTGGGCAAGATTGACCGCTTTGGCAGGCATCTCCTGGTCCAGATAGATTCTTCCGAGGGTTATCTTGGCTAAATTGGCCTTTTGGGACCTTGGATACTGGTTAATAAAGCTTTGTAATGAGTCGCCAGCAGTCGCTTGGCCTGCCTTTGCTTGGGCGTTTGCAAGTTCCCACAGTGCCAGCTCTTTTAAGACTTTTGGAATCGTTTTAAGGACCTGCGTGTTTAAGATTTCGATAGCTTCTGAATAATTGCCTGCTGCCGAGTGTGCCTGAGCTAGGGCAAGACCTGTCTTGGCTTTTTCCCGACCTTTGGCCATGGAATGCGCCTTTTTAAGGGGAACCAAGGCTTGGACAGGGTCAGATGTACGAATCTTGGCAACGCCTTCTTGTAACAGATTATCGACATGACTTGCCATTGCATACGCTGGCCACCATGAAAGCAACAAAATCAAAACAAACTTACGCACACCTGACCCTTACATCAAAACGGGTATGAGTATAGTACTCTAAATTGTAAATAGACCGCGGGGATCGTCGTACAGTCTTACAAGATCGCTTGGCAAAAACGGGTGATCCAGTGCCAAAGATAAGGTCTCATGTGGGCGATTAGGCAGGTTTGCACCTCGTGGCCACACCAGCACAATGGGCTTGCTTGCTAACTTGTTTGGCCAGTCAGCTAGGATTGGACAGGTGCTTGGTTCAGGTAACAGTTCAAGCAGCAGCGGCTGCAGCAACTTTTGGGTGGTTTCTAGGTCATGCAGGCTTTCAAAGGCGTATTTAATCTCCTTTGGTTGTTGGCGCTTGCCTTCTACCTGTTTGGCAAACAAAAACTGGATGCCCTCTACGCTAGCATCGTTTAGCCGGTCGATAAGCCCTTTTGCATCCAGGGCCACGTCATGGGGTGCAAGCCAGACGTCAAGCCACTCGCCAATGCTTTGATAGCCAACCGGCATAGGCTCGCGGTAGGTGATTTTTGGCAGGGGATGAAAACCACCAGACATCTTCAGTGTTAACCCGGCCCTACGCAAGATTCTTGGTAAGTGTTTGACCAAGTCTGTTTGAGATAAAAACGATGCAGGCCCAGTTTTGGAAAAAATCAGATGCCAAAGCTCAAATTGTTGTGGTTCTGAATCGTGAACCGCCCCGTCCCTGTCCCCGTCCCTGTCCCTGTACCCGCCCCTGTCCTCCTGGTCTTGAACAAACACAGGCAAAGACCTTGCCCCCTTAACAACCTGCGACCTAGCAAGCGCAATCTTGTTTGGAACACATCCCACCCCGCAGCCATGGCAAACCACGGTTTTGGCCGCTTCAATCTGGGCTGGGCCAGGTCTTACACCGTTAATTTCTTGCGGTTTTTCACATGGGTGCGTGGTTTTGCCATCCATGGCCAAAGCCCGTTCTTTAGCCAAAAAAGCCTTCTTTACACCAACATCCACGATTTCCCAGGGAAGCAAAGTCTCTTTGGAAATTTGCCCAGTTAGCTTGTCCCAGTCTATCCCAACTTCTGCAAATGCCTGCTGCCACAGATCGGCTCTGTTATGTTCGGACCAATCATCAAAGCGGCATCCAAGGTGATATGCCCGCTCAATGACGTCGGCCATACGGTGGTCACCTCTGGCCATTGCACACTCTAGGCGAGCTATAACTCCATCTGAATACTTCAGATTTATCCTGGCCTGCCTGGCCGCGTCCTTCAGCCTGTCGATTTTTCGCGCAATTTCATCTGGGGAGGCCATGCCTTCCCACTGAAAAGGCGTGTGTGGCCTTGGCACAAATACACCAACCGAGACGTTTACTGTGGCCCTGCCGATACCTCTGCCAAGCTTTTGGACGGCGCCGGCTAGCTGGACGATGGCATCAACGTCATCATCTGTTTCAGTTGGTAAGCCAATCATGAAGTAAAGCTTTAAACGTTGCCAACCATTAGAAAACGCTCGGCGGGCTGATTCCAGTAAATCTGCTTCAGAAATGTTTTTGTTGATGACATCCCTTAAGCGCTGCGAACCTGCCTCTGGTGCCATTGTAAGACCAGTCATTCTTACGGCTTTCAGGTCCTTCAGCGTCTGATCCTGTAAACCATAGGCGCGAAGTGATGAAACTGAAAGGGTCACATGCTTTGGGGTCAAAGTGCCTGATAAAGCATGCACCAAAGGACCAAGGGCAGGATAATCAGCTGGAGACAACGAGCCCAGCGAAACCTCCTCAAATCCACCATAGTCAATGGCCTCAAGCGTTGTTTGAAAGATGGCCTCAGGTGACCTGTCCCTTAACGGGCGATAGGTGTAGCCAGCCTCACAAAAACGGCAGCCTTCAGTACATCCACGCGCTATTTCCATGGAAACTCGGTCAAAAACAGCACGATTCCAAGGGACTATCGTTTTACTTGGGGTGGGAAAGGCGTTAAGGTCAGACAGGTAAACCCTTTGCACAGTTTCAGGCGCCTTGTCGTTAAGCGGTTTTGAGATGACAAAATCGCCACTTGGCACCGCCTTGTACAAACTTGGAACGTAAAATCCTGGGACCGTGGCCAGGTATTGAAGCACCGCTTGCCTGCCAGCCTTTTTACGCCTGCCAATTTCTAGTACCACGCCTGGAAGTGTTTCTTCGGCTTCCCCGATAAAAATGGCATCAAAAAATGGGGCTACAGGCTCTGGATGATGGGCGGTTGGGCCACCACCAAGCACGATTGGATGGTTGTCCAAACGGTCTTTAGCTCGCAGTGGTACTCCAGATAAATCCAGCAAATTCAAGATGTTGGTAAAGCACAGCTCATGCTGCATGGAGACGCCAATCACATCGAATTGCGACAGCGAGGAATGAGACTCCAGTGATACCAATGGAAGCTTATGTTGGCGCAATGCCTCCTCAAGATCTGGCCACGGCGAAAAGCAGCGCTCAACTTGGATGCCAGGTGTATCTGCCAGTAATCGATAAAGAATCTGGGTGCCAAGGTGGGACATTCCAACTTCATAAACGTCTGGAAAGGCTAAAACCACTGAAGCCTCAGGGTTTTTAGGCGGCTTTGCCGACCCAAATTCACCGCCCACATACCTAGAAGGGGTTTTCAACCGCTGCAAGAAGTTTTTATATGGATGATTTTGAATCGAAGACATCTAATAAAGCCTTGCATTCAAAGGAGTTTAGGATGTGGGAGCCAAAAACACCCTGTCTCGCCGCGGGTCAACTGAACGTACCACCACTTGAACTTTAGTACCTAAATCCACGTGTCCAAACCCAGTAACTGTTAGATTTAATCCAGTTTCATCCAGTTGAACCATTGCCCTGGAACCTTGTGTTGAAACGACTTCTCCCGAAACTTCCTGCCCCTCGTACTGTTTCAGATATTTAAGCAGCCAGTATCGTCTCGCTTCACGCTCGGTCGCGCTTAAAGCCTCACCACGGGCTTCCAGATCTCCAAATAATTTCAATAGTTCCTGCGTGTTTAAAGGGGCTACCCCATCATTAATAAAGCCTTTTAACTGGCCGTGAACCACATAGTCCTGGAATCGTCTAAGGGGTGCGGTGACTTGAGTGTAGCCCACTACCCCCATGGCCCAGTGGAAATCTGGCTGGGTGGTTAGCTCCGCCTTTCGCATTGAGCGCAGCAGTTTCAGGGTCGAGGCCTTGCTAGTCGGGTCCCACTCGCCAAGCGCTGTTTTGTCGTCAGGTGGGGGTTGCCTTCGATAAACCACCGGAATGTCATGCTCTTTAGCGAATCTTCCAGCCAAAGTACAGGCCAAAATCATGAACTCAGAAACAAGGCGCCTAGCAGCTGAATCATGCTCAATCCTGTGTAGCTGAGGTTTTCCGTCAATCACTCTTACCAAGTGCTCATCCTTTTCGATTATGACGGCACCATCTTGTACTCGCCTTGTAGCAAGCGCTTGAGCCAGGAAATTCAAAGTATGCAGCGTTTTTGACGCTGGATGTGAGTCAACTTGGTTTTGGATCTGGGCATCGGCTTCTTCATAGGTAATCCTGCATCCAAGCTTTGTAAACACAGGTTTTATTTCGAAGTGTGACACCAATCCAAACGAGTCAATTGTGCAGATAAAATCCAGGGCAGGATGTTGCACTCCGGTCGTGAAAGCCAAAGCACCCTTCGACAGGATCGGTGGCAGCATTGGGATCGTTCGGTCTGGCAGATACAGGGATGCTGCCCTAGTCATTCCCTCGCGTGCAACCAACGAATCGGGTGGAATCCTTGCAAAAACATCAGTTATCAAAATGTGCACCTGCCATCGTCCATCTGGCAGGTCCTCGACCCACAGTGCATCGTCTACGTCAGTAGTCCAAGGATCGTCAATTGCAAGCGGTCCAACGCCAGAAGCGCCAAGCTCGGTGCGATTAATCAATTCTTTTTGGGATATTGGTGTGTTTGCTAACTCTATCGCCTCATTTTGGACGTCATCAGGAAAATCCTTTGCAAAACCAAAGCGATGCACGCTTAATATTTCATCGTCAGCAAAGACCCCAAGTTCTACTAACAGTTCAAAGGCATCAAAAGGGCCATCAGAAGTAGCTTGGCCTTTGATTCGGGATAAAAGCTCGACTGCCCTTGCTCCATCTCGGTTTTCAGCCCCTTCAATTGCCAAGGTTCTTAACCAGTTAACTCCAAGACGGGTGTCCGCATCTGTTAAATCAAGGTTTTTAGTTTCCCTTGCCACTTTGATCGCTTGCGTCACCCTTTCCAAGCGCTCAGCCTCCTGGTTTTCTCTGAAAATTCGCTGTTTTTCCGCCTGGATATATGATGCTGGCCTAGGGGTAAGCTCTTTGTTGCTTTGAGCCTTAAACCACATGGGTTCTAGTGCGATTTTTAGTTGAAGGGCCGCAACGCTTTCTGGGTCATCAAACCCAAAGGCAAGCTCGGCAATTTCGCTTACGGGGTAGCTTGAGGATTGTTCTGCCAAAAGCTCCCACAGGGATTCCAAGTCGATATCAAGTGCCTGTTTTTGCAGTCTTTCGCGCAATTCGTTGACAGCAAAAGCCGTTTGACTGACCTCGGCAGTTCGCAGCGACATTGGGGTCTCAAAGACGATCCTGTCTTTGGTCCAAGTCTCCACGTTGCCGCTTTCAGAAATCACCTTCAGGCGGTTACCAGTAGCTTCAACCAAAACCCCAAGTGCCAATCCCTGTGAGACCTGCGCAATTAAAACCTGGCCTTTTTGGTATCCACTCATGGTTAAAAGCTTCTGCCCAAGTCTAAATACAATCCCGCCACCTTGACGGTTGGAAATGGTTACTACCAGATTTACTCTAAAATCACCACTTTAATCCTAAAATCACGCTTCAATCGACAGTCGGCTGCTGAGGAAGCACTGGATTTTGCGGCTCCCCAGTGTTCTCCGTCATTCGTGTTAGATGTTCAAATTCACTTGTCAGATGTTGCTCCCAAGTGGCTAGACCTTGACTAATTAAGTCCTAGTTTCCATCTTATCGGCCTAGGCTCCTGGACAGATCCTGTCAGTGAGTAAGCCAGGCCTAGTTCACTGGCGTTTTAAGCCAGGGTTTGAAGTGTTGTAAGGTCTTAAATTATTGGAGAAACAAATGGCGGAAAATTCCTTGGTACACGTTGTTACAGATGATTCCTTTGAGACTGATGTGCTTGAATCATCCCTTCCAGTTTTCGTGGACTTTTGGGCACCTTGGTGTGGTCCCTGCAGAATGGTCGCCCCAGTAGTGGAGGAGTTGGCTGGCGAGTACTCAGGTAGAATCAAGTTTGCGAAGATGAACACTGACGACAATCCTGGCGTAGCAGGCGCCCTTGGCATCCAATCCATCCCCACCCTAGTGCTGTTCCAAGGCACCAAGGTGCTTGACTATCAAATCGGAGTGGTACCAAAAGAGGTCTTTAGAAAAATGTTTGACAACGCCCTAGCCGGCCTAGCAGCCAAGGAGCCTGAGGTCCAGTAACAAATTCCGCATCTTAGCTTCCCGTCCCTGCTCCTGACCCTGCTACAGATCCTGTTCCTGCCCTGTCCCTGCTCCCAGCCCCACCCCCCAACCCAGATTTCTAAGAGGTAATTTCTGTTGACCCAAATTCGAGGTAGTGCTAACTCTACCTTTCGGATTCCTTGGTTCTTAGTTTGAGACTCGGTGGTTTTTGGGCCGAATGCCAATATTGTTTGGAGGTGTTTCATGTTCAAGAAAGCTTTGCCCCTAGTCGCACTGCTGTTCATCGCCTGTGGTGATAGTGGCGACGAATTCGAGAACTACTGCGTTGGTGTTGACTGTGGTAGTCACGGTAGGTGTGCAGTTGGCGCTGAAGGCCCAATCTGCATCTGCGATTTTGGTTTTGTTTTGCAAGACGGTGTGTGCGCCGAATTCTCGGCGGACAACCCTTGCAAAGATGTCACCTGCAGCGGCCATGGTGTTTGCATGCTGACTCCCTCTTATGAGCCCGTCTGTGTTTGTAACGAGGGCTACCAGCGTGATGGCCAGAAATGTGTTGCCGTGCCAAATCCCTGCGATAATTTCGACTGTGGTGAGCATGGTCGTTGTGGACTAGGCAACGATGGCCCCTTCTGCATCTGTGACGATGGATTTGTTTTGCAAGGTGGCGTCTGCAAGGAAGCTCCGACCGGCGGGAACCCTTGTAAGGATGTCGAATGCGCCGGCGATGGTGTCTGCACAATCGCTTATGACAACACCCCTGTCTGCCTTTGCCGCCCTGGCTATCAGTCCAATGGCGCACAGTGTGTGAAAGTTGAAGGTGGTGGTGGTGGTCAATCTCCTTGTACGGATGTTGACTGCGGCAGTAATGGTTCCTGCGTCGTTACCAGCGACAATAAAGCCTTTTGTTTATGTGATGAAGGCTACTATCGCCATGACAATCGCTGCACAAAGGTCGATGACTCTGTAGTGCCACGTTCCTGCTTTAACGACTGGTGCTTGATCCCATCAGGTACCTTTGAAATGGGAGCTCCCGAAGAAGATACATGTCCCGTGAGTGGAAGTGGTGAGAAGCCAGTCCACCCAGTCACGATTTCGCGTCCATTTCATATGAAACAGACTGAAGTTACTCAGAAAGAGTGGGCCGCTTTGATTGCCAATAATCAACATCCGTCTGCTGCTGATGGATGCGATGACTGTCCTGTGACAAATATCAATTGGTTTGATGCGCTTCATTATGCGAACCTGCTTTCTTTGGACGAAGGTTACGATGAGTGTTACGAAATAACGGATTGTGAAGGTACTTTGGGTGCTGGGGCGCAGAAGTGCACAGTAGAGTTTAAGGGTCTTGACTGTAACGGTTATCGTTTACCGACAGAGGCAGAATGGGAATATGCCGCCAGAGCCGGAACCAAGACTGCCTATTGGATAGGTAGCTACTATGGAGACAATGGGGAAATGTTGTGTAATCAAGAGGATCCATTAGGAACACTCCTACCACAGATAGCTTGGTACGACTACAACTCAGAAGGCCCCAAGCTAGTAGGTCGATTGCTGCCGAATCCGTGGGGTTTGTATGATATGAACGGTAACGTTTTTGAATGGGTGTGGGACTTGTTCCATAGTAGCTATTACCACCGGAATCAGAACGGCGTCACAGATCCCTTAGGACCAGACCCGGATGACATGCTCACTAAACGTTGTTATCGTGGCGGTGCTTTCAACAGTCCTGCTAGCCTTGTGCGGTCGGCCAGCCGCTCCGCCATTTCTCCTAGCTCGAATTCCAATAACTTGGGCTTGCGTTTGGTGAGGACGGCTGTACCCTAGTCAAAACTCCCTGTCCCTGTTCCTGTCCCCTGCCCCTGCCCCT
>Ga0208198_1001157_pt1 | contig 24646 bp, 17 predicted proteins | sample AD_JPNTR2_MetaG_FD_184446 | JGI IMG/M metagenome (GOLD analysis project Ga0208198, IMG submission 184446) | Active sludge microbial communities of municipal wastewater-treating anaerobic digesters from Japan - AD_JPNTR2_MetaG (SPAdes) (version 2) | ecosystem: Engineered > Bioreactor > Anaerobic...
ACGGATTGGAGAACAACCGCGCGCAACTGCTGGCGGCGATGTTCTGTTACCAATTGCTGCTGCGCTACAACCGCTTCTGTGGCCACCGCGACGGTCAGGTCAACTGGATCCTGGATGCATTATGAGATAGGCTGCTTGAGCCGTGTCGGGCCGCGCGTTTGCCGACACGAGCGCCACGTCTGGCCCCGGCTGAAGCCGTCTTTGCGGGAGCTCAGCAAGCCTGGCCCAAGGCTGTGTCAGCGCCTCTGGCGCAGATTAACCTCCCAACGCCCCCATTGACCTCTCAACGCTAAGGGTTGATCGGCTGCGGAGCCAGCAGGCGGTTCAGCAGACGAACCAGCAGCTCCTTCCGGGATTTCAGATCATCCCGGTATTCGCTGGTTTGCGTGTGGCGGATCTCCGGGCCGATGTCGTTGAGTTCCTCCTGGACCAGTGACGCCAGGACGCCACATTCTTCTGGGCTGAGTTCGAGGACCATAAGGCACCTCCACATGTAATTGTATGCACATGTGATCTCCCCATCCGGGCGCCGGAGCTGCTGAGCCGGCCGTTTTCACGCTGGATGCGCCAGCCTGTCCGGGGCGGAGGGAGAGAATGAGAATCGTTTCATGAAAGGTGGGTTCACGAGGTGCGCAAAACAAGTTCCGTCGCACACTTCGGCAGGTTTCTGCCTGGTTGTTGGTTGCGGCGCTGCTGATTGTTTGAATCTTCGTGTCCCCACCTCTGGCGAGGCGGGGGCACCCAACGCACAAGATCCGTATAAGTGGCTTGGCGGGAAGGGATTCCGCCCGGTGCAGGGTCTCGTCACCATCACCGAGAGGATGGCCGACTGGCATCTGCGCTCCATTCGCGGTATACCGTTGCGTGTTACATCCGACGGATGGGGGATCTCCCGGCACGGCCGGAGAGATTCTCCCCGATCATACAGCAACGCGCGCAGGATACCGCCTGCCGATCTGGCGTGGAGCAGGGCGGCATCCGCGGGCCAATCGGCACGTAAGTCGGGTCACTGGCCTGACTTGCCCAGGAGAGTCGCATGGCAGAGAAATTGGCAATTCACGGTGGCAAGCCGGTCCGTTCAGAACCGTTCCCGGCATGGCCGGTGTATGGCCCGGAAGAGGAACGCAAGCTGGTCGAGGTGCTTCGCAGCGGCAAGTGGGGCAAACAGGACGGCCAGGAGGTGGCTACCTTCGAGCGGCGGTTTGCCGAGTATTGCGGGGCCAGGCACGGCATCGCGGTGAATAACGGCACCATCTCGCTGCAGATCGCGCTGCTGGCGGCGGGCATTAAGGCCGGCGACGAGGTGATCGTTCCGCCGTACACCTTCCTGGCCACCGCCTCGGCCGTGTTGATGTGCAACGCCATGCCGGTCTTCGTGGACCTGGACCTCGACACGTGGAACATCGATCCGAAGAGGATCGAAGAGGCCATCACCCCGCGGACGCGGGCGATCATCCCGGTCCACTTCGGCGGCCTGCCGGCGGACATGGACGCCATCATGGCCATCGCCCGGCGGCACAATCTCATCGTGATCGAAGACGCGGCCCATGCCCACGGGGCCGAGTACAAGGGCCGCCGGTGCGGTTCCATCGGGCACTTCGGCTCCTTCTCCTTCCAGTCCAGCAAGAATCTCACCTGCGGCGAGGGCGGGATCATCACCACCAACGACGACGAACTGGCCGCCCAGTGTCGTTCCATCCACAACTGCGGGCGCGTCGCCGGCGGGCCGTGGTACGAACACCATGTCATCGCCTGCAACTATCGCATGAATGAGTTCCAGGGCGGGCTGCTCAACTGCCAGCTCGACCGCCTCGACGACCAGATCAAGACCCGCGAGGCCAACGGCGACTATCTCGCCGAACGCGTCCGACGCATTCCCGGCATCATCCCCCAGGTCCGCACCGGGGAATGCACGCGGCACGGCTACCACCTGTTCCTGGTACGCGTCGATCCGGCCCAACTGGGCATGAGCCGCGAGACATTCGTCAATGCCGTCAAGGCCGAGGGCATCCCCATTTCCCCCGGCTATCCCTTCCCGCTCTATCGCCAGCCCATGTTCATGAACGCGGCGTTCGGCCCCTACACCGGCTACCAGACCTCCGGTCGGGGCATGAACTACCGCGAGGTCCGCTGCCCGCAGACCGAAACCCTCTGCTACGAGCAGGGCATCTTCATGGTGCAGCAGCTCCTGCTCGGCACGCGCAAGGACATGGATGACATCGTGGCCGCCTTTGAGAAGGTGTATGAAAACCGGGCGGAGCTGGCGAAGAGTTGACCGCATGCGATGATCGGAACCAGGCGGTCGTTCTTTGAACGCCTGGTCCTCGCCAAACGAAAAAGCCGCCCCGGCGGGTTGTTCCCACCGGGGCGGCTTGCGTTTCAGTTCTCAGTCTTCAGTTCTTACCTCGCCTCGAAGGTTACTCCTTCGACCGGGCCACCGTCGGCAGCCTTGATCGAGGCGCAGAACCCGAAGTCGCCGGCGACCTGGGTCACCTTGAGCAGCAACGTGTTCGCACCCTCATTGAGGGTGGCCTTGGCCCGATCCTGGTAGCAGTTCAGGCCGCGCGTGGCGTTGTTGCCGTGTACCACCTGGCCATTGAGCCACACCTTGATGCCGTCGTCGCTGCCGAAGTCGAAGACCACATCCTGCTTCCGCCCGGACTGGATGACGGTCTTCACGTAGACGCACAGGTTGTCGCCCTTGGCCACTTGGGCCAGATTGAACCGGCCCTCGTTCTTGGCGCCCTTGAGCGGCTTCCACTGGACCTCGCCGTTGGATTCGGGCGCGAAGGCGATGTCGAACAATTCAGTACCGCTCTTGCCTTCCCGCTTGAACGGACCGCTGACGACCCAATTCGTGATGGGCATCGGTTTCCATTCGGCCAGGGCGGCCACGGCAGCCTCTTTGACCTTGGCGTCCTCGGATTTCAAGGCGGCTCGAACGGCGCCCAGTGCGGCCGGTCCCTGGATCTTGCCGAGTTGCTGAATGATGGCCACCCGGGCGGCCGGGCTGGCCTTGTCCATGGCCTCGATCAGGGGAGGCGCCGCCTTCTCGGCGTTGCCGGCACGGCGGCAGATCGACGCAATGGCCTGCTGGGCGGCTTTCACGCCCTCGTCGCTCTGAGCCGCAACCATCATCTCAATGACGCGGGGCAGGTCGGCTTCGTTGCCCAGCCGTTCGAGGGCGGTCAACACCGCCGTCCGCGTGTCCTCGTCAGGATCGTTGGCCCACTCGAGCAGGATCGGCTTGGCGGCCGAAATCCGCCGGCCCCAGACGGCCATGATCAACTCGATCCGGGCAGCGCCTCGCGCGTTCCTCAATTCCTTGAGAATGGTCTCGTCCACGCCGGGGCGTCTCAGGCTGGCCAGGCTCTTGCGGATGATCTCACGGTCCTGGCCTTTGGCCTTGGCGGCCTGGATGACGAGGACGCGGGCGGTTCCCGCGTCGCCCAGCTTGCCGATGGCCTCATACGCGGCCAGGCGCAGGTCGTCATCCTGGCTCTCCATGAACTGCATCACCGAGGGCAGCGAGTGCGGATCGCCCCGGTCGCCGAGAACCTCAACCAGCAGGGGTTTGACCTCGGGCGCGGCGCTGCGCAGGGTGATGGCGAGCTGCCGGCTGGTGTCGCGGTCGGCCGGCAACTGGGACAGGCAGCGGGCGGCAATGAGCCGGAGGTGAGCGTCATCGCCGGTGGCATATTTCAGCAGCGTGGCCACGCGATCGTCGCCCGGGATGCGGGCCAGGCCGGTCAGGCCGGCGATGCGCAGGTGCTCGGGCTGTTCCGCGGCCAGCAGCTCCGTGTAAATGGCTTTGGCGGCATCCACCTTGTTGTCGGCGAGCAGACGATCGGCGGCACGCAGCGAGGCGTCGGCCACTGCCGGCTTCAATTCGGCCGGGGCGGACTTGCGCAGCTCGGCCAGGGCTTCGGCGGCCGCTTCATTGCCGACCTCTCCCAGGGCGGAGATGGCCGCGGTCGCCACCAGGGGCTTGGGTTTGCCGGCGAGTTTGGCGAACATTTCCACGCTGGCGGCGTCACGGCGGAAGGCCAGGGCGTTCATGAGCGCGGCCTTAAGGGCCGGCTTGGGGGTTTCGCTCAACTCGGCCCGCAGGGCGGCCGCCGCCTGCTCGGAAGGATTGTTGGCCAGGGCGCGCAAGGCCAGGTCGGCGATCTCGCGATCCTCATCGCCTATCAGCTTCTTCAGCGGCTCGACGACTTCCGCGCGGCCCAGCGGCTCGATCTTCCGAAGCAGCCACACGCGGGCCGGCTTGGGCGTCTCCGGGACGACGAAAGCCATGATCGCTTTGCTCAGGGCCTCGCGCTCGGCCTCTTTGCCCGGCGCGCCGGCCTGATGACACAGTTTCTCAAGGGCCTGCTGCGGCTGCTCGCGAGCGGGGATTTCACTGGCGGCCATGCCCGGCAGAAGTCGCTCGATCTGATCTTTGTATTGCTTCTCCAGTGCCGACGAGTCGGCGGCCTGGAGGGGAACGGCCATGACTGCCAGCAGCAGGAAGGGCAGGTATCTGGATTGCATGTTGTGACTCCACAAAAGTGGGAAAGCGGAAAAGCGCGAAGCCGAGAAAAGGGCGATTGCTCCGGCCGGTTGCCGGCGGGAGAAGGCCACAGTTCTCATTTCGCTTCTCTTCACGGTTGGTTCTCTGCGTTTCTACACATCCCGTTGGATTTCACCGGCCCGAGCCGGCGAGCCATTCTTGTCATGTTCCGCACCGGCCGGACGCCGGCCCTCCGACAAGAGGCGGGCTGACCGCCCGTCTCCCCGGGAGGAGCCGTGCCCGGTCAGAGATAGAGGCGCCAGGGGGCGCGCCGGGGGCGGTCCAGCCAGCGGCTGGCTTCGGTATCGCCCACGATCTCGCCCCGGGCCGGATCCCACTTGATCGGACGCTGCAGCCAGTAGGCGATATTTCCCAGGTGACAGACAATGACCGAACTGGCCCCGATGGCGACGTCGCAGATCGGACGCTTCCGGTTGCGGATGCAGTTGATCCAGTCCTGCTTGTGTCCGGGGCTCTCGTACAGGTGAATCTCGCCGGGGCCGATACGCTCGTTGACCAGCGACTCCGGCCAGGTCTTCAGGTAGCCGCGATTGACCTCGACCCGGCCCTCCGTCCCCACGAAGAGCACGCCGTTGACTGAGCCGTGACCTTCGGCCTGCTGGCAGCGGATCATGCGCACGCCGTTGGCGTAGATGAAGGTCATGGGCTCGTTCTTCTCGCGGTTCAGCGGGAGGATCTCGACGGGGCCGTTCTCGTCCATGCCCATGCCCCACTGGCCGATGTCGAAGTGGTGGGCGCCCCAGTCGGTGGTCATTCCGCCGGAGTAATCGCGCACCCGGCGCCAGCCGCCCGAATAGCTGCCCGAGCAGCGTTCGGAGTTGTACGGCTGCCAGGGGGCCGGCCCCAGCCAGCGGTCCCAGTCGAAGCGATCCCGGACTGGCTCTTCAGGGAAGTAGCGCTCTTCCGAGGGCTCGCCGATGTTCACGTAAACCGTCTGGAGCTTGCCGATCCGGCCGTTACGCACCAGTTCGCAGGCGAAGCGGAAGTTCCACTCGCTTCGCTGCTGGCTGCCGGTCTGAAAGACGCGGTTGTAGCGGCGAACCGCCGCGGTGAGCTCCTGGGCCTCGCGGATGGTGAGCGTCAGCGGCTTTTCCGAATAGATGTCTTTGCCGGCCCGGCAGGCGGCAATGGCCACGATGGCATGCCAGTGGTCCGGGACCGCGCACAACACCGCATCGATGTCCTTGCGCTCGAGCAGCTTCTCGAATTCGTGGTATTCTTCGCAACCCTTGTAAACGCCTGAGTTGCGCTCCTTGGCGTAGGCGTCCTCCACCGCCTTGCGCGCATTCTCACGCTTGACGCCGTCCACGTCGCAGACAGCCACAACCTGCAGTTGCCTGCGCATCGACTCGTTTCTGAGCACGTCATGCAGGTGCCCTCCGCCCATGTTACCGATGCCGATGAACCCAAGCGTGATGCGCTCACTGGGAGGCTTCCAGCCGTTGCGTCCCAGAGCCGAGGCCGGGACGATGTACGGGGCCGCGAGCGTGGCGGCCGCCCCATGCAGGAACGCTCGACGGGTCACGTGATTCCGTTGAGACATATCATGTTCCTTTCCTTAGGAATCAGAGAGCTCGTTGTCGCGAAAGCCCTTCCGCGTGCCAGTAGCCTACCTGAAGCCCGCAACGGCGTAAACCGGTCTCTGGCAGAGCTACGGCTGTAACCTTGTCCCGCTGCGCCGGCGCGTGATTTGAGAGCTTCAGTACAGGTGAACTGGCGAGCCGGCCCCTGGAGAACCTGTGAAGAATTTCTGAATTGAGGAGAACTGTATTCTTTTCTGGACCCGTACCGCAGACGCGTCCTATACTTGGCGCCCTCGCCGGGCAAAAATTCAGCGCTTCTGTTATCGCGTGCGATGCGGCACGAAGTGGGGCGCCGGTGCGGCACCGGTGGCCATTCAAAAACCAGGGTGATTCTTAAAGGGAGCCAGGCAGGATGGCAGACGGCGCCTGGGCAACAGGACAGCCTGGGCCGGCGTTCGGCTCGCCATGTGGCCGCTCCCGCCAGGAAGCGACTCTTGAGGTCTGGATACGGCGACACTCAGGTGAGCAGCGGTCCGACCAGTGAAAGCGGGGGGTTTCGGGCCAGGCTGGGCCGCATCAGAAGACGGATAACGCAGCGCGATCCTGCAGCCGGCCCGTTCCGCCTGCCTGCCCGCCTGTCGACCTGGGTAGGGGCCCGCTGGCAGCGCTACAAGGCACGCCATGGGTGCTCCGGGCCGGTGGTAGAGAGAGAGCATGAACGCTACTGGCTTGCGAACCAGGCCACCCGCGAAGTGATCTGGGACCGGGACCTGGCCGTCGGACGGATGAAATGGAACGACGCCCTGACAGGGGCGTTCGGCTACGCGCCGCACGAACTGTCCACCTACCAGGCATGGTACGAGCGGGTGCATCCCGAGGATCGCGAACGGGTGGTCTCCAGGCAGCGGGCAGCCGTCGAGGGGAATGCCGTCACATGGATCGATGAATATCGCTTCTGCTGTCGCAGTGGAAACTACCACATGGTGCTCGAACGCGGATTCATCGTTCGCGACGCGCGCGGCAGAGCCTGTCGCATGGTCGGTTCCGTGGTGGACACGACCGATCGCCGACGTGCGGAAGAGACCGTCCGCCGATACCACGACCTGCTTAACGGAATCATCGAGGGCAGCGGCGACCTGATCGCGGCCATGGACGTAAATTTTCGATTCCTGGCATTGAATCGGGCTTATCAGGCCGAAGTCAAACGGCTTTTCGGCGCTGACATTCAGGTGGGATCCAGCCTGCGGGACATCACGACTCCCAATCCAGCGGACATGGATTGTCTTATCGATTTGTGGACGCGGGCCTTGCACGGCGAGGAATTCACCGAAACGCACGAACTGGGCGATCCAGGCCGCGACCGAAGGTACTACGAGATTCGGTTCAGTTCCATCCGCGATCGCGAAGGCCGGCTCATCGGCGCGGCCCACATCGTGCGCGACGTGACGGAGCGCAAGCGAATAGAACACCGGCTGCAGCTTACGCAATTCGCCGTGGACCACGCCGCCGAGCCTATCTTGCGGATCGACTCGGCCGGCCATTTCATGTATGTGAACGAGGCCGCCTGTCGATTGCTGGGGTATACGCGTGACGAACTCCTGCAAATGACGGTATTCGACATTGATCCGCTGAATCCGGCTGATCTCTGGCCGGAGCGTTGGCGGGAGGTCAAAGAACGGGGCGCCTACAACCTGGAGTCGATCTATCGGCGCAAGTCGGGCGAAACCTTCCCGGTGGAGATTGCCGTCACGCATCTGCAGCACGAGGGCCGCGACTTCTGCTACGCTTTTGTGCGCGACATCAGCGCCTATAAGCGCGCGGAAGAGGCGCTGCGTCGAGTGAATGCCGAACTGGCGCGCTCGAATTCCGATCTCGAACAGTTCGCCTCCATCGTCTCGCACGATCTGCGCTCGCCCATGTTGACCATCTCCGGCTATGTGTTCCTGTTGTCTTCGGAGCTGGGCGAGCAGCTATCGGATGAAGCGCGGAACATGCTGGAGGCCATCCGTTGCACGGTCGACCAGATGAACGAATTGCTCAAGGGATTGCTGGGCTATTCACGGGTGGGACGCGGCGGTCTGAACCTGGCCCGGTGCCAGGTGGATGCGGTCCTGCGGACGGTGCTCACCAGCCTCACCGCCGAACTGCAGGCCGCCCAGGCCCGCGTCATGCACGGCCCCATGCCCGAGGTGCGGGCGGATGAGCTCCTGCTGGTCCAGGTCTTTCAGAACCTGATCTCCAACGCCATCAAGTACCGTGGAGTCCTGCCGCCCGAGGTGCATATCACCGCCGCGCAGGAGCCCGGGCGTTGGGTTTTTTCCGTGGCTGACAACGGGATCGGCATCCCCCCCGAACATCGGGAGCGGATCTTCGGCATGTTCCAGCGACTGCATGCCGACGAGTCCAAGTACGGCGGGACCGGGATCGGCCTGGCCACCTGCAAAAAAATCGTGGAACAGCACGGTGGCCGGATCTGGGCGGAGGCCAACGAGCCGCAGGGATCGGTGTTTCGCTTCACCTTGCCGCGATAGGATGAGCTACAATGGCGGCATGAAAAACGTGTGCAAGGTTCTGTTTCTGTGTTCCGGCAACTACTATCGCAGCCGGTTTGCCGAGATAGTGTTCAATGCCCGGGCGGCGACGGCCGGTTTGAACTGGCGTGCCGAATCCCGGGGGCTGTGCGTCGAACAGGGGAACCTGGTGAACGTCGGCCCGATTTCCACCCATGCTCTGGAAGGTCTCCGCCGGCGGGGGATTGTACCGGAGTCCGCCCCGAGAAGCCCGCTGGCCCTGCGCGCGGCGGAGCTGGAAGAATTTGACTTGGTTGTGGCCCTGAAGGCCGAAGAGCACCGGCCCATGCTCCAGGCGCAGTTTCCCGAATGGGCCGAGCGGGTCCGATACTGGGACGTGCATGACGTGGATCTGTGCGCCCCGGAGGAGGCGATGGCCGAAATAGAACGCCTGGTAGAAGCACTGATCAAGGAGCTCCAAAGCCGGCAGGGGGCGGCCAGGGGTTAAAAGCAGGACCTTGATAAGATTATGCGGAGCGGACGATGCCTGCCCCCCGGCGGCAGAGCGTGCAGGAGGAGGCGGAAATACGTCTGCATCCTTAAATTGCCTATAATAAAGATCTTGCATGCCAATTGCAGTCGTCACATGCCGGTCGGCGACGCTGGCCAATTGACCCGAATGCTCTAATCGGCTATAAGCGCGGTTCAGCAACTTTCTGGGGCCTGACCCGATACCCTGGTGGTCCAGGCTTGAGGTATGGGTGCGGAGGTTTCGACCCGCATTATGATTATTGATTGTCACACCCACATTTGGGAATCGGTGGAGCAACTAGGGCAGGGGACCGGGTTATGGGAGACTCGTGGCCGGAGCGGGCATTGGACGGGGCCTCCGAAGGCGGGGATTGAGGAGCATCTGGCGGCCACTCATCCGGTGGACAAAGCGTTTGTTCTTGGGCTCAAGAGCCACTATCTGAAGGCGGAGATTCCGAATACCTACGTGGCCGCCTACGTCCGGCGGCATGCGGACCGGCTGATCGGCTTTGCCGGCGTGGACCCCTCCCGGCCGCACGAGGCCATCCAGGACCTGCGGCGGGCCCAGGACGACCTCGGGATGCAGGGGGCGACGGTCTGGCCGGCGGGACAGGATTTTCACCCGGCCTCCTCGGCGGCGATGCGGGTCTACGACCAGGCCTGCCGCCTGGAGATGCCGATCATGTTCCACATGGACGTGCAGGCCTCGGCCTGCAGCAAGATGGAGTTTGCCCGCCCCTTCCTGCTGGATGAAGTGGCCCGCGAGTTTCCAACGCTCAAGATCATCATTTCGCAGCTTGGTTACCCGTGGATCGACGAAACGATCGCCCTGCTGGCCAAGCATCCCAACGTTTTCGCCGACGTCAGCGGGCTGTTGCAGTACCCGTGGCAGGCCTATAACGCCCTCGTTTCCGCCTACCAGGCGGGGGTGATGGATGCGTTGCTGTTCGGCAGCAATTTCCCCTTTACCTCGGCAGCCGCGTGTATCGAATCCCTGTACAGCATCAATCATTTCTGCCACGGCACGAATCTGCCGAACATCCCGCGCGAACAACTCCGGCGCATCGTGGAACGGAACACCCTGGAACTGCTGGGGCTTGAGTCGCGCAACACGCCGCAACCCAAAGAGCGGGACACGGCGGTCATACCGACGGAAGATTGATGACCAGGGGGCTGCACGGCCCGCGCGGTTGATCTTATCAGCGGTCACTTCTATGCTGAGATCCGTATAGATCTTCAGAGGAACGGCAAGCCGATCGCCTGGAACGACCTGTGGTTCGTAACCATCCGCAAGCGACACCCGTGCCGCTTGCGACCGGTGATCAGCACCTCTCGAACGTCGATGGCCTGACTGTCGTAAAAAGGGCGGTAAGCATGGGTGTGGTACGACAACCACGACCGGTAAACCTCATCTGCGGGCTCATTTCCAATGATCCCGATCTGATGGCGCGCGCGGTGCGCATGCTCTGCGAATACGCCGGACCCACGGACGTGGTCAGCCGGCTGTGGCCATTCGATTCCACGGATTACTATGAACTGGAAATGGGCCAGGATCTCCAGCGGCAGTTCGTATCCTTCGAAAGACTGATCGAGCCGGGCGACCTTGCTCATCAGAAGACCCTCACGAACGAGTTGGAGCGGCGAATCTGTTACGAATGCGGCGTGCCCGCCAGCCAACGACGGGTGAATCTCGACCCCGGCTACCTGACGCTCGGCAAGCTGGTGCTGGCCACCACCAAGGACTACTCCCACCGGATTTACCTGCGTGACGGCATCTACGCTGAGAGCACACTGCACTTCGAGAATGGGCGGTGGGCGGCCTGGCCCTGGACGTACCCGGACTTTGCCGAGGGCTCCTATCACGACTTCTTCCTGGAGGTGCGGGAGCGCTACAAGGCCAAGCTCAATGCCCGCCTCCGGTCGGCGGAAGAATCGGAAGAAGGGCGGCCGTGAACATGGCGGATCCAATCATCGTGGGCGGGACTTCGCTCGGGTTGTCACTGCTCATCAGTCTGACATTGACCCCGCTGGTGCGACGCTGGGCCCTCAAGCGGGGTTTCGTGGATCGCCCCGGCGCGGGAACTCACAAGCAGCACGCGCGCGCCGTCCCCTTCGGTGGGGGCATCGCCATCACCCTGGCCGTGCTCCTGCCCATTGTGGGGGTGCTGCTGGGGGCGATGTTGCTCGCCGGGTGGGGGGCCGAGCGGCTTCCCTGGCTGACGGAACACCTGCCATTATGGCCCTATTGGGCGGGGGGGGTAATTCGCAAGGCTCCCGAGGCCCTGGCCATTATCGCCGGCGCCCTGGTGATGCACCTGATGGGCATCATCGATGACCACCGCCCGTTGTCGCCGTGGTTCAAGCTGATCGTGCAGACGGCGGTGGCGTTGCTGATCGCCGCGGGAGCGGGCATCCGCTCGGCGGAATTCCTGGGACCCATTCCGTCCATCGTTATCACGACGCTCTGGATCGTGGCCCTCACCAACGCGTTCAACTTCATGGACAACATGGACGGGTTGTCCGCCGGCGTGGCGGCCCTCACCGCGACTATCCTGGCGATTTCGGCCTTTCAGGCGGGTCAGGTTTTCGTGCCGTGCGTGCTGCTCCTGCTGGCGGGGGCGGCACTGGGCTTTCTGGTCTACAACTTCCCGCCGGCGTCGGTGTTCATGGGCGATGCCGGCAGCCTGGTCATCGGCTTCCTGCTGGCCGTGTGTACGGTGCTGACGACGTTCAAGAATGTCGAGCAGCAGGTCCGTCCGTTCGGCATCGTGGTGCCTTTACTGGTCTTCGCCGTGCCGCTGTACGATCAGGCCAGCGTGATCATCCGCCGGCTACGGCTGGGAGTGAGCCCGTTCCGCAGCGATCGGCGGCACTTCTCCCATCGCCTGGTGAAGTTGGGCTTGAGCCCCACGGCGGCGGTCTTGACCATCTACCTGGCCACCTTGGCCACCGCGCTGCCCGCCATTCTGGTTCCCTCGCTGAGCTGGGGCGAAGCGGTCCTGATCTTCGGGCAATGCGTGTGCGTGGTGGTGATTATTGCCATTCTGGAAGCCCGCGATGAGGTCTAGTGCCGTTTCCAGTTGGAACATTCCGTGCTTGTGTAGCAGCGGGGCTCCGTACCGGCCGTTTTCGCGCAGCGGTTCGCTGAATTCTGAAAGCGGAGAGCACACTCGCAGCGTTTCCAACTGGAGACTTCTGTGCTTCTGGAGCAGCCGCTCGCCGCACCGGTCGTTCCGCCAGGAAGGTTCGCGGGACCGCGGGAGTGGAAAGGACGCCGGTCCCAGCCCGCGTGTTCAACGAAGCGTCTGCCCGCCCGGGGGCGCGGCGACAGGTCCGATGCGGATCGCCGGGTGGCTTGAACGCGGGGCTTTTTTCGTATTGCTGCTGTTGATCGGCATGCGGCCGCTCCTGTCGGAGACTTACGAATCCGCCGAGGGCATTTTCGCTGAATACGTTCGCGCGGTGAATATCGCCACGTCCGCGACCACGGCGGGGTTTGACGTGGCCATCTGGCTGGCGGCGGTGGCCGTGACCGTGGTGGGGGTGTGGCGCTTTCTCTCCGGCCGCGGCACGGCATGGCGGTGGACGGGGTTGGAGATCGGCTTTGTGTGCATGGCCGTGGCGGCGGCGGTTTCCATCATCGTGGCCGCCAGCAACCGCCGGTTGGCCTTGAATGCCTCGGTGGATTGGCTCAGCGGGTTGGCCCTGGCCATGCTGATCGCCAACTTGTGTCGCGACCGGCTGCGCCTGGCGCTGGTGCTGGCCGTCGTGGCCGCGGCGGGTGCGGCGTCTGGAGTCCGGTCGGTGATGCAGGTGACCACCGAGTTCCGCGAAACACGCGAGGATTATGAGCGCAACAAGGACACCCTGTGGGGCGCGGTGCCGCCGGACGATCCCCGCCGGCAGCTTTACGAACGGCGGATGAACGCCAATGAGGCCACCGGGTTCCTCGCCCACAGCAACGCTCAAGGGTCGCTGCTGCTGTTGTGCGGGTTTGGGACACTGGCGGCCGGCGGATGGGCTCGGGCCGGGTGGACGCGCTGGACGCTGTTTGCCGGTGGGGTGGTGCAGCTCGCGCTGATCGCGTTGACCGGCAGCCGGGGGGCAATGCTGGCTGCCGGTTGCGGGCTGGGCTTGTTGCTGATGCTTTATGCCGGGCGGGCCACGCTTCGGCGGCATTGGCGGGCGGCGCTGGCGGTGGGGTGGGTTTTAGTGGTGTTGGGAGGTGTCGGGGTGATGCTGCTCGGGCAGGTCCGTGGCGGCCTGCCGGGATCGTCGCTCGAATTTCGCTGGAACTACTGGCAAGTGACGGCGGCGATCGTGGGCGAGCATCCCTGGACCGGCGTCGGCGCCCTCAACTACGACCGCGCCTACCTGTGCCACAAGCCGATCGAATTTCCCGAGGAGATCCGCGACCCACACAACTTTGTCCTCTCCATTCTGGCCCAGTGGGGCGTGTTGGGCCTGTTGGGGCTGGTCCTGTCCCTGGTGGGCGGCTCGATCATGGCGGTCCGGGCCTGGGCACAGCCGCCGGCGGATTCGGCGCCGGGGTTGGAGCCCACGGAGAAGCCGCAGCCGGAATTGACCCGCTGGCTCCTGGCCGTGGTGGGGGGGTATGTGTTGCTGCGGCTCTGGCTCATGCGCGGGCTGATGTCCGTCCCGGGCGGCCAAGCCCAGATTTTCGTGGATGTGGTCCAGTATGGGATCACCTGGGCGGCCACCTTCCTGGCGGTTGTGGTAGCCGCGACTCGCGGCGACGAGCAGGGCGGGGCCGTCGCCCGCCTGGCCGTGTTGTGCGGGATCGGGGCCTTTCTGTTGCACAATACCATTGACTTTCCCCTGTTCGTGCCGGGCACGCTGACGGTGTTCGCCGCAATGGTGGGGATCGCACTGGCACAGACTTCAGGCTTCAGTGCTCAGGGCTTGGGGGAGAAGCAGGAAACGCCGATCGCGAGACCGGGGCAGGGGGCGCGGCCGGAGTCAAGCCGTGGGCGATCGGTGGCCATGGCGATAGCGCCGGTTGCCTTGGCGACGCTGGGGCTGGGGCTGGTTCTGTTCTTCGTGTATGTCCCGGTGAGCCGGGCATCCGCGTGGTTGGAGCAGGCACGAACCGGAAGAGGCAACGCGAAGTCTTACCTGGCCGCCGCTTCCGCCGATCCGCTGGATCCAACGCCCCTGGTCGAACTGACCGAGCGCCAGCTCCGGGGCCGCGATGATGCCCCCCATGCGGAGGGACTGGACCTCGACGTCGCCCTCGCCAGACTCGATAAGGCTGTCGAACGCGACCCCCGGCAGATTTCGCTGTACCGAATGCGCGCCGGGCTGTGCATCCTGCGATACGGAGTAAGCAACTCCGAGAGGGATCTGCGGGACGCGATCACGGCGGCGCGCCACGCGCTGCAACTCTATCCCAGTTCACCGGATGAGCACCTCGGACTGGCCAGAGTGCTGGCCCATGCGGCGGTCGCCACGGGTTCGCGGGAATGGGCCGACCAGGCCCGCGAGGAGTATGCGAAAGCCTTGGCCCTGGACGCGGCCCGTCCGGGAACGGACGAGGTGCGCAAGTGGTCGCCGAGACGCCGGGCGGACGTCGAAGCGGCCATAGTGGCGCTGGACCAGGTGATGGACGCCCGGGCTACAGAAAACGCGGCACAGACCCAGCCGTCAGGCTGATATGGTTTCCGTTGCAAACTTGGGCAGGTTCCCGTCTGATGGAACCGGCGCTACTGCCGGCGGGATCGCCGTCACTCCAGGTATCCCAGGTCTGACAGACGCTTGGTGAGGGCTTCCTTCTCGGCCTCGGAATACACTTCCTCGTGCTCGACGTGCTCGACGGCCTGCGGCGGCTCGTACTCCACGTTCAGCGGCGTGTCGAAGATCTCGCGCAGCACCTGGCCCTCCATGTCCACCGGCACGCGCAGCCCCACGCTGGCCAGCAGGGTCGGGGCGATATCGGCGATATTGGCGTGGATCGACCCGCCCTCCCGAATGTGCGGACCGTTCACGATCAGGATGCCTTCCACGCGGTGCGTCCCCTCCATCCTGTGATCCGAGCACCAGCGCACCGGCTTATGTCCGCGAATCTTGCGGACCACGGCCAGGCCGGGGTTGGGCACCAGCAGAAGATCCGGCAGCCAGGGGTGCTCCTCGCGGCTGCACTTGTACAACTCTTCGGTAAAGTGCACCTCCGGAAAGACGCGGATGGTTTCGCCTTGCGGGTTGGTGGCCGTCACCGCGAGAAAGCGGTCGCGCAGGTCCGCCCGCACCTTGTCGTAGTCTTCAGGCTCGATGAGCCCGTTAGGCTGGCGGCCCTTGAGCGACAGGTACAGGAAGCCGTAAATGCCGGCGTGCATCACGCATGCTTTGGTGGCCGCCCAGTCCACGTCGACTTCCTGCTCGATACCCTGGTTGGCCGCAAAACGCTTCGCCGTCCGGCCGAGCACACGCTCCACGATCCGCTCCGCCCGGCGGCGCGCCTGGGTGACATGGCTCTTGATCTTCAGGTAACCCCATTGCTCCAGCAGGGCGTTGGGCTGGGCCTTGCCGTCAAGCGTGCCATGACCATGATCCGACATGATCAGCGTCGCCGCGCCCTTCTCGCGGGCATACTCGACCAACTTGCCGATCCAGTGGTCCAGCGTCTGGAAACAACGCGCTGACATTTCGGCCCGCGCCGGGTACTTCGCGGAGGTCTTGGGATCCAGATACTTCCAGGCCTTGTGCTGCAGGTTATCCACCAGCTTGTACAGGATCATCAGCACGTCCCAGCCGTACGTGTCGCCGCAATAGCGCGTCAGCTCGTAACCCTGCCGGAAGCTGTCTTCGATATAGGACAGGTTGCGGTTGAACAGGGCGTTGCCGCCGAAAGCCTTGCGCTTCCAGTCGGAGCGATAGCTGTAATCCGGCCAGCGGCGCAGGATCTCATGCTTGAGCTCGGGCGGGTAGGTGAACTCGGTATCCGTGTTGGGCGTCTCGAACCCCGAGATCATGAACCCGTTCACCTTGCGCGGCGGATAGGTCATCGGCAGGTTGATGGAGCCGACCCGGAATCCCTTCTCGCTGAGAATCTCCCACAGGGTTTTCTCTCGGATCTCGTAGGTGCTGTTGAACGAAAGCTTGTGGGTGCGGACGTCGTATTTTTCGAAATCCACGATGCCGTGCCGGCCGGGACCCTTGCCGGTCATGAAAGTCGTCCAGGCTGCCGGCGTGATAGGGGGCTTGGTCGATTCGAGAATGCCGGCCGTGCCGGTCTTGATCAGGTTGGACAGGTTGGGCATCCGCCCCGCGGTCATCATCGGGTTGAGAATGTCAAAGGTGGCCCCGTCCAACCCGATAATGAGCATCCGCTGAATCAGGGCCGGCAACTCCCGGCGGGGACCCTCTCCGGGGATGGGCTGGCTTTGCGTCGCAATCGTGTCCATAAATTGTGCTACCTCGCAGGCCGGCCGGACTTTACAAGCTCCGGGGCCGGCCGGGTTGTGGTCAATCTATTCTGATCTTGCCGCGGACGCCTTTGACCGCTCCAGGCGCGACAAACCCAGGTACATTCTCCAGAAGTACCCGTCGGGTCTGGTGCTTGGAATGCACCCGCTCGTGCTTCCTCCCGCGGTTAGGAATACCCTCCGCGCCGGGCTGGCCGCTGCCGCGGGCCAAAACGCGGGTGGCCCGATCGGCATAGTTTGACAAATATCCGCCCGGCGTCAACGCCCGAGGCCTTTTCCCCGGAGAAGGGGCGTCCGGGATACTGCGTGGCTTACTGTTGAAAACACCGGCGTTTACGTCCAGGAAAGGGGAGAAGAACACGAGTGCAATTTTGCGGGAAAGGCGGCATGCCCGGGCTCCAGCCGGCCCTCCAGGAGAGCGCGGGCATGATCCCACCCACCCCCGCGCCTCTGGGCAGGCCCCACCCCTTCCCATACAATTCCCACACGGCATCCTCTGGCAAGGAGCGTGGACCGCACTCATGGCCGGCCTCTTCTGGAACCTCGGGCACGTCGTTGGCAACAACCTGCGAAAGGGGCGGTGGCTCTTTCAGGCCGCCACCGGCACGCAGGCGGACGCCATCCGGGCCGAGTATGACTGGGGCCGCCAACTGGGCCGGGATCTCGAACGCCAGATGCGGCCCAGCCGGGATGCTGTGGTGCTCAGGCGCGTTACTTCACTTGGTACGCGCCTGGCCGGCCGGCTCACCAACCGTCATCGGCGGTTCAGTTTCCGTGTGGTCTACTCCGATCAGGTCAACGCCTTCGCCCTGCCCGGCGGCTTCGTGTTCGTCACCCAGCCGCTGCTGGAGCGCTGCGCCGCTGACGAGCCTGCCCTCGCTTTTGTCCTTGGCCACGAGATGGGCCATGTGGTTCGCGGGCATGTCATGGAGCGGATGGCCGGCGAGGCCGTGATGCGCGTGGCGTCCGCCCGGCTGCCGGGCGGCCTGGTCTCAACCCTGCTGACCCGGTTTGTCACCACCGCCTATTCGCGCGATCACGAGATCGAGGCCGACATTTTCGCCGTTCGCCTGCTGTGCAGCGCGGGCCTGGACGCCCAGGGGGCCATCCGTACCCTGCGCATGCTCGAGGCACTCTCCAGCGGCGACGCATCGCTCTTGCCGCCCTATCTCCAGACCCATCCGCCTGCCCAGGAGCGCATCGCCGAAGTGGCCGCCTGGCTGAAACGCAACGGACGGTAAAGGCCGTTTCCGCGACAGGCCCCACAAGAGAGCTTTGTCCTCACCTGTTTACTGTGCGGTGTGTGCCTTGCACCGTGCGGGACGCGTACGATCTGTGTAGCATGGCTCTTGAGCTGTGCCGGAACTACCCTAGCTCCCCGAAAATCTCTTCCACGATATCCGTCAGCGTGATGATCCCCACGAACCCTCGTCGTGGATCGACCACAATGGCCAAGGTCACGTCGGCCTGCTGAAGCTGGACCAGGGCCTTGGCTGCGGACTCGCCGGCATGGACTTCGATGGGGGGGCGCAGATGCCGTTGCAGCGAGTAACCGGCCTCATCGGCCAGCACCTCGTTCACGTTGACCACCCCAACCACGACCCGACGGTCGGCACTCAACACCGGCAGGTGGGTGAACGGATGCCGGCGAACCACGTGGCGGAAAAGTTCTTCGGTCGCTTCGATGGGCACCGTCAGCACATGGGCGCGAGGGATCATCAGCGAGCCCACCCGGATCGTGCTGAGACTCAAGACCCGTTCGACGATCTGGGTTTGCTCCTCGGTCAGGGCCCCCTCGCCGATCCCCTCGCGCAAGAGGCCGACCACGTCGCCGCGCGGACCTGTCAACTGATGACGCTGCTCCTCGGGGGCCAGACGCGCTGCCAGTAGTGGCGCCTGCTTGAGCAGCCAGACAATCCCCGTCCAACGGATCAGGGCCACGCTGTAATACAGAACACGCGCCGCCCGGTACATGAGCCGGTCGGCCTCGATCTGGAACCAGTTCTTCGGCACCACGTCGCCGAATGCGAAGGCCAGGGGCGAGAGGATGGCTGCCGCGAAGAACTCCACGTGGCTGGGATCGGCCATCCCGATGTGGGCGATAAAGGCGGTGGCCGCGACCGTCAGCAGGTATCCGGCGATGTTCTGCCACAGCAGGACGCTCAGCACCGAGTCTTCCTGCCGCTTCACCAGCCGCAGCAACAGGCGGGCTCTGGCCGCGTGCGGCTGCTCCGCCCGGAGGCGAAGACGAATCCGGTTCACGCAGTACAGCCCCATCTCGCAGCCGCTGTAGAAGCCGGCAGCCAGCAGAAAGAACAGGACGGCCAGCCCCAGGGCGAACGTCGTCATGACGCCACCTCCTGTTCGTGACTGGCCTCCGTCCGGTTCGAGGTATGGCCGTTGATCAGCTCCAGCAGCACGCGATCGATGCGCCGGCCGCGCATGGATTCGACCGTCAGCTCCAGATTGCCCAGACGCACCTTGTCGCCTACCGACGGGATCCGACCCAGGCGGGCCAGCACCAGGCCGGCCACCGTGGTGACGTCTTCATCGATCCGCCGGATGTCGAACTGCTCCGCCCAATCGCGGATGTTCAGACTGCCCGACACCCGGTAACGCCGTTCGTCCAGACGCTCCCAGGTGATGTGGTCTTCGTCCTCGGGGCCGGTCAACTCGCCCACGATTTGTTCCGCGACCGCCGAGAGCGTCACCAGCCCCACGACGCCGCCGAACTCGTCCACCACGATGGCCACCCCCGTCTTCGTGCTGCGAAAGAAGTCGAGAAGCTGCGTGAGCGTGATCAACTCCGGCACAAAGCGGATGGGCCGCAGCAGGTCCTTGATCGGGCTGTTGGGGTTCAGGAAGACGTCCTTCGTGTAGACCTGGCCGACGATGTGGTCGATGGTGCCCTCATAGATCGGCAGACGGTCGAAGGGACGCTGGCGAAGGATGCGCTTCAGCTCGTCAGGATCGTCGTACAGCTCGAAGGCCACCATGTCCACGCGTGGAACCATGATGTCGCGAACCTTGAGCCGGCTGAGCTGCACCACCTCGCCGAGCATGGCGTTCTCATCGGCATCGATGATGCGATGCCGTTCTGCCATCTCGACCAGTTCGCGAAGCTCGTCGATGGTGACGTATTGGTCCGGCCGGCGCCCCCCGACCAGCAGCCGCGTCATTGGTTCCACCAGCAGGATGTTCAATACTTTGCCGATGGGCGAAAGGACGATTTGGGCCACGCGAGTCGGCTGGGCGGCCCACACCGCGACGCGCGAACGCAGGACAATGGCTGTGCCTTTAGGCAGCAGGTCTGCCAGCAGCGTCACCATGATTGGCGAGATCAGGCCCAGCGCCGCCGCCAGCTTCGGCCGGCCATTCGCGATGGAGCTGAAGAAGGCGATGCTGGTGGCGAAGATGAACATGTTCAGCGTGACGTTGCCGACCATGAGGGTCAGCAGCAGTTTGCGGGGGTTCCGCAGCAGCTCGGCAACCAGCCGGTGGGATGCCCGGCGGTCCCGGCGGAATTGGTTGAGCTCGTACCGGCTCAGCCCGAAAAGGGCGGTCTCCGCGCCGCTGAAAAGCGCGGAGCCGATCAGTAGCCCGATCAGCAGAATGAGTGTGAAAACCATCGTCTGGCCGTGTGTCTTGCGCTGGGGGCAACCAGGCACGCGACCGGAAAGCCGGTTCCCTGGGCCTGGCTCCTGCCCTTTGGGGGGGTCTCCAAAGGCAGGCTACCCGCCCCCACAACCAAAGTGTAACGGGCTTTGACCGGGGGAGCCAGTGCTGGGCTCGCCCGCTGACGCCAGTGTTGAAGAAATGCTCGTTTTGACGGATGATCGGTGCCGTGGCAATGAGGCTTATGCATATTGTGGACGAAACGGCGGCCGAGGACGGGATGCGCCTGTTATCGCTGCTCCTCCAGCACCTGCCCCCGGCCGAGGTGGACCAGGAAGTCCTGATGATTGGCCTGTCCCCACCGGCCTTGCGGGTACCGGCAGGGGTGCCTGTCCACCGGGTGGGACGCCGCTTTGGATGGACCATGGCCTCGCTCGTGGATGTCCAGCGAGTGCTGAAAAAGCGTTGCCCGGAACTCGTCCATGCCTGGAGCAGCTCCGCCTGGACTGTGGCGAGTATTGCCGCCGCCGGCCGAGCGACGGTTACCCTGACGGATCCGGCAGAAGCCCGTACCGCCGGCCGCTGGTGGCGCAGCGCCGGCCCCCGCGCCCGCGGGCTGATGGTCTGCTCGGCCACGAGCATGCAGCGCAAGCTGGTTGAGGCTGGCGTGCCGATCGAAGCGACGACCATCATTCGTCCCGGCGTCGACTTCGCCGCCATCCGCGAGGCCAAAAGCCGCGTCCGGCGGGAAGACTTGGGGTTGCCTCCTCATGGGCGCGTCCTGCTCACAGTTTCTCCACCTTCACGTGCGGGCGGGCAGCTTCTGGCGGTCTGGGCAATGGCGATGCTGAACCAGATTTGGCCGGACGCGCGCATGCTGATTCCGGGGGAGTCGCGCGAAGCACAACGCCTGCTGCGCCTTATCCGGCAGATTAATTGCCCGCAGGTCTATCTGCCGGTCGGCAACCGTTACAACCCCGCCGAGCTGATGGCCGTCGCGGACGCCTTGATCACACCGGCCAATGACGATATTCCGACTGCCTGGCTGGCGTGGGCCATGGCCGCCGGGGTCCCCGTAATCGGCTCGGCGACGCCGGCCATTGCCGAGCTGATCGCCGACCGCCACAATGGTTTTCTCTGCCGCCCGGGGGAAGTGCACACACTGGCTATTCGCATTCGCACGGCCATGGAATCGCCGGATTTAGGCCGCTGCATCGAAACCGCCCGGGGGCAGGCGTACGACGTTTTCCGGGCCCAAGCCTGCGTCGATCAATACCTTCGACTGTTCAAGAACTTACAATCCGGCCGGCCCCCGGCGGAGGGCGTGCGGGACATGGCCATGGACACCTGACGGGAGACCTCTGCCCGCCTCGGCGAGGGCCTCTCGACCTCAGTGGCGGCCTCTCGCTACGTCCGCGGAAAAGTTGCCCCCACGCTCTTGCTCTGTCACGGCGAGTGGATTAACATATAGGCGTCTGGGGCGTTTAGCTCAGTTGGCTAGAGCGTACGGATCACACCCGTAAGGTCACTGGTTCGAGTCCAGTAACGCCCAGTAAATAAATGCCTGAAAAGCAATTACGAGAGAAACCCGCGGTGGCGGGTTTTTGTCTTTTTGGGGGCTGGAGTGCTATTGCGGGTCCGAGCGAAGGCTGCGGCATAGGGGCTTCCGAACTGCTCAGTGGCAGTGGCGCACATCCTTCCGGGACAGGCTCTGCAGGCCGGAATACTGTGGGGTCCGACGTTGCCGATACGGGCCTGCTGTTCTCGTGCCGGCGGTGTTCACCGCGATGCTGCTGCCCGGTTATAGTTGCTGCTGTCCGGCCGCATTCGCGAAGGCTCAGGTACTACGCTGGTGGAGTGCGCATATGGCGTTACATGGCCGATCCTCGGCAATGACGGCCTCTGGAAGGTGGTTCCCTGCAGGACCGCGGAGGGGGTGAATTGTGGCCGGGGAAACGCTGCCACCTGCCGTCAAACCGGCCGCGTCGGACGAACACCCGCTCAGGGAGTTGGCGGGGTTGTTTCTCAAGCTGGGGACGATCGCCTTCGGCGGCCCGGCCGCTCACATCGCCATGATGGAGGACGAGCTTGTTCGCCGCCGCCGCTGGATGACCCACGCGGAGTTCCTGGACCTGTTGGCGGTGACGAACCTCATTCCGGGTCCGAACTCGACGGAGATGGCCGTCCACATCGGGCACCGCCGGGCGGGCTGGCCTGGGCTGCTGGTGGCCGGAGTTTGCTTCATCGCACCGGCCATACTCATCGTCACGCTTCTGGCGTGGGCTTATGTGCGCTTCAGCGCCCTGCCGGTCGCCGAGGGCCTGTTGCGGGGCGTGACGCCGGTGGTGGTGGCCATCATCGCCCAGGCGCTCTGGCGGCTGGGACAGGCGGTGTTCAAAACGTGGCTGGTGGGGGCCGTAGCGCTCATTGCGGCCGGGGCGAACTTCCTGGGTGTTGGCGAGTTGCTCGTCCTGGCTGGGGCGGGGGTCTTCATGCTGCTGGTCTGGGGAGTGCGAAACCGGGTCCACGGCCGGTCTACGCCGGGTATGCTGGTGGTAGTGCCGCCCTGTGTCCCGCTGCCGGCGCTGGCGTTCGCCGGGGGAACGGCCGGCCCGGCATTGTGGCCCATCTTTCTGTTCTTCCTCAAGGTGGGATCAGTTCTTTACGGCAGCGGCTACGTGTTGATCGCGTTTCTGCGGGCCGATCTGGTCGAGCGGTGGGGCTGGATCACCGAATCGCAACTGCTGGATGCGGTGGCGGTGGGGCAGGTCACGCCCGGCCCGCTGTTTACCACGGCGACGTTCATCGGCTATCTGCTGGCCGGCCCCCTGGGCGCGGCCGTGGCGACCGGGGGGATTTTTCTGCCCGCCTTTGTCTTCGTGGCGGCGAGCGCTCCCTTCATTCCCCGTCTGCGGCGATCGGCCGCGTTCTCCGCGATTCTGGACGGCCTCAACGCCGGTTCGCTGGCCCTGATGGCGGTGGTGACGCTCACCCTGGCCAGGACGGTAGTGGCCGATTGGCGCAGCCTTCTGGTGGCCGGGCTGAGCGCGGTTCTGCTCTACTATCGGGTGAGCTCCACCTGGCTGATCGTCGGCGGGGCGCTGGCCGGCACGATTCTGTGGTAGCCACGCAGCGGGGGGCTTGCCTTTGTGGGCTGAAGCTTGAACGATCCAACAGGTTCTCGCCGACCGGGTTTCTCGTATATGGGAGCGATGAGATGACTCGTGATTCCAGACGTGATCTGCTGGGTCGAATTCCTGCTGTGGGTGCGGGGTTGGCGCTGATGGCCTGGGGGCCGGCGGCGGAGGCGCAGGCGAAGGAGACGAAAGAGAAAAAGGAAGAGGAGATATCTCCCACCGAAGACCTCATGCGCGAGCACGGCGTCCTCAATCGGATTCTGCTGATCTATGAGGAGGCCGTCCGCCGGCTCACCCGGCGCGACGAATTGCCCCCCGAGACGCTTCAGGAGGCGGCCACCATCGTGCGCACGTTCGTTGAGGACTACCACGAGAAGCTGGAAGAGGAGTTCCTCTTTCCCCGCTTTGAGAAGGCCGATCAGCAGGTTGAACTGGTCAAGACACTCAGAAGCCAACACCAGGCCGGACGCACGCTGACGGATCAAATCCGAAGCCTCGCCAAACTGCCCGGCATGAAGGATGAGGATGATCGTCGGAAACTGAGCAGATCGCTTCGGCTGTTTATCCGCATGTACCGGCCGCACGAGGCCCGCGAGGATACCGTGCTCTTCCCCGCCTTCCGCAAGATCGTGAGCCCGAATGAATTCGACTCGCTCGGTGAACAGTTCGAGGAGCGGGAACACCGGCTTTTCGGCGAGGACGGCTTCGCCAGGATGGTGGACCGGGTTGCCGCCATCGAGAAAAAGCTCGGCATTTACGATCTGGCTCAGTTCACGCCGAAAGGGGATTGATAAACGCCGCCGCCCAGCGGGCTAAAGATCAGCGCTCACGCCGTTCTGCGTCGAAACTGGCATCCCATCGATGCGGTGGGGACCTTCGGTGCATATGCACGTTGCGTAATGACGCTCAATGAGGGATTCCGTAGACTCCGCGCATATGAAGCCGGGGACACTCTGTGACCATGCGCGATCTTGCGAAACATCCTGCGACGCGCCACCTGTAGCGGCCGGGCTCCGTACCGGTCGTTCTTGCCGAAGCTATCGGACGGGGTCCCCGGCGAAAGTTGTGGGGCCGGCCGTGGCCCGGACAAAACGCCTGCTCCCCGTTCGGATCCAGAAATGCGGGCAAGATGCCCGCCCCCCGCACCCGCGAGACGCTGGTGCCACACAGCATGGCTCAAGCAGCCTGTCTCATAATGCATCCAGGATCCAGTTGACCTGACCGTCGCGGTGGCCACAGAAGCGGTTGTAGCGCAGCAGCAATTGGTAACAGAACATCGCCGCCAGCAGTTGCGCGCGGTTGTTCTCCAATCCGT
>Ga0208198_1001159_pt1 | contig 24639 bp, 22 predicted proteins | sample AD_JPNTR2_MetaG_FD_184446 | JGI IMG/M metagenome (GOLD analysis project Ga0208198, IMG submission 184446) | Active sludge microbial communities of municipal wastewater-treating anaerobic digesters from Japan - AD_JPNTR2_MetaG (SPAdes) (version 2) | ecosystem: Engineered > Bioreactor > Anaerobic...
CAGTTGCCCTTGGCGCATGCATTATCGAAAAGCATTTTACCCTTTCAAGGGAAATACCAGGCCCGGACAGTGCCTTTTCCCTCGAACCCCATGAATTCAAAGAAATGGTGAACGCCGTCCGAATAGCAGAAAAAGCCCTTGGCAAGGTAAGTTACGAAGTCACAGAACACGAAAAAGCAAGCCGTGTCTTTCGCCGTTCTCTCTTTGTTGTGAAAGACATGAAGGCAGGCGAAACCTTCGCCGAAGAAAATATCCGCTCCATCCGCCCGGGATATGGAGTTAAACCTAAAAATTTAAACACTATCATTAATAGAAAGGCGCTAATAGATATTAAAAAAGGCACCCCATTTTCGTGGAATTTAATTTGTGGAGATGTATAAATATGGAAATTGATTGTCTCAACTTAGAATGGGTCTCGTATCCATCAAGAGATCGTATAATGGCGACATTGGTGAGTAACTATATTCGATATATGGGTTACTCCGTTTTAGAGAAATCTATATTCAATGGTTATTATTATTTAACTATTACTAACCCAAAGGTTTTTTTTATTACAAATGTAGGAGGGGCAGACATTAATTTTAAACTTGTTAAATATGCAAAATTATTAGGTTTGAAATGTGCCTCTTTAATTTCTGAAGGTATTTTTACAGAGGATGACAAACACCTAGAAGAATTTATCTGGGGATGGAACACTGACAAAACATTGTATGAAGATATACACATGCAGTGGTCAGAAAGGACGCGGGATATAACGATTATGAAATATCCAATTTTAAAAGGAAAAGTTAAAGTTTCAGGAGGAGTTGGTTTTGATTATTATAAAATTAATGTATCAGAAGATAAAAAAACCTTTTTAAAAAAATATAGAAAGGATAATTATGAGAAGATAATTGGAGTAGGATGTTGGGATTTTGGAGTCTTATATTCAAAAGATCATCGTTTTTCTACATTTAGTAAAATTTATAACGAAAAAGAAATTGCTAGACTTAAATATGACCAAAAGTCATTTAATAGAGTACTAAAAAATATCGTAAAAGACAATCCACACATATTGTTTCTCTTAAAAGAACATCCAGGGCGTATAGGGGATATAAGCGATAGCGCAATTGATGGGCTTGTTAATTTTCAAAACACATTAATATTGAAAAACGAGGAGAACATAAAAGACTGTATTACTGTATGTGATTTTTGGATGGTATATGAATCTACAACTGCAATGGAGGCATGGCTTCTAAATAAGCAAACATGTCTTTTAAACCCAAGTGGTACTGATTTTAAAAGAGCTAATGTTTATAAAGGTTCGCCTAATTATTCTGATGAGCAATCTTTACAGAGTGCAATTGATATGTTCTATTCCAATGGTTATTTACCAGGGTTTAATGAACTTTATAATGAAAGAAAGAGAATAATTAAAGAAAATATTCAGTGGGATGACGGCCTTAACCATGTTCGGGCAGGAAATGAGATTATAGATTTAATAATTAATGAAGGAATACCAAAGAAACAAAATCATTTTAATAATTTTCTAAAAAAAGATATAATAAAACAAATTATTCTATGGAATTTATCGCCTTATTTATGTTCCTTTAAAAAATTTGAAACATATGCAGAACGAAGAAGGGCTTTTAATCAAAGACAATTAAAAGAATTCCAAACAAAATGCATGAAAGAACAAATTACCTTCTATGAAAAAAATGGTTTAATCAAAGAAGATTTAAGAATAATTAGGTGCATATAATTTTAGGTAATTAGTCCCGTTTTGGCACCAAATCACAGAGGTAGCTGGCTACCAGGTCAAAGATATCCGAGCCACGGTTATTATACCCTGAGTTCCCGGAGACATGTAACGATGTGAGGGGGTATATAATACTCCCCGAAAACTGGACAGGTCAATAAGGTGCATGTTAGGCTGCCCAAAAAAAGCAAGAAGGAGAAGAAATATGGCAGAGAACATGCGGAAGAGCCACGATGCGGCATTTAAGGCCAGGGTTGCTATTGAGGCCCTGAAAGATGAGAAGACTATGGCCCAGCTTTCCAGCGAGTATGGAGTTCACCCTAATCAAATTCGTCAGTGGCGGCAAAAGCTTCTTGATGAGCTGCCGGGGGTGTTTTCCGATCGTCGGCAGAAAGGAGTTAAGGAAGAAGGCGAGGAGAAATCGGAGCTTTATCGTCAGATAGGACAGCTCAAGGTGGAGTTGGACTGGCTCAAAAAAAAATCCCAGCAGCTTCTGTTGAGGAAAAGCGGAAAATGATTGAACCGAAGCATAAGACGATAACGGTAAGCCGCCAGTGTGATTTGCTAGGGATTTCCAGGTCTTCATACTATTATGAATCGCAACGCGATGACAGTTACAATCAATTGCTTATGAACCTGATTGACGAACAATTCACCAAGACACCTTTTTACGGGGTTCCCAGGCTTACGGAAAGCTTGCGGATTATAGGGCATGCCGTAAATCCCAAGCGGGTCCGCAGGTTGATGCGCAAGATGGGGCTGGTGGCGATATATCCGAAAAAGAAATTGAGCAAAGCGCATCCGGAACATAAGAAGTATCCGTATTTGTTGAAAGATGTGGTAATCGATCATCCTGATCAGGTCTGGAGTGTCGATCTAACTTACATTCGCTTGCAGCATGGGTTTGTTTATCTTTGTGCGATCATGGATTGGTACAGCCGCTATGTCCTGGCCTGGGATATATCCATCACCATGGATGCCGCCTTCTGCACAAGGACCCTGGAGAAAGCCCTGAAGATTTCTAAACCGGAGATCTTTAACTCCGATCAAGGTTCCCAGTTTACCAGCGCTGATTTTGTGGGAATTCTTGAAAGAGAAGGTATCAGCATCAGCATGGATGGCCGGGGCCGGGTCTTTGACAATATCTTCGTGGAGCGCCTCTGGCGAACGGTCAAATATGAAGAGGTTTACCTCCATAATTATCTGAACGTTTCAGATGCCCGTAGAAACCTTAACAAATACTTCCTTTTCTATAACACGGAGAGGATTCATGAATCTCTGGGTTACAAAACCCCTTATGAAATCTATTTCAAAGAACCGTTTAAACAGCAAACAAAAAAGGCGGCCTGACTATGCACCAAATACAACCCATTTTTTTGTCTTGACTACGGGGAGTACCTTAGATATTTACTCGTGGGCGGAGAAGGAAATACCGAGATTATTTTGTAAAGCTATTGATATATTAAAAGATAATCCCGGGTATAGCCTCAAATATGTTAGTGAAAACGATCCTGAAAGCTTGAGGTGTTATCCCAGGAGACCGGAGGACGGCAAAATCGATTGGGATAGGGATGCCGAGTATATACATCGACTAATAAGGGCTAGTGGGTACCCATTTGCGGGTGCGTTTTCCTTTCTTGATGGCAAGGAAAAAATTACGATATGGCGGGCAGAATTGTATGACGATGGCGAAAAATTTTTGGCGGTGCCTGGCCAGATTGCAGAACTCGGGAAAAATTATTTTGTAGTTATTACCGGAAAGGGTAAACTAAAAATAACGAAATGGGACTGCAAATCACTTATATGTTCGATACGACAAAGATTGATCTAATGAAAATCGGCAAGGCAGTATTCAAAAATTTTTTATATATTTCTTTCAATTCTCTAATATGTCCTGTGTTAATCATATTGAGCATTATATTTAGAAGTAGGAAGAAAAAGAAAGTCATATTCGGAACAACACCGATAATTAATAATAAATATTGGTGTCAATCATTAAAAGAAATAGGTATCGAAGCTGAAACGCTGATGAGCGGATACTATAAAATTAACCAAAAAGAAGATTTCGATTTATATTTCGAGGATTTTTTCCCTGAAATATTAAAAAAAAGAGAATTATTATATTTATTTGCCCCCCTTTTGGTATGGATTTACATTCTTAAGAATGCAAAGATAATTGTAACTACATTTGAAGGTATAGCATTTAAAAAATTTTTTTGGAGGCTTGAACCGATTTTAGCTCGGTTTGCAAATATTAAAATGATTGTAATTCCCTATGGCGCTGATGGCTACATGTATAGCAGAATAAAAGATTCATCTCTTCAACAGGTGTTGCTTGCATCATATCCTGAATTTGCGCGAAAGGAACGAGACATAACAAATAAGGTCTTCTACCTATCTAAATATGCGGATGTGGTCATAACCGGAATGATGTCTTGCGATGGGTTTCCGCGTTGGGATACATGTGTTTGTCAGCCAATTATTATAGACACAAAGAAATGGCAGCCGAAAAAGGAATATTCAGCTTGTAATGGTAAAAATGGGCCCGTAAGGATATTACACGCACCCAACCATCGCGCATTTAAGGGGACGGAGTTTATCTTGAAAGTTGCAAAGGAATTAAAACAAGAGGGCTACGACATAGATTTGGTGTTACTGGAGAATGTACCTAATGAAAAAATACGTGAAACGATGCAGGAGGTAGATATTCTTGTGGAGCAGTTGATAGCCACTGGTTACGCCATGAATGGTATAGAGGGCATGGCGTGCGGATTGCCCGTTCTTTCAAATCTTGAAAATTCTTTATATACGACGATTTTCAAAAGGTACTCTTATTTGCAAGAATGTCCCATTCTTTCAACAACTCCGGAGTCACTAAAAGATAATTTGAAGTTGTTAATCGAAAATCCGGACAAGAGGAGGTCATTAGGCGAAAAAGGAAGAATCTATGTGGAAAAGTATCATTCGTATTCAACATTCCAGTATTTATTTGAAACGATCATAAGGAGGTTGAATGGTGAGTCTGTAGATCTGATGTTTCTATTTAGAACATATGATTTAAGACAGGAAGCCGGGGAAAAAGTGCAGATATCTGACAATTTATCAACGAGTGATAAGCAGAAAAGATGAATGTGTGATGTTTTTTCGTAAGCTTGCCAAGGACACGGCCATTTATGGGGGGGCAGATCTAGTCGGTAAATCTATTATATTTGTTACTTTTCCAATCATAGCGACGGCATTGTCTCCACTGGCGTTCGGTGCATTGGAGCTGATCGGCACTGTGACCGCCCTTCTTGGAATGGTGATGAACTGTGGCTTAAACAACGCGGTTCAAAGGTATTACTGGGATAAAGAAACCGTCAATGATCAAAGGCCTGTTATTGTAACGTCAGGTCTAGTGGCTTTGTTTTTTTTCGGTGTTGGAACGGTGGCTGTAAGCCTGTTCCTATTGCCATTTGTTTTGACTAAAGTACACATTTCAGGTCTGCCCTTGACATGGATTGCGCTTGTTGCGGCGCTGATTTTAATGAGTTTACGACAGTGTCATCAGTATATCCTGGATGTGTTGAGGCTTCATTTTGCATCGCATAAGTATTTGTTTATTTCCTTGATTGGAAACGTTTTAAGTGCCTTGTTTTCTGTACTAGTGGTGGTCTATTGGCGTTGGGGTATCGATGGGCTATTAACAGTACAGGCATCTGTCGCGTTGGTGATCTTGCCGCTGGCTCTTTGGATGATACGTGAGGATATAACTTTAGATTTCGATTTTAAATGGATGCTGCAACTTGTACACTACGGTTATCCTTTCATTTTCGCCGGCCTTGCATACTGGCTTTTTGGTTCTATGGATCGTTGGATGTTGGCGGCAATGTCATCGATTGAAGAGGTGGGTATATACTCTGTAGCTTTCCGTTTTGCATCCATAGTTGTTTTTGTATCAACTGCCTTTGGCCAAGCTTGGAGTCCTGCGGCGATAAAAATATATTCGGATAATCCTAGTATCTATCGTAATATTTATGCTTATATGCTCTTGTTGCTATTGTTTTTCATGCTGATGGTTGGGGGGGGAATTGCGCTTTTCTCCGGTGAGATGATAGGACTTATAATGTCAAAAGAATACCTGCCCAGTGCCGTGCCCCTAACTATTTTATGTTTTGGTATTGTTTTACAATCTACACAGCAGGTCACCGCCATCGGTATTTCACTGGAAAAAAAAACCTTCATCTTTGCAAGACTCACTTGGCTTACGGCGTTGGTTAATTTTGTCTTGAACTGGATACTGATTCCTCTATTTGGTGCTACCGGTGCGGCTTGGGCTACAACTTTTTCATATTTGGTGCTTACTGGGAGTTATTTATACTTTACTCAGCGTCTTCATCCCTTGCCTATCCCTTGGATACGGCTTTCTTTGATATTATGTTTGGGGGCTGTGCTCTGTGCGGTTGCCCTGGCTTTGAATCAATCCAGTTTGTCATGGTCAGCTATCGGCACGAAATTCCTATTTGCAACTTTACTGGCACTATTAGGGGGCGTCATTGTGCCAATTCGCAAGCTGTGTTATGCGAGAAAAATATAGACAGAAATGGTTTAAAAAAACGAACTAATGTCAGATGTTCTTGTCATTAGTGAGGGCCGAACGAAGAAAGGCTAAGTCAATTAATGGAAACATGTGGTCGGCCAAGGGTTCTGATTACCGGCGCTGATGGTCTTTTGGGTAGAAATGCCTTAAAGGCACTCAAGTCAGATTTCGATATATATGCTATTGTTCATAAGTCACCCGTCGATCCTTTGCAGGATGTTAACTATTTGATCCTTGATTTAAGTGAGCATTGGTCAATAAGTAATTTACCAAACTCCATTGATATAGTTATTCATCTAGCTCAGTCGTCCCATTTCCGAAACTTTCCTGAGAAAGCACTTGATATTTTCCAGGTCAATGTGGCATCTACAGCCAGACTGCTAGATTTTGCATATAGGAACAGGGTCAAGAAATTTATTTTTGCCTCCTCTGGCGGCGTTTATGGCTCCGGGCGGATTGCCTTCGATGAAAACGCGCCTATTATGCCGCCCGAAAAACTAGGCTATTATCTTGGAAGCAAACTATATGGCGAAATTTTGGTGAACAACTATGCAAAATTCATGAGTGTCGTTGTGTTGCGATTCTTTTTCATGTACGGCCCCGGTCAGAAGAGATCCATGCTAATTCCTCGATTGGTTGATAGTATAAAAGCGGGTGTACCGATTACTATGGAGGGGAAGTATGGAATTAAAATCAATCCGATTCATGTTTCAGATGCCACGCAGGCTTTGGTTCGTTCTCTAGACTTCACCGAGAGCGCAACCATAAACATCGGTGGTCCCGAGGTAATATCTTTGCGAAAAATATGTGATATTATAGGAAACCTTCTCGGTACTAGACCTAAATATATCTGTAAAGACAGTACTCCGTCTGATCTGATCGGCGATATTACGGCCATGCGGGAATATCTTTGCGCGCCACGAATTCGAATAGCCGAAGGCGTGAAAGACCTTCTCTAGCCAAGACAAATCATCATATGCCTTTAACTTTAGTTCAAGTTCTTAAAAATAGAAACATTTCATTGTGTTATACCACATCTTTTTAAAAACAGACTAATATGATGAGATATATTGCATGAAAGTTATTCATCTGCCAAGCAATGTTGGAGGTATGGCGTGGGGTTTAGCTCAAGGAGAAAGACTTTTAGGGTTGGATGCAACAGTGCTCGTTTGTTCGATGAATTGGTTGAACTATAAGGCAGATAAAATATTATATAACAGTGATAGATACCTCATTTATAAACTGGTAAAACGTTTAGAAGCTTTTTTCCAAATACGTAATAAATACGATATTTATCACTTTAACTCTGGGGCAACTTTATTAGATTTTCCCAACATAGGCCTTCATTTGCTCGACATTTCTCATTACAATGGGAAAAATATTATTACATTTAATGGTTGTGATGCAAGATTGAAATACGAAACCATGAATCGTGTAAATGTAAGTGCGTGCCACGAAAAGGACTGTTATGAAGGTTTATGCAACAAATATAAAATAGAAGAAATAAAAAAGGAAAGAATTAAAAAGATCTCAAGATATGTTAAACACGTATTTGCGGTAAATCCGGACTTGATGTATAACTTGCCGGTAAATAAAACAAGTTTTCTGCCATATGCGGTGGCAGGATGGAACGATATAGAATATGTGCCATTCAAAGTAAAAAAAAATAGAATCAAAATTGTACATGCTCCAACAAATAGAGGAGCTAAGGGATCTAAATATATCATCGCTGCTCTAGATAATCTCTCAAGAAAATATAAATATTTAGAAATCAATATCATAGAGAAAGTTCCATATAAAAAGGCTTTGGAATTATATATCCAGGCTGATATTGTTGTAGACCAGGTACTTATAGGCTGGTATGGCGGTTTGGGTGTTGAGGTGATGAAAATGGGAAAGCCCCTTGCTGTATTTATCAGAGAGGAGGATCTGAAATTTATCCCGACTCAGATGGCACAAGATCTAAAGGAAACGATCATAAATGTAAATAAATTGAATATAGAAAGTGAATTGGCAAAATATATTGAAAATATAGATTTATTGAAGGCAAAAAGCGAGGCTTCCCTATATTATGTGCATAGATGGCACGACCCAAAGTATGTGGCTTCCATAACCAAGAATATCTACGAAAGCGTGTGATAAAATTTTTTTATCTTCGCGCTTCATGCATTTCAAGCATAATGCCGTAAGGATAAGGGGCGTTTTTCACGAAAGCGACAGAATGAGGTATCACCAAATATGTGCGGCATTTGCGGCATAATCGACCGGCGGCGCAGGCCTGTCGCTGAACAGGACATCGTAGCCATGTGCCGTCTGGTGAGTCATCGGGGCCCCGATGCAGAGGGGATTTTCATCAGGGATAATGTCGCCCTTGGCCATCGTCGCCTCAAGATCATCGATCTCTCCGACGCGGCCAATCAACCCTTTCACTATGGGGGGCGTTATGTCCTTACCTATAATGGGGAAATTTACAATTATCCGGAGATAAGAGAGGAGTTAAAAAGGGAAGGGGCTGAATTTAAAACCGAATCCGACACGGAAGTCCTCCTGGCGGCTTACGATAGGTGGGGTTTCGACTGCGTGCAAAGGTTCAACGGGATGTGGGCCTTTGCCCTTTACGACGCCCCGCGCCGTCTGATTTTTTGCAGCCGCGACCGCTTTGGGGTCAAACCCTTTTACTATGCCACGCCTGAGGGTAAATTCGTCTTCGGCTCGGAAATCAAACAGCTGCTCTTTTTCATGCCACAGCCGACGGTAAACATACCTATCCTCCTTGATTATCTCGTCAGTGGATACGAAGATCACACGTCAGAGACCTTCTTTAAGGATATCCATACATTAAGTCCCGGTCACAATCTCCTCTACGATCTTGACGGAGATGGTTTCAGAATAGTCAGGTACTATGAGCTAAGTGTCGACGAAAGGCAGCGAGAATTACCGTTTCCCGAGGCGGTCCGTCTGTTCAGGAGTACCTTCGACAGTGCCGTCGCGATGCGACTCCGATCGGACGTACGCGTCGGCACGTGTTTGAGCGGCGGGACAGACAGCTCCGCCGTGGCGTCGGTCGCCGCCGGGCTATATAGAGGGGAACACCCCTTTGCCGCCATAACCGCGGGGAGTGTCGAAAAAGCGACCGACGAGCGATACTATGCCGAGTTGGTCGCGAGAGCCCACGGGCTGGAATGGCACGTGATCGAGCCCTCGGTGGCGGATTTTGGTGATAACCTGGACGAAATAATCTATTCTCAAGAGGAACCCTTCGGCAGCCCTTCGGTTTGTATGCAGGAGAGGGTGTTCCATAGGGCCAAAGAGGCGGGTTGTATCGTCATGCTTGACGGCCAGGGGGGAGACGAGACGCTGTTGGGCTACGAGCGCTATTATCCCGCTTACATTCGATCCCTCCCCACGTTGCGTAAAATCGGAGGTTTTCTTTCCGCCTGGAAGTGCTCCCGCTTGTCCTTGGGGGAGCTGGCCTTTTACCTGCTCTACTTCACGAGCCCTTCCATACGAGTGGCCGCTTTGCGCCATCGCCACGATTTCGTGAAAAAGGGCTATTTCGACTTTCTCGGGGTCAAGCATATATATGACAGCAGCAAGGCCTACGGGGATATCGACACCCTGCAACGCCTCGAAATCGGGAGCCTCCAGCTGCCCCACCTGCTGCGATACGAGGATCGGAACTCCATGCGGCACGGCGTTGAGTCGCGACTCCCCTTTCTTGACTACCGCCTGGTGGAGTTGTCCCTTTCCCTCCCCAACGATTACAAGATCCGCGAAGGCTGGACAAAATATATCCTGAGAAAGGCGACACAGGATATTGTCCCGGCGGAGGTGGCATGGCGGAGGCACAAAGTGGGCTTCAATGCTCCGGAGCGGACGTGGATGAAGGCCATTGCCGACAGGATATTTGCATCCATCTGTTCCTCAATGATCATCGAGAAGATCACCGACAAGAAGGCACTCATGGAAAAGTTCGCCGCCCTGGACCTGCGGACGCGCTGGAGGCTGTTCAACATCGCCCGATGGGAAGAGCTCTATAACATAGCTATTTAACGACGCCTCGGCGGTTCATAAGAAAAATTTAGACGTATCGGCCTACGAAAACCTTTGAAATGAAAGGATCTTTAAACATCTGGCTGGTAACGATAGGCGAGCCCCTCCCTCTGGAACCCCATGTCAGAAAGCTCCGCACCGGTATCGTTGCCGACTGCCTCCTCGAGCGAGGACATCAGGTACGCTGGTGGGTCAGTGCCTTCGAACACCAGCGAAAACAGATGCTGTTTAACGAAGACCGGGAAATCTCCCTTTCGCCCCGCTATACCCTGAATGTCCTCAAGGGGTGCGGGTATCGGAGCAATATCTCCCTGCGGCGTTATCTCGACCACTTGATGATCGCCCGGAGGTTTGCGCAATCCTCCAGACACTTTGCCCCGCCGGACGCCATCGTCGCCTCCATGCCCTGTTATCACCTTGCCTACGAGGCGGTACGCTATGGGCGGCAAAGGCGGATTTCCGTTATCGTCGACGTCCGCGATCTATGGCCGGATATCTTTGTCGGTGCCATTTCATCGCCCTTGATGAAGGCCCTTGTCAGGGGTCTGCTGATCAGGGACTACCGGCGTCTCGATTACCTTCTCGGCCGGGCCACCGGCATCCTGGCCATGTCCGGGGGGGTGCTGCGGTGGGCCCTGTACCATGCCCGCCGCGAGGCGCATGCCTGCGACGGCGTATTCTACCTTGGGTACCCCAAGGTCGAGAGCGCCCAGGGCCCGCCCGTTTGGCTGAAAGACCACACGGGACAGAAGCTCATCACCTATGTCGGAACATTCGGCCGGTCTTACGAGCTCCCCCTCGTGGTTGAGGCGGCACGGCGGTTCCACCATTCCGGGCGGAGGGATGTGTGTTTCGTCCTCGCGGGCACGGGCGAGCAGGAAGCGGAATTGCGGGACCGGAGCCGCGATCTGCCCAACGTCGTCATGACCGGGTGGTTGCAGTCCGATGAGATCGCCGCCCTGCTGTCCCGGTCCTACCTGGGTGTCATCCCCTGCCGGAGCGTCATCGACGCGATGCCCAACAAGACCTTCGAATACCTTGCCGCCGGCTTGCCCGTCGTTTCGTCATTGGAGGGAGAAATGGCCGAAATCATTACAGAAAGGGACATCGGTCTCAATTACGGCGCCGGTGATGGCGACGGTTTGTTCCAGACGATAAGCTCCCTCCTGGACGATCAGGGCCGCCGTGACAAGATGGCGGACAACGCCCGTGACTTTTTTGCGGAAAAGGGTGATGCTCAAAAGATTTACCATGCCTACGCCGAGCATATCGAAAGAGTTTGTCGGACGTCGTCACGGGTGAACCCCTAAAAAGATCCGTTTTTGTTCACTTCTTTTGTCTCACAGATACTGGCAGATAACTGAGGCCCCCGGCCAGAAGGCGTCACGGGAGCAAGTGGCACGGATCTACCACCGCTATCGCTTGGCCCTGGATTATGCCCGAGGGGTGGAGGTGTTCGAGGCGGCCTGCGGCAGCGGCATATCCTTGGGATACCTGGCCGGTGTCGCCCGCCGCGTGGTCGGCGGCGACATAGATGTCGTGAACATCTCAGCGGCCCGTGACGCCCGGCGGGCATTAACGGCAGATATCAGGGAGAAGGTTGATATCGTCAGGTTGGACGCCCACCACCTGTCGTTTTCCCCGGGAAGATTCGATCTCGTGCTGCTCTTCGAGGCCGTCTATTACCTCAAGGACCCCGGGTTGTTTGTCACGGAGGCGGCGCGTGTTCTCCGAGACGGCGGTACTCTTATCGTCGGTACAGTCAACAAGGATTGGCCGGATTTCCACCCTTCGCCCTATACCCATTATTATCCTTCCGTTCCCGACCTCTATCGCCTCTTGCGGTCTTCCTTTGCCAGCGTCGCCATTTACGGGGCTTTTCCTTCCCGGCCCGAGGGCGTCCGGCAAAGCGCCATCTCCATGTTAAAGCGTGTCGCCGTCCGTTTCGATCTCATCCCGGGGAGTCTGAAGGCTCGATCCTATCTGAAACGCCTCTTCCTTGGTCCCCTGGCCGACCTGCCGGGGCAGATCACGGAAGGGATGGCAGACTACGACCCCCCACGGCCCCTGCCTGCGGACCGGATCGACACAGTCCACAAGATCCTCTACGCCGTGGCGAGGAAGTGAGGATGATGAAGAGGCTCTTCGACGTCACGGTGTCGGCCGTGTTATTGACACTTTTTATGCCTCTTCTCGTCTTTACGGCCCTGGCCGTCAAGTTCGAGGACGGCGGTCCCGTCTTCTATCGCGGCCTGAGGACGGGATTGGCCGGGCGGCCCTTCCGCATATACAAGTTCCGCACCATGGTGGTGGACGCCGAGAAAAAGGGGGGCCCCAGCACGGCGGGTGACGACCCCCGCATCACCAGGATCGGGCGCTTCCTGAGGAGATACAAGCTCGACGAACTCCCCCAGCTGCTCAACGTCCTTGCGGGGGAGATGAGCCTCGTCGGGCCCCGGCCCGAGGTGCCGCGTTACACCGCCCTTTATACCGACGAGGAGGAGGCGATCCTGTGCGTGCGCCCCGGGATCACCGATTGGGCCTCCATCTGGAACGCCGACGAGGGGGCCCTCCTGGCCGGTGCCGAAGATCCGGAGCGGGTCTATCTCGAGAAGATCCGGCCCCGGAAATTGCAATTGCAACTCAAGTATGTTAGGGAGCGGTCTTTCTGGGTGGACCTGCGGATCCTCTTCCTCACCCTCCTGGCGGTCATACGGCCCGAGAGCCAGGCCGTGCAGGAGCTGAGGGGGGGCGGGGTTGAGGATGAGAAGGCCGGTGACGCGCACCGGACGACCGGATAATCCCCACGGGGAAGAAAGATGACCTATCCGAAAGAGAAAATCCTTTTTTTCTATCGCCAGATGTTGCGTATCCGTCTGTGCGAGGAGGCCTTCGTGGATCCCATCCTCAAAGGTGAGATCCGCACCCCCTGTCACCTCTACAGCGGCCAGGAGGCCGTCGCCGTCGGGGTCTGCGCCGCCCTCGACGAGAGGGACTACGTTTTCGGCAACCACCGTTCCCACGGCCACTACCTCGCCAAGGGCGGGGATATGAAGGCCATGGCGGCGGAGATCTTCTGTCGCAAGGCGGGGTGTGCTCGGGGACGCGGCGGTTCCATGCACCTCATAGCCCCGGAGGCGGGGATGTTGGGGGCGGCGCCCATCGTGGCGGGAACGGTTTCCCTGGCCCTGGGGGCGGCCCTGGCGGCCGCCATCAGAAAGGACGGCCGGGTGGCCGTCAGCTTCTTCGGGGACGGGGCCGTGGGGGAGGGGGTCGTTTACGAGTGCCTCAATTTCGCCGCCCTGAAGAGATTGCCCCTCGTCTTCGCCTGTGAGAACAACCTCTACGCCACCCACATGCCCATCCGGGAGTGTCGGGTCGAGCGGGACATCTGGGAGATCGGCGTCCCCTTCGGCATCCCGGGGGAGAAGATCGACGGCAACGACGTCATGGCGGTCCACGCCGCGGCCCTGAGGGCCGTCGAGAGGTGCCGCTCCGGTGGCGGGCCTTACTTCCTCGAGTTTCTTACCTATCGCCTCCGGGGACACGTCGGTCCCGACGACAACATCCAGGGGACCCACACGGACATCCGCCCCCCCGAGGAGATCGTCGCTTGGCGTGGGAGGGACCCCATCGACAGGCTGGCGGATTATATCGTCGCCGGCGGCATCGCCACCCCCGCGGCCCTTAAAGAAATACGGGAGGAAGTCAGGCAAGAGGTCGCCGCCGCCCTGGAGTTCGCCGCGCAAAGCCCCCCGCCCCCCCAGGAGGAGGTGAACCTTTATGTCTTCGCCTAGGGTCATGACCTACAGCCTCGCCATCAACGAGGCCCTCCACCAGGCCATGGAGGCCGATCCCACCGTCTTCCTCATCGGCCAGGGGGTGAAGAGCCCCTGGTATGTGGGGAACACCGCCCAGGGCCTCCTGGACCGTTTCGGCCCGGCGCGGGTCATCGACACCCCCGTCTCGGAGAACGCCGTGACGGGCGCCGCCGTGGGGGCCGCCGTGGCGGGGATGAGGCCCATCGTCGTTCACCCCCGCATGGATTTCATGTTCTACGCCTTCGACCCCATCGTGAACGAGGCGGCGAACTGGCACTACATGAGCGGCGGCTGTTCCTCCGTCCCCGTCGTCTTCTGGGGGATCATCAACCGCGGGGGCGAGCAGGCGGCCCAGCACTCCCAGGCCCTCCACGGGATGTTCGCCCACGTGCCGGGCCTGAAGGTCGTCATGCCCGCCACGCCGTACGACGCCAAGGGTCTCATGCTGGCGGCGATCCGTGACCCCAACCCCGTCGTGTTTGTTGACGATCGGTGGCTATACGGTCAGGAGGGTCCCGTGCCGGAGGAGCCCTATGAGGTCGAGATCGGCCGGGGCCGTCTCGTCCGCGGCGGTAAGGACGTGACCCTGGTCGCCTCGTCCCGGATGGTCCACGAGGCCGAGCGGGCGGCCCTCCTCTTGGAGGGTGAGGGGATCGGCGCGGAGGTCATCGATCTGAGAACGATCAAACCCCTCGACATCGATTTGATCCTGTCTTCTCTGGACAAGACGGGGCGTCTGGTCGTCGTCGACGGGGGGTGGCGGACCTGTGGCCTGGCGGCGGAGGTGGCGGCCCTGGCTGCGGAGCGGGGCTTCGGCTCCCTGAAGGCGCCCGTCGTGCGGGTGACCCTCCCCGATTGTCCCGCCCCGGCGAGCGCCGCCCTGGAAAAGGTCTATTACCGCACCGCCGCCGACATCTGCCGGGCGGCGCGGAAACTGGTAACGGGTTCTTAGGGGGTCGCCCATGAGGAAGGTGAGGTTCGTAGAGCCGGGAAAACTCTACCGGATGATCAAGGAAGAGCTCGACGCCGCCTATTTCGAGGTCATGGAGAGGGGCGACCTCATTGATCGGGGTCAGCTCAGGTCCTTCGAGGAGAACCTGGCCCGCTTCGTGGGGACGAAATATGCCGTCGGTCTCAACAGCGGCTATGACGCCCTCCACATGTCCCTGCGGGCGGCGGGTATCGGTCCCGGGGACGAGGTCATCGTTCCGGCCCATACCTTTGTCGCCACCTGTTCGGCCGTGGTGAACGTGGGGGCCACGCCCGTCCTCGTGGACGTGGGCAAGGATTTCAACATCGCCTGCGACCTCATCGAGGAGGCCGTCACGCCCCGCACCCGGGCCGTCATCCCCGTCCACCTCAGCGGTTGGATGGCCGACATGGTTAGGGTGATGGAGATCGCCCGGCGCCATGACCTGATAGTGATCGAGGACGCCTGCCAGAGCCTGGGATCGAGCATGATCGACCCCGCCACGGGGGAGAGAAGAATGGCCGGCGCCTGGGGCTTGACGGGTTGCTGGAGCTTCTATCCCTTCAAGATCCTGGGGGGATACGGAGACGGCGGGGCCATCACCACCGACGACCCCGAGGTGGCCCTCTTCGCCCGCCGGATGCGTTACAACGGTGAGGACCGGGAGACGGGGGAATACCACGGACACGGGTTTACCTGCCTCTTGGACAACCTCCAGGCGGCCTTCCTGGACGTGAAGCTCCGTTACCTCCCTCGGTGGATCGAGCGGCGGAAGGGGATCGCCGCCCGCTACCGGGAGGCCCTCTCGGACCTGCCCGACCTCCTGCTGCCCCACTACGATGACCCCCGGCGGGACCACGTCTATCAGAATTACACTCTCCGGGCGAAGCAGGGAAACGATTTCTCCGAGTACCTGAAGGCCAACGGCATCGAGGTCCTCACCCAATTCAGGAAACCCTACTACCGCCACGAGGCCCTGAAACTTGAGGATCGGGGGTTCCCCGAAACGGAGGCGATCAGCCGGGAGGTCTGTTCGCTCCCCATGAACGTCGAGATCGACGACGCCGACATCGATTACGTCATCGCCGTGGTGCGGCGCTTCTACGGGAGGTGAGATGACCCTCGCCCTGGGCAAGAGGCACGAGTGGGTGATGCAGTCGGAGATTCGGGCCATGTCCATCGCCTGTGACCGGCGGGGCGGGATCAACCTCTCCCAGGGAGTCTGCGACATGGAGGTGCCCGTCGAGGTGCGCCGGGCGGCCCAGGAGGCCATGGAGGCCGGTCTCAATACCTACACCCGCTACGACGGGATCGCCGAGCTGCGCCGCGCCATCGCCGCCAAGGAGGAGAGGTTCGCAGGGCTCGCGGCGGACCCGGAGACGGAGATCGTCGTCAGCGCCGGGGCCACGGGGGCCCTCTTCTGCACCTGCCTGGCCCTCCTCGACCCGGGTGACGAGGTCATCGTCTTCGAGCCTTTCTACGGATACCACATAAGCACCCTTGTGGCCGCCGAGGCCGTGCCGGTCTACGTGCGCCTGGAACCGCCCGACTGGACCTTCACGGCCCGGGACCTCGAGGCGGTCGTGACGGCGAGGACGAAGGCCCTCATCATCAATACCCCCGCCAACCCCTCGGGCAAGGTCTTCTCAGATGCCGAACTTTCCCTCCTGGCCGATTTCGCCGTCAGTCACGATCTCTTCGTCTTCACCGACGAGATCTACGAGCACTTCCTCTACGACGGCCGGCGCCACGTGGCCCCCGCCACCCTCAGGGGCATGAGGGAAAGGACCGTCACCATCTCCGGTCTCTCCAAGACCTTCAGCATCACGGGCTGGCGGGTCGGTTACGCCATCTGTGACGCCGCCTGGGCCCAGGCCATCGGCTATTTCAACGACCTCGTCTACGTCTGCGCCCCCGCGCCCCTCCAGGCGGGGGTGGCCCGGGGCCTGGAGGTCCTGGGGGAGGAATACTACCGGGGCCTGGTCGAGGCCTTCACCCGCAAAAGGGAGATGATCTGCAGGAGCCTCGAGAAGGCGGGTCTGAGACCCTTCCGGCCCGCCGGGGCCTATTACGTCTTGGCCGACATCTCCGGTCTCCCCGGGGGGGACGACAAGGAAAAGGTCATGTATCTCCTCGACCGGACGTCCGTGGCCGCCGTCCCCGGCCGGGCCTTCTTCAACGGCGGCGGCGAGGACCTCGCCCGGTTCTGCTTCGCCAAGGAGGACCCCGTTCTGGCCGAGGCGTGCCGACGCCTCGAGGCCTTGTAAACCCCGCGAACCGTGGTCAAACTCCTCAGGAACAGGCATTTCTACTATATGCTCCTCCTTGACGCCCTCCTCGTCGGGCTGTCTTACTGGGGGGCCTACTTTCTCCGCTACGAGGGCTCCCTCCCTGATTTCGAGTTGTACAGGATCAGGGAGGCCCTCCCGTTCATCGTCCTGATCAAGCTCTCCTGCTTTTCCCTCTTCGGTCTCTACCGGGGTATGTGGCGCTACACGAGCATCGGTGACCTCGTCAACGTGATCAAGGCCTCCGTGACCGCCGAGGTGATCATGGTCCTGATCGTCCTCTATGTCCGTCATTTCCAGGGGTATTCCCGGGCGGCCTTTTTCATGGACCTGGTCTTGACGGTCCTCCTCGTCTCCTCGGCCCGCTTGGCCGTACGCCTGTACTTCACGGAGACGAGGATCGGTATCTGGCCCCTTAGGAGAAGCGACCGGCGGGACAGGAGGATCCTGATCGTGGGGGCCGGGGCGGCGGCGGAGAAGGTCATACGGGAGGTGGGGGAGAACCCGGGTTTGGGTCTTCAGCCCGTCGGTCTCCTCGACGATGACCCGGACAAGCAGGGCAAGACGATCCACGGCGTCCCCGTCCTGGGGAAGGTGGAGGAGGTCGGCCTGTTCGCCGAGGAGTGCGACGAGATCATCATCGCCATCCCCTCGGCGCGGGGGGGGGACATGCGGCGGATCGTCTCCCTATGTGAGAAGACGGGCAAGGATTTCCGGACGATGCCGGCCCTGGGGGAGCTGATCGACGGCCGGGTCTCCGTCAGGGCGATCCGAAAGGTCTCCATCGACGACATCCTCGGCCGGGAGGAGGTGCGTCTCGACGCCTCCCTCCTCAAGGAGGCCTACCAGGACCGCCGCGTCCTCGTCACGGGTGCGGGTGGATCCATAGGCAGGGAACTGGTCCGCCAGGTTTGCCGCTTCGGTCCCGCAGGTATCGGTCTCCTCGATTTCAGCGAATTCAACCTCTTTTCCGTGGAGAGGAGGTGCTCTCGGGAGTTCCCAGGGATCCATCGGGAGACCTTCCTCACGGACATCCGTGATCGGGAGGCCGTCGAGAGGGCCTTCGGGCGCTTCGAGCCCCAGGTGGTCCTCCATGCGGCGGCATACAAGCACGTACCCCTCCAGGAAGAGCATCCCTGGGAGGCGGTGATCAACAACGTCTTGGGGACCATGAACGTCGCCGATGCCGCCCGGGCGGCGGGGGTGGAGCTCTTTGTCCTCGTCTCGACGGACAAGGCCGTGAGACCGACGAATGTCATGGGGGCGTCGAAGCGGGTGGCGGAGATGTACTGCCTCGCCCTGAACGGGGGCAAGACGCGCTTCACCGCCGTCCGTTTCGGCAACGTCCTGGGCAGCTCCGGTTCCGTGGTCCCCATCTTTCTCGAACAGATCGAGCGGCGCACCAGCGTCACCGTGACCCACCCGGAGGTGACGCGCTATTTCATGAGCATCCCCGAGGCGGCCCAACTGATCCTTCAGGCGGGGGCCATGGGCCGAGGAGGGGAGACCTTCATCCTCGACATGGGGAAACCGGTGAAGATCGTCGATCTGGCGCGAGATCTTATCCGCCTCCACGGCCTGGAGCCCGACCGGGACATCCCCATCGAGTATATCGGCCTGCGGCCCGGGGAGAAACTCTATGAGGAGCTGATCACCAAGGGTGAGGGCATTGTGCCCACGGACCACGAAAAGATCATGGTCTTGAGGGGATGCGCCGCCGATCCCGAGGAGATCCGGGGGAAGATAGCCTCCCTCGTCGCGGCCGCCAAGGCTTACGACGGTATCCTCGTCAAGAAGGCGCTCTCGGCCGTCGTGCCCGAATATCAGCCCTACGAATCCCATGCCCGCCCCTGAAGGGGGGCTCGGACCCCGACGCGTCCTCGTGATCCAGCTGGGGGACATCGGCGACCTCGTCTGGTCAGTCCCGACCTTCCAGTCCGTCAAGGCCGCCTGGCCGCAGGCCCATTTGGCGGTCCTGGTTCCTTACGGCCTGGGCGATCTCGTCAGGACAGAGCCCTGTGTGGACGAGGTGTTCGAGATCCCGTCCCCGGCGGGCCTCTGGAGGTCGGTCAAGGAAAACCTTTCTCTGATCGGGAGGCTGAGGGCCGGGGGATACGATTTGGCCGTCGATCTCAGGACCGGCGACCGGGGGGGCGTCATGGCGAGACTCAGCAGGGCCCGCCTGCGTGTCGGTTTGCGTTGTGATGACGCCTCGACCTTACGGAACCTGATGTTCAACCTCCTCCTCACCCCCGTGGAAGAGGGGGTAAGGAAGGTATACGGGGCCGCCGAGCAGTCCCTGCGGGTCGTTAGACCTCTCGGTGTCGAGGCGGTCACGACGGTCCCTCGTCTCGGCGTCGATGCCGGGGCCCTGGAGAGGGTGGGGCGCCTCCTCGAAGAGGCCGGCCTCGAGGCACAGAAGGGTTCTTTTTTCACCATTAACCCCTTTTCCCGCTGGTCCTATAAAGAGTGGGTCCTAAAGCGCTGGGCCGATCTCTGCCGTTGTCTCAACGAGACCTTCGGTCTGCCTGTCTTGATTGTGGGCAGCCCCGCCGAGAGGGGAAGAGCCGAAGGGATCGTTGGTCATTGCCCGGGGGTCGCGACCAGTTTTGCCGGTAAGACGAACCTGGCGGAACTGGCCGCCCTACTGCACCTGAGCAGCCTTCACGTGGGCGTGGACAGCGCCCCTCCCCATATCGCCGCCGCCGTGGGGACCCCGACGGTCACCCTGTACGGGCCGACGGATTGGAAAGACTGGGCCCCCGTCGGTGAGGACCACCGGGTGGTTACGGCCCGGGCCATGGCTTGTGTCCCCTGTTACCGCAAGGGGTGCCGGGAGGAAGGGGTAAACCCCTGCCTGGAGGCCATCACGGCGGCCGACGTCATGGAGGCCGTCAGGGAATTGGTTTCGCCTCCTCGATGAGCATGACGGGTATGTCGTCCCTGATCTCGTAGAGGAGGCGGCAGCGCTCGCAGATCAGGCCGTCCTCCGTCGGTGTCAGAATCAACTCCCCCTTGCAGCGGGGGCAGGCCAAAATGGCCAAGAGTTCTTTGTTGATCCCCATCTTTCCTTCCCCTCCGTCTTAATTCTCCCGCCTCTTCGTAATGGCCGCCTCAAGAGAGTCGGCCCGCAGAGGCCCCTTTCTCCCCCCCAGCAACCCCTCCACCTCCCGGAGGACCTCCCCTGCCTCTATCTCCGTCAGACACCTGTTGTTACGGCAGACCTTGCGGAAGCACGGGGCACAGGGCAAATTCCGCCTTATGACCCTGTGACCCTCCCCGTAGGGACCCGTGCGGGCCGGGTCCGTGGGCCCGAAGAGGGCCACGACGGGGGTGCCGACGGCGGCGGCGATGTGCATCGGCCCCGAATCCGTCGTGACGACGACATCGGCGAGGCCGTAGAGGCAGGCGAGATCCCTCAGGGTCGTCCTTCCCCCCAGGTTTTTGACCTTCCCTTTTGCCTTCACCCTGACACCCTCCAGGTATCCCCCCTCGGCCTCGGCGCCCGTCAGGACCACCCGGCAGCCCCCCTCCGCGAGGCGTAGGCAGAGATCGGCGAAGGCCTCTTGGGTCCACAACTTCGTCGGCCAGAGGGCCACGGGGTTCACCGCCACGAGGGGTCCCGACCCCCCGAGAAGGCCTTCCTCCCGGAGCAGTTCCTCCACCCGCCGCCTGTTCACGTCATCGGCAGGGATGGTGAAATCCCTCACGGCCGGGACGGCGCCCAGGTGGCGGATGAAATCGAGGTACCTCTCCACAGCGTGTTTCGTCAAATCCTCCGGGATCTTCTCGTTGTAGAAAAATCCGCTGAGCTCCTGGAGGCTGTCGTATCCCAGGCGTCTCCTGCCGCCGCTCAAGGCGGCGAGGAGGGCGCTCTTGAAGAGGCCGTGGAAATCGATGACCAGATCGTAGGGACGGTCCCGCAGGCGGGCGAGGAATTCCCTCATCTCCTTGGATGCCCCGGCGATGGCTCCCTTCCTGAGGGCTTTCAGCCACGTCTTGCGCCTCGAGACGAGGACACGGTCGAGGCAGGGGTGGCCCCGGAGGAGGTCCGCCGCCCCCTCCTCGACGACCCACGTCAGGTGGGCCTCCGGGTAGAGGGAACGCAGGGCGGCGAGGGAGGGGAGGGTATGGACGACGTCGCCGATGGCGCTCAACTTGACGATGAGGATGTTCACGGGTTCATCCCCTCCCTCGCGAGTTCACCCATGATCCAGGCCGCCGCCGCCCGCAGGTCCCTGGCTATGTAATCCGCCTCCGCCGCCGTAGGTATCCCTTCCCCCGCCAGGAGAATCCCCCGCCCCCCCATCCGCCTTATCACCTCCACGTCCTTGGGCGTGTCACCGATCATGAAGGAGCGCCCGAGGTCGATGTCCCATTCCGCCGCCGCCCTGATCAGCATTCCCGGCTCCGGCTTGCGGCATTTGCAGGCCTGGCCGTACGGCCCCGGAAAGTCTGGGTGGTGGGGGCAGTAGTAGAAGGCGTCAATGACGGCCCCGCCCTTTTGGAAGAGTTTCCGCATGTGCTCGTGGACCTTCGTTACGAAGGCCTCGTCGAAGAACCCCCGGGCGACCCCCGATTGGTTGGTGACGACGATGACCAAAAGGCCCCGTTCGTTGAAGGCCCGTACCGCCTCCACGGCCCCCGGCAGTATCCGCAGCCTCTCCAGGTTGTCGAGATAGCCCACATCCTCGTTCAGGGTGCCGTCCCGGTCGAGGAAGACCGCCCTCCTCATTATGCTTATGCCTCCCAGGCCGCTTGGGCCGCCGCGAAGACCTCTTCGGGTCCGATGAGGTTCATGCAGGCGAAATCCCCCCTGCAGCGCTTCTTGAGACAGGGGCTGCAGGGTATGTCTTTTCTCACGATGCGGACCTTCTCACCCAGGGGGGCCGTCGTGACGGGGTTGGTGGAACCGAAAACGGCCACCGTCGGGACGCCCAGGGCGGCGGAGACGTGCATCAGACCCGAGTCGTTGGAGACGAAGAGACGGCAGCGGGCGATGAGGGCGACGGCCTCCTCCAGGTTCGTCTTCCCAGCCAGATTAAGGAGGTCGTGACGGGCTTTGGCTGTCACCTCCCCCGTAACTTCGCCGTCGGCGGCGCTCCCGAAGAGGACGACGCGGGCCGCAAGGGTTTCCGTCAGCATGTCCGCCAGGGCGGAGAAACGGGCCGCCGGCCAGCGCTTGGCAGGACCGTAGGCCGCCCCGGGGGCCATGCCCGCCAAGGGCCGCCCCTCGAGGTTGTAGCGCCGCCAGACCCTTTCACCGATCTCTTCCATTTCCCCCGTCAGCTTGAGGCGGGGCCTGGTCTCAGCGCCCCGGCATCCCAGGGCCCGGACCATCTCCAGGTAGTACCTCGTCTGGTGGATCCTTCGGACCTCCCGGTTCACGACGACGGCGTGGGTGAGGAGGATCCCCCGCCCGTCGGTATTGTAGCCGGCCCGGATGGGGATGCCGGCCAGGGACGCGATGATCGCCGCCTCGATGGCGTTTTGGAGGAGGATCGCCGCGTCGAAGCCCTCTTTTCTCAACGCGCCGGCCAGGCGGAACAGACCCGCCGACCCCTCGTGGCGTCCCGGTCTTTCGAAGATCAGGACGTCGTCCACGTGGGGGCTGAGGCGATAGACGGCGGCGACCCAAGGCTTGGCGAGAATGGTGATCCGGGCGCGGGGGTAGGTCTCTCTGATCCAGGCCAAGGCGGGAAGGGTCATGACGGCGTCACCGATCCAGTTCGTCCCCCGCACGAGGATCCGGGAGAGACCTTCCCGGGGGAGCCTCCGCCCCCCCCTGGTCTTCAGGGGTTTGATCTCCCCAAACCGCCGGCTCATCGTCAGTCCCTCTGACAAGGCCTCGTCTTCCACCGCTGGTGCAGCCAGAACCACTGCTCCGGATACCTCCTCACCATCTCCTCGACGATCTTCGTGAAACGCTGCGTGTTCGTCAAGAGGTCCCGTTCGTAGTCACCCGTGTCGTCGATCTGCACCTCCTCCTGGAGGATGAAGCGGTAGCGGCCGTCGGGCATACGGGGCATGAAGGCGGGCAGGACGGGGGCCTTCGTCCTCATGGCCAGGACCGCCAGACCCACGGCGGTGCAGGCCTGTCTCCCGAAGAAATCGACGAAGACCCCTTCGCGCACCGAGACGTTCTGGTCGCTCAGGATCCCCAGGACCCGGTTTTCCCCGAGGAGACGGGTGATGGTCTTGCCCGAGCCGCCCTTGGGTATGAGGGTGTTGCCGTTGAGGAGACGGACCCAGGCGACGAGGTTCTCCAAGACGGGGCTGTCGAGGGGGCGGTAGACGATGTCGAGGGGTTTCCTCGCCATGGGGAAGGCGACGGTCATCAGCTCCCAGTTGCCGAAGTGGGCCACGATGGAGAGGATCCCCCGCCCCTTGGCGTAGGCCCGGTCGAAATGTTCGAGGCCCTCGAACTCGACCCACCTCGGGAGGTTGTCCCTGGTGATGCCCGGGATGCTGAAGAACTCCGCCGCCACGATCCCGAGGTGCCGGTAGGCGCCCTTGGCGATCCCGACGATCTCGGAGAGGGTCTTGTCGGGGAAGGCCCGGCGGAGGTTGTGGAGGGTGATGAAACGCTGTCGGGGCGAGAGGTGGTAAAAGAGCATAAAGAGGCCCTTGAAGAGTAACTTCCTCACCCCCAGGGGGATGGCGCCGAAGAGGGCCAGGATGGCCGTCGTCGTCCAGGTCTTTTTCATGCCCCCAGTTTCCCTCCCAGGATCGCCTCGAAGGCCGCCAGATCGCCGCCCAGGTCGAGACGGATCCGCAGGATGTGGATATTTCTTATGAAAGCCGGGAATCGGTACAGTTTGACGATGTCCTTCTCCGTCGTGACGATCATGGTGGCGCCCCTTTCCCTGGCTGCGGCCTCGATGAGCCTGCAGTCGTCCTCCTTATAGGGGTGATGGTCGCCGAAGGCAAGAAAGGAGACCACAACGCCCCCCAGGGCCTCGACGGTCCGGCGGAAGCCCCCGGGGGAGGCGATGCCGCAGAAGGCGCAGATCTTTTCGCCCCTTAACGTCTCGGGCGCGGCCGTCTCTTCGCTCCTGCCGGCCAGGAGGGCGACGGGGGTCGGGCGGGCGTAAAGGACGGGTGTCGACGGGAGGACGGACCTCCCGATCAGGTCCCTGAGGCTTCGAGGTGACGACCCCTCCGCCGATCCCGTCAAGATGACCGCGTCG
>Ga0208198_1001161_pt1 | contig 24615 bp, 22 predicted proteins | sample AD_JPNTR2_MetaG_FD_184446 | JGI IMG/M metagenome (GOLD analysis project Ga0208198, IMG submission 184446) | Active sludge microbial communities of municipal wastewater-treating anaerobic digesters from Japan - AD_JPNTR2_MetaG (SPAdes) (version 2) | ecosystem: Engineered > Bioreactor > Anaerobic...
CTTCGCTGGGGGGCTTGGCACCTTATACCTTCCGCCAGCAGCATGCATGCAAACCTGCAGCCTGATGAAAGGAGGAGCTGTTCGGATCATTCTCGCGGACCGTGTCTTGACAGTGGGGGGCACTTTGTAATATAGTGAAGATGGTCTATGATTTATTGGGCTTCACAAGCTTGTGTCACCCGATTTTTAAGGGATCCGTCGCCTCATCGCCTGCGGATTGGAGCCATTCGGGGCAGCAGGGTTTTTCTGCTGTGGCATTGGTGAGGGAGGAGTTCATTGGACGGCATTCGTTACGGGTGGCAGCGCAAACTTGCAAAGGGGGTGGGAACGCTCTCGCTGTTGGTGGGGCTGCAGTCACGGAGACTGCTGCAAGTATCAGTCCCTATGATTCAATGATAGGAGGCAAAAATAAATGAAACGTATAACCGTGTTTCTAACAGCTCTCGTGATGATCGCGTGTTTGGGTTCGGTGGCATATGCTGCGTCAGAGAGGATTAACATGAAAATTACCGTTGATCCCTACATCGCCGTTAATCCCACCTATGAGAATTGGGATGTAGACTTTGGTCACCTCAATCCTGGCGCGGCGCCGCCTAATCCGGCTGAGATTAGCGCAAGCACTGGATGGGTGGAAGTCGCTTATGCAAACATCCCGTTCAAGGTGACGTTATCTGGAAGCAACGGGGCAGGGGATATAGGGCCGATATTCGCTCGTCAAGAAAAAGATGCAAATGGGAATCCAATCCCAATGGGTTGGGGTGCAACAAGGTGGGACCGCCTATCTACCCATCTTAGCTTTACGTATCGGACTAACTATGAACTAGAGCGTAGAATGTTGCCTTGGCCTCCACATTATGAGTGGGAGCCGGGCGCAGATGCCAGTGAAAAAACCATAGCTTATGATTCATTAGGCATACTTCCCGGTCGTTGGTCTCCCTTGACTTGGCATAGTTTGTCTTATGGCAGCGCAACGCTCAACCTTCCACATAACGGTGATATCTTGATGCAGATCTCAACGGAAACAGCGCAAAAAGGAAAGACAAGGCTTCCACATACTACACCTGACTGGCCCAACTCGCCTAACCCATATAAACTCAATGACTGGTTCGATTCAGCTGATGCAGGCGAGTATACGTGTTACGTAATTGCGACCTACACTTCACTCTAGTCCTTCTGCTTTCCCTAGACGGTGACTGGAGGAGAGGGTTGAAGAACCGAGTTTAGCGGGTAGCGCATCGAGGCTAGGGGCTATGGGGGTCGGGCGTTGCAGGACCCCTAGCCCCGCCAGCCTTTTCCCAGTTAAACAAAGTGGCGCGCGACTTATGTGGAATACTGTGACAACCATCGTGCCGTGAGCACGATGCGCTTGGAGAGGATGAAGGTGAAAACCAGACGTGTTCTATGTTATCTATTGATTTCAGTGGTTTCCCTACTCCTAGCATGCCAGGTAGGCCAGGCGCAGTACGCACCTGCGGGAATGTTCGGCCTTTCACCTACCATGTACAATATTGAACTCCGTGACGGAACCGGTCGGCTTCTCGAGTTTTGTCTCTCGAATAGCACTGCCAAGCCGATGACATTCTCGATTTATGTTACAGGCTTGACTCTTGATAGGGGAGGAGGCAGGGACTTCCCTGACCTTGATTCAGCGGGAGAGTTTTCCATAGCAAAATGGATACGATTACTTGATGTAAAGTCTGAGAACGTAGTGTACTCCCATGATATGCTGAAATTTTCAGCTGAAGTCTCAGTGCCAAAGGGCACAAAGCCTGGCGACTACTACGGAGTCATCATGATTGAACCTACTGAGTTTGATTCGGTCAGAGCCTTTGGGCCCGAAATTAAGATCAAGTCACGCATTGGGGCTGTCTTGAAGGTTACAGTTCCAGGCCCAATAAGCGCATTGAATCTACGATGTTCGGTGTCAGAGATGGTAGTTGACTTGCCTGACGAAGAAAGGCTGGGCCTTTTCAGGCGTATTGCGGAAAGCGCCTCTGAGGTGGTGTCTGATGAGAACATCGACGATGTGGCTAAAGTGATGACTCTATTCGATTCGGTTTTTGACGAGACGGTATACAAGTCGTGGGAGCTGGATAAGCAGACTGCCTTCATGACCCAACTCAAGGATTTTCTAAACGAACGCATCCTTGAAGAGGAAGAGATAAAGATACGGGCTACCCTCGCGACTCAGGCACGAACAACTATAATAGCAAAGGGCGAAGTATCCGTTTATCAAAAGGTCGATACAGGAAAAGGAAGATATCTCCGCCAGCTTCGTGACAAGTTCATTCTAGTTCCTGCAGGCGAGGAAGTGCGGGGAGAAGGCACTGTCTTTCCCGGAGGCATGCGGGACTTTGATGGTGTTGTTGAGAGGCCCCTTCCACCAGGGGAGTACATTGCAGAAACGCTTTTTCGTTTCAGAGGCGAAGGAGAGGAGCAGACGAGGCTGGTCTCAGGCAGCACCGAATTTGTGGTCTCTGAAGCAGTTGCAGCAAGGCAAAAGGATCTGCTTGTGCTCGATGTCAACCCTGAACTCCTTGAGTATTCCATGGTTCCAGGAGAATCTCACATTGAAGCCCTGGAGATTGAAAACATGGATCCTGTAAGAGAGCTCGAAGTTGAGATATTCGCATCAGATCCGAGTTGGATTGAAATTCCTACCCCCACCGTGACCATTGGTCCCGGCCGCTCCAAGAAAGTCAGGATCGTCGTGAAGATTCCAAGAGATGCCAAGGAAGTGGAGAGAATTGGAAAGATCGGAATTGCCGCGACCCAAGGCAAGCCTGTGTACGTAGATATCAGGGTGAAAGACAAGCGACCTGTAAAGGTCGGCAAATAGCAGTCAAAAAGACCCGGCAGCCGGGTGATGTCCATAGCAAGTCATCCCGTGCCGAACAATATGTGAGGGAGAGACGACGCATGTGCATAGCGAAACAACGCTATCTGAGTCTGATGTTGACCTTAGTGATGGTAGTGTTTATGGTCCCTGGAATCGCATCGGCGGAAGAGAAGCTCTTGTCTGTTGATTTCTTTAATAACGATATCAATAGCGCAGCAGCTGACCTTGCCTACCAAGCAAACGTCACAATCCTGGTTGATGACTATGTTCAGGGGATTATTACACTGGCGCTGACGGACGTGACAGTTGATCAGGTGCTCGAAGTGATGTGTCTAAAGGGAGATTGCGGTTACAAGAAGGTCTCGAAGGATTTGTACGTGATCGGGCCTATAGATCCGACAAGTCCCACTTTCCAGAAACACGCAGTTACAGAAGTAGTCAGCTTAGTATACGAAGACGCTGAAAAGGTGATGATGCTGCTAAAACATCGCCAACCCTATCTTTCCGGTAGTGGTAAGACAATTGTGGTGAGAGCATGGCCAAGCCAGGTAGGCGCGATTATAGAAGAAATTCGCGCCCTTGACCTGCCTAATCGTCAAGTTAGCGTAAAGGTCGTTGTGACGGAAATTGCAGACGAGATAATGAAGGAATTCGGTTCCGACTTATTCAGTTACACATTCAATGCAGGACAGGTGAAGAACCCGGCGTGGATCACAAAACTCGGGTTTGAAGCAGGGGTAATCTCTGCAGAGACTGATGTGTACGGTGCAATCTTAGCTACGTTGAAGATGCTGGAAGGTAAAGGCAAGGCTAAGATTCAGGGAGATCCTCAGGTGGTGGTCATGGACGGAGAATCAGCTAATCTGTTTCTCGGGGAAAATAGAATAATCCTGATTCCGGGAGACAGTGGGTACGTGGGGAGGCTTGAGCAGTTTGACACCGGGTTGAAGCTGGCTGTGACTCCTCGCATTTATGGAGACGACATTATTTTGGAGCTTAACCCTACTATAAGCTACGTCGTGAACAACAACAAGGATTCGATATTGCTAAGAAAGAGCGACGTGGCGAGCGTGGTTAAGGTCGCGCAAGGAGAGAGTCTGGTTCTTGCGACGATGACTATTACTGAAGAGTCCAAGTCGAACTCGGGGGTTCCGCTTCTTGGCCAGATACCCCTCATCCGGTGGTTATTCAGCAAGGACACTTCTTTGAATTCCCATAGGCAGCTAGTGGTGTTCGTTGTTCCCGAAGCCGTATAAATGGAGCTGATAAGTAATGCAGGCAAGAAAATCCCTTTTCTTAGTGGCGATACTGGGAAGCTTCATCACGTTGCTGGCTTCGCCGGTTCTCGCCTACAGCGAGGTGCCGGGAGAGACACTTTTCCAGCGCGATATGACGCCAATCCCGGTAGGGTTTGAGCTGGTCTTCGTTGCGACTGGGTCGAGTATCGGGTCTGGCGTGAGTCTCGCCGGTGAACTCGGACAAGACGAAGATGACGCCACGCAGATCGTGTTAGATGAGGATTTTGTCGCCGGTTTGGATATGGGCTCTCTGGAGATGTCGGTTTCTTCAATGCAGGAGGGTTCTTGCGAAGGTCTTGATTGCAGTGGCTGGCTAGTGACAACGCTGGGGGCGCCTGCCAGAATCCATTTCTCTCAACAGACGCTAAAACTGACTTCCGCTATAGGCATTCTCGAGTCGTTCCTGACTGTAGAGCTGACTCCGTTGGAGATTGAACCTGACAGCACTGCAGTTTTGACTAAGTTACGGATCGAGGCGAGAAATCCGGACGGATTAGTTGCGGAAGCGGAGTCTGTCGTGCGTCTTGAACCCCATTTCTCGCGCCCGGTAGGATTAGTCACTATAGGGAGCCCATCCCGCCGTTCCGCCACCGGATCCCGAAGGCAAGAGGAATCAGGACAAACTATGGCCCTATACATCCGTGCGATCACACAAATCTCTTCGGTGCCGGGGCCCTTTGAAGGAGCAGGTTCAGTAGCCGGCCTGGACAGAGTGGTCTGGCAGGATGAGGATATCTGGGAACGTGAACCTGTGAAGGTTGAAATACAGATGGGCATTCCCCTGGAAGGGACCGGTTGGGATCATGGTCTCGCCTGGCGTGCTAGATTGTGCCTTAACCCAGCGCCAATGTGGAACATTGCCGGGGAGTTCATTCGAGACTTTGATGAAGGGTTAATTCGGGCTGAAGTCGAACGGCAAGTGAGACAAGGATTGATAGCCATTGCCGGTCTGGAGAAGTCCCTTCGTCTGGATAGCCGGGTAATGGTCTATCTTGGTGTTCGAGACACTGTTCGTTTGCTGAATGATCTTAGTCTCTTTGCAGGCTATATCCCAGGGTCTCTTCCTCTGGGGGGAGGAGAAGCAGGACCGGCCATGTTGGAGGCAGGCGCAATTTTCGATGTCGAATCGAACGCCCTGGAGATTGGAGTCCAGAAGCGTTATGGCGTCCGGTCACAATGGCATGTGGACTTTACATTCCGGTCCGGACTCGGCTTTGGTACTACACTGGGGCTTACCAAAGACGCAGTGTCGGATGCAGGTATTCTCTGGCTGGGCTTCAAGGGGGCATTCTAGCGGAGATATCGGCACCGGCGCAGAGAGAAATATCAACCATCAGAAACAGGGTGCAGACTCCGGCCAGCCTGCATCCTGTTTTTTCTGTGCCGGTGCCTTACTAACCGGTTGATCAGCTCTAAGTCGGATCCGTTTTATATGATGTGGATTTATCGAGCAGCCTACCGAGCTCGTTGAACTTTTGAGTCTGTAGGTCATCTCGTTACCGGCCTTCGGACAGTTGTTCGGTATTGTCATTTCTGAAAACCCCGTGTTTCTTGAGTTTCTTATAAAGCCCGGATCTGGAGATATTGAGAAGCCTTGCAGCCTCGGATCGGTTGTTTCCGGCGGCTTTTAGGGCTGCTATTAATAGGTCTCTCTCGTATTCGGCCAGAGAGTCATCGAGGTCTTTGTCAAATTCAGCACCTGGTTTGGTTGTAATTTCTATCGCGTATTCCCAGATATGGGACGGAATATGTTCAAGCCTGAGCTGGTCTCCGTCAGTGAGATTCAACGCGCTTTCCAGGGCATTTTCCAGTTCGCGGAGGTTCCCCGGCCACGGATATTTGATGAACGCTTCCATAACTACAGGATGGACATGGGTGACAGATGTGCCGCATATTTCGTTCAAACATTTAAGGAAGCAATCAACAAATTCAGGAATGTCTTCGCGTCTATCCCTTAGTGGCGGTATGTTTATGGAAATGACTTTCAATCGGTAGTAAAGGTCTTCGCGGAACTTGCCGGACTCCATTAGCTTAGTCAGATCCTTGTTGGTGGCAGCTATCACTCTGACATCTACCGGGGTTTCAGTTGTATCTCCCAGTCGTTCGACTATGCGCTCTTGGAGCACTCTGAGCACCTTGGCTTGAAGGGTCAGCGACATGTCGCCGATTTCATCAAGAAAGACCGTGCCTCCTTCTGCAAGCTCAAACTTCCCAGGCTTGCCTTTTTTGGATGCGCCGGTAAACGCCCCGTCAACATATCCAAAGAACTCTGACTCAATCAAGGTTTCAGGGATCGCTGCGCAATTTACGGTAACAAACGGCCTTTCGCGTCTCAGGCTTGCTTCATGTATAGCCTTGGCAAACAGGGATTTCCCTACACCGGTTTCACCGGTTATGAGAACTGTGGAATCGCTTCGCGCAGCCCGCCTTGCCAGCTCCCGCGCTACGACAATGTTAGGGCTTGACCCGATGATCCTTGCAAAGGGATCACTGTTTCCATTGTCTTTCTGTCTTCCCTGCTTTGATACTATCATTGTCTTACACCCTTTCTCAAAGAGGGACCGGCTTGTTTCAGGATCTTAGTTGCACATGCATTCGGTGAGATGACGGATAATGACTCCCTTTATCCAGTCATTAGTCATTTACTGAAATCATGGCGACATATCGGTTGAAAAGTCGAATTCCTTGCTAGATGGGAAATACCCGTTAGACGGACGTAAGCCAACTATAAGAGCGTACATCCATCACAATCGGGTATTTCAGGAAAACCTACAGAAGTTTCATATATTAGGGCGTTTCCCGGGCTGACCTGTGCATGTCCTAACTGCCCTTATTCCACGCAATCTTTCCTTCGTTCCTTGCGTCCATGGGTTATAAGTTACTGTCGCCAATGGGACTTTACTTTCATCAAGATCTATCTCCATGGAGACCGTATCCTTAATACGACTCTTACTCTATTAGGATCCTTCATTACCTTAGACAAAGAATTCTCCATATAAGAGAGAAATCCTTCCGGAATACGTCAGAATTTTGCGACGCATTGTTTCCCAGCCTTGCTTAGACATCTGCCCCTTCTCTTCCCAGAGCTATTTGGGTTTGTAGAGACTGAGCCGGAGGTGCACAAACTACGGGGCTCCACTATGGGATTCCATTAATTGACATAAATTAAGGAGCATGCTATACTATCATAAATGGATAATAAAGGAATGTGGCTGTTCAAAATAAGAGCCGGTGTTGAGACATCATTCTAATGTGACGTATCGGAGAGAAACATTTGCTTTGTGTGACAACGATAACGTGCTGTCCCAGGGGGGCTTATGAGAGCAAGGAAATGCACTTTAACTGCCTTAATATGGGGGGCTTTGTTGCTTAATTGTTTTCTGTTTGGCTATGCGTTACCTGTACTCGGACAGTCCATTGATAACGCAACTTCACTTGAGAGAAAGACAAAAGACGCCCAGTTGACAGTACGGGCAACTGCAGTTGCCGAGAATATCCTTGTGGAAGACGATAAGTTTCAAGTCCCGCCGGGTAAAACGGTTGCTTGGGAGGTTGAGCTGTCTGTCTACAATATGAGGGCATCGACAGGTTGGAGGTATTGGCATGCAGCCCTTGAGTTTGGACCTGGACTCAAAGTTGAAGCTGTGGACAGTCCTGGGGCCATTGATCCTGTCCCTCGAGGAGGATCTCCCATTGAACCTGCGCTGACGATTAGGCGTGATGAGAATACTCAAAAGACCAAAGTCATCTGGAGTTGGCATAGTCTGGAGAACAACACCTCTTCGGATTTTCCTAAACGCTCCAAAGCGAGAGTTGTATTGAAAGTGTATATGTCAGAATCAGGCTTCAAACAAGGAAGCCATATTTTCTGTGATAACGCTGAGATAACATATATGACAGGGGCTAAGAGTCCCAAGGAGGCAGTCTATAAGCTGGCGCCTATTGCTCTTAACGTAACGTCCTTGTAGGCGACCTTCGTCATATTCACGGAACGGGTCTACTAGCTTGATGTAGGGATATGCTACAATAAGACACCGGCAATGAAACGTTGTTCTTCGAAATACGGGATAAATGGGTCATAGAGAGAATGGAGTGACAGAAAGAGGCTGATCGACGAATGAATAGCGAGATCTTGTTTGAAGTCAAGGGTGAAGTCATCGCTATATGAGACTCCCAAGGGATATAAGAAAAAAACCGGCGAGGAAGCCTTGACTCTTCCTGGCGTTTCAGCTATACTAACAATTGCCTAACGTGATTTGCCTATGTTTTCAGAGGCAACCGGGGCGAATAGCTCAGTGGGAGAGCACCTCCCTTACAAGGAGGGGGTCGGCAGTTCAAATCTGCCTTCGCCCACCAAATGAATATAAGCGATACGCATAAGTTTGAGCGGAGGCGTGGTGTAGCTGGTCTAACATACCTGCCTGTCACGCAGGAGATCGCGGGTTCGAATCCCGTCGCTTCCGCCATTTTTTTTGTACTGAAGGCACCGTGCTATAGCAAGTAGCCGCGTACAACTATCAAAATGTCACAACGAAACCTCCGGGAAACGAATTTGTTTCCAGGAGGTTTTTTGTGCGCCGGGCATGACGCTTCATACGGGGGTGGAAGTCCCCTCGACGGGCAGGTAACGACCAAGTGCAAGCCAAGGGCAAGGGTGTCCACCGCGAGGTGGAATCTGAAGGAAGCCTGCGGCAAAGTTCCTGCCTGAGGAACACGAACCACATATAAGGCATTTCGAGGGGGGCAAGGTTGCAATGCAAACCAAACCCAAAAGTTACCCGGACCCGAGAGTGTAGATGTGGCAGGTAAATGGAACGAAGGTGAAGTGTCTTACCCCTCACTGGATTCATATTAGATCTGCTGTTGACGCACTAGCTGGAGAGGCATAGAATACTAAATGAAAATCATATTCAATTAGGGGTAGACTAACAGTGAGTAGACTTGCGAATCTCGAACGCAAATTGAAAACTCATAACTACAAGTTGACCAGGCAGAGGCGCGCAGTGCTCCGTGTTCTGGCTGAAAGTGACAGTCGTTTTGATGCAGCTCGGATATACGAAAAGGCCAAAGTTGAATGCCCGGAAATCGGTCTTACTACTGTCTACCGGACTATCGACATACTGGTGGATCTCGGTGTGATTGAACGTTTGCATGTGGCTGGCGGATGCAAGAGCTATGCCTCGGCATCCCCGGGACATCGTCATCACCTTGTCTGTGTCGAGTGTGGTAAGGCAGTGGAGTTCGTAGGCTGCGACCTCACAGGCCTGATCGACTCTGTAGCTTCGAAAACAGGTTTCGAGGTTGAAAATCACTGGCTTCAACTTACAGGGAGGTGCCCAAAATGTCAAAGCAAGCGGAAGTAGTTGTTATCATTATTTCTGTGGTATTCCTGTCAATCCTGGGGTCTTTAGACCATCTGGGCACTGTCCCGGTGTCTCGGTGTGAAGCAGCTGACAGTAATAGTAATGGAGCCGGCACGGACAGACTAAGGGTCGTCGTGAGTATTCTACCACAAGCGTATTTTGTTGAACGCATCGGCGGTGATAGGGTTGCGGTGTCAGTTATGGTTCCGCCCGGTGCAAGTCCCCATACATATGAACCTACGGCGAGCCAGATGCGTGATCTTGCCCTTGCTCAGATGTATGTGCGGATTCATGTTGATTCTGAGGAGGCATGGTGGCCCCGTATTACCTCTGTTAACAGGAGCATGTTGGTGGTGGATTCCACGTCTGAACTTGAGCTTTCAGACGATAAGGATCCGCACGTTTGGCTGTCTCCAAGGCTTGTCCGCATTCAAGCGGAGCAGATCTACCGTGGACTTGTAGAGATTGATCCTGCCTATCACCATGTTTATGAACGCAACAAGGAGACTTTCCTTCAGGATCTAGACGTTCTTGATGCAGAGCTTTCCAAGACCCTCGCGTCTGTCAAGGGTGGGCGATTTATGGTTCTTCATCCTTCGTGGGGCTACTTTGCCGGTGACTATGGCCTTGAGGAACTGCCTATAGAAGTAGAGGGCAAGGAGCCCAGTGCGAAAGAGTTGATGGCGCTTGTGGATATGGCAAAGGCGAATCAGATAAAAGTCATCTTTGCGCAGCCACAAATGAGTCCAAGAGCGGCTGAGACGCTCGCGCGTGAGACCGGCGCTCGCGTAGTAAGTGTTGACCCGCTGGCACGAGACTGGGAAGCGAACCTCAGAGCAGTAGCCTGTATCCTGGTTGAGGCTATCAGTGGTCAGTAGAGGCAGAGAGGCCTTCCGGCGCCTCCGAACAGAAAGGCGGAGGCTGGTTTAGCAGTCAGGTTTCTGGCGTAGGGATGGTGAGACTAAGAATGCAGAGAACGCCGATAGGCGCAGGTACAACTGATGAGGTGATCAGACTTGAAGACGTCTGGGTTCACTATGGAGGCATCCCTGTCTTGGAGGATGTCAGTCTCTTAGTTCGCGAACACGATTTTATCGGAGTTATCGGTCCGAACGGCGGTGGCAAGACCACGCTCATCAAGGTAATCCTCGGGCTTGTGAGACCTAGCCGAGGCAAAGTGACGGTGCTGGGAACAAGCCCCCAAAAGGGACGTAGGTTCGTCGGGTATGTACCTCAGTATTCGTTATTTGACCGTGATTTTCCTGTGAGCGTCTGGGACGTCGTGCTCATGGGGCGGCTAGGACATACAGGGTGCCTCAGAAGGTACACAGACGAAGACCGGGCGGTCGCTACCGACGCGCTCAGTGCTGTGGAGATGCTCGACCTAAAGGATCGGCAGATAGGACGCCTCTCCTGGGGGCAGACACAGCGGGTCCTCATAGCTAGGGCGCTTGCTGCGAAACCAAAGGTGCTTTTGCTGGATGAGCCTGCAGCAGCCCTTGACAGTCGCATTGAGGCGGGGCTTTACGATTTGCTGCGTACGTTGAACAAAGAGGTGACAATTGTTATGGTGTCACACGATATCGGTGTCATTTCAACTTATGTGAAGTCCATCGCTTGTCTTAACCGCAGACTCGTGTACCACAATTCAAGGGATATCACCCGCGACATGTTGCAGGCAGGGTACGAGTGCCCTGTGGAACTCATTGCACATGGGCTTGCCCACCGAGTGTTGGACACGCACGAGGAGGTTCCAGAGTGATGTTCGAGGTCTTCCAATACGAATTCATGCGAAATGCGGTGGCCGCAGGCATGCTGGTTAGCCTTGCGTGCGGTATCATCGGCACCTATGTGGTAGTAAATAGGATTGTCTTTCTGAGCGGGGGCATTTCCCACGCTGCATACGGAGGCATTGGACTCGGGATTTTCCTCGGGATTAATCCGGTGGTAGGGGCAGTCTCTTTCAGCCTCGCTGCTTCCCTTGCGATGGGCCTCGTAAGCAGGCGGGCGCGCCAGGGCGTGGACATAGCTATCGGTGTCATGTGGGCAATGGGAATGGCCTTAGGCATAATCCTAATTGACATTACGCCTGGCTATTCAGCAGATCTCATGAGCTATCTTTTCGGTAGCATACTTGCAGTCCCGAGAAGCGATATTGTTCTTATGGGCGTGCTTGATGCGGTTATAATCGTGGTTGTGGCTATCCTTTACAAGGAGTTCCTCTCCATCTCCTTTGATGAAGAGTTCTCTTCCGTGGTCGGAGTGCCTGTGGAACGTCTGTACTTGGTTCTGCTTTCCCTCATTGCTCTTACGGCGGTAATGGCAATGCGGGTGGTAGGCCTCATCCTGACAATAGCCCTCCTTACAGTTCCTGCAGCCATCAGCCGACAGTTTACAGCCCGACTTGATGGGATGATGGTTCTCTCCAGTATTCTCGGGACTATATTTACCTTGGTAGGCTTGTGGCTTTCCTACGAATTTGACCTCACTCCCGGAGCGACCATTGTCATGGTCTCCGGTGCCGCCTTCGCGCTTTCGTCGGTATATCACAGTCTGAGTAGACAGAAGCTTTTCCCGACTCTTATGCAACACTGCCATCGTTACCGTGATAATGGCGGAGCAGAAAGCAGAGAACTCCCACAAGATGACTGACAGAAAGGGATTTCTTTAATTGCCGGGCTGCTACCAAGTGCGCAAGTGTGCAAGGGGTACGTTAAAAATTGCTTGACCTACTGCCCCAATGTTAGGTATACTAACAAATAATATTCACAAATCTACCTAGATTCCTGCACAAAACAGGATTTACTTTTTTGAAGCATGTAAAAGGGGGGATCTTAAGACAGCTTGGCATTGAAATCCCATACTGAATTTTGTCATCGCAACTATTTGACATTGTAGGATTATCTCTGGGCTTGCTGCAGGCTAATCTAGATTAGCTCTCTGCAATGGATTGAGCTATAATTGCTATTCAAATGTACTTACAGGAGGAATCGGAGAATGGAGAAGTATAGAAGAGTTGCTGTGTTGCTGTTGTTGGTTGTGTTGGCAATTACCATAAGTGGTTGCGGACAAAGCAAACAGGAAGCCAAGGCAGAGTTTAAAGTAGGTGTTGTAACAGGTACTGTTTCTCAAGGAGAAGATGAGTACCGAGCAGCGGAAATAATGAAAGAACGCTACGGAGACCGCGTGGTTCACGTCACTTATCCCGATAACTTTATGCAAGAGCAGGAAACAACAATTGGGCGCATTACTGAATTAGCTGCCGATTCTGACATAAAGGCAATTGTGGTTTGTCAGGGTGTGCCCGGAACAGCGGCTGCTTTTGATAAGATCCGGAAAACAAGGGATGATATTCTTCTCTTGGTCGGCGTAACCCAAGAAGACCCGAAAATCATCGGCACGAAGGCTGACATCGTTCTGGACCGCGATGAATTAGAACGTGGGAGAACCATTCCTAAGCTAGCGAAGGAAATGGGCGCCACGAAATTCCTGCATTATTCATTCCCAAGACATATGTCAATACCTCTGGTTTCTCAGCGCAAAGACATATTCAAGGAAGAATGCGAGAGTTTGGGCATAGAGTTTATTGACATTTCCTCGCCTGACCCCATGGGCCCTGACGGTATTCCCGGAACTCAGAAGTTTATCCTTGAGGACGTGCCGCTTCAGGTAAAGACCCATGGCAAAGACATTGCCGTATTCGGAACTAATCTGGCTATGCAAGAACCTTTGATAAGGGCTGCCCTTGACTCAGGTTGCATTTTCCCTGAACAATGCAGTCCTGGCCCGACCATGGGGTATCCCGGAGCCCTCGGAATTGACGTGAAGGGCATGTCCGGCGATATGAAAGCCATTATGGATGCAATTGAAGAGACGATTATCGAACGAGGCGGAGCAGGTCGTTTTGCAACTTGGCCTGTCGCCCTCAACATGACCATCATTCAGGGCTTGACTGAACTGGCTTTCCAGGCTGTTGACGGAGAGATTGAGTTGACGGACATAGATGCCATTAAGAATCAGTTGGAGAAAGAAGCAGGCAATGATATGTTTGTCAGACAGCTCTATGATGACATCAATTTCTACGTAGTAATCTCAGGTTCTCACATTTTCGGCGCTGAGAACTAAATCAGCTCAGCCATAGGAACTAACTTAGCGTTAACGTTAACAGGCAGCAGAGCCTCCTTAGGTCCTGCTGCCTTGTCCTAAGGAAGCAGAGGTGATATCAATTGGACAACAACTGGGTGCTTCAAGTCAAGAACGTCTCCAAGGAGTACGGAGGCAACTCTGTGCTAAGAGACGTCAGCTTGTCCGTGAAGCCCGGAGAAATACATGCATTGGTCGGGGAGAATGGGGCAGGTAAGAGCACCCTAATGAATATCCTCTTTGGTATGCCGGTTATCCATGAAACAGGCGGGTTTACGGGCGAGGTCTGGCTTAAGGGGAAAAAGGCCGAAATTGAGAGCCCGAAGAAAGCAATGGAAGCCGGTATAGGCATGGTCCATCAGGAATTCATGCTGTTGCCCGGTTTTTCTGTGGCCGAGAATGTCAAGCTAAACCGCGAACCTACTAAACCAAACTGGTTTTCAGGGGTTTCAGGCAACAAACTCGAGACGCTTGATTTACAGAAGATGGGCTCCGACACCAGGCGGGCATTGGACAAGATTGAGATGGACATAGATGAATGGTTGCCTTTGGTCGGTATGCCTGTTGGCTATCGCCAATTTATCGAAATAGCCAGGGAAATAGACAAGGCGGATTTGTCCCTGCTGGTACTGGATGAACCTACTGCAGTTTTGACTGAAACAGAAGCGTCAAGACTCCTTTCCGTATTGAAGAAACTTGCGGAATCAGGTATCGGAGTGCTGTTTATCAGTCATAGGCTGGAGGAAGTATGTGAAATAGCTGATACCGTCACTGTGTTAAGAGACGGTGAAGTGATAGCTACTATGCCTAAGACAGAGACTAAACTGGAAGCTATTGCTGAAATGATGGTAGGTAGAAAGATTAGCCGCTCAAAAACGGCTGAATCCGGAAGAGCTATAGATGAAGGCAACATCTTGGAGATCCGCGATTTATACGTAGATATGCCCGGCGAGTACGTCAATGGCGCTAATCTGACGGTTCGAAGAGGAGAGATTCTTGGAATAGGCGGGCTGGCAGGTCATGGGAAGCTGGGTATTGCCAATGGCATAATGGGGCTTTATCCTTCTTCAGGCACTCTTATCTTTGACGGCGGAGAAATTCCCTTAAACAACGCTCAGGCGTCACTGGAAGCAGGGCTGGTGTCTCTTTCCGAGGATCGGCGAGGCGTTGGCCTGTTGCTTGATGAATCTATTGAAGACAATATAGCCTTAGCAAGTATGATCAGCAGGAAGAAATTCCTTAAGAGAGTCGGTCCCTTGCCTGTCTCGGTTCTGGACAGAAAAGCCATCAGAGAGCATGCCAATAAGATGATCTCTTTGCTGGAAATCAAGTGTACAGGGCCTGAGCAGAGTGTTCGTAGATTGTCCGGCGGCAACCAGCAGAAAGTGTGTGTGGCAAAAGCCATAACGATGGAACCCCGGCTGCTCCTGGTTTCAGAACCCACACGCGGTATAGATGTTGGCGCAAAAGAACGGGTCTTAAGCATGATAAAGAGCCTCAACAGGGAGAATGGCATCACTGTTGTTATGATAAGCTCTGAACTTCAAGAATTGAGATCTATGTGTGACCGAATAGCCATCATGTACAAGGGAAGGATTTGTGGGATTTTGGATCCTGATGCTCCTGACGCCGAATTTGGATTCTGTATGGCGGGGAAAGGAGGGATTCCAAGTGATTGATTCCTTCAAGCAATTAATCAACAAAATCGGGCTTCCAAGACTGACAATAATATTATTTCTTGTGGCATTGCTGATAATTGCCAGTGTCAACCGCTTGCCTACCTCGATGCTTTTGAGTAATTCATTGGTCAGGATAGGAATGAACGGAGTCATGGTGCTTGCAATGGTTCCCAGCGTACAATCGGGAGCAGGCCTAAACTTCGGATTATCCATCGGTATCATTGCCGGGCTTATTGGCATGTTAGTGGTAATGGAATTCGAACTGATGGGGTTTCTAGGCCTTATTACTGCGCTTTTAATAGCATGTGTTTTGGGAGCTGCTGCAGGGTACTTATATGGACTGATCCTAAACAAAGTGCGCGGTCAAGAAATGATGATCGGCACATATGCCGGATTTTCTATTGTTTCAGGGATGTGCATGTTTTGGCTTCTGGCCCCGTTCAAAAACCCAGAAATGATTTGGGTAGTAGGAGGCAAGGGCCTTCGTATGACACTTGCTGTTAATGATTCTCTTGCCAAAATCCTTGATAATCTTTGGAAGTTCAAGATACTGGGTGTAGAAATTCCTGTAGGACTGCTGTTAGCCTTTGCTCTGGCTTGCTTGTTTCTTGAGGTTTTCTTCAGATCAAGGCTGGGTGTATCGATGAAGATTGCCGGCGCCAATCCGGCATTTGCCACATCATGCGGTGTTAATGTCGACAAAATGAGGGTGCTTGGCACTGTTTTATCTACTGCCTTGGGAGCCATGGGGATGGTAATTTACTGTCAGAGTTTCGGATACGTTCAACTCTATATGGCCCCGCTGATGATGTCTTTTCCCGCAGTTGCGGCTGTTTTGATCGGCGGCGCCAGTGCCCGGAAAGCGACTGTCTGGAACGCTGTGCTTGGCACAGCATTGTTCCAAACGCTTTTGACCATTTCATTACCTGTGACTCGTAGCATGATACAGGGAGATATTTCTGAAGTTGCCAAAACCATCATTTCCAATACTATGATCCTTTACGCCTTGACTCGGAAAGAAGGTGATGGCGAGTGAAACAACGAATTCGGCAGAATGCCGTTCCGGTGTTGTTTTTATGCATGTGCGTTTTAGGCGTGCTCATAAGCGGTCAAAACCTTAGGTATATTGCTCAAGAATTGATTTCTCGATTAGCCCGAAACTGGTTCTTAGTCCTATCACTGATAATACCGGTTACAGCAGGACTTGGACTGAACTTTGCTATAGTGCTCGGCGCTATGGCAGGGCAAGTTGGGTTGATTATTGCAACTCACTACAAACTGCCCGGATTGTTAGGGTTGATTACTGCAATAATCTTGGCAATGCCTATTGCTGTAGTCTTAGGTATATCCGCAGGTCACGTGCTGAACAAGGCGCGGGGCAGGGAAATGATAACCAGTATGATGCTGGGATTTGCCGTAAACGGCATATATCAGTTGGTATTCTTGTTCATGGCAGGCACGGTATTTCCAATCAAGAACCCAGAAATCATGCTGGATAACGGTGTCGGATTGCGCGGCACAATTGAGCTCAAATACTGCAAGTATGCTCTTGATAACCTTATAAGGCTGAGGCTTTTTGGGATTGATATTCCCTTAGCTCCTATTATCGTTGTAATTCTTTTGTGTTTTGGTATACGGTGGCTTTACCAAACCAAACTCGGCCAGGAATTAAGGGCGGTAGGCCAGGACATGGGCGTTGCCTCTGTCGCAGGTATCAATGTGGACCGCACCAGGATTACTGCAATGGTCATGTCTACGGTTCTTGCTGCAATCGGACAGGTGATATTCCTTCAGAATATAGGCACTATGAACACCTTCAACAGTCATGAACAGATTGGCACTGTCGCAATTGCGTCTCTCTTAGTCGGGGGTGCAACCGTATCCAGGGCAACGGTTGGCCAGGGACTTATCGGAACGTTGCTATTTCAGCTTCTTTTCATCATATCTCCTGCGGCCGGCCAACGCCTTATGGGAAATGCTCAGATTGGTGAGTATTTCCGGGTGTTTATAGGCTACGGGATTATCGGTGCAGCGCTTCTTATTCACGCTTGGGAGAGAAGTACCTCGCAAAGAAGCGCTCATCGTCAACCAAAGGAAAAAACGCCGGAGGTCACCTTAAACAACTAATATCCTACTGACTTTCATAATATGAGGGGAGCTTAACATGACATCACTTGACAAAGTTTTGAGTTGGATCGATTCAACAAGGGACGAAAGCATTCAGAAAATGGCGAAACTCATTAGGCAGCCCAGCGTTAGCTCGACCGGAGAAGGCGTCAAAGAGTGCGCCAAGATTCTCTGCGATATGCTGACTGAGGTAGGTCTCAATGCTAAGATTATGCCTACTGCGGGTTTGCCTGCGGTATATGCAGAAAGGATAGTGCCCGGGACTCCCACGGTTATGTTTTACGGACACTACGACACGCAGCCTGTAGGTGATTTGAACCTTTGGGATACTCCTCCTTTTGAGCCTAGCATCAGGAACGGGCGTATGTATGGGAGGGGCACCGGAGACAATAAGGGGCAACTTCTTACACACATAATTGCTGTAGGTGGTTTCATAAGGGCCTGCGGAGAGCTTCCGTGCAGTGTCAAGTTTCTCCTGGACGGCGAAGAAGAGAGCGGCAGCATAAATCTTGCAGACTTGGTTGAGGAGAATAAGGAACTGTTCAAAGCTGACGTATGCTATTTTTCTGACGGCCCTATTCATTATTCGGGTAAACCTCAAGTTCTCTTCGGGTGCAGGGGAATCATCGACGCGGAAATCGTTTTGGAAGAAAACATCAGGGATTGTCACTCGGGCCACTATGGCGCCTTAATTCCTAACCCGGCATGGCGTATGGTTCATTTACTCAGCACCATGAAATCTCCTGACGGCAGAGTGCTTGTGGAAGGCTACTATGATAAAGTCAGGCCTATAACCCCGGCTGAAGAAGAAGTTGTCAAGGATATTCCATTTGATGTTGAAGACTACTTCGAGGGAGTAAGACATCCGGGCACCGGACCGAAATGGGATCCTATCGATGCCATGAAGGCTCATATGTTCCTGCCTACTATGACTATTTCCGGGTTAAGGAGCGGGCATATAGGTGAGGGCATGGCAACGATTGTTCCTTATAAAGCTATCTGCAAAATGGACATGCGACTGGTTCCGAATCAAGATCCTGATGAGATATTCGACCTGGTAGAGAAGCATGTCAAGAAGCACTTGCCGGAAGCTGAAGTCATTAAGCACGGGAAGATGTATCCTTCCCGTACTGATTTAACACTGCCGGTTTCCAAGACTATTGTCGCTGCAGTTGCAAAAGCGTGGGGCACTGACCCGGTGGTAGTTCCGCTATCAGGCGCAAGCTGTCCTGAATATGTCTTTACCAAGATTCTTGAGATACCCACTGTTTCCGTGCCTTATGCTAATCCCGATGAGAGCAACCACGGACCAAATGAGAACTTCGATCTTGACCTGTTTATCAAAGGGATTAAGACCACTGCATATGTTCTTGATGCGATCGCACGAGACAACAAGTAGTGTATGAGGGACAGAGACTTCGCTGACCGTGACTGAGCAGTTGGTCAGTTCATGGTGTGTAGCCGTGATTGGGTGAAGAGCGCTTCCTTTTTGGGGAGGCGCTCTTTTTGGGTAGCATAATGGCATTACTAGGATTCTCTGTCATACTCACGTCAAGTGGACAACTCAGGGAGAAACGGAACTACACTATAAATGGGTTCATGAGTAGCAGGCTGACAGTTGCCGAGCGGTCCAGTGAGTGTATCCTAACATATAAGCCCCGCCTGTAATAGAAACAGTAGGTTGTCTGCTAAATCCTGTCCTACCTAGCCACGGTGTAGTCAAAAAAATTGACTTGACATTCCTGCATAAACCACATATGATTGTCAATAGACATTGTGCCGAGGTAGCTCAGATGGTAGAGCAGCGGACTGAAAATCCGCGTGTCGCCGGTTCAATTCCGGCCCTCGGCACCATTTTTGTCACACCACGATTGTCGCACTACAGTTTCCCAAGGGATTCGGTGGTTACCGGAGCCCTTGGTAAACTGTTGCATGTATTTATCTTGCTTATCCATCTTAGTCAGTTCCTACGGGAAACTTTGCATGATCCCTTTGCCAAACTATGCTTCCTGTTTGTCTTCTTGCACCATGAATCCGGTGGAGAATTCGCCTGTTTTTCCGGGTGATCTCAGGTTATTCTATAGAGTTCGTAATAGGCCAAAAAAAACCAAGTCGTCTAATTGCAATGAGTTGACTCTTATACTCAGTGTATCTCGCAGGTGAGCTTTGAGAAAGACTGGGCCGGGCTGCACAGGATTTCGCCTTTTCTCATATGATAACATGGACTACCATTTGGGCAGTGTGAGATCTCTGATTTAAAGAGCCGGCGGACTGTAAGGGTAGAAGAAAGGCAATGATGTAACGGAGAAAGGCTAATTTGCGTAGGGTCTTTCTCCGTTTTGACATAGGGCGATGTCGAGCTTGTAAACCATCCGGTGCTGACCGGGCTCCATCGCCCATGGCACAAATTCTCTCTATTTCTTTACGCCCAGATACGATTCTTGAATAGTGGGGTCTTCAATAAGCTCTCTTGCTCTTCCTGACTTTACAATTCGTCCTTGTTCAAGCACATAAGCCCGATCCGCCGTAGACAGGGCCTTGTAGGCGTTCTGCTCGACGAGAAGTAAAGTCTTCCCTGTGCTCTTGATGCCTTCGATAACCTCATATATCGTCTCCACAAGTATCGGCGCAAGTCCGAGAGACGGTTCATCTAAGAGCATAAGCTCAGGGTCACTCATGAGTCCTCTGCCGATTGCAAGCATTTGCTGTTCACCGCCGGAGAGGGTTCCGGCCATCTGCTTCTCGCGCTCTTTCAATCTTGGGAAGAGTTCGTACACTTTCCCAAGATCGCGCTCAATAGCGACTATGTCCTTCCGTAAGTATGCTCCGAGCATTAGATTATCCTTCACAGTAAGGTTAGCGAACACCATCCTGCCTTCAGGTATTTGGCATATGCCTTCCCTCACTATGGTGTGGGGTGAAGGAGGAAGGGGATTACCTTTGAAAATGATCCTGCCTTCTCTGCTTCTTACGATACCTGAGATAGTATTCAAGAGCGTGGATTTACCTGCGCCGTTCGCACCGATTATCGTAACTATCTCGCCTTTGTCAACTGCTATGTTTACGCCTTTCAGGGCATGGATACCGCCGTAGTAAACATGGAGGGCCTCGACTTTAAGCACTGATCCCTGCCTCCTTCCCCAGGTAGGCTTCGATTACCTGAGGGTTGCTCTGAATCTCCTTAGGGGGTCCTTCAGTGAGTTTCTTGCCAAAGTTAAGCACAACGATGTTTTCGCATATCCCCATGATCAAATCCATTCTGTGCTCAATAACTAAGACAGTGCAACCGAATTCGTCGCGTATCCGACAGATATGATGCATGAGCTGTTGTGTTTCATCAGGGTTCATGCCTGCTGCCGGTTCATCCAAAAGCAGCAGCTTCGGTTTCACTGCGAGGGCTCTGGCTATCTCGAGCCTACGTTGAAGACCGTAAGGGAGGCTGTGGGCGACATGGTCTTGCCACTCTGTCAGTCCTAGGATCTTCATGAGAGAGACAGCGTCTTCACGAAGGCGCTTTTCCTCGGTTCTGAATCTCTTCGACTTTAGCACTGAATCTGCAATACTGTAGGAGGCATTTCCGTGACATGCAGTGATGATATTGCTATACACAGAAAGCCGTTTGAACAACCGTATATTCTGAAACGTTCGGGTTATCCCCATATTAGCGATGACATGGGGTTCAAGGTTTTGGATTGGGTCTCCTCTCCACGTAATTTCTCCCGCTGTAACCTTATATATCCCGGTTATCAGGTTAAAGATGGTGGTTTTACCTGCTCCGTTAGGTCCAATGAGACCGGATATTGACCCTTCTTGTACGCGGAAACTCACATCTTCGACTGCGGTAAGCCCCCCAAAAGTTTTTGTTAGATCCGATATTTCAAGGATGTCCATTTCATGACCACCTACACTTCTCTCGCCTTGCCATGTTTGTGTCCGAATCCAAAAGCTCGCAGAATACCTTTAAAGGTGATTTCCTTACCTCCCATGAGACCTTCGGGCCTGCTTATCATTATGAATATGACTGCAGCCCCGTACGCTACGAGTCTCCATAGGGCAAACGCTCTCAGAAGTTCCGGTAAAGCAGTCAAAAGGAGAGTCCCCAGCACGCTACCGGAAATACTGCCTATACCGCCAAAAATCACGATGATCGTAAGTTCAGTGGACTTAGTCATACCGAACATCTTCGGCTGCAGAAAACCTGTGTAGTAGCCTACGAGTCCACCTGCGATTCCTGCATACACCGCACTTGTGAACAGTGAGATCATCTTATACTTAAAGGTATCAATTCCTATGGTTTCGGCAGCCAGTTCCTCTTCTCTTATGGCAATCATATTCCGTCCGTGTCTGGAGTTGACCAAGCTGATCATGAAGGCAATACCTGCTAGGTTAATGAGAACCACATTCCAAAGGTCGATCCTAATCGGGATCCCCGGCCATCCCCTGGCACCGCCGAATACCTGAACATTATCAAGGATAAGCCTTATTGCTTCCCCAAATCCTAAAGTGGCAATACAGAAGTAGTCTCCCTTCAGCTTCAGAGTGAGCCTGCCTATGAATAGGCTGATTATTCCTGCTGCAAGACCCCCGGCGAGGAGAGAGACGATAAGCGGAAGGCGTAAGTTGACACCTATGAAGGCTGCCGCGTAGGCGCCTATCGCCATAAATCCTGCATGACCGAAAGAGAAAAGCCCTGTGAATCCTGTAAGGAGGGAGAGGCCTAAGACCGCCATGAGATTTATCCCGGACAGTATCAGGATGCCTTTTACATAGAACCAGTCCACGGTTGTTCCTCCCTCCTATGCTTTCTCTTCACCGAGTTTGCCCATGAGCCCTACCGGGCGAAACACCAGTATAGCTATGAGCAGACTGAAGGAAATCAAGTCTCTGAATTGCGATGAGAAGTATCCCGAAATGAGGGTTTCCAAAAGACCCAGTATCACCGATCCGATGACAGCTCCGGGAAGGCTTCCCAACCCTCCGAATACCGCAGCAATGAAGGATTTGATGGTCACAGCCCCTATCTGAGGATAAACCGTGTATTTCATACCGAACAGCACACCTGCGACACCTGCAAGGAAGCCCCCTACTGCAAACACAAGGGTTATAATCATGTCAGTATTGATGCCCATCAATGCACTGACCCTCGCGTTGAACGCGGTGGCCCTGATGGCTTTGCCCACTTTTGTGAAATCGATGAAATAGACCAGCAATAAAAGGCATACCGCAGAGGTAATGAAGATCATAGTATCAAGGCGTCCGATAAAGAGAGATCCTATCTGAAACGGTTCCCGGGAGAGGACCGGGGGATAGGTTTTGAATGTGGGACCTATGGTTGCAATGACGAAGTTTTCGATAAACATGGAAGCGCCCATGGCTGATATGATGAAATACAGGAAAGGAGCATTTCTCATCCTAAGCGGTTTGTATGCGACTCTTTCCAGGAGGACCGCCAATACGGTGGAGCAGAGGGCAGCTCCGAAAAACGCAAGTACAAAAGGCCACTTGAAAAGCGTCAGAAGATAAAAACCGAAGTAGGCTCCGAGCATTATGATGCCCCCGTGGGCGAAATTGCTGAAGTTCATGATACTATAGACAAGGGAGTATCCCACTGCCATCAAAGCATAGACACTGCCTATGGACAGACCGTTTATTATCTGCTGTAAAAACTGGGTCATCCATATCCTCCTCAGCGCGGTCGGCAAGGCCGGGAACGAGGCATTCTCCCAAAAACCTTGCCGACTGCTTTGATATCTGACAGCGCAAAAACGCTATAGCTCTACCGTGCTACTGTTCTACGGAGCATATTTCTGCTGGAAGATGTAGTTGCCGTCCACTATCTTGATGATGGCAGCTTCTTTGCCTTCCGGGTTGTGGGTGTCCTTGTCAATTCTGATTGTGCCTGTGATGCCCTTGACATTCGTGGTCTCTAATGCATTTTTAATGGCTACCGGGTCGAAGCTGTTCGCTCTCTTTACCGCATCAACAAACACGAGAAAAGCGTCATGTGCAAGGAATCCGTTGAGTTCCACCTGACGGTTGTACTTCTTGATGTAGCGTGCCTTGAAATCCATGACATCGGGGTCGTCGAAGTCCAAGTGATTCACGACGTAGCTGCCTTCGATTGCGTCCTTTGCCATCTCAATGAGGACTTCAGACGGCCAGCCGTCTCCGCCCATAAGCGTGCACTTTATGCCAAGTTCCCTTGCCTGGTTTGAGCTCAAGGCTACTTCCTTGAAGAAGTATGGCATGAAGATGAGATCCGGGTTTGCTGCCTTTATTTTAGAGAGCTGAGGCCTGAAGTCGGTATCTCCGAACTTGAAAGCTTCTTTTGCGACGATCGTGCCGCCTTTTTCGGTAAACGTCTTAATGAAGAACTCAGTCAACCCTTGAGAGTAGTCATCAGCGACATCATATAGCACTGCGGCTTTTCTGAACTTCAATACATCATAAGCAAATCCGGCTGCTACCGCTCCCTGGTAGGGGTCTATGAAGCACACTCTGAAGTTGAAGGGCTTGGTCTTGCCATCCACCACTGTGACTTTTGGATTCGTGGCCACAGTGGCTATATCCGGCACTTTCATTTCCTCGAGAATGGATGAAATGGGGATAGCTTGTCCGCTGGCGTTAGGACCGATAATGCAGACGACCTTGTCCTGACCGGTGAGGCGCCTTACACAGTTGACTGCTTCCATGGCATCACCACGGGTGTCGTAGCCGATTACCTCGATCTTGGCGCCCAAGAGCCCTCCTGCATCATTGAGCTCCTCTGCCAGCATTTTCACGGTGTTAAGTTCGCATTGCCCCCACACTGCCTGGTCACCGGTTAAGGACCCGATCCATCCAAGCTTGACAACTTTAGCTTGTTCTGCGGCTAAAGCCGCTGAGATTCCGAGGGTAAGACAAAGGAGTACACAGAGAAACACTGCAGGACCCAGTCTCGCCTTGCTGAACATGACACCAGTTCCTCCTTTTAAGATATGGGATTGCATCCCTCATTTTACAGAACCATACGAAACAAGTCAATTGAAAATATGCACAATTGTCGTCGGCCTGTGATAATGTCACCCTATAAGCGGTCTGAGAAAATGTCACCCCCCCTGCGGGAATACGACTGGATCCGGAAGGATCTAGGAGCACCCTCCCCAGCCCCGGGGCTGAGGAGGGTA
>Ga0208198_1001165_pt1 | contig 24512 bp, 19 predicted proteins | sample AD_JPNTR2_MetaG_FD_184446 | JGI IMG/M metagenome (GOLD analysis project Ga0208198, IMG submission 184446) | Active sludge microbial communities of municipal wastewater-treating anaerobic digesters from Japan - AD_JPNTR2_MetaG (SPAdes) (version 2) | ecosystem: Engineered > Bioreactor > Anaerobic...
TCACCCGCCCGATCCTTGATACCGCAGCAACCCCGCTCGGTCTGGGATCCGGTGGTGCATACCGTGAGATCCTTGCCTGCAAGGCGATCCACGGTCTTCCGACCGGTGGTGCCTACCACAACATGACCGTTTCCTGGACGTGGCTGAAGCGCTGGAAGGGTACGAAGAAGAACCCCTCGCAGCAGCTGGCCGGCCTCGAGGGCAAGGATGCGCTGGTCAAGCAGCTCCTGCACCACTATCTTGGTGGACTGGATGGAGTGCGTCAGGCGGCCTGGTCTGCGCCCGATATAGGCTGCAACATGATCGCAAGCACACTCGGTGCGGACCTGATCATGTACGGCCCGATCGAGAACGTCGAGGCGATGATCACCGCCCAGGCCTACACCGACATTGTCGTGATGGAAGCAGCGCGTGACCTGGGGATCGAGCCCAAGGCTGAGTGCCATCCGTTCTTCAAACTAGTCTAAATCCACTTTTTTTTCTCTGGGCAGGGTAGTTCCTGCGGTTGAGTCTGTGGCTGGTAGAGTTCATCGGGCAGAGAGCGTGGTGCTTGCACGTATGAAACACGACAGCCCTTCATATGATCTCTTGTTGGATGAGCTGGTGGAATAGCGGGGCAATGGGCGGGCTAAGGCGCGATCTGATCGTCCGCATTAACCCCAAACCTCTCAGAATATCCCAAAACTGCAAGATCTTTGTATTCTCAGCGAATACGCTTTAGTATGCCTCTCGTTGATGATTTTGAGGACACCTTAATTCACTCCATCGGTCATCTTGGCATTGTCGCTGGTGCCTACGCCTCCCGGCAGAACGCTGACGTGTTCGATGCCGCCCACCGAAGACCCGTCATCACCATCTCAGCCACTCCCAGATTCTCAAGGCCATGGTTCTCAACGGTCTCGGATTCATAAAACGCCGTCTCTACCTATTTCCCGAATTCTTTGATGGCATCGCGATTGAACGCCTCCTCGGAGAGGGTATCCAGTGCAAACACCACAACGATGATGTGCTCGGTCGACCCATGGCCGCCATCGCCGCCTTCACATCGGCAACATGCGCGCCAGGGATCCACGGTGCAGCGCCCCGGCGGCTCTCCAAGGACCACCGGGAAGGCGCCCATGATGAGGGCCGGGATCACCTCCTGCTCTTTCCCCTCCCCCTTGTGGTAATACCCGGCAAGCATCGATTTTCCTGCAGTTGCGTTGACCCCCATCGCGATGATCTAGAGGATGCATACGTCTGAGAGGCCGGAGATCTTGCAGAACGGCCGGGTGAACGATGAAAGCCAGGAAAAGATCCCGGTCTCGGCGAGGATGCTTGCGATGACGATGCCCGGGTTGACGGCGTTGAGAAGGAGTGCACGCTTCATCGTCTCCTGGCCGACGATGGCAGTGAACGGAAGGACGTTCCTCCGTGCTGGATATAACATACTTTAGAATAGGGTGCAATTAATGTTAAAGAATTCCTTTTTTGTAGCAAAAGATGGGCGCAGTCCGGGCGTGGGCGGGCCTTGCCCCCCGCCCCGGTAACGTGAGGTCTCAGAACTCTTCCGCGATGCCGTAACCGTAGGACCGCAACGCCAGGCTCCCCTTCTTCTCAGGATATGCGGTGAGCATGAGCCCCCGTATCTCCAGGAACTCCTCAGCTGCGACAATGGAGATCGGCTGGAGCAGTTCCTTCTCGCCAGGCTCCATCGACCAGGAGTGGATGTAGTAGATATCAGGAACCCCGTCCTCTTCGTGCAGGTAGAGGTCTTTGCCCCGCGCATATGCCCCGCCAGGCCTTCCCCGCGCTGCGTAGTATAGGCAGGCATCGTGGTCGGTGTCGAGGAAGAGCTCGCCTTTCTTGGATCGAATGCATTTCTTCATGATCAATCACCTTCGCCCCGCCGCCGGCAGAGCGATTCGGCAGGCGGCGGCGATGAACTCCGGGAGCCCGGTGAGGTGGCCATGGCTTTTCGGCGTCCTGCAACCGCCCGTCGGGCAGAGATAGGGCGGCAAGTGTTATATATTTTATCATTCTTAAGATTAAGTGCTACATTACTAAATATATGTAACATCAATCCCCGACGGTCTCGCCGTCCCGGTTTTTTGCCGTCCGATCAATCCCGGATCCGCTGTCATGCCGGGCAGTGCCCGGGGAAAACATTCGATACGAAGAAAAACCGGGTTTGTTGAACCCCTTCCCCGCCTGCGCCCGGCGATAGCGGTTCCCGGGCGCTGCGGTTCACCGGTCTATGCACCTGACAGCGCTCCAGCTCCTGTTCTGGCGAACCCTCGCTTAACCCGCGTAACAACATGACAGCGGTTTCTTCCAGAAATTTAGATCTGGTCCCGGACACGGCTTTCATGGGGCAATCACCATCCACTGCCTGCCTCTCATCGAGCGCCGGGTGGTGCGCTGGTCTACGAGAGACGTTCGATGGGGGCGATCTTGCGGGGTTCCAAAATTCTTCGTGCAAAAAAAGAACTTTCGCTCTCCTATTGCCGCTGCTCATGAGAGTTCAATATGCCCGGCGATCCTGAGTTTCCCGCCCTCGAGATAGTGGAGCACCGCCCTGTCACCCGGGAGGCAGACAAGGTCTTTCTCAAGCGCAAGCGTAAGCATCGGTCTTCGCCAGTCCCCGTCGTCCTGCACCGCCTCGACCCGCGCCGGTATGAACTGCATCCAGTGGCCGAGATGGAGCACCATGCCGCGTGCAATAGGCACCGGCCAGTACCTGACCAGGGTTGCCCGCGCTTTGAGTCCCGTCCCGACGCGGATGGCGGGATCAGTTGATAGGACGTAGCCGCGATCGAGGTCGTCGGCCTCGATGTTCTTGAGCGCGAGCCCCACACGGTCACCCTCGGCGGCCCAATCGAAGTCGTCATCGTGTTTCTGGATTGAGCGCACCGTGACAGCACGTTCTCCGGGATAGACCGTCATGGCATCGTGTTTCCTGATACCGCCCCGCACAACGCCGCCGAGTATGACCGTCCCTATGCCGCGGATGTTGAAGTGGTGATCTATGGTTACCGTTCCCGTGGCGCCTGGCTCTGGCGGGACGGGTCTACGGGCGTGCGCCCTGGCGATCAGCCGTTCGCGAAGCGCTATAGGATCGTCGTCGACGAACTCGTAGTTTTCGAGCACCGTCCCCCGGAGCAGCGGCGCAAGATCCGGAGGGGTGAGGTAGTTTTTGAGTATTATGCTGCCACGCTCCACCCCAACCTCATCGAGCATAAGCACCCACTCCCCGAAGATCGGGGTGATCTCGCTCACAACGACGAGGGCTTCATCAGCCATCGACGCAGCATAAAAGAGCGGAGCCAGTCGCTCCGGGTAGCGCGCAGGCTCGATGAAGGTGACGGTATCCCCGCCTTTCTTCAGGTTATAAAATATGATATCGGACTCCGTGCCCTTCTTCCCGAGGTCTTTTGCATAACCTGCGGGGCCGAGCACGGCAACATTCAGGTTGCCCATATGCCAGATCTCTTCGCTCTCGCGGGGTATGAGGTTTGCTCCGTTCCGGTCGGGACGGGCATCTGCCGCGCCTTAATCCAAATAATTTTAACAAAGTAAACTTAATTTTATACCTGATCTATGCGGAGGACGGCACCGCTAACCATCCTGGCACTCGTCTGCGCCCTTATCATCAGCGTTGGCTGTGCCGTCACTATCGGGCCTGCCGGCATCCCCCTGAAAACCCTCCTCTCTTCACCGAACACCTGGATGATCTTCTGGGACGTCCGTCTTCCCAGGGTCTTCACCGCGGCGCTGGTCGGCTGCGGGCTTGCCGTGGCGGGCACGACAATGCAGGGACTCTTCCGGAACCCCATGGCAGACCCCTACATCATCGGCACGTCCTCTGGCGGGGCGCTCGGGGCCACGATTGCAATCGTCCTCCTCGCCGGCAACGGCCGTCCAGTACTCGCGTTCCTGGGGGCGATCGCCGCAACCTTCACCGTCTACTTCATCGCCCGGAGCGGGGGAAAGATCCCGGTCGAGACGCTCCTCCTCTCCGGCGTTGCTCTCTCAACGCTTCTTTCAGCCCTCCTCTCCTTTTTGATGTATACCGCAGGGCGGAGCCTCCACCAGATCATGTTCTGGCTGATGGGCGGATTCTGGAATGTATCCTGGAACGACTTCTTCATATCTCTCCCCATCCTGATGGGGTGTGGAGGGATCTACCTCTTCGCACGCGACCTAAACGTCCTCTCATTAAACGAGGAGGATGCGATCCATCTCGGGGTGAACGTCGAGCAGGTAAAAGGGGTCCTCCTTGCCCTGAGCGCGTTCGTGACAGGGATAGCCGTTGCAGTGGCCGGATCGATAGGATTCATCGGGCTGATCACGCCGCACGTCATGCGTCTTATCGTCGGGCCGGACCACCGCCTCCTCATTCCTGCAGCAGCACTCGCCGGGGCCATCCTCCTTGTGTGGTCGGACACCCTAACCCGGACGTTTACAAACGACATGCCGGTCGGGATCATAACCGCGTGTTTCGGTGCACCTTTCTTCATATACCTCCTGCGGAGCCGGATGAAAGCATGAAACCTATCGAGATCATCGGGGTGGATGTATCCTACGGGGCAAAGAAGATCCTGGAGGAGATCTCGTTCCACGCGGATAAGGGCGAGATCCTGGGGATCATCGGACCGAACGGCTCGGGGAAGACGACACTGCTCAGGGCGATGAGCCGGGTTGTTGCCAGGGACCGTGGGGAGATCCTTCTTGACAGCCACGACCTGGACACCCTGGGGCACCGTGAACTTGCCCGCCGGGTTGCGGTCGTTCCACAGGACATATCGATTGGTTTCGACTACACGGTGCGTGATATCGTCATGATGGGAAGGCACCCCCACATAGGGAGGCTTGCCTCCGAGACGGTGCGGGACGTGGAGATCTGTGATCGCGCCATGCGCCTTGCAAACGTTGCGCACCTTGCCGGCGCATCGGTGCACGATATCAGCGGCGGGGAGCGCCAGAGGGTGCTCATCGCCCGGGCGCTCGCACAGGAGCCAGAGATCCTCCTGCTCGACGAGGCGACATCGAACCTGGATGTCAGTTACCAGGTCGAGATCCTCAACATCATCAGAGGCCTTACCGGGAGGATCACGGTGGTCAGCGTCTTCCACGACCTCAACCTGGCTGCATACTACTGTGATCGACTGCTGCTCCTCAAAGACCGGAAGGTCTACGCGATCGGGGCGCCTGCGGATGTCCTCACATGCGAAAACATCCGCGAGATCTTCGGGATGGAGACGCTTGTCAGACCACACCCCCTTACAGGGAGACCCTATGTCCTGCCGGTCTACATGCGAACCGCTGGTGCCGGGGTGAACCGGCGGGTGCATCTCGTCTGCGGCGGGGGGACGGGGTCTGATATACTTTACCTGCTCCGTGCTGCGGGGTTCACGGTCACCTGCGGCGTCCTGAACGTCCTGGATACGGATTACGGAACGGCCATGCACCTTGGTATCCCCGCCGTTGCAGAGCCCCCGTTTCACGGCATAACCACGGCATCCCTTGCGGCCGTCAGGGAGTGGCTTGACCGGGCGGATGCCATCGTCGTGACGGCAATGCCTATAGGTCCCGGGAACCTCGACAACATTCGTGTGCTGCTCGATTACCCTGAAAAGACCATCATCCTCTACTCGGGGAGCAGCACCGCCCGAATGGAGGACTGCACCGGGGGTGAGGCGGATAAGGTTCTTGCGGAGATTGAGGCGCGGGGGGCGGTGAGGGTCGGGGGAGCGGAGGATCTCATCGCCCTCCTCTCGCAGCAGCAGATCGGCCGGGAGTAACCCCGCACCCGCTGCATTGGGTCGCCGGGTCCTGGAAATTATTACGCTCAATGGGGTCTATTCATGGTTATGCGATCCATACGCCTGATACCTCCTGTATCGTTTCTCATACTGCTCTTGCTTCTCGCCGCTACAGCGGGTGCTGTGCCTCTGACCCCCGGCGTGCCACCAGTAGCGATGGAAACGGCCGATGGCGGCCGAAACGTAACGCTGACCGACGACCTCGGGGAGACCGTTGTCATAGAGGGAACCCCGCAGAGGATCATATCGCTTGCGCCCTCCAACACCGAGATACTGTATGCCCTCGGGCTTGAGGACCGGGTGGTCGCCGTCACCGACTACTGTGACTATCCTCCGGAAACGGTCGATAAACCAACGGTTGGCGGGTTCAGCACCGTCAACATCGAGAAGGTGATCGCGATGAACCCGGATCTCATCCTTGCCGCGCCCGCCAATACGGAGGAGATCATCGACCGGCTGCGCTCGCTTGGGCTGACCGTTGTAACCCTCGATCCCCAGGCGATCGAGGACGTTCTGCATGAGATCGAACTTCTCGGAAGGGTTACCGGCAATGAGGCGGAGGCCTCGGCGCTTGTCGGCGAACTTCGGGCGCGTATCGATGCGGTGGCCGCAGGGACGGGGAACCTCACAGAACGCCCTTCTGTTGCTCATGTCATCTGGTATGATCCGCTCTGGGTCAGCGGCAGGGATACGTTCCAGGACGAGGTCATAACGCTGGCCGGCGGGATAAATGCGTTTGGTTCGCTTGAAGGCTGGAGTATCGTAAGCCTCGAGGAGTTCATCACCACCGACCCTGACTATATCCTGGTCAGTTCCGGCAGCGGTATGGGCCAGGAGGGTTACGATGCCGTCTACAACTACATCGTGAACGAACCCCGCCTCCAGAACCTTGATGCGGTCAGGGAAGGCCGCGTCTATGTCATCGATGCCGATATAGTCAGCCGCGGGGGGCCGCGGATCGTGGACGCGCTGGAAGAGGCGGCGGCCATCCTTCACGGGGAAACCCCGGCGCCGACCGCTCCGAAGACCACCAATGCGCCAGAGTCAGGGGGGTTTGGTCTGATCCCGATCGTTTCTGCCCTGTTTGCTGTAATCCTGCTCTGGAGGGGTCGGTAGGTTCGAAATAGTTTGACCCCGGCAGGGGGCCAATGTTTACCGCGAGGGTTCCTGTTCGGGGGGTGCTGCAGGTCCCATATTTTCTCTGTTTATCAACTTATAATAGTCCGTAGGGATGCCTGGTGACCCCCAGGAGCCAGGTTTAGGTTTGGTTACACAAGCAAATTATATGTAGTTACATAAAATTAAATTTGTAAAGTTTTATTAATTTAGATAAAGTGTACTTGTACTATGAGACCTAAACGGTTGCTCCCCTTTGCGGGATCTATTATCTTTTTGATACTGCTCGTTGGAGTGGCGAGCGCGTCATATCCAATGTTCCACCACGATCAGCAGCGGACCGGCTACGTTCCCGAAGAGGGGCCGCAGACGAACGCCATCCTCTGGATTGCGGAGACCGCTGAATGGGCTGATGGATCGCCTGCGGTGTATAACGGAAAAGTCTTCGTCCCCACATGGCCTGATATGAACTTCGGCGAAGCCAGCCCGATGGGGCTTGTCTGCTATGACGCCGTCACCGGGGCGGAGGCATGGACGAATGAACTCGGCGGCGCCAGCGTCGGTTCTGTCTCGGGGGTCGCCGTCGCTGACGGTTGTGTCTACCTCGGCGGGACTGATGGGCGACTCTACTGCATCGATGAGGAGACGGGGGAGACACTCTGGGTGAGCGATCGGATCGACACCACCGGCTATTTTGGGCTCTCGTCATCGCCTCTCGTCTACGAAGGAAAGATTTACGCTCTCTCCGCTTCAGATGGCGTGCTGCACGCCTTCAACGCTGGTGGTACCGAAGCCTGGAGATTTGAAACGGGTAACGGTGTGATGTACTTCACCTCTCCTGCGGGCTACGATGGAAAGATTTACTGCGCAGGAAACCGGAGCCAGATCTTCTGCATCGATCCTGCAGCGCAGACCGCCATCTGGACATTCAATCAGGGGGGATCGGTAAAGTCTTCGCCGGTCATCGGAGCGGACGGAACAGTTTACTTCACCACCTCGTCGCGGTGCTACGCCCTCGACGGCAGCACAGGCAAGGAGCGCTGGAACAGTTCCGTGACCGGGACGATGTCGACCCCTGTCATTGCTGATGGTTATATCTATGCAGGGGCTTATGATGGCCTCCACTGCCTGGACGCCTCGACCGGTGAGGAGGAATGGCATTTCCAGGCAAAAGAGGTAAACGTTGCACCGGTTGTTGCCGGCAACCTCGTCTACGCCGCGACAAACGAGGAGACAGGAACCCTGTATGCGGTGGATGCCGAGACCGGTGAACCGGTCTGGTCATACTCCCTCGAAGCCCCGGGCGACGGGACGTTCTCTGCGTTCTACACATCATCTCCCGCTGTATCGGGTGGTGTTCTCTACATCGGAGCCGAGAACAACCGCTTCTACGCCTTCGGGGAAGGAGAGGTACCGGAACCTGCGTTTACCGGATGGAGCGGAACAGTCAGCCTGGCAGACGGCCAGACCTTCGAGGTCACGCCGTTCAACAACGAGAGTGCCGTCTACAGCATCAACCGGACATCAGCGTTCGGGGCTCTCGATGCCGCCGCAATGAAAGGCGGGTTTAACTACACAATCCAGGAGACCGCCTGGGGTCTTTTCCTCTACTCCATCGGCGGTATCGCCTACAACGAGACTACATGGGACTCCTGGCTCTATTCGGTCAACGGGGTGCCTGCAGAGGTCGGTGCCGCCGATTACTCTCTCAGGGAGGGGGACATCGTCACATACTGGTATGGTCCCTGGGGTTCATCGCCGGAAACCGCCCGTGCGGCGGTCAACATCACCGTCTCCATCCCGCTGCCTCCTGCATCGGTCACCACGCTATGGAACGGGACCGTGGCCTTGATAGAAGGAGAGACCTTCCAGTTCGTCCCCTCGAACAACGAAAGTGCCTCATACACGATTAACCGCACCACTGACCTCGGGGCTCTCGATGCCGCCGCAGTTAGCGGGAACTTCACCTTCAACGCCTCCGACACCTGGTACGCCACCTACGGTTCGTTCCTGCTCGAGGATATCGCCGGCATCGCAAACGAGGACTGGACAGAGGAGAACGCACGCTCATGGTCGATCTTCATCAACGGTGCGGCGGCATCCGCAGGGCTCGGAGCGAACATCCTCGCAGATGGCGACACGCTCGCCTTCTACTACTGCCCCGCGGATCCAGACACGTATGCCCCGCTCATAGACCAGGCCGAGTACGCCGTCATTATCGACGTCACCCTCCGCGGCTTTGCGTGGGGGGGATCGGTCAGCCTGACAGACGGCCAGACCTTCGAGGTCACGCCGTTCAACAACGAGAGTGCCGTCTACACCATCAACCGGACATCAGCGCTCGGGGCTCTCGATGCCGCCGCAACGAAAGGCGGGTTCAATTACACAATCCAGGAGACCGCCTGGGGTCCGTTCCTCTATTCCATCGGCGGTATCGCCTACAACGAGACTACATGGGACTCCTGGCTCTATTCGGTCAACGGGGTGCCTGCAGAGGTCGGTGCTGCCGATTACTCTCTCAGGGAGGGGGACGTCGTCACATACTGGTATGGTCCCTGGGGTTCATCGCCGGAAACCGCCCGTGCGGCAGTCAACATTACCGTCTCCATCCAGGCATCGGGTGGCGGCAGCGGCGGAGATGGCGGTGGCGGCGGCGATTCGTCACCCTCCTGGGTCAGCGTCACCCTTGCAGCGGGCACATTCAACATCACCGCTACGAACAGTGGAAAGACCTACACGGTCGATCGACAGACGGCGCTGGGGGCCCTCGATGCAACGGGGATCGCATACACCATCAACGACGCTTATTACCAGGAGTATGGCTCGCTCTTCATCGACTCCATCCGGGGCAGGGCGAACGAAGGGACCGCGGGCTGGATGTACCAGGTGAACGCTGAAAGCCCTGGCGTCGGTGCAAACGCATATGCCGTCCAGAACGGCGATGAGGTTGTCTTCTTCTGGAGCGAGGGTATGAGTTCAACCCCGGCAACCTCGCGGGATACCATCTTCATCAGGGTCGTGACCCCGGGGTCGTCGTCCGGTGGTTCCGGATCGGGTTCATCAGGAAGCAGTTCCGGCGGTTCGGGTTCCACATCGACCACGGCGACCACGGGAACCGGTGAACCAGGAGAGGTCCTCTCGTTCCCCCTCGGGTTACCGGCAGGGGCCACAGTTAAACTCGGAGAATGGGGTCAGAGTTTCTCGATTGATCTCACCGCAGGAGATAGATCCACGGAACAGGTAAACGTATCAGGAAACACCGTCACCATCAACCGGGAAGGTGTAAGACTGGTCATCACCGCCCGGAACATCGATAAGAAAGGCGGCCTGGCCGCGGGCCTGGTAGAGCGTGTCACGGCATCGGTCGGCCCCGTCAGGGCCAATTTCAGCACTACGGGTGTTATTGCCGCATCAGTAAACCTGAACCTCACAGGCATCCCCGGGGACGGCCAGATCAGGATCTCACTGAATGAGACCCCCGATGCAGAGACAGCGCGCGAATTCCATCTCGCCTCGGCAGAGAACGGCAAAGATGTCACCGCAGTTGCCTACAGCATGACCGTTACGCGGATCAACCTGGAGAACGGCAGAGATGTCGCGGGAGCGGTGATCACGATGGCCATAAACCCTGCGTGGGTGGATGAGCACGGCGGTCCGGATGCCATAAGGATCGCGCGGTCTGCGGAGGACGGTACCTGCACCATACTTGATACCCGGCCAGCCGGGAGCGATGCAGATGGCAACCTGATCTTCGAAGCAGTATCTCCCAACGGTCTATCTACTTTCGGCCTTCTGGCGGTTGGGGTGGTCCCGGCCGCCGGGGCCGGAGGAGAGGAGGAGACCGGGGTGATCGCTCCGACCACCGCCCCGGGCAGTCTTGCCACCACACCAGAGATGCACAACACAGCGGCAAACCTGCCCCTCTCATCACCGCTTCTCATTATCGGTGTGTGCACGATCCTGCTCGTGGGAGCGGCATACCTCATCATCAAGGGGAGGAGAACCTGATGAAGCGGATCGGTCTCACCCTCTTCATCCTCCTCCTCTGTGTCGTCTCGTGCGGCGCTTATCCGCTGAACACGGATGACCCCGGCATCCAGGCCTCGGTTGATTATATCCGTGGTTGCCAGAAGAGTGACGGCGGTTTCGGGGAGATCGGGCGCGAGAGCAGCCCAGGCACGACATCGTGGGTGATAATGGCGGCCGTCGCCGCTGGCGAAGATCCGCGGAACTGGGCGAACGGAGGAAACTCGACCCTTGACTACCTCCGCTCGATGAACGACGAGATCCTGGCAAAAGGAGGAACCGTAGATATCGCCCGCACCATCCTGACTCTGGTCGCGATCGGAGAAGATCCCCGCGCTTTTTGCGGGACTGACCACGTCACGGAACTGAAATCCCGCGTAAAACCTGATGGCCAGGCAGGAGATCACGTTTACACGACCATCTGGACGGTCATAGCCCTGGCTTCGGTCGGCGAAGATACCGATTCGTCGGCCGAATGGCTGATAGCCAGGCAGAACACCGACGGTGGATTTCCCTGGACGCCGGGTGCTGAAAGCGACCCGGACGATACCGGTGCCGCGCTGGAAGCCCTCGCAGCGGCAGGCGTCTCCAGCGATGCGACTGTGGTGCAGAACGCCCTCGCCTACCTGAAAGGAATGCAGCAGGAGGACGGCGGGTTCCATTACGGCGGGACGAGTGCTACAAACGCTGCCTCCGATGCCTGGGTTATCCAGGGTATCGTCGCCGCAGGGGAGAACCCTGCCGAGTGGGTGGTGGGGGAGAGGGGTGTGGTTGAGCACCTCCTCGGGCTCCAGAACCCCGACGGATCGTTTCGCTACACCGCTTACGTGACCGACAGTCCCTGCCGGATGACGGCAAGCGCGATACCTGCACTCCTTGGAATGCCCTACCCCATCACATCTGCACAGGTTCAGCAGCCGCAATCCTCCACCCCGGAACCGCGCGCAACGACTGTTCCCCTGGCCACGACCCCAACCGCGACCCCAACCGTGGCAACCGCTTCGGTGGTGACGGATAACAGCCAGAGATCCGTTACAGTGACCGATGACTTCGGGGAGATCATCACCATCCGGGGAACCCCGCAGAGGATCGTATCGCTTGCCCCATCAAACACCGAGATCCTGTATGCCCTCGATCTGGATGACCGGGTGGTCGGCGTCACCGATTACTGCAACTACCCTCCCGAAGCGGCCGATAAACCCCGGGTCGGCGGCTACAGCACCGTCAACATCGAGAAGGTGATCGCAGCGGAACCGGATCTGGTCCTCGCCGCTCTCGGGAATACAGAGGATGTTGTCAACCGTCTGCGGTCTCTGGGGCTAACTGTTGTCTCCCTCAACCCGCTGACGGTCGAAGACGTCCTGCACGACATCGAACTTCTCGGTGTGGTGACCGGCCAGGAGGAAGAGGCCTCGACGCTCGTTGGGGAACTCCGGGCCCGTGTAGAGGCGGTGACCGGGAAGACTGAGACACTGGAGGAAAAACCATCGGTCACCCATGTCGTCTGGTACGACCCGATCTGGGTCAGCGGCCGGGATACGTTCCAGGACGAGGTGATCAGGATGGCCGGGGGTGTTAACGTATTCGATCAGGTCGATGGATGGGGTATCGTCAGCCTTGAAGAGTTTATCGTCATGGATCCGGATTACATCCTGGTCAGTTCCGGAGACGGTATGAGTGAGAGGGGGCGCGATATCGTCTATGACTACTTCATGAATGAACCACGGATGCAGGAACTCACCGCAGTCAGGAACGGCCGCGTCTATGTCATCGATGCTGACGCCGCCAGTCGTGGGGGGCCGCGGATCGTGGACGCGCTGGAAGAGGCGGCGGCCATCTTCCACCCTGACCTATTTGAGGCAGGCAGCCCGAAAGAGACCACCGCGGCCCGGTCGCCGGGTTTCACTGTGATCACTCTTGCCTGTGCGCTCCTTGTTCTTCTCCTGATCCATGAAAGAGGCAGGAAGGGATGCAGCGTGCGGCAGAGTCGACCCCTAACCTTGCTTTTTGCTGTTCTTGCGCTCGGCAGTCTCATCTGCCCGGTCACAGGGCAGGAGATCTCTGGCAGCGAGGTCTGGCGGTCCGGGGTTGGAGACCCGGTTATGGCGGTTGCGCTCTCAGAGGATGGTCTATACTCTCCTGTCATCACGGAACGGAATATCTATGTCTATGACCAGAACGCTACGGTTCTCTGGCGTTACCCGGTGTCCCACGGTAAGGGTGTGGCCGTCTCATCCGACAGCGAACGCATCGCTGCCGCCGGAGACCACCTCCTTCTGTTTGACCGGGAAGGGAACATCATATGGCGTTATAAACCGGATTCCCGTATTCGGGACGTTGCTCTCACCGCTGATGGACGGACCATCTGCACGGCAACCGACGCCGGCCTCCGTGTCTTCTCCCTGAACAAGGAGCGAACGGTCGCCAACGTCTCCTGGACGTTTGATGCAAAAGACCGGATCAAAAGTGTATCGGTCGATGGTGGGGTACGGGTATCGTTGCCGGCGGGGCGGCGGGTGATGTATACCTCCTCAGCGGGGATGGGCGCCTCCTCTGGACTTACAGAACGGGTAATAGCGGAATCAAGGCGGTCATCTCCCACGACGGATCGACGGTTGCCGCAGCATCCAGCCAGCAGGTGATCCTCCTGAATCGAAACGGAAATCTCCTCTGGAAGTCTTCGGTGCCAGGGAGGATCGCCGATGTTGCGATCTCCAGAGACGGTTCGACTCTTCTCCTGGCAAACGGAGGTGTTGCAGTCTTCAACCGGAGCGGAGAGAACATATGGACATACGCAACAGAAGAGGGTATCGGGTCGGTCTCTGCTCCATCTGCGAGTATGCAATTTTTAACCGGCGCGTTTGACGGGAGTGTATCGCTCTTTGTGCTGCAACCAGCAACCATCTCATGCGGGACACCGGATGATACTTTATCTAACGCCGTCACCGCTGCCGCAGAACCATCTCAAACCCGCGGCGCACCCCATCAGGGGCAAACAACCTCGCAACAGGAGGGGAAGGCACTCTCTCCGGCAACGCCGGTTGCTGTGGTTGCATCTGCTGCTGCCCTGATCTGGTGGCGAAGAGAGAGACGGTAGGCCTGTTGTCTATGTCCGCACTGAATTCTATCGGCTGCTCAACCTGGTGCCTGATGGACCGGTCACTTGAGGAGGCGCTGGACGTGATCTCCAGCCTCACAGATCGTGCGGAGATACTCTCCGACAGCCTTCACTCCCTCTTCATCTCTGAAGAAGCCTGCCATTCATTTGACCTGCAGTATACGGTTCACGCCCCTACGGCCGATATAAACATAGCATCCGAGAACGAGCGCCTCCGGAAGGCGGCCATCCAGGTCATCGGGGACCTCGCGGAGGTCTGCGACCGTATCGGCGCTGTGAGACTGGTCATTCATCCCGGGCACGTCTGGGAGGAGGAAAGGCGCGGTGCCGCACAACAGGCCCTCGATCGGTCGCTTGACGACCTTGCCGCGATGCAGCGGGAGGTAAACGTAAGGTTTGCCGTCGAGAACATGGGGACGTGGGATGTCTGTTTCTTCAGGGAACCGGATTTCCTCGGCCGTCTTGCCGATACCGGACTGGGTTTTGCCCTCGATGTGGGCCACGCCCACGCAAACGGCAACCTGGAAACATTCCTGGAACTGGGGGGAGCGATCCACGTTCACCTGCACGACAACTGCGGCAACCGGGATGACCACCTGGCATGCGGTGAGGGGAACATCAATTTTCGTCGCGTGCTGGCGGCCATCCCGGCGGGCGCCACGAAAGTTGTCGAACCGGTCTCGTTTCAAAAGTTCGAGCAAAGCCTCGATTACCTGGGGCGTCTCACCCTATGAAACGCTCACGGCTCCAGCCCGACCAGATTTTTCACCGCCCGAAAAAACTCCCTGAACTCCTTTGAGACGTTGGGTCCGGTTGAGGCCGGGTACGCGTCTGAGCCCTGCACGACGATCTTTTGCCCGTCTAACTCCATCTTGAGGTACCAGTAGGTGACGTCGCAGCAGGAGTGGGCGGAGAGGTACTGCGGCTCCCACTCCCTGACACCCAGGCGGTCGGCGGTCTCCCGGAACCGCGCCCATTCCTCCGGGGTGGGCGCTGCCTCCATAACCGCTCCTGAATAACTGCCGTTGGCTGCCCATTCGTAGAGGAGCCGGCCGCCAACGAGTCTGACATAGAGGGAGGGGCCGGCGCTCCCGCCAAGGTAGAACTCAAACGCCCCTGGTGGTGCAGCATCGTGCATACCCATACTATAAGATCAGCACGGCCAAATACCCGACGACCGCAGCCCCCCCCATGCAGCAGATCCCGGTGTAATCTGCCCTGCCCGGAGAGAGAGTTCACGCATCGATGCCCGTTTTCCCGAGCGTGCCGCCCATTGCAACGATTATCAGGCCCGGCCACAGCCAGGGGATGTTGGCCTCGAATCGGGTCTCAAGACCGCGGGCTGACCGCCGGGCGCTCCACCGCATCTACCCGTGCCCCCCGGTCCCCGCCGCGCGAGAGCCAGTCTGTTCTGCTGCCGCCCCCTCAGAAGAGGAGATGCATCGGGGCCGGGCGGAGGCGGTAAACCCTGTTCTCCCCCTCCTCATGGAACGGCGTGCCCGGCATAGGTGTATGCCTCAACAAGTTGCCGGGTGGTCTCCTTTGGCTCACCCGGCCCCGGGTTGAAGCGTGCCCCATCGAGAGCGGCGATGATCGCCTCTATTGCCGCCGGGTGCGAGACGCTGTAGCCGCCCTCGAGCACGAGGGCGAGCGCCCCATCGTATACCTCAAGAAGCATCGCGGTCAGCGCCCCGAAGTCTTCTGGCCGGAGGAGCAGCGACGCGAGCGGGTCATCAAAGAGCGCGTCCTGTCCTGCCGAGACCACCAGAGCGTCCGGTTCGAACCTTGCAAGTGCCGGGGCAAATACCCTCCGGAATACGAGGGCGTAGTCGGCGCCGGTTGAACCTGCCACAACCGGCAGGTTGATGTTATACCCGGCACCCCGGCCGGCGCCCCGTTCTTCCGGCCACCCCGTTCCGGGAAAGATCCCTGCCTGGTGAACCGAACAGTATAAAACCCGATCCGTGGTGTAAAACGCCGCCTGCGTCCCGTTCCCGTGGTGCACATCCCAGTCCACTATAGCAACCCGCTCGACCTCGCGGAGCGCCTTTTCCACGGCGATAGCGACGTTGTTGAAGATGCAGAACCCCATTGCTCGATCCGGTGTGGCGTGATGCCCCGGTGGTCGGACTAAAGCAAAACAGTGCTCACCCTCGAGCGCCCGTTCCACCGCCTGCCACGCACCCCCGGCCGCGTACAGGGCGGCGTCGAACGACCCGGCGGTGATGTAGGTGTCCGGGTCGAGGTAGAAGGCGCGGCCGGGCGGGAGATCGCGGCAGAGGTGCCGTATGGTCTCGATATGCCGCTCTGTGTGCACCAGGGCCAGGTCGCCGGGTGTCGCTCTCACCGGCGTGATGCGGTCTGTTCCCGCCGGCACACCGGTCAGTGCGGCATCGAGGCGTGCCTGCGACTCGGGATGGCCGGGGTCGCCGTGGCCTGAGAAGACGTCACCTGTCACGATCGCGCAGGGCATGGCGGATCGATGGTGGGTTGGCGGCCCCGGATATGAATCTTATCTGCCTGGAAGATCAGGCGTAACAGGTGCGCCCTGGATGCGTTCAGGGCCGGTGCAGATGTTCATTTGCCTCATCCATGCTCCCGCTGCGGTAGCCGGCGAGGTCAAGGGTGACGTAGACAAACCCCATCCGGTGAAACTCCGCCGCTATATCGCGGCGCATCTCAAATAGCCGTGCCATCTCATCCACCGGCACCTCGATCCTGGCAAGGCTGCCGTGCACCCTGACCCTGACCCCCGAGAAACCACGGTCGCAGAGCGCGTCCTCGGCCGCCTCAACCATGGATAGCACCTCTTCTGTTATCTCACTTCCATAGGGGATGCGGGTGGCTAGACAGGCTGCCGCCGGTCTGTTCCAGCAGGGGAGACCGCACTCGCGAGCGATCCTCCGTATATCGTCTTTGGTTGCGCCAGCCTCGGCAAGGGGGTGGCAGACCCCCTCCTCATCGCTGGCGGCAAGCCCCGGCCGGTACTCGCCAAGGTCAGAGAGGTTCGTCCCGTCTGTGATCGTCTCGATCCCTTCCCGTCTGGCAACCTCTTTGAGCAGCCGGAATGCCGCTTTCTTGCAGGTGTAACAGCGGTCAGCCCGGTTTTCCCGGAAGGCGGAGTCTGCAAGGATGGGGAACGCCACAACTTCCAGGGGAAGCCCGAGTTCCGCGGCTGTCTCTTTCGCCTCTTCGACATCCCGCCTGGGGATGAGCGGCGAATCCAGGAGAGCACAGCGGACGCGCTCCCGACCCAGAGCCTGGACGGCCAGTGCGGCAAGAAGAGAGCTGTCGACGCCGCCGGAGAAGGCGATCAGCAGACGTTCGTGCTTCTTCAGGGTCTCGATGATCATCTCCCTGCTGCACTCAGCCTCCATCGGCACACTCCCCCTCATGCATCCGTGCCACACGAGCCCTCGAGCAGGTTCTCTCCGCGGATCTGTATGCAGATCTCACAGATGCGGGATGCAAGGTCTTCAACCCGGCCGTCCTTGAGGTCCCGGGCAAGCTGGCTTACCGGGCCTCTCGCATCCCCCTCAAAGACGATCCGGTAACCCCGTTTACCGGTGCGGTACTGGGAGATTGCCGGGGGCGTCATCTCCAGGAGGCGGGCGGCCTCCAGCTGGGAAACACCGAGGGCAATCAACTCTTCCGCGATTGCGGCACGGATTGCAGGTAGAACGTTCCATACAATCGACTGGCAGGGAAGTTTCATGATACCACAACTCTTAATTGTTAGAGAGTACTACTCTACATGGCATTAACAATTGTTAACTCTGTTCCCGGGGGAGAAATACCTTTGTGCGTGGTCGGGGTGCGGTGAAATTATATGTTTAGAAGGTCGCGGCCGCCCGCCTCTCTCTGCGGCAGCGGGGTGAGGATATGAGGGTCAGGGTGAAGGCTTTTGCCAGGTTCAGGGAGATCCTGGGGGGCGAGTTCTCGATCGATCTCCCGGATGGGGCGCAGATGGAAGCGGTTCTTGCCGTCCTCAGGGAACGTGCCGCTGACGAGGCCGCTGCGGTCTTTGATGAGACCGGGATACTCCGGCCGCATATCATACTGATGCTGAACGGAAAGCGGGCAAACAGGAACGATATCGGGTCTCTCACCCTTGCGGATGGGGACGAGGTTGCCCTCTTCCCGCCGGTTGCCGGTGGATGATGAACCTTTTTCCGCGGCCGGAGATATGTGTTCGATAGCCATGAACGACGACCTCAAGGCTGCCGTCATCGAGCAGTGCCGGAAGATGGAGATCCCCCTTGTCGGGGTCGCGAACACGGAGCGATGGGAGAACCCGCCGTTCCTCCCATGGATGCCGGAAGACTTCTACCCCCAGTCGATCTTTCCCGGGGCGCGCTCGGTGATCGTGATCGGCCTGCCGATCCACCTCCCGGTGATCGAGACCGCGCCCTCGATCTACTACCACGAACTCTATAGAACCGTAAACACCCTGCTTGATCAGTACACCTACCGGCTTGCTTCCTTTCTCAACGACCGTGGCCACCCCTCGGTCTTCGTCCCGCGGGACGGTTACGGAAGCATCGAGGTGCTCCTGAAGAACCCCGTAGCATTCTTCTCACACCGCCACGCCGCCTTTCTCGCCGGGCTTGGAACTTTCGGCGTGAACAACACCATCCTCACGCCGGAATACGGCCCGCGTGTCCGGTTTGCCTCCGTCATCACCACAGCTGAGATCCCGGCCGATCCGCTGTTTCCAGAAAACCTCTGCACCCATTGCATGCTCTGCGTCCACTCCTGTCCCGTGGGTGCGCTCGATGAACTGGACTACCCCGACGGTCTGACCGACAGCGCGGCCTGTGCTGCAAACAGCGCCCGACTCAGCCGCCGCCACATCTCCCCCTGCGGGATCTGCATCAGGGTCTGCCCGGTGGGAGAGGACCGCCGGCACTACGGTCGCAGCGCTGCTGCCGGTGAAGACCCGCGTCACATCCGGGCCAGGGAGCACGTGCAGAAGTATGGTGGGCTTTAGCAGCCTCCCGGCGAGACGGTCTCCCGGGCTTCATCGCAGGGAGACTCGTTGCCGTCTCCGACCTGCCTGGGTTCAGAGGCGCTGATAAAAGAAAGTGAGGTGATTTTTTCCGACTCACTCGGGGGCGGCGATCCTGCTCGGGGTGCGGGAACGCCCGGTGAAGCGGTACATCAATGCCAGGATAGCCGGCATCACCACGATCGCGCCCAGGAGCGAGAATGCCACCGAGAGGACGGTCACGATCCCGAAGTTGCTGATGATGTTGAAGTTTGAGACGATGAGTGCGGCGAACCCGAAGACCGTTGTCAGCCCCGAGACAGTGATTGCCGTCCCTATCTTCTGGACGGCTGTCTGGATAGCCTCGAGGAATGGCGTGCCACGGGCAAGTTCCTCCTCGCAACGCTCCATTATCAGGACAGTGTACTCTGATGCAACGCCTATCGTCATCGACCCAAGGACGGCGGTCAGCGGGGTGTAATCCAGGCCGAGCATGTACATGATCCCGCCGTTCCAGCCCACAATGAAGACGATCGGGATGATCGGTGAGATGGCATTGAATTTCCGGTAGACCAGGATCAGGAAGATAAGGATGAAGGCAAACCCGATCACTGTCATATACACGCGTGACTCGCTGATATCGTCCATTACGGCCGCAAACATCTCAAGGCTGCCGGTGATCTTCACCGTCACGCCGGCCGGCGGGTTGCTCCACGCAACATCATCCTGCATCCTCTTGACAAGGTCACGGGCGACGCTCATCTCCATCTCGACCGTCGAGAACTCGAGCACCGCCTCCATGTTCCCATTGAGGTAGCGGCTCAGGGTCGACTCCGGGATCCGGGCAACGACCGTGTCGACTTCCCTCTCTGTCGAGGGGAGCACACCACCGTTGTAGTCCCTGACCAGGGTGGCCACGCTGGTCACCCCTGTGATCTTGTCGTTGTGCTCCTGCTCGTATATCCCGAACCGATCGATCCAGGCGAGAGTGTCAGGCGAGAGGACGTCATCTGCGCTCACAACGACAGGGATGGTGGTCGTCGATCCCATCACCCTGATGAGCTTCTCGAGGGAGAGGAGAGCGGGCATGTCGTCCGGGACGAAGGTCTTCTCATCCGCACTGACAGGGACGCTCTGGTCAAGGTAGAACCCTCCCGCTGCAACCACCGCAAACAGCATGATTACTGGAAGTGGATGTTTTGCGACGGTGTAGGCCAGACGGCCGAGGAAGCGGTCATACCGCTCCATGAGGGCCCCTTTCGATGGCTGTGAGGTGGCGTCTCCCGTGGTTGGCTTCCCATTCTTTGGCTGGTAGCGGGTGACGATCGCAAAGATAGGGACGATGACGAGCGCCGCAATGTAGCAGGAGGCGATCCCGATGGTGCAGACAATCCCGAAATCGGCCACCATCGGGACAGGGGCAAAGAACATCGCGATGAACCCTAGCGCCGTTGCCGACATTGCGATCAGGACAGAGGGTCCCATCTGGGTGACGGTGGCCCATACGGCCTCCGGGATCGTCTTCTGTCGGACCTCGTCATCGAACCGTGCGTGGAACTGGACGCCATAGTCTATCCCGATCCCTATGAGCACCGGGAACGATCCGACAACCACCATGCTGATCGGGATGCCGAATAGCCCCATCAACCCGAAGGTTGAGATCAGGCCGATGGCCACGATCGCGACGGGGAGGAGACTGTATCGGACGTGCGAGAAGAGGAGCCCCACAGCAACGACCATCAGAACCATGGCCACAAGGATCAGCGTGCCCGTCTCGGTCCCCATATCTTCCATCATATCCTGGGCGAATGCCGGGTTGCCGGTGACCGTGACGGTAAGGCCTGGCGGGGGGTTTGAGATGGCTATGGTCGACCTGACGTTTCCGAGGACCTGTTTCTGTGTATCCAGGCCGACACCGGGTTCAAGGTTGATGACCCCGATCGTCATGAGCCCTGAGGGCATCATCTGCTCGACCGTTTCAGCGGGAACCTGTGCAATGATCGCGTCGATCTCTGCTTTTGAAGATGGCAGGATGCCACCGTTTGCCTGTTTCAGGGCGTCGACAACGCCGGAGACGCTCTCGACATACCGCTCGCCCCTGAGGTCTTCCTGGAGGTTGTCTATATACCTGAGGATCTCGGGGTCTCTGACGTTGTCTGCCTCGTAGAGGAGCATGATCGCGTCAGACCCGTAGGTCTCCATGTAGTGATCCAGGAGCGCTCCGCGTGGCGTGGTCTTGTCAAGATAGGTATCCTCACCTGTCTCCATCGAGACCATCGAGAGGCCCAGGAGCGCCAGGATAAAGACGGCTGCAGCGACCCCTGCAACCGTCCAGGTACGGTTGTTGATGGCACTGGCAAGCCATTCGTAAGGGTTCTTCATCTGCGGTCCCCTTCCATCTCCTCGCGGTATTCATTTATGATCGCAAGGGTCACCGCATGGGCGACCGCGGTCTCGCTCATCCCGTCTTGTTTGATCCCGTATTCTGATGCGATGCGGTGGAGTTTCGACCGATCAAAGATCCGGTAACCCCGATCAAATTCCGGGGCCCCTGCCATTCCGCTCAGTATGGATGAGAGCAGGGGGGTGGCGGGGTCTTCGTCCATGGCAAGGTGGTGGAGCAGGGCCACGGCTAACCGATGCTCCTCTGGCGGGAGAAATCCGGCTTCAAACCAGACCTGGTCAGTCTCCTCAATATGCGGTTCGCTGCAGGACACCTCACGGTGGACCGGGTCTCTGCAGGGTGGTTCCCTGGAACCACGGTTGAGTCCTGTGTTGCAGGTGGTTGCGCAGTTCACGTCTCTCCTCTCATAAATGGTTCATCAGCTGGAGGTAATGTTTTCGGGGGACGGGATATGAACCTGCTGCAACCCCGAATAGGAACCGATCAAGTGCAAAGGGACTGCTGTGGGAGTTGAGGGGTTTACTGGTAGGCCATATGGGGAACAGAAATCCGGAATGAGCATCGGTTCGGGCTGCGGTTTCAGACGCGCGCATTGCCGCCGCCCCTGCCGCGGGTTGTGACACGGGATCTTGTCGATGGGTGGATCACCTGGTTTCTCGAAGCGTGGTACGGCCGGGGAGTTAGATCTGATATACTGTCTGTTCCTGCGCTCTGTTATATGTCATCCATCGCCTGCCGGGCAGCCAGCCTCGCGAAAGGAGGGTTTATCCCGGGCGTGCTGACGGCTGCCCGATCAAAGATGCTCTGGCGGGGAGAGATCGACCCTCCTGGCGGTGTACGTGGTCTCTCTTCGCAACTCATAAGTGTGTTGCAACCCAACAGAGGTGCAATGACCGCTGAGGTTGTCGCGGCGCTGCGTGCGCTCGGGATGAACGAATACGAGGCACGCGTCTATTCCACGCTTGTCGGACTTCAGAAAGCGACCGCACGGGACCTCCACGAGATCAGCGGCGTCCCACGGGGGCGGATCTACGAGATCTTAAACGACCTTGCGCGCCGGGGGTTTATCGGGGTTGAAGAGGGGTCTCCCACATCCTACTACGTTCTCGATATCGATCTGGTCTTTGACCGGCTCAAGGATGATCAGATCCGCAGCCTCGATCTGACCCGCGAGGCGCTGAAGAGACTCTCGGTCAAACCGCGTCTCCCTCCGGACTCGTTCTTCATCCTCCGGAGCGACTGGGCGATCGAGAACCATATATCAGCGCTATTTCGCCGGGTGAAGAAGAGCATGGTGATCCTCTGTTACAATCCGGAATTCCTCCGCAGACACTATGCGGCCATCAAACCGCTTGAGAAGAAGATCGATCTGTATGTCGTTGTACGCGGAAAGGAGGACTACTCAGAGATCAAACTCCCGATCTACGAGGCCAGGGGGGCTGTGATCGATCTTCTGGATACGCCGCCGGTGAACGACCCCCTGATTGACTTAAGGCAGGACGAGTGCACGATCCTGGTCGACGGCCGGGACTTCCTGATCATTGCCACCGCCGGTTCCGGCCGGCACGCGGTGATAGGCTCGGATATGCCGATCATCGGCTACCTCCAGAAGACGGTCGTCGAGCGGCTGGAAGAGGCGGCGTGAGCCAGAGGCGTCCGGAAACCGCCGCCTCTCCCGGATATGCTTTCACACGTCATTTCCCTTCCCAAAACCCTGGCGCTGCCTTCTCTTCATGGAAAAAGTGGACGTTATAGCCAGGTTGGCCATACTTTCCCGCCCTTACTACTGATCCTCCGGGTTCACGACCCGGCCCGCAAAGAGGATCGTGCCGTTATCCTTATCGACGATCAGGAAGACGAACGGGTGATCCGCCCGGAATACGGGTGTGGTGTCGCCGCCGGGTGCACCCTTGAGGCTCACGACCACACCGGTCGCGGCCGCGGCCTCGGTGCCCTCCTCGTTCACATCGACGAAGGCTTTGTGATAGACCTCATTGACGAAGAGCATATCTGTGCCGTCCATCCCCGAGAGGTCGGCATCAGCGGAAAAGACTGCTGGCATACCCATATCCGCGAGAATCTGGCTCAGGGTGTAGCCGGTCTCAAGCCTGAACTTTGGGAAGACAACCCTCACCCGCTGCTCGACCAGCGAATTCCGGAGTTCTGCAATCGTATCAGCGTCAAGAGTTTCCTCTAATGCCGTCAGGTTGCCGTCCTTCGGGAGGAGGACGATCATGGATATCCCGGTTTCGTTCCCGTGCGCGTAGGGCATCTCGAGCACCTGGAGGGTATCGGTCTCGGTGTAGGGATAGATGGCCTCCTCATCAGTCCTGTGCATCATCGGGACGGTCACAGTCTTCTCAGGCGAAACCCGGAACTCTTCATCAGTTGTCTCATCCGGGTTGAACTCTCTGACCCAGTCTCCCTTGAAGTAGATCGCGTTTGTGATCACTAGACGGGTAATCGAGTCGATCGAACCCGGCGGGAGCAGGTCGCGTATCCTATCTTCGGTCTTCTCCTCCACCCACCGGTTGATCGTCTCCCGCGAATCTTCGGCGTCGCTCACGAAGTCCAGGTTCGTGACGTTTGCCCCATACCAGCGTTCCGCCGCCTCGATGTAGTCCGGGAGGAACCGATAGGTCTCCTCTGCCCAGAGGGCGTTTGCAATGTGGAGGGTGTAGTTATCGCTGCCCCGGTTCAGGGCGGCGTTGAGCGCGGCAAACCCCTGCCGCCGGACGGCATCGTCGGCGGGGAGGCTGAGCACCGACCTGATCTCGTCTGCGGTTGTGCCGCGGGCACCCTCGTAGGTGATCGCGAGCGCCGAAGAGATGCTGTAGGGGGAGAAGAAGATGTTCCTGCCGGCGTATGCCGGGTCGCTTGAGATCTGCCTGTAGAGATCGAGCGCGAACCTGTTGTTCCCATCCGTGACGTTGCTGATGCTCTCTGCAACATCATCCGGACTCGCGGTCCCCTCTCCGGCAGGAGGGGTGGAATCCGCAGGCGCGGCCTTTTCTGTCCCGGTGCATCCGGCGGCGATGCATCCGAGCGCTATAATGC
>Ga0208198_1001168_pt1 | contig 24479 bp, 30 predicted proteins | sample AD_JPNTR2_MetaG_FD_184446 | JGI IMG/M metagenome (GOLD analysis project Ga0208198, IMG submission 184446) | Active sludge microbial communities of municipal wastewater-treating anaerobic digesters from Japan - AD_JPNTR2_MetaG (SPAdes) (version 2) | ecosystem: Engineered > Bioreactor > Anaerobic...
GTTCATCGAACCGCCGATCGGTGACCCGGTACCACGGGTCTGTTAGAGGGGCGGCCACACCTTCTTTTATATTTCAATGCATCTCCAGACAGGCTCTGATGAAGAGAGACCATGACGGATGAAGGGGAGTTCGAGGTGCGTCTGGTGGACGCCTGGGACCTGGATGCGATCGCAGACCTCTACCGGGCTGGCGGCTGGTGGAAAGAAGAATGGAACCCGGCAGGTCTGCCCTCACTCATCAGAGGAAGTTTCGCCTTTGCCGTCGCAGTTGAGTCCTCGACCGGCAGAACGGTAGGCATGGGAAGGGTGATCTCGGATGGGGTATCGGACGGCTACGTCCAGGATCTGGTCGTCCACCCAAACTACCGGGATCGGGATATCGGAACGATGATCTTATCTGCGCTGCTCAAAGAGTGTACGTCTGCAGGTGTCACCTGGATCGCCCTTATAGCCGAGCCCGAAACAGAGGCATTCTATGCCAGGTCCGGCTTTCAGAGAATGGAAGGGCACACACCCATGCGATGGTACCCAGAAAAGAGATGAGACATGTTAAGATTTGCCGATTTCAAGCCCGTAAGCCTGGAAGATCGCGATGTGTTCCAGGAGCACTACCAGCATTACCCCCAGATGCACAGCGACAACACGTTCGCAAACATGGTCTGCTGGAACCACTATGCGGATTACCGTTTTTGCAAGGCCGGCGGTTCGATCATCCTCTCAAGCACCATCGACGGTGTAACCGCCTTCCGCTGCCCGATCGGCCCGGAAGATCCCGACCTTCTCGATGACGTCATCGACCTTTCACTCCGGGAGGGCGGGGAGACGCCTCTGCAGGTTCTGGATCCGGCGGGCGAGGCATTCATCCGGAAATGTTACCCCGACCTCCCGCTGCACCCGGACAGGAACTTCTTTGACTACGTCTACCGGACGGACAGCCTTGCCGATCTCCCGGGGAAGGGTTACGCCACCATACGGCACCAGGTGAACCGGTTTGCGCGGGACTACAACTATACCATCGAGGAGATCACCAGGGATAACCTGGACGACGTCTGGGAGTTCCTGATAATCTGGTGCGAGTGGCGAGACTGCGACTCCATGCCCATCCTTGCTTACGAGAAAGAGGCCATCCTCTTTGCCGTGAACAACTTCTTCGAGATCGGGCTTGAGGGCTGGGCTATAAGGATTGGGGATGCCATCGGGGCGATATCAATCGTGGGGCCAGTAAACAGGAATATGGCCGTCGTCCACTTTGAAAAAGCTCTTCCAGAGACATATCGCGACATCTACAAGGTCATCATGAGCGAGACGGCGAGAGAGCTTCGTGACCGCTACCGCTACATCAACCGGGAGTGCGACATGGGTGCGCCAGGGCTTCGCGAGTCAAAGACCCGCTACCACCCCGCCTGCATGGTTGAAGTCCACTATACGACCCGGGACGACCTGGAGGCATGCTGCCGGTGACCGCCGACCTGCTGCTCCGGAACGTTGCACTACCTACAGGAAGGCGCGCCGATATCGCCGTCACTGGCGGTGTTGTCCGCCACGTCGGCGCAGCGGTTCGTGCCGATGAGACGATAGACTGCAGCAGGTTCACCTGCCTTCCCGGCGCGGTTGATATGCATGTCCACATGCGGGGCGGGGTGCAGGCAGATAAGGAAGACTGGCGTTCGGGCACGGTAAGCGCGGTCGCCGGCGGGGTAACGCTCGTCGTCGACCAGCCAAACACAGTCCCCCCGATCACCACACCCGACCGCCTCCGGGCGCGCATCCGCGAGGCAGGGGAACAGGCCGTATGCGGGTTTGCCATTAACGCTGGTGTCCTCCCGGACGCGGACCTGACAGGGATGTGGAAGGCAGGCGCGATGGCGTTCGGGGAGACGTTCGCAGCACCGTCGAGTTATGGGGAGGGGCTTGACCTGGAGAGCCTGAGGTCTCTCTTCGCCCGTATCCACACCCTCGGAGGGCTTGCAACCGTCCATGCCGAGGAGGTCTGCGGGACGGCGCCGGAAACCCTCGCCGAGCACGACCGTGCGCGGCCGGGTGAGGGCGAGGCACGCGCTGCAGGGAGGGTTGGCGAACTCGCACCTGTGGGGATGCAGCTTCATTTCTGCCACCTGAGCACCGCTGCCTCGGTCAGGGCTGCCCGCGGCAGCGTAGAGGTGACACCGCACCACCTCTTTCTCTCGTACGAAGACTTCGATCCGGACAACACCCTGGCCAGGGTGAACCCGCCGCTAAGGGACGAAGCGACACGGCGTGCTCTATGGTCATGCTGGGATGCGATCGACGTCATTGCCTCCGACCACGCCCCGCACACTCTTGCCGAGAAGAGAGTGCCGTTCGGATCAGCCCCTTCAGGCATCCCCGGTCTCGAGACGATGGTCCCCCTCCTGATGGCGGCGGTGTACCGGGGGCGGATCAGCCTCCTGTCAGTGATCGAGAAGACCTCGTGGAGACCCTCGGAGATCCTTGGCATCCCTCGCGCAGGGTTCGAACCGGGCGACAGGGCGGACTATGCCCTCTACCCTGACGAACTCACCCGGATCGATGCCTCCCGCCTCCACACGAAGTGCGGCTGGTCGCCGTTTGAAGGGTGTGAAGTGGTCTTTCCGGAAGAGGTGATCGTGGGAGGAGTGCGGGTCTACGCCCACGGCGACCTCCTGGAGGCACGCCCCCGATTCTGCCCCGGCAAAGGATATTTATTGCAGTGAGATAAATAATAGAGTGCCGATAAAGCGCACCTTATAGGTCCCCGGGTGATCACAGGCAGGACGCCAGGATATGAACCACGGGACAACCCGGGTGCGCGACAGGCACGCCCGGCATATGGGTTCGATCGGGTGAGGGACGGCACAAGGCCACCAGTGATCCTGGATCGTTAGTGCCGGGCGACACTCGTTCAAGGGGCTTTTCTGATGGATACCTATGCCAATGCTGTCTCTGAGACACCGGATGGGGTGACCATTGCTCTCGACGTTACAGCAGGTGCAAAACGGTCTCTGTTCCCCGCGGGTTACAACGAGTGGCGTCGGAGTATCCGATGTCAGGTGGCAGCCCCCGCAGTCGGCGGGAGAGCAAACCGTGCCGTCATAGACCTCCTGGCAAAGACGTTTGAGGTGTCCCGCGGCAACGTGACGATCGTTGCCGGGCATGCATCTTCATCAAAGGTTGTGGCGGTCTCCGGTTTATCACGTTCCCGTGCTCTCGAATGCCTGAACCGCTCCGACGCATGAATGGTCTGTCAGAAACATAACCTGCAATTTTACGGCAATTCTCATTACGAAAGCCAGAAGACAGCAAAAAGGAGAGGGATATATAAGTAAAATATGTGATGAAGCCTTTTCCAGGTTCAGATTATGCCCCTAAAAAGGCTGCTGCGAGACTTCCATCTGATTTAAGTAATCATAGCTTAAATATATATTTATCTGTATGTCCGCGCATTCAAAAACCCGTGGAGAATACAGAAATATGGATTACATTTACAGAGGAGGCAGGACTCCATGTATTCACCTGATACAACAAAATACCTCATCCACCTTACGCTGCAGATCGAGGGGGTGGTCGATAAACCCGATGTAGTGGGCGCCATCTTCGGCCAGACCGAGGGTTTGCTCGGCGAAGACCTTGACCTGCGCGATTTGCAGAGAACCGGCCGTGTCGGCAGGATAGACGTGCAGATAACCACAAAACGCGGTGAGACCAAGGGTGAGATTCTCATCTCGTCATCTCTTGACAGGGCAGAGACCGCGCTCCTGGCCTCGTCGCTTGAGACGATCGACCGGGTTGGGCCGTGCACGGCCCACGTGATGGTTGACCGCATCGAGGATATCCGGGTGACCAAACGACGCCGGATCGTCGAGCGCGCAAAAGAGATCCTACTTGAAAATTTCGATGAGGGGTCCATAAACAGCGATGAACTGCTCGACGAGGTCAGGGAAGCCATCCGAATCGAGAAACTTGAGTACCTTGGGGAAGAGAGAGTCCATGCCGGCCCTCATGTCATGGTCTCTGATGCCATAATCATTGTCGAGGGGCGTGCCGATGTCATCAACCTCCTGCGTCACGGGATCAAGAACGCCGTAGCAGTCGAGGGTACAAACATCCCTCAGATTATAATCGATCTCTGCACACAGAAGACTGCGACCACGCTGCTCGACGGCGACCGGGGCGGCGACCTGATCCTTCGTGAACTCCTCCAGGTCGCTGAGATTGATTTCGTGGCCTACTGCCCGCGCGGAAAGAGCGTCGAGGAGATGAGCCGCAAAGAGATCGTTAAAGCGCTCCGCAACAAAGTGCCTGCGGTCGGCCTGATCGAGCACATCCCTCTGGAGGAGGCTACAGAGCGGTTGCCGGTTCATGCGACACCAGCGGCTGTCAGATCTCCGGGCGGCGAGGATGATCAGCCACCGCCGGGTGGGGGGGGCAAAAAGTCACCCTCGACACTTGGTGAACACATGGCAGACGTCCGGAACAAGAAGATTGCCAGGTTTCTCTCCCCCGATTACACCGTCCTCCTGGAATCCAGCGCCGCAGATGTCGAGAACGCACTCCAGAACCTGAACGGCGATGTTGAAGGGCTTGTCGTTGACCGTGTGATCGACCAGAAGCTCCTCGATCAACTCGGTGGAAAGGACCTTGAGTTCGTGGCTGCCACAGATTTTAAAGGAATTATAAAACGCCCACTCTCGATCCGACTCATAAAGATAGTTTGATGCCGATCCCCGGTGCAAATTTATATATATTCACGTCCACCACTTTTTCTCTCGGGGAGAGGATGATGCACAAGGAAGAGTTAATAGCGCTACATGGTATTCTCACAGAGATTAAAGATTTTTTTGAGTTGCAGAATCCGGATCTGAAATTTTCACAATACTACGCGTTAAAGATTGACCCTTCTCAGGTGCATAAGAGCAAAATGGAACACAAGTACGCTATCTTCGTGCTTGGAACTGAACTTGCAAACGCCATGAAGGACGTGGAATTCGCGTCATCAAGCAGGATTTCTGCCAGGATGAAAGAACTCGCCGATAAGACCTTAAAAGACCTCGAGTACCTCCAGTAAGAGATACAGGTGCGGGCAGCCCGGTGTCACCAACCGCGCCTTTCTGTTCAGGAACGCATCGTGCGTTCGCACTCGATGAGGTATGAGGCAAGCAGTTTCGGGATAGGTGCCGCCATACAGTGCCAGTTTGGAGTTCCGTTCACCTCAAGAACTGTGTATCCTTCCCGATCGCACAGAAGGTCGACACCGCAGTAATCGACGCCGACCACTGCCGCAGACGCCTCAGCTATGGCGCGCATATCGTCATCGATCTCGACCGGCATACCGATCCCGCCCTGATGGATGTTGTGCATCAACCCCCGAGAGACCCTGGTTATGGCGCCAACCGCCTCTCCACCCAGGACGAAGACACGGAAGTCCCGATCGTTCGGGACGTATTCCTGAAGATACCAGGGGCCGGGCCCGAGGTCGCCGGGCTCTGTCACAAGCCGGATGCCATTCCCATCATACCCGTAGACAGGCTTATAGACAACCTTTCCATGCCGCATAAGAAAGTCACGCGCCTGTTCTTCTGAAGAGACGTAGACTGTCGCCGGTGTCCGCACCCCTCTTTGCAGGAGAAGTGCCGTCGTCATCACCTTGGAGGCACAGGTAGCGATGGCTGCGGGAGTGTTGATAATCCGGTTAGAGAGCGAAAGCACATTCAGCGTCTCAAACTGGTGCAGGTCCTGCCGTATACCGCAGACCCATATGTGTTCGTGCTCAAGCCCCGACGTAAGGGGGTCGATTGCAGCGAGGTCAAGGAGACGGTAGCGGGCGCCTGCCCGCTCCAGTTCCCGTATAACGGCGCCGGTCGAGTTGTCTTCCGGCGTGTCGGTCGGTTTTGGTACGATGTGGATCATGCGCCTCATCACCCCCTCCCGAAACCGAGTCCTCGTGGTCAGGGGTCATACATTACCATTTTGCACCCCGGCAGATATAATCAATAGGTAAGAGGAAGATGCACGAAAACCGTGTCTGCATCATCGGGTGCGGCAACCCCATCATGGGAAACGATGGGGCAGGGCTCCTTGCGATGCACCTCTTTGAGGGGAGATTTCCCGGCGTTGATGCGATTGACGGCGGTAGCGGTGGTTTTGGCCTGATCGCGCTTATGGAAGGCTACGATAAGGTTGTTATCGTCGATGCTATGGTTGGTATAGGTGACTGTGCAGGCGATGTCCTAACGTTCGAAAACCCTCCAACCGGGGGGTTCCACGCGCGCATATCCCATGATATCGGGATCGGGGACGCGGTGGCGATAGCAAAGGAACTCGGGTATACGGCGGAGATCGTGACCATCGGGATTGAAGTGGGTGAGATCCAGGCATTCAGCCGGGAGATTGATCCGGCGGTCAGGGTGGGGATCCGGGTTGCCGAAGAGAAGATCCTGGCTATACTGGAGGATTGGATCGACTGTAGTGGAACTATAAGGCAGTAGGTATACCATCAGATGAAGCGCAAGGGTTGCCCACCTCTATTCTGATGCCATCAGATCAACAATTCTGTGATATAAACTCCTCATCTTTTCCTGGCAGCAGGTGCGCAGCCCATCAAACCAGCAGGGCATTGGTTTGATGGCCTCATTCTCATGAAAGGTATAAATGACAAACTTTATGCTCTACAACAGAGTTAGTTTTGCCTGAATGCAACTGCCACGCGGCCGGTTCCACAAGATCATCAAATCCACGGCAACCCCCGCTCTGATCGAGGAGATGAGAGCAGCAAAGTTCACCGGGATCTGTAAGATTCTCCTTGGCAGCGAGAGCGCGACACTGGTATTAAACGAGGGTTCGGTGGTGCTTGCCGAGTACGGAGGGCTGAATGGGTATCAGGCACTTGACGGGGTGCTTGGGAGCGAGGAGGAAGCAGGTGCTGAATTGAACCTTCTGACGTCCGAGCAGGTTCGACTCTCCCAGGAGTTTAACCGCCAGTGTGCGATCGAGGTGCCCGCAACAGGAAAGGCCGGGAAATCGCCACCGAAAAGCGGTGTTCCAGAAGGAGCAAAGCCAGCCGCCCCCGGAAAACAACCAGCAGGCGGTGGTATTCACAGAGAGGTGAAACCAGTTACAGATGTTAAACCTGCAAAAACCTCGAAAGCAGGTACTGTTCCAGAAAGGTCAGGTACTGCCCCTGGCGTGGGAAAAAGTTCTCCCGCGCACAGCACACACAGTCCTGAACCTGCCGCTGATTCGCATGGCATTCCCATGCCTGGAGCCAAACCCGCGCAGGAAGCTGCCGAGACCTCTCAACCGGAAGGTGACGAGATTGACACACTCCTCCGGAATATGGAAGAGATAAACATCGAGCACCTTGTCAGCAACTTCAGGACGAACTGCAAGGAAATGCTCAAGAAGATTCACCTGGATCATCTCATCAAGGACAACGAGACCTAACTTCAGGGGCTGATAACAGAATGGATTCAACCGGTATCATCCAGTTTTTTCTGATCCTACTCACGATAATAACAATGACGGGTTTTGCCGCAATTACCTATTACCTTGCGGAGATCAGTCGGGCTCTCAGGATGGCAGGCCCTCCGCAGGTGCCTTTGCCGCCAGCGGGGACCGCAAGCCCGGCCAGCAAGGAGCCCAGCATCGAACCCCCCCTCAAACCTGGCGTCATGGGGAGCCTGGAAGAGGCTCTTGGTCTGATCAGCAGGAAATACGGTCTTGAATCCATAACCCTGGCTACCGCTGACGGCCTCCTGATCGCCTCAACGAAACCGGGGAGCGAGGACGAAGCCGCGCGTTACAGCCACCTCTACACGCAGGGGAAACTCCGCGGTGAGAATGGAATCGAACTCCTTGGCATGTCTCATCGTGGAGAGACGGTGATAGCAATCACCCGCTCTTCGGCACCCATCTCCGATGACCAGAGAGACGCACTCGAAAAGGATATACAGAACACCCTGCAGCACTGGGTATGAGACCAACCAGACCTAAACACCGAGTGGTTACATGGTAAAGGTATACACGATTGCTTCCGGTAAAGGCGGTACAGGGAAGACCACGGTCACAGCAAATCTGGGGGCGATGCTTGCCCGTTACGGTAAGAAGACCTGCATTCTGGATGCCGATGTCGGCATGGCTAACCTCGGGCTCATTCTCGGGCTTGACGAACTGCCCGTGACCCTGCACGAGGTGCTGGCCGGTAAGGCGCGTGTCAGGGATGCCATCTATGAAGGGCCGTTCGGGGTAAAGGTTGTCCCATCCGGACTCTCTCTACAGGGATTCCAGCACTCAAACCCCGATCGGCTTAAAGACGTCATGACGGATCTCGTGAGCGAGTTCGATATACTGATACTGGATGCTCCTGCAGGGATCAGCAGGGACGGTGTCATCCCGCTGACTCTCGCCGACGGCGTGATCCTGGTGGTAAACCCCGAGATATCTTCGATTGTCGATTCCTTAAAGACAAAGATCCTGACCGAGACCGTCGGCGGGCATATAGAGGGGGCGATCATCAACCGGGTCGCAAGCAGCGGAAACGAGTTCAACACAGCCCAGATGGAGAAACTGCTTGGAACCAGGGTGATCGGGGTCATACCCGAGGATCCAAACGTTCGACGCGCGTCCGCGGGAAGGACACCGGTCGTTGTTAAGTATCCCGCATCCAGCGCATCCCGTGCCTTCAGACGCATCGCAGCGGATGTGGCAGGCATCGAGTACATCGAAGAGGAAACTGCGGGCGTCAAGGAGAGTTTTGTCGAACGGCTGGCCCGCGCTCTCTTCCGGTCAAAGACGTAGCGCTGGGAAGGCCATTTTGTTTTTTTTTAGTTCCATACTAAAACCTCGATTTAGTTGCACTGGAGTAAACACCGGTAGATCTCACTGTCAACAGGTGGATCGGTGATCACAGATCCCTCTCCCCAGATGCGGTCATCGCCGCAAGCGGCGTTCTCACCAATGATACCGATCCAAACGTTGCTCTGGTGGGTCTCATCCAACGCATGATACCACGCGTGACGCACCTTATAATTGTTAAAGAGCTTGTTTGCGACGGCCGCCCCATCCTGGGCGTAGTCGTAGCCAACCGTGTCGAACCCGCAAACCAGATGGGCACCATTCAAAGCCCAATGTGGCCACGCTTTGAATTCTCCGGGGACTTGAGCGGTATGGCACGAATGCAGCAAGATCCATTCCAGATCCTGATCGCCCCAATTACAGTCATGAAAGTATACCCAGGCGAGAACAAGCGGGAGACCATCCAGAAGGATGCAACTGTCGTCACCGTGTCCTGCCCAGAAGGCGAGGTCTACGCTATCGACATGGGCTGCATCTGAATCCCAGTCCCCTATATAGATGTTACACCCCCACCCGGCATTATCGAACACTTCATAGAAGCCTTCGGCAATGGCGGGTGAGTTTGGCAGGTTGTTCCCGGTGTTATAGTTCTGTTTGTACTCCACCCCGAATTCCGGGGAGATCGCGTCGGAATCGTCGCCCGTCCCGGCACTGACCGGGGCCATGCATGCCATCCCCATGAAAGCCGTCACCAGGAGCACAGAGAGCACCCGCGCTCCGATGTTTCTGTTCATTGTCGTTTTCCTCCAACCTTTTCCCGGAGGCAGGAGAGGCGCACGTTTAAGTACGCAGAACGCTTACGTTCCCTTTGCCTCCGGGCTTGCGGGGCTCTATCATCCGGGCGTCAACCGTGGATGGGGGGACCCCACGAACTTTTGCAGACGCATCATCGAGGCGCCCCCACAAGGACATGGACGTAAGTTTATTTATAAATTCTGTCCCATTCCTTTACATGTTCTGGGGCTGTTACCAAAACTGCCGAAAACAAATCCTCCTCCTGAGGTAAAAACACAGGAGATCATTCTTCTTGCGACGGTGTGTGCAACCGTTTCCGGCTGGCAACCCTCAAGGGACGCGATGAGAAACAGGATACGGGAAAAGTTCCGATACTCAATATGACCAGCGGGAAAAAGAGAGTGTACTTACTCCGCCACAGGAACGAGCTGGATACCTACCTCCCAAGCGCCCGCACAAACCGCTCCCGGATCTCGGCCGGGGCGAGAGGGATGTTTCCGACCGGTGCGTTCCCGGGATTCAGAACAACGTGGATGAAGTTCGGTCCCCGGCCCCGGCTCTCCCATGCCTCCTCGAGTTCCTCCTCGTCCTGCACCTTGCACGTATTCCGGATCCCGGCGGCACGGGCGAGGAGCTCCATGTCCACCAGACCGGAGGCCGGGGTAGGCTGGTTTCCCGTGCTCCCGAAGGCCCCGTTGTCCAGGCAGACGATCGTGAGGTTCTTCGGGGCCTCGGCGGCCACCACCGGGAGGACGGCGGTCCCGAGCAGGCTCCCATCGCCGTCGAGGACGACGATGATCCGGTCCGTTTCAAGGGCGAGCCCAAGGCCGATCGGGGTCGCCTGGGTGTAGCTCCCGAGCATGTAGAAGTTCGTGTCCCGGTCGTTCGCCGCGTAGAGCTCTTTTGAGGGGACGCCGATGTTTGCGACCACCGCCTCGCTGTCGAGGGCGGCGGCGATCACGCGGATAGCATCATACCGGGTCATCACCGGGTCGCGGAACGTCCGCCGGTACTCGAGCGCCGACTCCCGCGCCCGGGCCGGAAACACCTGCTTCGGCAGGCAGGCCTCGACGAGTGCACCATCGCCGCGGTGCGGGCCGACAAGGAGGGGGCGCTCGGGATCATCTGTGCCCACATCCTGGCACCGATCGTGGAGAAGATCGTCGACTGCCCGGTGGCGATCATCAAGCCGCAACAGCGGACGCTTATTGAAGCGATCGAGACGATCGAGAGGAGGGTTTAGGGGGCCGGGATTGCCGGGCCTTCATGCATCATCTCACCACCTCTTCCAGCCGATGAGGATCAACGCCCCCGTGAGAGAGAGAAACCCCCCTTCCGTCCTGGCGGGTCCTGCTCCCCACATTGAGCGCGGGGTGGTCGGCGAAGTCCTGTTCGGTCAGGGGGACGATCATGCTCTCTCCCGGTCCCGCACTCTCCATGACGTAGAGCATCGGCTGCCCGCCGGAACTCTCGTGAGCATAGAGGGTGAGGGCGTCGGCGAGCATGAAGCCGAGCGCGACGGCGACGACGCCGGCAAGACCGCAAGCGACGATGATCCCCGCTGTTTTGAGTCGGTTCCTGGATTTCGGATTTATATCTTCTTTCATTCTCATTGCACCTGTTTCGACCCAATCTAGTGTATCAGGGTACGAATGTAGTAATACGCACCGTTGTACTCAAGGTACGGTGGATTTTTTGCATCGATACCGAACGACTCGATGAGTACAAGATGTTCTGTACCCGTTACCGGAGCTCTCCCAATCGTGCGTTCGCCGGGATCGTCATTGGGGCTGCCCTCCAGTTTCCATGGATGGGGATCTCTGTTATCTCCCCGGATCACCGAATTGAGCGCCGGAAACTGTTCTAAATCCTGTTCGGTCAGGTGAATGATGGAGGCGTTTTCCAGATGCTCTCCCCAGACTTCCCGCACATCCAGATCCTGCGGAAGGCCATCGACTCCCGTGATCAGGGCAACGAGGGTGGTACATGTGAGCGCGACCGTCGCGACAAGGAGGGCAGCGCCGATGAACGCAAGGACTCCCATTATAATCAGACGTCTGTTGAATTTCGATTCCATATAACCGCCCTCATCTCCTTCATCGGATTCTGCCGGGAGGGGATCGTCCTATTTCCATACCAGTGGTTCCCATTAATTTTTCTAACACACGTTTTGCTTCAGATTTCCGTATCCAAACCTACAGAGCCAGGATAATATCTTTTCAACGGGAAGGGCGGCGCGTTCACGCCCTCACAAGCCCGCTGGAGCAGAGATATTCAACTTTCTTTCGAGTATAGTCGATGTGAGCGAAAACTGCCCTTCTCCAGATTCGGGTGAGGAAAGCGATACGCTCATCAATCCCGAACCCATCTGCCCGGATTCTAGAGAGGTGCTATATGGTCTCCCAGCAGGATCCCAGACCGTCAGGGTGAAGACCGCTATTTTCTCGTCGTTGGGCTCATCGTTCCGGATGTCCCTCCACGTAGCTGTGAAGGTGCTCCCTCCGATCCCGGCCTCAACGAAAGGAACCGGGTTAGAAAACGACATGTTTCTCTCGGGGTCGGCAGAAGCATCGCCGAGATAATAGGTACCATGGGAGATATTGTCCAGAAAGACAATTCTGCCGCCCAAAGTGGTAGTATTCACCACAGCATCCTCCCTGGCATACGACATCACATACGCCAGAGCACCGGCAAGACCTACCATCAAGACGATGACACACACTATTTTCCTGTTCATAATGACCACCACTGCGGTTCAAAAATAGTGCATCCATGAAGATGCACCCCCTTTTCAGGCAAAGTCAAGGTCGCCGATGTAGGGACCCCCAACTGCCATCGTAGTATCGAACCAGTCGTGGGTCTCACACCACAGTTCATACTGAGCGTCGCCGCTGCCCTGTGAATTGAAGGTCACGCTGATTGTACCACTGGTCGCCCAGTCAACCCTTTTTTCGGTAGTGTGCGCCACGCCCAGGGCGTCCCATACCGTCAGACGGTAGATTGCCCCCTGGCCGTCATTGTCCCGGTCGTTATCATTGCTGTACGTCGCCGTGAAGGTGTTCTGCCCTGCCGGAGCAGTGACGCACCCCACACCGGCCACGCTTGCCGTATTGCCGTCGCCATCGGTAGACATGCTCCCCAGATGTATGGTGGCCAGAATCCCGATGTCGCCCGTATTCTCCTCTACTGACATTTCAGAATCGGCTTGAGCCGCAGAAACTGCCCCGGCGGATACCGATACAAAGAGCATCAGTACTGCCAGCATTGACAGAAGCCCGTTTCCTTTCTTCATCATCAGGTACCTCCGTTTTCGGTTCCCGGAGGCACACGCACACGTTTAAGTCTGCAGAGTGTGTACACTCTCATTGCCTCCAGGCACGCGGGACGTTCACCCGCCGTTTGGCATATCAGCCGGGTGGACCTCCGCACTGGTGCAAGCACCGCCTGCGGCGCCCACAAGTGTTCACTTGTCAGTTTTGAGATAAACCGTTTATGGGACAAACACCAATTCGACACGCGACTTTTCTGGAAAATAGCAGGGATAACGCCCCGGGATCGCCATAGACAACTCCACCTGCATGAGACCCTCACAGGAGAATTCCCTCCCGATGGAAAATGCAGGGCTGGTATGAGCAGTATTGTTCCGGGAGATTCGGTACTGGGGTTCCCTCCCCGTGCGTTGCGCGCAGGCCGTCCCGCTACGCCCGCACCGCACCAATCTCTTCAGATATAGTGGCTCCAGGCACGGTACGGCCGTGTTGCTCCTCAAACACGTTCGTCTCCAGGAAAGGAAGAGGGTAGAGACGAGAATAGAGTTGGTGTTTGTCCCATAAAACTCATAAAACGCGGATAACGATCCTCCTTCATGGGATCAGCAAAGAGAAAATACGGGGCTTTTGTCCTGCTGCTCGTCGTCGCCTTCCTTGCTGTGCTCCCCCGTGTCGGCAAAGGAGGATGTCGGGTACACGGTTCGGCCCTCGGGATCAGACGACCTGGTGACGACCCTGCGGCTCTCCGACAGTATCGGGCAGGGTGAGACCAACAGGCACCAATTTTATGTCGGGAGTGAGGTCGCATACCTTGAAATGTACCTGAATTGGGGTTCAACCTCCGATTCTCTGGCGTTGACCATCTACACCCCTTCGGGAAGCACGATCGGCACGTTCCGCGACAGTAGCGACGGAATGACGGATGGCAAGATTCATATCGACATTGACCCAGATGGCAATTATGTGGACCAGGAAACCTGGACGCTCGATGTTTACGGCGAGAAGGTATCATCAGAGAGATCATACACCCTCAACCTCTACCAGCACTAGATCGGGCAGACTCCTCCGGCTGCTCATCCTCTCGATCCTCTTTTCGGTGCTGCTGGTATCGGTAGCCGATGCTACCGATTACACGGTCCGGCCCTCAAGAAACGTCGGGCAAGAGCCCGGCATGTCCGTATCGGGCGAGAAGGTGCAGGAGATAGATCCAATACCGTTCTGGCTCTTCCTGCTGGTATCCGTATTCCCCCAGCTGACGGCAGCACCGATCGAGACCCTTCTTCCCCTGAAGACCGTCGGATATCTCGGGTACAAGCGGATCTGCAAAGAAAACGCTCTTGAGAGTCCGCAGAGACGCAAGATCTTGAGATTTGTCAAGAGGAACCCTGGATTGCACTTCAGGGAGATATTGAGGCGTGTACCTCTGACGCGGGGGACGCTTGATCACCATATGAAAACAATGGAATCCGTGGGCCTCTTAAAGACGGTATCGGGAAGAGGGAGGGTTCATTATTTCGTCGCAGATTCATCATATTCGGCCGAGGAAGAGATCCTTATCACCGTACTGAGGAATGAGAGTCTGCGGAGAATTATAACAGAGATCTATCTCAATCAAGGTGCATGCAACGAAGAAATTGCAGAAGACGTCGGACTATCCGGAGCTACAGTTTATGAACATCTACGATACCTGAAAGATCTGGGTGTTGTGATCGCTGAGAGGGACGGGCGGTGTGTGCGGTATACCCTCGCCGAGAGTTATTCTCGTATACTGGCGGGTATGCGGATCATTATACCGAACCGGCCCGGAATGCGGCTGATCCCGCCGGATAGATAGCCCCGGGGAGTGATATCAGCGGCCTCATCTCTCAACTGAGGTTTGACCCGGACTCCCACGTTGGCGATCATTCCTCGTGACGCCCGGCCCCGAGTGCGCACCCTGCTGCACACCAGTCTTTGGGGGAAGCACCGGAGTATCAGGTTCCGATACCTGCACTCCCGCTCTTTTCCCTGAACTTGAGGTCTCTGAGCGCCCGGATGAATCGGCGTTCGTCCGAGAAACGGTATAAAGAAGGACAGCGAAGTCTCGATCGGGGAAGCCGCACGCGGTATCCCGAGGGGGCCGGGTGTCTCGATTGGCATCGTGCCCCGACCCCCACAGCGTGCCCGGAGGGCAATAGGGCTGTTGGCTGTCATCGGGGATAGCCGTTGTGGTTCTGCGGTCTCCCAGAGCACGCATGAATGAGGTGAAAACCAATGAAGATGAAATTGATTGGAAAGATATTTCCCGCTCTTACGTTAGCACTCATGTGCGGTGCTCTCGTTTCGCTTGTCGGGGCATGGGAGATAGACCCTATTAATGAACCGATTGCTGCGAATATCTCGGTCGATGATGGTATGCATCCTTTGTGGACGGGATACCCATACCCAGGTATTGGGGATGCTGACGTTCATAACGACTTGGCAAAGGTTGCAGGGCTAAAGATGGGACTTCCAGTTGAGTACTACAGTTGGCTGAGTAAACTGGCAGGACAACCAGATGATCCTAACTTCGATGACTATACGCTCCATCCGAGTGAAACGCACTATGGCTCACACTCTTCCTTTCATGAAGAACGCCCCGGAGGTTGCAGAGTACTATGCGAATAAAGCAAGGGACTACATCAGAAATGGTGACCCTAACAACGGGTATATTCAGTTGGCGTATGCCATGCATTTCATGTCGGATATGGGCTGCCCGTATCATTACACCTACGAAGGTCTAGCCAATCATCCAAAATATGAAGGATTTGTCGGGGACAATTGGCATACCGGGCATTATTTTTACAGAGATATCTTAGATGCCGATTATTATTACTCGATATCTGATGTAAGCGATGCTGCAAACAATCTCGCAAACGCTGCACATCAGTACCAGAGTTATTTTGATAGTCAGATCTGGCACAACTCAGACTGGAAAATCGATCCGAAACTCATTGAAGATACAAGGACTGTCCTTATATATACCGAAAGGTACGATCGAGGCCTTGTCGATTATGTAAACAGATAGATATCTTCCCATTTTCTCCGGAAACTGATTGTCATGACAAAACAACCCAGCCAAAGAACCCTTACCGCCCTCCTGGGCCTGGCCGTCTTCCTTACCATCTCGGTCCCGTGCAGTCTCCTCATCGTTCTCGGAACCGGGTGTCCTGGTGCCCTGGCAGCAGCGCTCACCCTCCTCCTGGGAGGGATTCTCATGCTCCTGATCCTCCAGAGATACCGGAAGTACAGGTATCGGCCGGGCCCCGCTCTGCTCGCGGTCGTCATCGGGTGTGCCGGTGCGCTCCTGGCAGTCCTCGGCGTTCTTATCTTCGGCCTTGCCTGGGCTGATGTCAACCCAGCCACCTACACCTACCGGGTCACGGTCACCGGACTCGATAACTATACCGGCGGTCCTGTCACCGACATCCTGGTTCCACTCCCGCTTCGTGAGGGAAAGATGATCTTCTCCGAAGAAGACCTTGAAGGGCAGCGCGTTGGCGCCTGGAAGACTCTCTTTGCAGAGACACCGAAGGGAAGGATGCTTGTCTTCCAGACCATGGAGCGCGATCTCTCGGATATCAGCGTGACCTTTGGGAGTCCGGTGGAGAAGTACTTCCTCATCGATGATATAACCAGAGAATCCTTCAGCCCGGTCGTCACCGAGGCACCGGCCGGGTATACCAGGTGGGCCTTTGGGACCGGGGATGTTCAGAACTTTACCACCCTGGTCAGGCTCGATGAGGGGATCAGGCCTAAGACTGCTGATGCCGGGCCGATCGTCATCCACCTCTGGATTACAGCAGGTGGCGGACGTCTCCATGGCATCACCGGGGAGAAGTACCAGGTTGAGGTTTATGAGGCGATTCCTCCCGGTGTCACCGGCTTTGTCCCGGTGAGGGCCCAGGTGGCCAGGTTCGGGGATGTGGGGATCGTACCGGTGAGAGAATGAGGTGAGATGTGTGCACTACAGCCAACCATCGCAGATTGGGGAGAGGGGGTGGGGAGAGTTCAACGCGCTGGAGGGAAACATTATGGGGCGCAACGCCGAGGTCTCAACCGGGAAAGCCACGTGAGCCCGGGACCTCCCGCTCAGCCTCGCACACCCTCATGATCCCATGAAGACCCCTGAAACCCGTACCATTACCCTGCTCATCGCCATCCTCCTCCCGCTGGCCTACCTGACCTACTGGTTCCTCCGCATGAGTTCGCTCCCCCTCATCGCTGACGTAGTGCTCGCCGCTGGTGTCATCGCCGCCGTGGCCCTGGGAATCATTGCGCGTCGGAGGGGAGCGGCGGTCCGCTGGCTCACGGCCTCGTTCGTCGTCGGTCTCGTTCTCTGCGGCCTGATCTTCCTCGGCATGGGCATCTGGGCCGGGTGGTATGAGCACCGTCCCGGCCTTGTCGGTTACCAGGTCTGGGTAGACGGTCTTGAAGGCCGGACCGGAGGGCTCATAACAACGATCCTCGTCCCCCTCCCGGTGGAGGATGGCGAGGTGATCATGCCGGCGTCCGAGTTTGAGAACCGGACGTTCGATGGCTGGACAACGACCATCGTCGAGACAGAGGATGGAAAGATGCTTGCGTTCCAGAACCGGAACAACACCCTGACCGACATCTGGGCTCACTTCACGCGCTACGAGGAGACCATAGAAGGGACAAGGCGCCTCCCGAAAGAGCACCTCTCACCGGTGATCGAGAGGACCACGGACGACCACTACACAACGGTCATCTTCGTGGACGAGGGCATCAGCCCGCCCGGAGAACTGAGGGTCACCCTCAGGTTGACAGCGGGGTGCGACCTCTTCCACGGGATGGCGGAGGACACCTACCGGACAGAGGTGAAGGAAACTATTCCCGCCGGGACAGCGGGGCGGATCGTCGTCGATGCGATGGTCGGGAAGTATTGATCACCCGGACCCTGGAGGGGGAGATTTCTGGATCGTGGAGGTGGCGTTGTTGAGCCTCTGGCGGGCACGGGCCACATAGATATACCAGGTGACATCCGGTCAGAACCCCCGGTACACCCTGCCCACGGGGCCTCTTCGGGTCGCCTTCACCGGATCAGGGAGTAATCTCTCAACCTCCCGGGACATGGGCCGAGTTCACTCTGCCGCCGCTCTCGAAAAGTTAATCCGATATTACAAGTATTATAGGTATTATAGGTATTACAAGTAATACAGATACGGATACTACAGGGAAGGGATCAACATGGTGTATGCGCCAGATAACCGGCACCAGAAGGAGAGGTCCAGGGAATCCATCCGCATGGGACTGACTCCGTTTGAGATGCGTGCACTCGAGGCTTCTATCAAGAAGAACCGGAAAGCGCTGGAACTCTTAAGCCAGCACTGAAAAGAGATCTATCCTTTTTGTATTTGCGCGGATCCATTCTTCGACCTCGTCCAGGGTATACCTGCTGTTGCCGTCGTCGTCGAGGTCGGCCAGCGTGACCATGAACCGGTCCACCTCTTCTGCGTCTGCATCAAAAATGTACCCGTTTGCGCGCAGTATAAGTACGTCAGTGGCCGTATACGCAGTTCGCTTATTCCCCTGCCAGAACCCATGTCCGTTTGTGACGACCTCAAGGAACCAGGCGGCCTTCCTGTAGATGTTCTGCTGACATACCCAGTAATTATTCCAGAGATAGACCCAGGTCTCGACACAACCGGGATCCTTCAGCCCCTCCCATCCCCGGTCTTCAGGCCGGTCGTGTAACGCAATAAGGGTGTCGTGGATTGCGATAATCTTCTCTCCGGTGATGTCATTCACGAGCCAGCCGCACCGCGGACACCACCAACCGATCGGGATCTCGGCCCTGTGGCCGTCTTCATCTGTATCGCGGATGAAGGCCCGGATCATCCTGACATCATCACAATAAGGGCTTGGACAGTCGGGGGCGAGACGCAGCATGCTCATCAGATCCTATTGAAAATGGCAACGCCCGGGTAGATGAATTTAATCCCTGGTGGGCTTCGTGGACAAGAGTATCGGCTCGCCAGGAGAACCGATGGTCGCCCGGACCCTGAAGGGGGGAGACGGTGTCCCAGGCGATGTCAGAACCCCCGAGGGGCCGACCGCGACGACATGGATCACCAGGAGGTCGTCGATGACCGAGAGGATTGTCCGGTAATCCCCGACCCTGAGCGAGTAGAACGCGGGGTTGTCCGGCCTCTTTAGTTTCCTGAGATGCTTCTTCGGGTCGGTCTCGCCAGCGAGCGATGCGAGTTCCTCACCAATCCGCACTGCTATGGGTCGTGGAATGCTCCTCGAGGTTGTGACGGGCCTCGCGGTGATGACCACGCGGTAGGTCATTCCTCCTTCAGATCCGCCATGGCCTCATCCAGAGTGTAGACCCTTCCGGCCTTAAGATCCTCGAGCGACCGTTCGAGGTCCCTCCCGTATTGTCTCTTCACTGAGCGGCTCCTTGTTGACTGCCATAACCACCAGACGCTCGATTACCTCGCTGTACGACTCCCGGGGATGAATCTTCAGGGCGTTGAGTCGTCCCTTGAGTTCGGTGTCGATCTTGATGGTGGTGCTAGTCATACTGAGGTACACTTCGGTTTACCCAATGGAGGTTTGCATTGGCGGATGCCGTGCGGTATCCTGCGGTGGTCCGGGTCGGTCATGGCGACAGTGCCCTGCCCCCACCACGTCCGCATCTACCCCGGATGCGATAAGCGACCGGTCAAATGATGCTGTTTGAAAATCTCCAGGATCGCTCTGGGTAGTTGTATTCAGGAAAACATGCCCATGTCTAACCCCGACAGGACATCGTGGCCCCGGGCGGGGAGGTCCCCTCCGGCGCCAGGGTGCCCGGTGACGGGGAGGTCTCCCATATACCGGTTGAGGAACTCCAGGGCACCAGTGGAGAGCCTGTAGCAGAAGGTTCTCTCCTCCCTATCGACGGTGACGATTCCTTCGTCCTCGAACTGCTGCATCTGCCAGGAGACCGTCGGGCCGGAGAGCCCGAGTCGTTCTGCGATCTCGTTTCGGGTTGCTCCCGGCAACCTGAGAAGGTGTGCCAGTATCGCCCCCGGGGTCTCGTCCCGGAGGCTGGCGATGATGCGCTTCTCGAGGGCGGTATGCCGCTGGTTCCGCGCAAAGTGCCGGAAGCGGTTCCGGTAGTCCACGGCAGCCACCTTGCCTTCCCTGATGAGCATATCGAGATGGTAGCGGAGCCGCCCTCGCGATGCGCCCGTCAACTTCAGGAGTTCACAGGTGCTGGCACCGGAGTGGATAGTGATCTGCCGCTAGAGGTCGCGCCTGAAGTCGTCGTTGAGGATGTTATGGCGCGTCACCCACCGGAACCCGAGCGGCAGGAGGAGGCTGAGCGCGACGGCGGCGACGCCGATGAACGCAAAAACCCCACGAAAATCAGGCGTTTGTTCCCAGACTCCATACGATCACCACACCGGAGTATTCTGCGGGCTCCTAATCTATCGGAACGAGGGGCCCCGCGGGCACATCCTTTGAACTGTATATGACGTGCAACGGGGACGCCGACTGCTCGGCACGCGCACGGGGCTCGACCGGGATAATCCAGAACGTCTCGTTGCCGAAGACTATGCTCCCGACGAGGACGTTGTTCCCGATCGTCAGGAGGATATCGCTTTCGTCAACGCCGACGATCACCCCTTCGTAGGTGTTGATACCGTCATCGATCTGTTCGAAGTTCATCCCGTGCTGTTCGGCCCGGTACGCCATACCATGGATAGAAAGCGGGAATCCATCCCGGATCTCTCGCGAGAGGGCAGCGTGGTCGAACGCCACAACGTCGTACCGCTTGATGCCCTTCGGGATCTGCAGTTCTTCCGGTGCCGGGATCCCGGCGGCCGCGAGATCGGAGAGCGACGCGGCGCCCGTGACGAGCACGGTCATGGTGTCGCCGATGACCAGAGGCGGGGTGTTGTCACCCACGGCTGGAGATCCCGTCCCATCCTGAGCGCATGAAACCAGCGCGATCGCCACTACAACGATCAGGCATACCAGGAGGGCGATGCCTCCCACGTGAGATTGCTTCATTCTTTTTCCTCTGGTGCATCTCCCGGGACAGGTGCACCCGGGTTTTCCACGTGGGAGAGGTCGACCTCCTCCTATAAGCGATCTCTGTGACACGCGTCTACATGTCGGGCCCCTCCGATCACTCCCAGACCAAAAACCTCCTGTACAAACCCCGGAACGGGAGGCGCGCCGAACGGCGGGAGTAACTCGTGCAGGGAACCGCCAGAAAAATCAGGAGAACGTGAGGAGAGGGGCGTTAGAGGTCGTGCACGGGCACGCATCTCCTCTCCGCATACGGCATGACCGGCCCGGCGAGGTCGAGCCCGAGCGTCTCACGCAGGACATCCTCGATGGTATCCGCGGTCACGAACGCAAGTTCGCGCCGCACCTCCTCGGGCACGTCCTCAAGATCACGCTCGTTCTCCCGCGGCAGGATGACCGTCTTGATCCCGGCCCGGTGTGCCGCGAGGACCTTCTCCTTGATCCCGCCCACCGGCAGCACGGCGCCAGAGAGGGTCACCTCCCCTGTCATCGCGATCGTAGGATCGACCGCTCTGCCGGTGACGAGGGAGGCAAGCGCCGTAAAGATGGTCACACCGGCCGATGGCCCGTCCTTCGGGGTCGCCCCCGAGGGCACGTGGATGTGGATGTCGCTTGAGAAGAAATCAAACCGGCTCGGCATGCCTGCCAGTCTAGAGCGGATCAGGCTGAGCGAGATCTGGGCAGACTCCTTCATCACGTCCCCGAGTTGACCCGTAAGTGTGAGTTTCCCCTTACCGGGCATGAACGTCCCCTCAATAAAGAGGATGTCCCCGCCTACCGGTGTCCAGGCGAGCCCCGTCACGACGCCGGGCGGGTTTTCCTTCCTTGCTACATCCTGCCTGACGGTCTCTCTACCGAGTATCTCCGGGAGCATATCCGCCGTTACGACGATCGGAAGGTCGGCCGTCCCCGAGACGATCTTCGTGGAGACGAACCGCGCGATCCTGGCCAGTTGTTTCTTGAGACCACGCACACCTGCTTCGCGGGTGTAGCGGTCGATGATCGCCTCGATGGCGCCGTCATCGATCTGGAGTTGCTCCTCATCCAGGCCATGCTCCGCCAGCGTCTCCGGCAGGAGGTGATCTTTTGCAATCGCGAACTTCTCGTTCTTCGTGTAGCCCGAGATCTCGATCACCTCCATCCGGTCAAGGAGCGGCGCCGGTATGGTGGAGAGCGTGTTTGCCGTGGTGATGAAGAAGACATCCGAGAGATCGTAGGGGACCTCCAGGTAGTGGTCCGAGAACGTGCTGTTCTGCTCCGGGTCGAGGACCTCCAGGAGGGCGCTTGCCGGGTCCCCCAGGTACGAAGAACCGACCTTGTCGATCTCGTCAAGGACAAAGACAGGGTTCTTCGTTCCGGCCCTCCGGATCCCCTGGATGATCCGGCCGGGAAGCGCCCCGACATACGTCCGCCGGTGACCCCTGATCTCTGCCTCGTCCCTCACACCGCCAAGACTGATCCTGACATACTTCCGGCCGAGAGCCTCCGCGATGCTCCGTCCGAGGCTTGTCTTGCCCGTGCCGGGCGGCCCCACCAGGAGGAGGATCGAGCCCTGCTTCTCCTGTTTGAGCTTCATGACCGCCAGGTGCTGGACTATCCGCTCTTTGACCTTCTCGAGGCCGTTGTGGTTGCTGTCCAGGACGCGGCGAGCCTCCACGATATCGATCTCCTTCGTCTCCCCAACTGTCCAGGGCAGGTCGAGCAGGAGGTCGAGGTAGTTCCTTATCCCCTGGCTCTCGTGGTGCTGGCTCCCGCCCATCTCAAGTTTTTTGAGTTCGGAAAGTGCCTTCTTCCGCACCTCATCCGGCATCGCCGAGCGCTCGATCCGCTCCCGGTAGTCATCATCGCCGGTGGAACCCTCGCCTTCGCTTAGTTCTTCCTGGATCACGCGAAGCTGCTCCCTGAGCAGCGCCTCGCGATTTGCCTTCCCCACCTTCTCGGTGGCCTTCCTTGCAACCTCGATCCGGAGGTTTAGACGCTCGTTAAAGTCCACCAGTAAACTGAGGAACGCGTTGTAGCGCTCTTTTACAGATACGGTCTCAAGCAGCGACTGTTTCGTTGCAACGTCCACCGGCATGAAAGGCATGACGAAAGCCATGATCTGGTCGACGGACTCCATACCGTCAACGGGGCGGGTGAACTGCTCGGAGCCCTGGAAGTTGCTGCTGATCTCGTGGATGGCCGCCCTGACGTCGCGAAGCATCTCCTCCCGCCCCTCCTCATCGAGGTCGTCTATGTCCGGGAGAGGTTCGCAGGAAGCGTGATACACCCCTTCGATCTCCGAGAGTGCCACCGCCCGCACACGCGAGGTTGCATGCGCAAAGACTATGTAACCCTCGTCTGCAGGCTGCATGCGCATGATGGATAGGAGTGTCCCGACCGTGTAGAACGCGTCAACCGGATTCTCAACGGCCTCCGCATCGCTCTTTGCGGTAAGTCCAACCGCGGATGCCGAGCTTCCGCTCTTCGTTGCGGCGATCAGAGCTTCCCCGACGGTTTTCCCGACCAGGAACTTTGTCCGGGTCTCCGGGTAGACCACAACCTCGGAGAGCGGTATGACAATGTGTTCGTTGCTGGTGTCTTTTGAATACATGATGATTTTTTCCTGATTATCTGGTTCGGAATTACTTTGCACGAAGGTCGACTCGAGATCAGCCGACCTTGCGGAGGACCTCCACCAGGAGATCCACCTCCTTCTCATCGAGCGCCTGCACCATCCTCTCGACCATCCGCTGCAGCGCTTTTCGGTCAGCGTTTGCCAGCATCCGCCCCTTCTCGGTCAACCGGATGTAGGTTACTCTCCCGTCATCGGGGGATTTCTGACGGTAGGCGCACTCCATCCGGACGAACCGATTAACCATCTCCGTCACGGTAGGCTTTGAGTTTCTGGTGATCTCGGCAAGCCTGCTGAACGTCACATCGCCGTGCCTGTCGATGACCTTCAAGTAGGAGATCTGTTTCGCCGTCACATCGCCAAGCCCGCACTCGGAGAGGATCTCACAGGAGCACTCGTCCCTGATGGCAAAGAGGCGTTCAAACACCTCGAACAGACGCTCACCTCTTGCCGACATATCAGATGCTTAGTTAGTTTGGATAGACCTAACTATAAAGATTGTGATAGGGGAGAGTGAGCAGGCAAAATCCTTTCATCATCAAGCTTATTCCGTCGCTTGAGGGGTTCAGACGAAGGGCTTTGTGGGGATGAAGACACTGTTTGCCAGCCAGGCTTCGCTCGATAATCGGCAGAGCCTGGCGCTCCTTTCAAGACCAATCTCCACCAGAAACCGGTCGAACTGCAGGCAGATGAAACAACGAACGACATATCAAGAGAATATGACGGCTCGGTAGTGCGGTGACGGTTCAACGCAATGCACAGAAAGGTTAAGAAGGGCGAAACCGACGTCTCCATCTGTGATACCACTGCTCAGGCGTATGCATTTAACGGCGGTCTTACCCATTGTCACTGGCGGCGCTGTCCTCGGTGGTTTCGGTTTTACCTTGCCGTCACACGGCGGGACTGATCACGATATTCGCGGGGGTGAACCTGCTCGGGATCTGAGA
>Ga0208198_1001170_pt1 | contig 24429 bp, 22 predicted proteins | sample AD_JPNTR2_MetaG_FD_184446 | JGI IMG/M metagenome (GOLD analysis project Ga0208198, IMG submission 184446) | Active sludge microbial communities of municipal wastewater-treating anaerobic digesters from Japan - AD_JPNTR2_MetaG (SPAdes) (version 2) | ecosystem: Engineered > Bioreactor > Anaerobic...
CTCTTTTCTTGATATTTGTTTTGGTGGTACTTAACATTATATCATATTGAGAGTTGTTTTTCTATTTTGACTGTCTATGATCTATTGTAACATAACATCTCTGCGCCCTTTCCTTGTACTCCGGCTGATTGAACGGGTGTTGTGTATAACCGAGGATACCCTCATTATAGGTGCGGATATGGTCGATCAGCGAACCGCCTCCCGTACCCTTGCCGTCGCCAATATCAAAGCGGCCGTCATAATTGAACTCCTCACCGCCGATGACAGCAGTAATGCTGAAATCGGTCTTTTTATACCAGCCTGCTTTCAGCTCAGGGATATTTCTCTCCGAGTGCTGTTTCTCATCGAGGTATTCAAGGACAGCATTGCCGAGAGCAAAACTGCAATCGGGGTGTGCAAGGGCAAAATCGTGAACGATGTCACTTTCGCTTACCCATTCATCGCCCTTATCCTTGCCGAAATGGAATGACAGGCTATCCGGCTGTCTTTCAGGTGTTTCTGCTTCAAAGCTCACATGATACTTTTCTTGCGCGATGATAGCAAAAGCCTTTTCGGTCTGCGTTTCATCACCAAGAATATCATAGAGAACTTTCTTGATACGATTGAGTTTCGGGATATTATCACCGTTCTCCCAACCGTGCAGAGCTGCACCGTCAAACGCTGTCAGAAGGTCTGCGATCTTTTCATCGGAAATATCGGGGATAGCATCGAGCATATCGTCACGAACCCACCAGAAAGCAAGGTCATTGAACTCCTCATGGGTGCGGTCAATGAAAGCCTGTCCGATCTCCTCAAAGGAAACAAAACGCTCCATACCGCCGAAACTGCACATAAAGCCGTCCTCAGTCCTCTCCGTATGCAGGGAGTGGCGGAGGTTTTCAGCATAATAATAGGTGCGGTCTGAAATCTCGCCCTGTTCAAAGATAAACTCAATATCTGCGGCCCCGCTGCCCTCTAACAGACCGAGGGCAAGCTCACGGCGAATATCCTCACCGTCATGATAACGCTGGGCAAGGTCATAGAGTGCAGGCTCAGAAAGATGATAGCCGAAAGCAGCCTTGTCGTTGGGCTTATGCTTATCAAGATAACCGCTGTCAAACAGAGGGTAAGCCATGTCCTCCCACTCATCGCTGGACAGTGTACGCTCCGCAAGGAACTTCGCAAGGTCAGCCTTCGGGAACAGCACTTCTTCCTCAGTCAGCACTCTGCTTGCGTTCTCACGGTCAATGACCGTCTGCTTATGAGCAGTCAGGAAGTCTGCAACATCGGATTCCTGCAAAGCATTATGCAGAATCTCGTCATACGCCTGAATATCCTCCGGCGTGAAAGTCTCGTCAATGCTGTCAATCTGTCCTCTTGTCACATCGCCCACAAACATCGCCGTAATAGCGGCCCTCTGCTCATCGGAGAAGTCGTGCTGAGAGAAGAAATCGGAAAGCTCGATACTGCGGTCAAAGCTGGACTTTGCTTCAAGCATATCGGTCAGCTTGCTGTTTTCGCCGTAGCGTTCAGCCGGAGCCTGGGCGATGTACGCATTGACAAGGGAAAGCATTTCACCGAACTGAGCTTCATCGTATCTGCTGTCAAAGAAATCAGCAAGATCAAGCTGCATATCCTCGACCGCAAGGCGGTGAATTACGGGCGAAAGTGCGATATTCTGCTCCATAGGCAGACCGAGGTCAGCCATTTTGCGGAGCATATTCGTCTCACGGACGGCGTTCTCCAAAGCCCTATGAAAAGCAGGAGCATTTTCCTTATCGACCGCAAATGCGACCTTGCCGTCACGGACAACAGCATGATAGCTCACACTTGTTTCAAGGAACGGCTTGACCTTTCCGAACTGTTCAGGTGTGAGCTTGCTCATGTAATAATGGGTATCACGGTTCGCACGATAGTCACGGTTGCCGACTTCCTGTGCCTTATCGGGGCTTGCAAATTGCTTACGCATATTCACAACCTCGTCCCTGATGTTGCGGACAGCAAAGAGGTCAGCGTGAGAAACCGTCAGCGTACCCTTGCCGGACGGATAGACTCTGCCCGAAAACTGCATACCACGCTTCGCCATGATCTCAGCCATTTTCAGCACAAGGTCACGGTCAGCGGAGAGGTACTCCTTCTGTGGGATATAACGATACTCCGCAGAACCGAAGATGTTTTTTTCGGGCGGAGAGTAAGGTCTGTTTGATTTGGTGGGAACAAGCTCGGGAGTGCCTGCAATACGCTTGAACCACTCCACATCTTTGTCATTGATCGCCATAATGACGGAATTATCACGGGCATAGGCATAGTAATTGATGCCCGAATTATCAAGCTGTTCCTGCAATCTTGCAAAATCCGCAGCCTGGATCGTCACAAGGCTCTTGTCTCTGTTATCTGTTGCCTTGTGCCACATTTCGTTGCCGTATCTTTGCATATCTGTCTGCTGAACCTCCTTTTTGTCAGTCTCGTGTTCTACTGCTTTTGGGATACCACGAAGCATATCATTCCAGTCTTTATACGTATCGGGAGTGATAACACGCTTCATGTCAGGATACTGCTCCTGCAAACGCTTGGCAAATTCGTTGCCTGCGGTATCATTGTCGGAGCATAAAAATACATGGTCGGGCGAAATGTTATTACGGAGAATCGTGTCAAGCACGATATTCGGCTTCACGCCCATCATGGAAACGAGCCTGCAATCGGTTAGCTCTTTATCGTGCATTTGCAGATAGGAGAGCATATCTATTGCCGACTCAAAGAAAAAAGCCTTTTCGCCTGTGCCACGGACTACTTCAAAGCCGTGTCCTGCTGCCGAGCCTGTGGCAATTCCTTTGAATTTGTGTTCTGTTGATGTGCCGACCTTTTCAGCACCGATGACCTTGCCTTGTTCGTCATAGTATTTGAAAAGGACATTTCCTGTCTTTTCTTCCTGAGCGATACTTCCACCACGGACAAGAGCCGATACCATATCATAGTCAAGCCCTCTGGTCTTGCACAGGTACGCAAACACACGCCTTGCATTGTCAGCTTCGGCAAGGGAAAGCTCCCTTGCCGTTACTGTTTTCGGCTTCTGTTCGTATGTGCGGGACGGAGTATAGGTGCGGTCAATGTGTTCGCCTGTAAGGGCTTCGACCGCATCAACAAAGGACATTCCCATATATTCACGCAGGAATCCGATGTTGTCTCCGCCCTTGTCCTCGCTGAAACGAAACCACGCACCGCGCTCACCCGGACCGTTATCCTTGATGTGCAGGCTATCGTGATCCTTCCACACATACTCTCTGCCGACTTTTTTCAGGTCAAAGCCGTGAGCCATGAGGAACTGAGGAAGATTGACAAATGCCGCCCTTTCTTTCTGTTCGTCAGTAATTCTCATCTATTATTCAAGCCCCTGATTCTTTCTCTTTTTGGGTGTCTGTTCTCTCTGTTGAGACTTCTGCTGTCCTCGACCGCTGATACGCTGGGCATCACGCTGCATCCTGCCGCGGGAGAAGAAAGCTCTCTGCGAGTCCTTCTTTGCGACTGTGACAGCGGATTTCTCACCGCCGAACACCGCAGAATGCTCCACGCCCTTTGCAGTCAGCTCTGCCGACTTCTTCCGAGCCTGCCCCTCGTCCATACGCTGTGTGAAACGCTCCTGTTTCGGGAGTGCCTTGAAAAAGTCCGAGTTTACGAACTCTACGGCACGTTCACCCTTGACGGCACTCTCGATCTGCTTGTAGGCTTCGGCATTCGCCTTAGAGACTGTGACTGCAACCGTATCATTCTTGCGGACTACCGCAGAATACGGGATATTCTGCTTTTGCAGCTCTGCCACGATCTGCCTTGCCGTGTCGATAGGCTCAACACGGGTGTGCTTATCGTCCTTGCCGAGTGAAGCATAGTATTCTGGGTTGATCGTCTGATACTTGCCCTTTTCGCCCTTACCACCGTTCTCTTTTGCGGCTTCTGTATGGGCGATCTTGCCGATAGAAGCGTACATTACATCATTCAGGGCAGGAACATCAGCTTTAGAAACAGTAATGCCGACCTTATCCTCACCCTTAGTAGCAGCGGAATATGCCACGCCTGCGGCAGTCAATGCGGACATGACCTCGACCGCCTGAATTTCCGTCATAGTCTCCACATGACGATCATTTCTCGGCAACTCCTTGTAATAATCGGGGTTGACCTTGAAACCGCCGTCATCGGTGAGGACTGCATCGCCGTTATCCACCATAGTCATGAGCCATGACTCGACCTCGATCTCATCGGCACTGTCAAGCAGTTCAAGCTGTTTCCGCATCTTTTCAAGCTCCTCCGTGGCATTCTCCCTCATCTCCTGGGGAACAAAGGGATTCTCCGCAAGGCTCTCCATATTCTTGATGCCCTCACGAAGTTCAGCTCTTGCCTTGTCGATGTCCTCCTTGCTGCCGTTGTTGATGATACCGTCGATCATGTTGTAATCATCTTCCATCTGCATTTCGGCACTTGCAAGCGGCTGGTCAACGAGCTTGTCAGCGATCGAAGCGACCTGTGATCTGTCAAGTGTTTCGACCTCCTGCGCCGCCTGAACAGCACCCTCAGCAAGAGAAGGCATATCCATAGTGCCGTTCTGCACCATTTCACCGAGTTTATCTCCTGTGAGTACCATAGAAGCATCGAGCTGGTCATTGGTCTGCTCCTCATAGTGGGTTTCGGGACGGGCGAGCTTCATGATCTTGCTTTCCAGTGCGCCGATACGCTCATTCACGCCCTTGAGCTGTTCACCGAGTTTGAGCTTGTCAACGGCACTTGTTTCGGGAGCGTTATATGTGTCAAGAATATCCTGCCTTTTCGCTTCAAGCGTTGCTTTCTTATCGCTCAGGCAGTCCACGGTCGAGCTGTTCAGCCTTGTCATAGCATCTGCAAATGCTTCACGGCGCTCCTTGTTGAAGTGGATACCAAAGCTCTTGATCGTGTCATTGAGTGCGATCACACGGTTCAGCTTATGTTCGATACGGTCACGCTTTGCGGTCAGGGTGTCGATCTTCTTCCAACCCTGATCTATCTTTTCCTGCCGCTTCGGGATCTTGACCTCACGGATAGCCTGAATACGCTTCTCGTTGTTAGCGATCAGAGTGCGGATACCCGGCAGATTTCCGATAGTGGCTTTCAGCATACGGTTCGTATCTTCGAGCTTGTCAGCCTTAGCGGAGAGTGCCTCGATCTTCGCCTTGTTGCGGTCGATCTTGTCCGTCTGATTGGCGATCTTCTCGTCAAGGGAGTCGATACGGCTCTGATGATGCTCCGCCTTTGCGTTCAGAAAAGGAAGAAGTTTTCCCGACTTCTGAGCGCCGGACTCCTCCTGCTGCTGTTCCTGTGCCTGAGCCTGTTTTCTTCTAATTTCCTCCTCCGCATCGACCGCAGGCTGGTCAGCGGTTCTCTTATCGTCATTGTCCTGTACGGGCATAGGCTACCTCACTTTCTGCGCTTTACGATGACAACAACTGCGGTTGTGACTGCTGCGATAACCGCACTTCCGATGATGATAAACTTCTTCATGGTCTGTTCTTCCTTTCTCTTTCTTCTGTCTGAGCAATTCGCTCCTGTTCGTCACGCTGTCTGCGTCGGGCGATCTCAGCCAGATGTTTATGGGCTTCTCTTGTAAAGTGGTCATTGGCATGACGGCGCTGATAAGCGTCATAAAGCTCATAAAATGTGGGAACTTTATCCGCCGTCTGCACAGGTTCGGCAGGAGTTTTCTCCTGTTCCTTCCTGCGTTCGTACTCCGAAATATCCGAGAGCGTTCTGCCGTTGACCGTGATGATACGGTCAAGCTCACGCTGAAGCGTAGCCCTGTCGCAGAGCCACAGGTCAACATAGAACTTGCAGAGCAATAGCTGAACTTCATCGGGACGGGACTGCAAGAAACTTACTGTTGTATTCAAAAGCTCCGCAACTTCACCGAGCAGTCGATAATAGCCGTCAGGCACTCCGTAAACTTGCAGCTCACGGAGCAGTGCTTCATAGTCGCCGGACTGTGCCTTTGCGATGATCTCCTCGACCTGTTCCTTATAATTGCCGTCATAGGTCAGCACCATTTCGGCATCGCCAAATCGGGCAGAAAAAGGAATACTGCTCTTGTCGAGCGCCACCACGATAGCCTGAGCCTTGTCCGTTTCAATGCGGATAAACTCACGGTTCTGGATAGCGGAGACTTCGATACCGCCGATGTATGGGAAATCTGTCACGGAGCGATCATCTCCCTGATCGTGTCGATAAGGTCGGTGTTGGTTCTGTCTGCATCGTACTCCATTGCATACGCACCGCAGATATTCTCCTGAATACGCCGAGGGAGCGACCTCAGCTCACGAACGGGAGTGCCAATGAGCTTCGCCACATTCGGGAGGTCTGCGACCGCAAGCGCCTTGTTCACAAGGTCATAGAAACGGGCGGTCTGCGAGCTGTCCATCATGAATTCATAGACGATTGTCTGCTGAGTTTCATAGTCAAGACTGCGGAGCGTTTCAATGGTGATGCCCGTGGACTTTGCGACCTCTGCAAGCTCAATGTAGATAGAGCCTTTCTGCCACAGATCATCGAGGGCTTCAAAGACAGCCTTTTTGTCCTCATCGTTTTTCACGGCGACCTGTTCAAAAACCGCTGTCATGCTGTTTTTGATCTCATCGTCCATGCTTACTGAAAGGACACCCGACACAGCCCGTGCGCCTTAGTCCATACTCGGTGTAGCAGCGAGAGTGTGTCACGCCGAATATTTCCTCATAGTCACGCTTGTCACCGTCCGTGTACCAAAAAACAGGACGGAAGGTATTGCACCCCTTAGACTTGCACTCGGAGAAACAAGTCTTGAAAGCTGCGGAACGGATACCGCCCTCGGACTGTCTGATACCTGTAATGTCAAGGTCTGCATCGTGTTCCTTGACGATACGCTTTGCAGGCTTCTTCTTGCTGTACTCACAGCACTTGTTGGATATTGGGAAATCCGGAGGGTTCTGCATAATAAACTCTTTCAGGAAACGGTTACGATAGATCGAAAAACGGCTTATCTTCTGAATACCGTCTTTGTCTGAATATCGTTCACCGCACCACCATTGCAGAGCAGTCTTGCACCGAGGATACTTTTGCAACAGCACTTCAAGCGGTTCGTCCTCCCACTGGAAGTGGTGTGCCTGCAAACGCATCATCTGTTCGGAAACATATTTCGACAGGAAAGGAACACCATACTCCTTAACGCAAGTCGGGATAGGCTTATCGGGCTTGACACGCTCAATGGTGATACCGTATTTCTGTTCAAGGAAGTCCAAATGCTCCTTTGTTGCCTGATACTCCAAGCCTGTGTCGATCCAGAAATACTTTACCTTGCCGTCCTCATCGACCTTGTGGATCAGGTCAAGGACAATATCGCTGTCCGAGCCGCCGCTGATACTGCACACGGCATCATAAGACCGCATCAGGATACGCTGTGCCTTGCACATACTGGTATAAATGGTGTAGTTGTTGTTATCGGCACACTTATCCAGGGCTTCATCAAGCATCGTGCAGCCCTCCCAAGATATGGGCGATTACATCGACTGTCCAACCGTTCCCGATACATTTATATCGCTGAGTATTGGAAATGCCTGCCGTATAATTGTCGGGAAGAGTCTGCAAACGCTCTGCTTCAACAGGAGTGAGCTTGCGGATAATATAGTCACCGTCGGGAAGGTCTATCTTATACAGACCTGTCTTTGCACCCTGTCCGCCGCCGTTGGCAGAGAGTGTGACAGACTTGCCGACCACGGAGTAAATTCGCTGTCCCTGTCCGCCCTTGCCGTAATGACCGACACGGACGGGAGAGCATACAAGACTATCTTTCTGCACAGTTGTCAGGCAGTTGGATTTGCCATCCTCACGCACTTCGATATGCTGTTCGGTCTTTTCACCGTCAACGTATCTGCCACGCTGGGCGGCACCAACAGGCATAGCGACCGCAGTTGTTCCGCCGTTAAAACCTGAGTTTTTGATAATAGTCGCTTCACCGTACTTGTGATAGCCTGCCATGACAGTGCGGGACTTGTCCGAACCCTGATATGTATTGATCGGGATAGGCTCTGCGACCATAGTCCGCTGCTTACGCTCCAAAGTGTTATACAGCACAGCACCGTCATCGACTTTGCGAAGTCAATGGTGTTGAACACCTTGATCTTGTAAGGCTCATAAACAGGGATATATCTGCCATTCTTGTCTTTGAGAAAGTTTCCCTTATCGTCCCTGCGGTACACAACTTTTCCATTAACTCTTTTCGGGCGGCCCCGTTCAAGCATCTTACCGCACTCCACAAGCACCGTGCCTTTCGGATCGGTGACAACATAGCTGCTGTGCATCTGCATCAGGTTCGGCTTGACGAAAAATCGTGTCTTACCTGAGCCTGAACCGCCTATAACGAGAATGTTCTTGTTACGGGCGAATTTCGGTGCAGAGGGCTTGCCCATAGTCAGGGATTCCGTCTTCGTAAGTATCACATTGTTTTCGGGGCAGGATAAGTCCATATACGGCTCAATATCCTTTTCACCGCCCCATACGGCAGAGCCGTATTCCTCACCCTGGCGGAATTTCTTCTTGTTTTTCGACTTGACATAGAGGACTAACCTCATTACACCCGCAAGAACCAAGCCGAAAAGAAGATCAAACGGGTGTAAGCTGGGAAAGATTCTTGCAAACGCCACACCGAGATTGCTCATGAAAGGCAGGATTTTTTCCTGAAATCCGTCACCCTCAGCGGTTCGGTACGCAAAGCCGATCAGGTTGCCCACATAAGAGAAAGCTACATAGGGAACAGCCTTGATGATCAGCTTTTTGAGTTTTCTCGTGTCGATCTGCAATTCGCAGACCTTTCCTTTCTGTTGGTATCGGCATCAAAAATCGCCGTCAAAATATCATCGCCACTTGCCCGTGGAACGGGTGCAGGCTGGAAGTGGTTATAGATCACCGTCTGTTCTCCCTTGTTTTCTCTCTCTGTTTCTGTTTGCGAGGTTTGTTCCTGATCTTCTGAGCCTGCTGCTGCATCTGCTCACGGGTGAACTCACCACGCTTCTGTGTCTTGCCCTGTCCCTTGCCGACATACTCCGAAAAAGCTCTCTTGAAATCCTCTGTTTTGGCAGCGGAAAAGAAAACATGATAGGTAGGCGGCGAGGTGCTTTTATCTCTTTTCAGAGCAAAATCCACATCGTATTTCCGTGCGGTTTTCAGGAAATCCCCGATATTCCGGTCTGAAACCTCAATGCTGTCGAGCTTTGACGGGGACTTTTCCTGCAACTGCTTGAAGGTCATTCGTCCCTTTTTCTCAGCCTTGCCCGACAAAAACTCCTGCAATGCCGATTTCAGCACATCGGCGGTCATTTTCTCCGCCTTGATCGAAATGTCGATGGTTTTCTTTGCACCGCTTTCGTAGTCGGACGGCATTACGCATCACCGCCAGACTTGACCTCGTAAACGGCATACGCTTCGGCAGACAGCCAGTTATGGAGGTCTGCGAGGGCGGCTTCTGCTGCTTCGGGTGTCTTGTAGTTGCCCATCGGGATCTGATTGCCGCTGGTGTCAGTGCCGACCATCTCATAATCGGGCGTAACAATGCCGTTCTCGTCCGGCTCTGCATCTTCCCAATTTGTGACAACACCGATTCTCACAAGATTATCGTAGTTCAGAAACTCGCCATACTGTGTGGTAATTGTCTTAGCCATGATTTTTCACTCCTCTCCGTAAAAGCTCATAGAGCCTGTTGTGATATTCCTCCTGAAGCTCGTCAAAAGAAGAAAACACGATGTCAAGCGTTTTTCTGTCTATCCTGTCACCGAGCATATCCATGACGATCGCTTCAAATTCGCTGTGAAAGCTGTAAAACAGGTCGTTTACAGACTTTCAAGCGGCTTCGGGATCTGCGTCCTGCTTCTCAGGATTCGGATTGAAATATCCGGTCTTGAGATACACAAGCCTATCGGGGCAGTAATAGCGATGCTGATCGCCTTTACCACAGGGGATCGCATATCCGAAGTCAACAGCTCCGGCAATAAGCCCCTTTTTCAGCGTAGCAATGCCGATACCGCTTGTCTGAGAGATCTCAGACAGCGATACATTCCTGCCTGTAAATGCAGGAGTTACCGCCACATTCTTCTTTGCAGCCATAGAACCACCTCCTTTCGTGGTCAGACAGCCATACCATAGCCGAGATCACGCCTGATCTGCTCGTCAATGTTGCGGCTCTCACAACCTTCGTTGAAATGATATGTCAGAACCTCGTTGTAGAGGGAACTGATGAAATATCTGCGGAAATCCTTGATGTTATCGACCTTTGCCATATTTTCAAGGACATTCTCTACCATGTAGATATTGGCTTTGAGCATCTTTGACTGAATAACTGCTCTGGGGAATGCCTGACCTCTGAGTGTTGTATAGGGCAGAGGGGAACATATTTCATCAACGATAAATCCGACGATTTCATCTGCTTCTGCATAACCGTCCCGACCGTCCTGACAGAGCCAGTCACCAAGATGCCAGTAGTCGAGATTCTCCCTGACAACCTCTGTGAAATACTCTACTTCTTCTGCGTTATATCTGTCAGTCACTCTCTCAGCAGATTTTTCAACACTCGGAATGTTGAAAGTTGGCTTTGCCGCCGCAGAAATGATAGAGGATTTATCACACAGTAATTGATTTTTCTTTTTTGTATTGTTGTTATTATATTGTCCCTGATTTTCAGACAGCGGAGTTTCAGCAATCGGAGTGTCCAGATACGGGTTTTCCACCCTCTGTTTTTCACCCGTGTAAGAAACAGCAGCCTTTGCCTTGCCGCCCTCACGGATCGTGATAGCCTTACGCCTTGTCTCAGCTTCAAGCTCGTCCGCTTCTTCCTTGCTGACAGGAACATCGAAAAAGCTGTACACATACTCAAAATGATTGTTCACGCTCTCGTTAGACAGGAGCTTAGTGCGAACAAGGTAGCCCTTATCAATGAGCTTGTTCACAGCATTATGCACGGCAGTCTTGCCCTCTTTGCAGATCGCTTTTAGTCCGGACATAGAGAAATTCCAACTATTCGGCAGAGAAAGAACTTTCAGCATAAAGCCAATCAGTTTGTTTCTGATCTTATTGGTTCTGAGGAGCTTTGCACTGATAATAGTGAAATTGCTGTCCTTCTTCACACGGTTCAGAGTAGCGTTATCTGCTGTAAATGTCTCCATTTCAATGTCATACTTCGGGATAGAATCGTCCAGTTCAGAGTATTCATAGAAGTCATAGAGATAACTGATCCTGCCCGTAGGGGACTCGTTTGGCATCAGCAAGGTCTTTTTGACATAGCCCCATTGCTCCAGTTCTGCAAGCTGGGACTTGATCGCTGTTTCTCCGTCCTCACAGATAGCCACAAGTCCGGCAATCGTGAAATTCCATGTAGGCGGAAGGTCATTGATCTTGCCGAGCAGACCTATCGAATCGCAGCCGATATTGGTTGACCGCACGAAGCAATTGCTCAGAACGGCATAGCCGCCTGACCTATGTACTCGGCAGATCGTATCCGGTATTGTCTTTTTTGCTTTTGTTTTCTTGTCCATTTCTCTCACCTCAGCTTACGCTCCGTACACAAATTCCATATTGGATATTCGCAGCTTATTGACCGCATAGACATGACCATACGGCTTCTGTACTACAAGGAGGAAACCTCTCTTGCAAAGCTCATACACAGCGGTACGAAGTTCATCAAAGGTGAACTGCGAAAGCTCACTGTAACGGCGAAGCTCATCGACCGTAACGTAGTCAAAATCTGAATGGTTGAGCATAGCCGTCAGCAGTTCATTACAGGCTTTGGCTTCAAAGTTGTAATTGAGCAGACTGATTTCAGTAGGGTTCGGCATAGAAAGACCTCCTTGACATAGTTCATCTGAAATAAAAAAAGCTCCTCAGCGACCTGTTTTCATACAGGCTCAGTGAGAAGCGATGTGCAATATTCAATTTTTAGGCATAAAAATAGCGGACAGCGCTTCTGTTATGAAACACCGTCCGCTATTGTCCATTATTCAGTTTGCTTTGTCAACAGGCTTTCTACCGTTTATGGGTTGTTTTCGGCTTCTACCAAGTTTCTACCAACTTTTTCATCGTCGGCTTTCTACCAAGTTTCTACCAAAATTCTTCAAAATACATGATTTTTCAAAATAGCGCAGTTGCGCTGTTTTGGGGCTTTCTACCATCAAAAAGCTCCGTGGAATCGGGATTTTTGTGTGACTCAGTGTGACTCGGTGGTACTCAGTGTGAAATTGGTTTGCTTATAGCATATACACCATATATTTCCCCATGCTGTGTCCTTGCTTCGTTCTGCTATAATTATAATAAAGTATGAAAGGAAAATCACTATGAGAAAAAAAGAAGAACTGAAAAGTGTTCGTACATCTGTGGTTATGACAGAAGAACTATCACAGAACATCAAAGCCGAAGCAAAGAAACGTGGTATCAAGGCAAATGCAGTTATGGTCGAGAGACTCAATCACTATACTTCTGATAATACTCCGGCTAAAATGGCAGAGTTCCAGGACTATGCCAATGAAGCGGTTCGTCTTATGAGCAAATACTCTGAAAAAGATGCTAAGACACTTGAAAGGATGGCGAATAAATTATGGACATTCTGACTCAGAAACGTGTAACTGATAACGGTGATGGTCTGGGATATTTCCGTCACAGCGTTAATTATATCTACAAGGAGAAAAATGAACCTGATGAAGAGCTAATTCAGATTAAAGGCTACGGTGTGAGTGATACCAATAAGAACTCTACCTATGACCAGATGTATGCTGTGAAGAAGTATTACAGAAAGACCGGCGATAATCCGGTGATGCACTTTGTTGTGTCCTATGACAGGAAGACGGTTGCTGATGCTGAGACTGCCTGTGCATATACCGAAAAGATAGCTGGTCACTTTAATGGCGATTATCAGATGATAACGGCAGTTCATCTGGAAGACCAGGTTAATTCCCTGTATCACACACATATCGTTATGAACACGGTCAACCTCAACAATGGAAAGCTCTACCACAGCGGTAAATCTGAGCTGAATGAGCTTGCAATGCACGTTCATAATGTGACCGGGAACTATTGTAAGGCATTTATCAAGCCAAGTGAGGGATAAATGTCTTCTGCTTCATAAACCCAGGTAAAACCACACTATCAGAACAGCTTGCTTTATATGCTTAATTCCCGGCTTTGTGCCGGGCGAGCTGGTCTGTGGATAAAAGCATAAAGAGATCGAATAAAGGAATCTATTTTTATAACGTCAGATCAATATGATATACTATGGTAAATGTAAGAGTTCTTTGGAAGTGAAATACCTGATGTTGATCCCTACAATTTGACTTCTGCCCAATTGTGAATACTGCTTATTTTGGTGATTTTTGTTGAATTAGCGTGCTATTTATGGTATAATCAAAGCATAGACTTGAAATGATCTGTCTGTAATAAACAGGTTTCATTAGGGGTGATAATATGAAGAAATTGATACTGTTTATGTCTGTATTGACGTTTATCACTCTGTCAGGATGTGGCAATAAGGCAAAAGCTATGATAGACAAAGCGATCGTTTCTCAGGCAGGTATCAGCGATGATGACTATAAGAAATATCTTGAACAGCAGGAAGGAAAAGTTACTGATATAGAAGATATCAATGAAACTGAGCTCCCTTCTGGTGCTATTCATGTTTCTTTTTTTAAGAATGCAAATATCAAGGTAAGGTATTTTCTGGATGCACAGTGCACTCTTGAGATTGATCCGGAATTATGCTACATTGATCCCGGAGACAGTATCTACGCATCGGTTACTGATATAAATAACCCGCACAGCAGTCTGTACGACTTGAAAGGATTCAGAGTTTGCAGATATACCGATGACGGAGAAAGATACACGGTCGATAACGAGACAGATGACAAAAACCTTGTTATTTCTGTTCCGGAGGACTCAACATATACAGAGCTGTCAGTTGAGCCATTGGGATATTATCCATCAAGACAGCTCTCTTTTGATGATGTTGTTCTTGAGAATGGAGGCATTAAAGCTGATGCTAACGGTATCTGGTATATAGACAATAATAAATGCGATTCAGATGAAATGGAAATCAGCTCGTCGGTATCTTTTGCGGTATCCTATGAGTTCGATAAGGACAAGTATTATTTCCTGGCTTCAGTTCCGAATGCTTATTACCATTCAGATGAGGACGGAAAAGTTATTTTTGCAGAACAAAATGATGTATCAAGCACCGATGATTATGTTGTTGACCTTCATAAATACATCTCCGCAGATATAGAGTCTGCCAAAGGACTGAATGACCTGAAGATCAACGGAGAATCAGTTTTTAAGGATAATACGATCGATGAAGAAAGACTGAAAAAGCTGAAATGCGGTGATGTACTGGAATTTACCACAAGCAAAGACTACACTGCTGTCTGTGACGAGCTTGACAGCATCAGGACTGATATTGCCGAGGGCTATTGCTTCAAGTACACGATCCCTCAGGAGCCTGAGCTCAGCTATTCATTTGCTGTCAGAAAGTGGCTGGAGAAGGATAAAGTATCATTTGATGTTAAGGAATCCTCAATATGGCAAAAGTTTATAAGCATTACTCCATTAGGCAAGGAAGATGAAGACGAACTGCTGAAGGTGTATAACGGACAGGAGCGTTTTACTTACAGAGATCTGAAAAACGGAAAGGATATCCCTCTGAAGGAGATAAATGACCTCAAGATATACGCAACAGACAGTATCGAAAAATACAAAAACCTCGTTTTCAAGGTGTCTGTAAATGGAAAAACACCTGAGTATATCATGAACAAGTCTGACAGTATCACACTAAAATTCAGCGAGGTCGATACTGTTAAGATAGATGTCTGCAAGGGCTTTGTTTTCAATAAAAAGGAAATAGTCAACGATTTTAAGGGACTTCAGCTGCACTATTACGCAAACGGCAACGAGATAACAGACGGACAGTTCTTAGAGGAAGGAACTGAGGTGACTATCAAGGCGGCCTGTGATGAAGGCGTTACAATTACCGGCGGAGCAATAAAGGCTGGGGCTCTTGAAGGAACTGTTGTCATCAAGGAAAGCACAAAAATAAAGGATCTTGTGGTCAATGCCGAATCTGACGGATCATTTGTTTTCAACAGTGCAGACTATAAGTACGACCACGGAAAGATCCGTTTCCTGTATCAGGGAGATGAGATCGCTGAAGGTCAGCGCATAGGCAAGGGCAGCGAGATCACATACGAAGCGGCATCTGTGGATAACGGATACTGGCTGCCGGACGGAGATCACAAGATAATTGTGGAAGGCGAAGATCAGGCTAAGACTGCAATGAAGGCGATCAAGTTCTACAAGCATGAGAAAAGAGATGTGAAGCTGGTTTATCCTGAATACGGCGGCAAGATCATTTACAGCGCAGATGTTCCGATTTCTGCTGATACTCATGTTTCCCTCTATTGCGGTACCGAGATCAAAATGGCATTTGAGGCTTGGAACGGCTGGCAGGTAGACTATCCGGACGGAACAAAGTATGTTGTGACTGAGGAGGAAAACCAGGTCATCAATATTAACGGCAAAACAATCGACAGCACTGTTTTCAAAGAGACAAAGGGAAATAAGCCCACACTTGAGATAAAGCTGGACAGCAGTGTAGGAAAGTCCACTAAATTCAGCGTATCTGCCTGTGGAGCAGAAACAGTGCAGAATGTCAAAATGGACGATTATTTCGATAAGACGATCTTCGATAAAAAAATCGGTACTGAAAAGCCATTTACAATTTCTGCGGATGGCGGTGCGCTTGGCAACGGAAAGCGCTTGAAGCTGAAGATAGAGTTTACTTACATAGACCAGAATAACAACAAGATGAAGGTCGATGCAATAAGGTATATAGACAAGCTGCCTGGCAGTACCGATGTGAAGATCTTCGATTATGAGGAGGAAAGGACTGACAAGTCCTGCGAAAAAATAACGATAGAGATAGTCAAGGAATAAGGCAGGTGGAGATAGAATGAAACTATTCAGAATACTCTTCGGAGGCTCTTCAACTGCGATATTGGTCGTAGTTATAATGGCAACAGTCTATGCTGTAAGCTCTATATCCGGTGGACTAATTGACTCAGTTGGTTCAGCTGCCGGAGCTATAAACGGTGCCATTGAAGGGGCTAAGGCAGGTCGCGAGCAAGGACTTAGTGCTGAGGATACCTCTGCATCTATTGATAGTAAGATCACGGAAGTCGGAAAGCTGGAGGTGCTGACAGCCGGAGTAAGCATCAAGAATATGCACTCAGTCGGCAATAATGACAGCTTTGGCGGCGAAAAATATGCTAATCTCCTCATAATGAAGGGAAATGCCATTTTTACTGTGGATCTTACAAAGGCAACATTCGATGAGCCTGCAGACGGAAAACTGACCATCACGCTTCCTCAGCCGGAAATGGATCTCACTTTCAATGAAGAGGAAACTCAGATCCTTGCAGAACGGCAAAACTCGTTCTTTGATGGTTCAGCTGAGGACGGATACATAGCATACTTGAATACTCTGGCAAAGTCTCAGACAGAGATAAAGAGTGTTCTTGCCAATTATGACAGCCTTATGGAGCAGGCAAGAAAATCAGCGGAAACTCAGCTCAGCTACATCGTTCAGCAGGCTTCGCTGACTGACAGAGAGCTGGTCATAGAATTTGCGGAAGAAGGTGACGAGAGTGAGTAATAAGAAAGAGAAAAAGAAGAAGTCTGTACTCATGCGAGTTGCTGTTTCGTTTCTGGCAATTGCTGTAGTTCTTGGAGTGGGAGGTTTTGTAGCTCTGCGTGTAAGCGGGATCGGAAGCGGTTATGATGCTGCATACGAAGCAGCATACAACAAGGCAAAAGATAAAGCCGAAAAAGCTGTCCACGTTAAAAACAGGATCTCAATTTCTTTGGGAAATATAAGAGAAACTGCCAATCTCCGGGTGCTGGAGGTAACGGATGTTGTCTACATTATTGAGAACGAGAGCGATAACGATGACGGTATCACAGCATGGCTGGAGGTGCCGGGAAACGGATATTTTACTGTAGATCTTCAGACAAGCGAATTTCTGGTCGATGATGAACGTCAGGAAGTGGTGGTGCGTATCCCAGAGCCGAGGCTTTCGGATTTCACTATAGACTACACATCGGTCAACCGACTGGAATTCTATAATTCCGGAGCCAATGACAGTATCAAAGTAGGAGAGAACATGGCAAGAAAACAGTGCCAAAAAGCCTACTCCGAATTGCACTCTGCATTTGTCTCAAACCCTGAGTACATGAAAAACGCAAAAAAATCTGCTGAGAACATACTGAAAAACCTCATCAGGCAGATCAATCCTGAAGTGCCCGACTTAAAGGTGATAGTAGAATATCAGTAAAACAGGATTTTCGTATCACAGACTGGAATGCCGTCACTTCGGGGCGGCATTTTACTTTCTGCCTGTATTTCAAGAATATCGAAGAGTGTCCGCAAATATCTTGCAATAAACAAAAAATCAACTTGCCCATGCCGAGCGAGTTTATATGAATAAGAAACTTGTTATGGCGTAGGAAAGGCAGATCTCATTATGATTGACGGTTTCTTTCTTATGTGTTATAATGCTAAATAGTACAGGTAATAGCGGGGAGGTGCGCTGAGATGTTTATAAAACCAAAACGGGAGAAACCCAAATCTAAGCCCAAACTGAAACACTCAAAGCAGAATATTTCCAAACCTCACCCGGATGATCCGAAATATGTGAGAACAAAGCAAATGGCTCAGATCGGGCTGGATAAATTATCCCGTGACCATGTTATCGAGCATAAAAAAACTGACATTTTTTCATGGGACTATGTGATTGAACACGGAAAAGAGTTTGGAGAATATCTATGGTGGAATCCTTGCAACGGATGGTTTATATACGATGATGAGGAAGATGTAAATTATACCGGTCTGATGTATGAATTATATGAGGACTGTAGCCTGATGTATTATGCGAATATTCAAGACGGATTAGAAGAGGGAGTAGAAGTCGATTTCTACCCGTCAGGCAAATTGAAAAGCTATAGTATATATCATAAAAGAAATCCGTAGAAATGCTTTATGAACGGTACGAAGACGGAAAGATAGAAAGGCATTTTGACGGTAAGCAGCTCATCCGATTTGATGAAGAAGGATATATTTATAGGAAGGAAGAGCGGAAGTAACGAAAGGAGTATCCTATGGAACAGATCGAAAACACAAATGAAATGCAGGAAGAATTCCTGCGTCAGCAAAACGAACTGCGTGACAGAATAGAACCCACTGACAAATTCGATTTTGACAGCGTGAAGCTGATCGCAGGCGTAGACCTTGCGTACTGGAATAAAGGTGATGAAGAATATGCGGTATGCTGCATCGTTGTTATTGATGCGGAGACCCATGAGGTCATTGAGAAGCAGCATTACAGCGGAAAGATAGACGTTCCGTATATGCCGGGATTTCTTGCGTTCAGAGAGCTGCCGCTGATACTGAAAACCGTGGAGCTGCTTGAAAGTGATCCCGACATTTACATTTTTGACGGCAACGGATACCTCCACCCACGGCACATGGGTATTGCCACTCATGCGAGCTTTTATCTTAACAAGCCGACTATCGGTATCGCAAAAACATATTTCCGTGTGGATAAAAAAACTGACTACACAGAACCAGAAAACGAAGCAGGCAGCTATACGGATATTGTCATAGACGGCGAGGTCTACGGCAGAGCGCTGAGAACTCACAAAGACGTCAAGCCGGTTTTTATTTCTATCGGAAATTTCGTATCTCTTGATACTGCCTGCGCTTTTGCAATGAAACTGACAGACAAGGAAAGCCATATCCCGATCCCGACACGGCTGGCTGATCTGGAGACTCATATTGCAAGGGAAGCAGAGAGAGGTCCACAAGGAGATCGTAAAGGTGAATGAATTCTGAGCACTTGTCCAGAAGGGCAGGTGCTTTTTGAACCTAATGCTTAATAAACCAACTACTGCCCAAATTAACTCAACTATGAGAACAGCTTTCAAGATCATGTATTTTCCCGGCTTTGTGCCGGGGGAGCTGGTCTGTGGGGGGAATTACCCGGATATTATACCAGACGCTTCGACTGAAGAATTAGCGCTAACTATTGAAAAAAGAAAGCGCCTTCAAACCGAAGGCGTATAATACTCATTTATTCAGCTTTCTTTTTAATTCATTCAACTTGGCTTCCTTCTCTTTTTGAGCTATCTGTTCGTCAAGAACGAGTTCGATATTTCTACAAAAATTACAATAGAATTCATTAATTTGATTGCATTATGGATGATGAAATGCAGGGAAAAGTGTAAATTCATTATTGATTGCTATTATTCCATGCTTTATATCATGAGCTCATATATGCGAATCCATTTTTATAACGCCGCTCCCGATATGATATAATAAGAACGATGTTGAATTATCAGCGAATCTATGATACAATTGAGATGACAGCGAAATTTACGACAGGGGGTGTAGCATGAACGAAACTGAACTTACCCGTGACCAGTACACGGAATACATATACAGCCAGACCTGCTTCGGGAATCCGGTGAACGCTCAGTCTGCCGAGGACGTGGCCGCCGGTGTGAACAGGGCGATTGAGCTTGATGAGCGTCCGATATTTTTAGAGGGGCTTTCCGCAAGGCTCACAGAGCTGGGAACCTCCTGTGCTCCTACTGATACGGAGCTGATGCTGTCACAGGTGAAAAGCCGATACAAGGCAGTGCTTGGGAAGAACTGTCCACGGACGGTGCAGGAGTGGATAAAGGGAACCACTCCGGGAGTCACCAATCGGCAGAACAACTATGAGCTCTGCTTCGCCCTTGAAATGGACTTCCAGCAGACTGCGGTCTTCTTTCAGAAGCATTTCCTGACCCTGCCATTCATCGTCAAGGCAAAGACGGACGCTGTTTTCATGTACTGTCTTTTCCACCGCAAGCCCTACTCTAAAGCTGCGGAACTCCTTGACCGTGCGAAAGGCTTTGTCTCACAGGAAAGCGCCCACACCTCCACTTCGCAGATTGCCAAAGCCATATTCCAGACTGACGATGACGAGAAGTTCCAGGGGTATCTCTCAGAGCACTGCTACGGCAACGAGCAGCAGTTTCAACTCGCAAGAAAACTCATCTGCTCCGAGATCGAAATTATCCGCAGAAATATACTGAAATACGAGTTCCAGCGAGTGCTCTCTCCCGACAGGCTCAACAGCCTGACCATTGAGGCTCTGCTGGGCGAAAAATACCAGAGCTCCGGGAAAAAGATCCGGGAAAGCCGTCTGCCGAGGCGTTTTACCGAGAGTCTTCCCAACGATGTTACTCTGGGAAAGATTGTCAACGGCGAGACGGCTTCCTACGATCTTTTGCGGAAAACTCTCATGCTGCTGAAATTCTACAACTTCTACTTTGAGGCGGACAACTGCGACAAGTACACCATCGGCGGCAATCTCATGGACTTCCACGACGAGCTGAATACCGCCCTCATATCCAGCGGTTTTGCACAGCTATATATCCGCCACCCGTTTGACTGCCTGCTGCTGTACTGTGCCAACTCCTATGACCCGATCGACACGCTTTACTGCGTTATCCAGAGCGGACGGAATCCGGATTTATAACCGGCGTGGGAAAGGTGTATAATCAAGAAGGAAGGAGGTCTGAAAATGCTTGAAATAGGCTGTATACTGCCGTTTGAGAACAGGCAGTATGAAGTGATAGACGTTCTCGGAAGAGGTGCAAATACCACGGCATATCTTGCAAGCTGTACTCAGGACGGACTCGTTACAAGGTGTATCCTGAAGGAGTTCTCTCCCCGGAATACCGATGATTTCGAGAAGGGAAAGTCCCGGTTCATAGCTTCCGGACGGACTCAGAATTCTATCCGGCAGAGGGCTACGCTCACTAATCAGACTCCGCCAGTGAGCAGGATATTCGAGGCAAACGGCACGGCATACATCGATGTTGCCTGCTACAACGGAACAACTCTGGACAGATCCGGCAAGCTGAGTTTGTCCCAATATATGGCGATATGCCGGACAATTTCTAAAACTGTGGGCTGCTACCACAAGTCAGGCTATCTGTGCCTTGACCTGAAGCCGGAGAACATTTTTATCCTGCAAAACTCACCTGACGATACGGTGACTCAGCTGGTGGAATTCATCGACTTCGACAGCGTCAGGGAAGCTGAAAGCGCCGGAAATTCGCCGGTCTCCTACACACGGGACTGGGCGGCGCCGGAGCAGCTCAACCCATACGAGTCAGCAAATATCAGCACTTCCGCAGACATCTACACAGTTGGCGAGCTGGTCTTTTTCCTGCTGTTCGGAAGGCACTCCACAGAAGCCGAGCACAGGGGTTTTTCACGCTATCCATTTGAGGACTGTGTTTTTCGGAAGCCAGCAGAGCGTCCAGACATCCAGCGGCTCTTTATCAGGCTTTTCCGTGGAACCATACGCTCCTCTGCGGCGAACCGTTTTTCGGATATTGATGAGGTCACAAAACTCCTGGACGAGCTGGTGGAGCTGCTTGAACAAAAGGAATTCGTGATCCCTTCCCTGCCCGTAATCTCGCCCGAATTTGTGGGCAGAGAGGAAGAACTAAGGCAGATGTCCGACGTCCTGGAAGGCAGTCCTGTGCTGTACCTGACTGGTGTGGGCGGCATCGGAAAAACCACCCTTGTACGGAACTTCATCGCCCGAAATCGTGGGGAATATGACGTTATCGTCTACCTTGAATCTGACGGTGATCTTAAGCACACCTTCTGCGACGATATGCAGCTTCAGATCAGCACAGTCTCCCGGCAGGACGGCGAACCGCTGGACCAGTATTTCTCCAGGAAAATGAGAGCTTTCAAGCGGATATGCGGCGAGAGGGAAGTCCTGCTTGCACTGGACAATTTCAGCGGGCCGGTCACCAAAGAACTGAGCCGGCTACTGGACTGCGGTTTCCGCACCATAATTACCTCACGGAGAAAGCCCCCGAAAAACAGTTTTGCAGTTCTGGAGGTGGGAGCCATCGAAACTGAGGAGCTTTTTCGGCTGATTACCATCGATCTTGAACGCACTCTCACCAAGGAAGAACGGCTATATTTCGGGGAGATCATCGGTCTGGTACAGGGGCACACACTGGTACTGGAGCTCATCGCACGACAGATAGCCGCCGGAAAGCTGGAAGTCCGCAGGGCGCTGGAGCTTATCCGGCAGCAGGGCTTTTTCCGTTTTTCCGGAGAAACAATCGGCAGCTACAAGGACGGCGAAGAGATATACGATACGCTGTCGGCCATAATCTCGGCACTGTTCGTCGAGTCCGCTGTCAGCCATGAGGCAGGACTGGCACTGAAAACTCTGGCTATGCTCAATGTCAGGGGGCTGGAGAGGAGCCTTGCAGAGAAATTCTTCCCCGATATTCAGCCGGAAACTCTGTCTCAGCTTGCCGCAGAGGGCTGGCTGTATGACGGGGAGCGCATAAGGCTCCACCCGGTAATTGCAGAAACTGTGCGTAACTGGCAGTGGCAAGCGGACGACGTAAACGTCATGGCGCTGCACAAAAAGGCGGTGGATATTTATGTGGGAATGTCAGACGATGTGCAGCTCCGGGCTATCCTCCGGGAGGCTGAGCTCTTCCGTGAGCAGCACCCCCGCCACATCATCACCGCCATGTATTACGATATGCTGAGCTGCCTTTATGACGTTGAGCTGAATGGCGCCTACTACCCCGAAAATGAGCATGAAGCCCAGTTTCTGCAAAAGGAACTGGACGCAATGGACAGGGCGATCACGGAAATGGAGCTGTCCTCCGACAGCCGGAAAGTTCCCTTGCTGACGCAATATTACCTGTCGCTGGCGAGCATACTTATCCGCAGCTATCCGGACTATTACGACGAGGCTGCGGAACTCCTTGACCGGGCGTCTGAGCTGATGGAGAACGGCTCCGATAACCACTGCTACTATTGCATGGTGTCGGCGTGGTACTACACTTTGGCGGAGCCGGATATAGCGAAAATGCGGCATTTTACGGAGCTTGCTCAGCAAATCGCAATGAGCGTTTTTCCCACAGAGCTGGAACTCATCGACATTATCCACATTCCCACGGCGAACTGCTTCTTCTACCACTGCGACTTCCTTTCCGCTGCTAAAAAGATAGAGGAAGCTGCTGAGATCTGCCGGAGCCATTCTGAAATGCTCCCCTATATCGACAAGCTGGCGGAGCTGCTCCTCATCCTGGTGGACATCTACTCAGAAATGCAGGACAAGGCGAAATGCCGGGAGCTCATCGCCGAGATAGACCAGCTCAACGAGACCTACAAAGAACAGGGCGTGTACCGTGAGGTCAGTCCCGAAAAAAGAGCGAAAGCGGGCGTCTGAATGCCTGCTTTTTCTTTTGGAATCCATTTTTATAACCCTCCGGAAAAAAGTGCTATACTGTAATCAGCAGAAGAACTGCAAATAAATTTCTGGAGGTCAGCTACGAACGATAATCATGATAATAACCAGAACTCTCCCTGCGGAACAACTCTTGTTCCCGCACAATGCCCCAACTGCGGCGGCGAGCTCACTGTAGACACTTCACAAGAAGCAGCAGTTTGCCAGTTCTGCGGAACTCCCTTCATCGTGTCAAAGGCGGTGCAGAATTACAATGTCCAGCACAATACTTACCAGACTAACATCGTCAACGAGCGCAAGGGTGCGGTGGAATCCATACTCAGCTACGCCAGCGAAAGACAGGACAAAAAACAGCAGCGGCTTGATGAGGAAAGACGCCGTGCTGAGGAGGAACGCCTTCGCCGTGAGGAAAAGAAGAAAAAGCGGAACCATACCATTCTGTGGGTGTTAGGCTGGATATTCATTTTCCCGGTGCCGCTGACGATACTGGTGCTACGCAGCAAGGACATGAGTCCTAAACTGAAATACGGTATCATCGCCGCTGGCTGGATAGTGTACTTCTTGCTGTTCATCTTCAACGGTGGCAGAGACCGGGCTCCGCAAACCGACCCAGCACCGGTCAGTGACCGCAGCGTAACAGCGGAAGTTCCTGAGGAAAAGCCCGTCCGCACAACTGAGAGAAAGCCGGAAAAGCCTGCGGCAACGGTTCCTGCTCAGGAAACAAAAGCCGCAGCTACCGAGGCTCCCACTGAGGTACAGGCAGAGGTGGACAGCTCTCAGGTAACTCCCGAATTCAAGGCAACTATGGACGAATACGAGGCCTTCTATGACCAGTACATCGACTTCATGAACAGATATTCCTCTGGGGAATATGACATGAACACCATGCTGAACGACTACATGGATATGCTCTGAGTCAATCCCAAATTCTGTGTAAACGGATAATAGTGCAATAGAAAAGTGTATGATGAGACCGATTGTGAAAGCAGTCGGTCTTATCTGCATATTAGCACATGATTATTTGATTGTCAAGATAAAA
>Ga0208198_1001171_pt1 | contig 24422 bp, 17 predicted proteins | sample AD_JPNTR2_MetaG_FD_184446 | JGI IMG/M metagenome (GOLD analysis project Ga0208198, IMG submission 184446) | Active sludge microbial communities of municipal wastewater-treating anaerobic digesters from Japan - AD_JPNTR2_MetaG (SPAdes) (version 2) | ecosystem: Engineered > Bioreactor > Anaerobic...
TTGCTGAAGCTTTAATAATCTGAGGCCTGGCTCCTACAAGACTGATAATTTTTATTTTGTTCATTAAAAATAATTCTTAAAAAGCAACCCAAATTTAGACTTTTAAATAATTCAGTCAACAAAAAAGAGTCTCCAATCAGCAGTCAAAATACCTTAACAAATCAAAATAACTGAATGTATCAGACTGATTTGAAGTTATTTATGATTACTTAGCATAATTAACCGCCCTTGTTTCTCTGATAACTGTAATTTTAATTTGTCCAGGATATGTCATGTCGGATTGTATTTTACGAGCAATCTCATACGAAAGATTCTCAACATCCTTATCGGTCGTTTTATCTGCACCGACTATTACTCTCAGCTCTCTGCCTGCCTGTATTGCATATGTTTTGGTAACACCAGGATATTGAAGGGCAAGAGATTCAAGTTCTTTCAGTCGTTTGATATATGATTCTATCACTTCCCTCCGTGCGCCTGGTCGTGCACCTGAAATTGCATCACATACCTGTACTATAGGGGCAATCAGTGTTGTCATTTCTACCTCTTCATGATGTGCTCCAATAGCATTGCATACTTCAGGTTTTTCTTTGTATTTCTCTGCCAGGCGCATACCAAGGATGGCATGTGGCAGTTCCGGTTCGTCATCAGGTACTTTTCCTATGTCGTGCAGCAGTCCGGCTCTTTTGGCAAGCTTTGGATTAAGACCAAGTTCAGCTGCCATGATGGCACTGAGGTTGGCAACTTCCCTTGAATGCATCAGCAGATTCTGACCGTATGACGACCTGTATTTCATCTTTCCGATAAGTCTGATGAGCTCAGGGTGCAGGCCATGAATGCCAAGGTCTATAGCAGTTCTTTTTCCGACCTCAAGAATTTCTTCTTCCACCTGTTTGCGTGTCTTCTCCACTATTTCCTCGATCCTTGCCGGATGGATTCTACCGTCAGTTACCAACTGATGCAATGCAAGACGGGCAATTTCACGGCGAACAGGGTCAAAAGCAGAAAGAACAATAGCCTCTGGCGTGTCATCAACAATTATTTCTACACCTGTTGCAGCTTCAAGTGCCCTTATGTTACGGCCTTCCCTTCCTATTATCCTGCCTTTCATTTCATCACTCTCAATATGGAATACTGTTACTGCATTCTCAATAGCATGTTCGGTAGCTACACGTTGGATAGTCTGTATAACAATCCTTTTTGCCTCTTTATTAGCTGTCATTTTAGCTTCATCAATAATCTCATTGACATACGACATCGCCTCGGTTCTGGCTTCTTCCTTCAGTGATTCAATTAGCTGATTTTTAGCTTCTTCAGCCGATAAACCAGAAATTATCTCAAGTTTCTCGATCTGCTGGCGATGAAGTTTGTCAAGTTCTTCAGATTTTTTCTCAACCAGTTCAAGCTGTGCAGTCAGATTATCTCTTATTGCATCAACTTCGTTCTTTTTACGTTGTACCTCCTCAATTTTCTGATTCAGAGCAAGTTCTTTCTGTTTAAGTCTGTTTTCAGCCTGAATAATCTTGTTATTTTTCTCTGAAATAACCTTTTCATGCTCTGATTTCATTTGAAGGAAGAGTTCCTTAGCCTGCAAGATTTTTTCCTTCTTGATTACCTCTGCTTCTGATTCTGCCTCAGCAATGATTTTATCTCTTCTTTTTCTCAAAAGCGTATGCCACAGCAAATAAGAAATTGCAAAACCTGCAATCAGGCAAAACGAGGCTATGACTATGGTTAGCCCATTAAAAATATTTGTTGCTATTGCTATCATATCTGTAAAGTTTTTAATTAATAAACAAAAACCCGCAAAGTTTCCTCAAGTTTTTACAAAACCCCATTTCTGCATGGATGGGGCTGCCAGCTTATCTCGAACTTCCACTGTCACGCTCCCGAAAATATTCGTTCATCGCGTGATCCCGATCACGATAGATATCGGGATCGGGATGAGGCCTGTTCTGCATAAACTGAGCTTGACCCCAAAGTGATTAGTGTTGAGTTTCCAAAAATTATTGAAGAAACAATGCGGGTATTAGATAAATATTTTTATTTTAAAGAACGTCATTACTCTTTTTCTCCAGAACGGCATCAATCTTATTTGCCAGTTCATTCAGGGCTCCGGGGAGAAAATCATTATTGTTTTTTTCTTCTTCCTCAATCAGTTTTATCACAAATTGCAGGGCTGCCATCGCCAGAAAATCCTGAACATCTTTATCAGAATACCTTTGTTTATATTGCAGGACTTTCTCATTAATCATCCTGGCAGCTTTTCTGATTTTCTCCTCATCTTCCCTCTCAATTTTCAATGGATAATATCTATCTGCCACATTAACCCTGATTGAAAGTTTATTATCATCCATTGCAATATTGTCATTTGTCTAAAAGAGCAATACATTTATCTATTTCCCGCACCAGTTCCGAAATCTTTTTCTTCGCTTCTAATCCGTACTCACTTTCTCCAAGTAAAGCTCCAGTTAATTTTATTATTTCATATTTTTTTTCAAGTTCTTTTAACTCATTCTCACGCTCCCGGAGCAACTTCTCCAGGCTTTCATTCAGGGTCTTCAGATTTTCATTTTCCTCTTTCAGGGTATGATACCTCTGAATTAAAACATCTATCTTATTATTAAGATTTTTTAATTCCTCATAGCCCTGACTGGTCATAAAAAATCTTTTTACAAAGTTAATATTGTTAATGATATTTTCAAAAAATTAACATAATTAGTTTGCAAAAGAGCATTATTCCTTTAGTTTTGCGCCTCTGAATAAAATTTCACGATGAGCAAGTGGCTTAAAATAGACTTCTGGCTTATAATGTCCTTTTTTACAATTATTAAAGTCAATTCCCAGGAACTTTTCAGGGCTCCTGTTGAAATACCTGTCTTTCTTTCAGCAAATTTCTGCGAACTAAGAACCGATCACTTTCATTCAGGCATTGATATTAAGACCAGAGGGATGACAGGGCTAAAAGTTGTTGCTGCAGCCGAGGGATATGCTTATCAAATAGTTGTATCCCCTACGGGATTTGGCAAGGCAATATACCTGAGGCATCCTTCAGGGTATTCAACAGTTTATGCGCATCTCGACTCCTTCACCCCTGAAATAGATGAATATGTAAAAAAACATCAGTATCAGAATAAAAGTTATTCCGTACGCCTATACCCTCCCAAAGACAGATTTACATTCAAGCAGGGGGACCTGGTAGGATATTCTGGCAATACGGGAAGTTCAGCAGGACCTCACCTGCATTTTGAGGTCAGGAAAACAGCAGGCGAAAAGCCAGTAAATCCCTTGATTTTCAATTTCGGTGTGGAAGATAATCTTAAACCTTTGATAGAGAAACTTGTAATTTATCCTGCTTCGAAATCCACACTGATAAATGGTTCCAGAAAAAAACTGATATTAAACACAAACGGCAGAAACGGTATTTACAAACTGCCTGAAAACACTGTAATCAGAATAAAAGGAACTGCAGGTTTTGGAATAAGCTGCCGCGACTTGATGGACAACACATCTAACAAATTCGGAGTAAATTATATAGAACTCACTATCGACAGCATTCCGTGGCTTACCTGCGAAATGAGTGAGTTCAGCTTCAGTGAAACACGCTATATCAATGCCCATATTGATTACGAAGCAGCTATACGTAATAATATATGGATCCACAAAACCTTCGTTCTTCCCAATGATAAACTAAGTATGTACAAAAATTATATGAAAAATGGGCTGTATGATTTCAATGACGGACAAATTCACAAAATAAAAATAACTGTAAAAGACGGATATGGAAATAGTTCTGAACTGAACTTCACTGTCAAATCGGAACTTGTATCCGAAACTGAGAATTTTTCTGTTGAAGATGTGTCCAATAATGATTATATAGTGATGCCATACGGCAAAAGTAATACTTTCAAATCGGAAGGGATTATAGTTAACATACCTAAAGGAGCCCTTTATGACACTTTGTATTTTAGATATTCTGTAGAAAATAGAAATAATAGATTCCTCTCCCCTGTTCACCAAGTACATAACATATTTACTCCCGTTCACACAGAATTTACTCTTTCAATACGTCCTGACTCAATACCCGGCAATGATCCATCTAAATTATTGATTGTCAGAATTGACGAAAAGAAAAATCTCATTCCTGCTGGTGGAACATTCTCAAATGGTTACATTTCAGCAAGTGTTAATCAGTTTGGCAGCTATGCAGTAGCTATCGATACAATACCTCCGGTTATTGTTCCTGTCAATTTCACTCAGAATGCAGATCTGACACCACTTAAAGAGATGCGCATAAGAATTACAGATAACCTGTCAGGAATTAGAAATTACACCGGACTAATTGATGGAGAATGGGCACTATTTGAATATGATCCCAAGCGGGAACTGATATTTTACCGGTTTGACGAAGAAAGAATTTCAAAAGGCGCAAAACATACACTTAACCTGACAGTTACCGACAATTGCAGAAACTCTTCCGTGCTAGAGCGTGAATTTTTCTGGTAGAGGGTTCAGGGTTAGCTGGTTTACGGGTTAACGGGGTAAAGGTGTAAAGGCTGTATAATTAATATAATGAAGCTGGGTACAGACCTTCTTTGATCATTTTGTTAATATTTTCGACGACAAATGGTTTGTCTTCGCGGTAGGTTACACCGAACCATCTATCGTTTGTCATCAATACTTTAATTGTAATTTGTCCGCTTTTGACGTATTTATCAACCGATGTAGGTATATCGAGTTCTGCCTTGGGATCGGCGCCATGTTCTTTCATGAAATTTGTAAATTCTTCTCTTAGAAACCTGTAACAGGATGGCTTAAACCCCCATAAGTTCATTGAAACAATTTCCTCGCCTGTAAAAAACAATTTCGAGCCGTCTTTTCCTGGTGCAACAGCTCCTGATGGCGTCTTCTCTATCTGCTTTGTTTCCACAATATTCACCAGCAAATTATTGCTGTCGACCCGGCATATGCCACGGTTAACATGCCCATGGTCCGATAATGTGTTTCCGAGCTTGTAACCTACAATACAATAGCTATTTGGATCTTTGTCGGTTGTAAGAAAATCGTATAATATTTTCAAAGATCCACGTCCGTAAAAATCATCGGAATTAATTACTCCGAATGGTTCCTTAATTTTTGATTCTGTAACCAGGATGGCATGACTTGTGCCCCAGGGCTTTTTTCTCTCGGGCGGAACTTTAAAGCCTTCAGGTACTGCCTCAAGGTCCTGAAAGACATAATCAACTTCTATTTTGCCTTTCAGTTTTTTAATAAACCTTTCATTTACCTGTTCTTCAATATCTCGACGGATAACAAAAACAATTTTTCCGAAGCCGGTTTTTATAGCATCATAGATAGAATAATCAATAATTGTTTCACCTGATGGTCCAACAATATCGAGTTGTTTGTCACCTCCGTAACGGCTTCCCATTCCTGCTGCAAGAACTAATAATGTGGGTTTCATAAGAATTTTATTTATTTGAATTAATGTACATTATGTTTATTTTGTTAACCAACCCCCATCGTAACCTTTCTTGTTACATATCAGGCCCCCATCCTAACCTTCCTTGTTACCTATCAGACCGCCATCCTAACCTTCCTTATTACCTACCAGACCCCCATCCTAACCTTCCCCCAGGGGGGAAGGAATTTTTTCTGTTAAGATGACCTTCACTCTGACCTTTGTTTTGCCAAACAAAACTTTTCCTTACCTTCCTTGTTAACTATCAGACCCCCATCCTAACCTTCCTGGTAACCTATCAGACCCCCATCCTAACCTTCCTTGTTACCGATCAGACCCCCATCCTGACCTTCCCCCAGGGGGGAAGGAATTTGTGCTTTTAAATAATGTAAGGATAGTTTTGTGGCACAATAATAATGAAAATTACTGTACTTTTACAACTCATTCATTCATAATGTATGGATTTTAAGCTTGAAATTTGTGTTGATTCTGTTGAATCGGCGGTTATTGCACAGGAAGCAGGTGCTGACCGTTTAGAGATTTGCTGCGCACTGGCAGAAGGGGGTTTAACGCCGGGTTATGGGCTAATAAGATCTGTGATTGACAATTCTTCCATACCGGTTCATGTCCTCATAAGGCCAAGGGGTGGAGATTTTCTCTACACCGACAATGAATTTGAAATTATGCGGAAAGATATTGAGATTTGTGGTGAATGTGGTGTGCATGGAGTGGTATTTGGCTTGCTGGATGCAGATGGCTCAATAGATGTTGAGAGAAGTGCTCTTCTGGTTGAATTTGCTAAACCAATGAGTGTCACATTTCATAGGGCTTTTGATGTGTGTTCAGATCCGTTACAGGCTTTGAAGGATATTATAGATGCAGGAGCTGACAGGCTACTAACATCGGGTCAGAAATCTACAGCATATGAAGGAGCTGGTTTGATAAGAAAACTTTTGGAACGGGCAGCAGAAAAAATAATTATAATGCCTGGGGGCGGTATAAACGAAAGCAATATTGAAGAAATAGCGAAAATTACCGGAGCAAAGGAATTTCATCTGAGTGCCAGAATATTAACAGAAAGCGGAATGAAATTCAGAAATGAAGAAATTTTAAAGACTATAAGTGGAGGCGGATATAGCCGTAAAATTGCCAGTTGCGACATGATTTTGACCGTAGCCGGATTACTTAAAAAAATCTGAACTCATTTTTAAATCTTATTCAACCTTTTATCTTTGTCACTGGATTTTTTAATATATTGTATTTCATTTTATTACTAATTGGCTATAAATCAAAATGTTATAAATTTTAAATTCAAAGAATATGAGAATGAATAAGTTCCTGTTTATTTTTTTGTTAACAACATTTTTAATTTTTGAAAATACAGGCGTTTCAAGCGGTTGTACAAATTTCATAATAAGCAAAGGTGCTACCAGAGATGGTTCGGTGATAATAACCTATTCAGCCGATTCGCATGTATTGTATGGTGAGTTGTATTTCTGGCCTGCGCGTAACTGGCCTGCCGGGTCGATGGTGGACATTTATGAATGGGATACTGGAAAATTTATGGGGAGAATACCTCAGGTTGCACACACATATTCGGTCGTTGGCAATATGAATCAGCATCAACTGGTTATCGGAGAAACCACATTTGGAGGTCGTCCTGAGCTGGTTGATACTACAGGAATCATTGACTACGGGAGCCTGATTTACCTCACGCTTCAAAGGGCGAAAAATGCGAGGGAAGCCATTTATACTTTTGCTACACTACTTGACCAATATGGATATGCAAGTTCGGGTGAGTCGTTTTCCATTGGTGATGCGAATGAAGCCTGGATAATGGAGCTTATTGGCAGAGGTCCGGGAAAGAAGGGTGCAGTATGGGTTGCGAGGCGCATTCCTGACGGGTATATTTCGGGTCATGCAAATCATCCGAGAATAACAACTTTTCCGCTGGCTGATGGAAAGAAATCTATAACATCCAAGGAATTGAAAAAGATATTTAATCCGGAAGTAGAAACTGTATATGCATATGATGTTATTGATGTAGCACGCAGCTACGGATGGTACAAAGGCGCTGACAAGGATTTCTCATTCAGTGATGTATATGCTCCGATCGACTTCAGCGGAGCAAGGTTCTGTGAAGCACGTGTTTGGTCGGGTTTTAACAAGGTTAACAGCGAAATGGGCAAATACCTTGATTATGCTATGGGTAAAAATCTGAAAAACCGGATGCCTCTGTGGATTAAACCCGACAGAAAGCTTGAGCTGAAGGATGTAATAAGTATGATGAGGGACTACTATCAGGGTACACCAATGGACATGAGCAAGGACGTGGGGGCTGGTCCTTATGGATGTACAGTCAGATGGCGTCCACTTGAATGGCAGGTTGACGGTGTTACCTATTTTAATGAAAGGGCCATATCGACGCAACAAACAGGTTTTTCGTTTGTAGCTCAGTGCCGCTCATGGCTGCCTGACCCTATCGGTGGCATTCTCTGGTTTGGTGTGGATGATACATATTTTACTGTTTATACTCCCATGTATTGCGGCATTACAAAGGTTCCTGAAGGATATGCTGTTGGTAACGGCGACATGATGACTTTCAGCGAAAATGCAGCATTCTGGGTATTTAACCAGGTAAGCAATTTCATGTACACGCGTACAAGTCAGATGATTGATGATTTCCAGGCAAAACAAAAAGAGCTGGAAGAAAAATTCATGAATGAAACACAGAAAATTGATATAGAAGCAGCAGACCTTTATAAGACCGATCCTGTTGCCGCAGTAAATCTGTTGACTGAATATTCAGTATTTTCCGGAAATTATACAGTAAGGGAGTGGAAAGAACTGTACAAGTTTCTGTTTACTAAATACATGGATGGAAACATAAAGGTAAAACAACCGGTACCTCAAGGCTATTCCAGAGTCAATCCAAAGGTTAGTCAGCCCGGTTATCCTGAAGAATGGCTGAGAATAATTGTAAAGAGCACCGGCGACAGGTACAGGGTAATAGAGTGAAAGAATAGAGGAAACCGGTATACGGAAATCGGTATTCAGTATTCAGTATTCAGTATTCAGTATTCAGTATTCAGTATTCGGTATTCGGTATTCGGTATTCAGTAATCGGTAATCATTAAATGAGTGCCGGTTACTTTGTAATTGCTGTTTTAATCTTTTCCAGTTCTTCTTTAAGAAGTTGAATCTGATAATCCTGCTGTTTCAGTTTTAACTCCTGTTTTTCAATTATTTTCTGTTGTTCCTGTACGGCGTTAATTAATGGTATCACAAATTCCGGATAGGAAAGATTCAAAGTATTCATTTCATCATCGTCAACAACCAGTCCGCTGAAATCAAGGTTAAGGTCTTTAAGTACCTGCCTGACATCCTGAGCTATGAGGCCATCCCTCCGGCGTTTGTTTACATCGTCTTTATAGCTGAATGAAGCTGTTTTAAGCTTCATGATAAAATCAAGTCCAAGGTCGTTCTTATAAACGATGTTATCTTTCAGCCTGCTGTCGGAATAGTTAGTCCACGAGCCATAGCCTCCCACAGTTGTTGCAGATGCATTGCCGATTACTACCTTATTACTGGCATTAACTGTAGCTCCATAACCAATTGCAGTGGCATTTGTAAGATTGTTTGAAGAAACATTTGCATTTCCACCCACGATTGTATTGTTATTACCCACGGTATTTGTTTGTCCTGCACTTAAACCTATAAATACATTATAACTTCCGTCGGTAGTATTTAAACCACTGTTCATTCCCATAAATACATTATAACTGCCGGTTAAAGCCATAAAGCCTGAACCGTCGCCCATAAATACATTGCCTGATGCAGTTGTCGCATAAACACCCGTTAGCATACCAACATACGTGTTGGAACCGCCTGTTGTATTAGCCTTACCACTGCTTTTTCCTATATAAATATTTCTGAATCCTGTAGTGTTTTCCTTACCTGCCTCATAGCCTATAAAGACACCGTTTGCACCGGTGGTATTCATGAGCCCTGCATAAGTCCCAAGAAATACGTTATAATAGCCTCTGGTATTAAATTTACCAGCATTATCTCCAATAAAAATATTTGAATTACCTCTCCATGGCATTGACACAGGATCATCAGTTCCAATATTACTGTATCCTGCACTATCACCAATAAAAATATTTTTCATCCCATTGACATTTGAATATCCTGCAAGGTGCCCCATAAAGACATTCGAATAACCAGTAGTATTTAATCTTCCGCTGCTGTTCCCAAGAAAGATATTGTCTTCGCCTGTAGTGTTGCTGTAGCCCGTCTGATTACCGATAAAAAGGTTATTACTTGCTGTTGTATTGCTATATCCTGCCATATAACCTATAAAAGAGTTATACTGGCCAGTTGTGTTGGAGCGTCCTGCCTGATAGCCCATAAATGAATTATAGCTTGCAGTATTGTTGTAACCTGACTGATAGCCGATGAATACATTTTTAACACCTGTTATGTTATTTCTTCCGCTTTCCGTGCCTATAAAAACGTTGTTATCCCCTGAAGTATTTGAGAAACCGGCCATGTATCCAAAAAATGAATTAAGACTTCCGGATGTATTATTGAAGCCTGCATTATATCCAATAAATGAGTTGTAATTATCATTGTTATAGTAACCTGCCCTGTACCCAAGGAAAGTGTTGTAAGATCCTGTTGTATTTACATATCCAGCCTGATTTCCAATGACCACATTGCTTACACCAGTTGTGTTGGAATATCCACTCAGATTGCCCATAAAAACATTATATGACCCTGTAGTATTTGAACGGCCCGATCTGTATCCCATAAATGCATTATATGTGCCGGTGGTATTGGCATAACCGCTCTCATAACCAAGGAAGACGTTATTACTTGCCGTGTTACTAAAACCTGCAGTATTGCCAATGAAAACATTTGATGCCCCTGTCTGGTTAGTATAGCCTGCCTGGTTACCAATAAACACATTATTTGACCCTGACGTATTTGAATATCCGGTATTGTATCCCATAAATGCATTATACTGGCCGGTGGTATTTGACAAACCTGCCTGAAAACCGATAAAGGTATTATAGGATAAGGTAGTTGAATATCCTGCTTTATAGCCCATAAATACATTTGAGTTCCCTGTTTGATTCAGATAACCCGATTGGTATCCCAGTACCACATTTCCTGAACCTGTTGTAGTACTTACACCTGTTTCATATCCGATAAATGAATTATAAAGGCCGGTAGATATTGAAACACCCGAACGATGCCCGATGAAATAGTTTGACGGGGTGAGATTGAGAAAGTTGTCTATACCCTTTGAATCAAATCCTCCAATTGCAAAACCCCCCTTTGTTCCTTTTGCACTCTTATTTACATAAACCCTTGTACTGTCGCGGGTTACCCTGAAATATTCCTGACTCAGGGCTTTATCTCCAAAGCCTCCTATTGCAAAACCACCTTTGGTGCCTTTGGCTCCATCGTCAACATATATTCTTACTCCTTCATTATAGACTGCAAAAATGGTTTGACCGATGTTATTTTTAACTTCAAACAATGCTTCTTCGAGCGATGTTGTAGTTCCTTTTACGTCAAGCTTCCCTACCGGTCCAGAAAGATTACTGGCTACCATCGAATAAGGAACTGACCATAACCTCGATGAACCCATGTTTTTCCACTCGCTGTTGTAATAAACTTCTGTTTTTATAAACTTGGGTATCACTTTCCAATCAATATCTGAAAACGTCGGAACCGTTGATGAGGCCTGACGGGTACCTTTACCAACAATAACAGTAAATAATCCAAATGAATTGGTTGTTACTGATGAATGCAATTCCTGCCAGAATGTTGTTCCTCCAAGCGAATCGGATTGTATGGTCAGGCGCACTGGTAATGATTGGTTTGATATTGCATCTCCCGAAGCATTACGGGCAATAGCCTGATAGGTAAACCCCTGCGGGGTTTGGCTCAGAGCACAGAGCATTGAGCTCAAGATAAAAATGACAGACAGAATAAATCTTGTTTTCATATCTATGTATTTGTCAGGCTTTATGATTCGGGAAGTCGGAATAAAGATTTCCTTGGGCAACGAGCCTAGGGTTAGCTGGAAGAAAATTATTTTAAGCAATATATGATAAATTATATTTAAATTCAAATATTTTTGATGAACCTTGCTTTATTTGTGATAAATGGAAAAAATCAGTGGGCAAATGGATTTATTATGAATTCCTTTTCAAAAAATCAGTAATTCTGGGTGGAAAAATTGAAACAATTTAAAATATTTTACATAATCCCGTTGAAATTTGATTTTTATTGATAAATTTGCACCGCCGTTTTAACGGAATATTTTTCAAGGACAAACAAAATTCTCTAAGGCAATGGATTTAATGAAAGTTGTTGAAAAGGAGCTATCAGTAGAAAAGAACTTTCCTGATTTCGGACCCGGTGACACTATAACAGTTCATTACAAAATTATCGAAGGGAACAAAGAAAGAGTTCAGCAGTTTCGTGGCATTGTTATTCAAAGAAGAGGGAGCAAGCATACAGAGACTTTTACTGTAAGAAAAATGTCGGGGAACATCGGAGTTGAAAGGATCTTCCCTATTGCTTCACCTTTTATTGAAAAAATAGAAGTAAACAAAAAAGGCAAAGTCAGAAGAGCAAGGATATTTTATCTACGCAAACTGACAGGAAAAAAGGCAAAAATTAAAGAGAAAAACTATTAATCGCCAACTTTTTATAAAAAAAGACTGCCCGTAAAAAGCAGTCTTTTTTTTATTGAAATTGTATCTCCTATTGAATTTTGTTTATCATTTCTTCCTTTTTTGCTTTTGCTTCTTCAACCAGCTTAATGGCTTGTTTATCTGCTTCCTGCCTTAGCTGGTCGCCTTTTTTCTCCGCTTCTTTTATTATTGCATCAGCAGATTTTTGTGCAGCAGCTTTTGCAATGGCGCCTTTTGATTCAGCAGCTTTTAGAATTTTGGCTGCCTGAGCTTCAGCTTCCTCTTTCAGTTTAATGGCAGCTCTGTCTGCTTCAGCCCTTAGTTGTTGTCCTTTTTCCTCTGCTTCCCTGATAAGCCTGTCGCCCTGCTCTTCTGCCTCACGGCGAAGCTTCTCCTTTGCATCATCAACTTTCTGTTCAACAGTCTGTTTGACTGTTTCTTTAACCGTTTCTTTCAATCCAGGTGAACTTTCTGTAGCACCAGAACCAAAATCAGGCGTTAGAACAGGTTTTCCTACAACTCCTTTAACCTTCACATTCACTTTTATTGTCTCTGATGGCTTAAATGATGCACCAAAGGCTGCAGCCTGAGCTGAGAGATTATCTACCAGGGCATTTACAGAAGACCCCAGAACAGAGCGGGGCATTTCAGTTTTTATCAGATAATTAAGTGTCTGATCCAATCCCTGATCGCCCGAAATGTTCATCTTTATGCTGCCCATCTTTATGTCAAACGGGCTGACATATACTCTTCCATCGCTAATCCTGAAGCTGACATTGAGGTCTTTGAAAGTATTGGTGTAATTTTCACCCAGTTTCAAAAGTTCCTTCATTTTTTCAAAAGCGGCCATCTCGATTATCTGAACCTGGTCGCTTTGAAGTTTTCCGTAACCATTAATAGAATTTATCACCGGCATCATATCACTTCCAAGCAGGCTTTCGTATTTCATCTGTAGATCAATTTTGCCGTCGACACCTTTTGCTGCCGGTGCAAATTTCTGAACCATCACAAAAGTGTTAAATGCATCTTTAATTGCTATATCCTTTACTTCGAAGTCGGCTTTCAAAACTGGTTTCACAGTGTCGCGTGTATCATAATCGGCGTTCATCTTCACTGTGCCTCCAAGTACCTTCATCCCTGTTTCCCGCAATGAAAGTATTCCATCCTTAACAATGATATGACCTTTAAAATCCTGAGCAGTGATTTTATCATATATAAGAGTGCCTATTGAAGCATTAAAGTCGAATTCGATATTTTTCGGCACAGGTATAACTGCAAGAGAAGTTGTATCGACCTCTTCAACCTCAGTGGTATCAAAAACCATTTTACTAAGAATATTGGTGACATCTATTTTATTTGAGGAAAGTGTCAGTTTGCCTTTTACTGTTTCATTCCGGAAAACATATGGAATGTAATTCTCAAGATTTCCCGAAAGAGTTATATCGCTTGTTTCGGCCACAAGTAGCTCTGCTTTATCCATTCTCGTATAAGCAGGGGTAAAAGTGAATGAAGCCTCTTTGAGGCTGACCTCCGGGTAGCCTTTCATTGAAAGGAGCATATTTCTTATTCCCAGAGTTCCTTTTGCATTAAAGCTTTCATATTGTTCCTTTTCAATCATCGAGAGCCGTCCAGCCATGTTAATTGCCATTTCTATTATTCCTGTAAATTTTATGTCTTCAAGAGGCAAAGCTTTAGAAAGTGCATCAAGGTCGATTTTTCCATTGAATGAACCTCTGAAATCGGGGTCACTTATGGGGGTCTTAAGGAAGAAAGTCATGTCAAAGGGACTGCCTGCCAGTTCGAAATGAAATTTGTCGAGGTTGACTGTTGTCAGATCGAGGTTTTTGCCGTTGACAAAGACATCGGTGTTGATATTTATTGCACTGATCTTTTCCGGCAATGCAGGGTAGCTTATCACTCCGTCATTAACTGAAAGATTTAGCTTTATGTCGGGTAATGTGCTGTCGGCATCGGAATAGACACCTTTTGCAGAGCCTGTGAGGACAAAAGTGCCAGAAGTCCTGAGGTCTTCGAATCCTGTCATATAAACTGCCGGGACAAGTGACAGAAGAGTTTTAAATGAGGTCTGACTGGTGCCAAAAGTAACATCTGTTAAGATATCATCGCCCGGCATGGCTACAGTACCGGCGAAATTAAGCCGGAGGGCATTGATTGCAAAATAGTTTTCGTCAAAAGTAAATTTCATACTGTCGAGATCGGCAAGCATATTAATTTTTGAATCAATCACTGCCCTGTTCAGATATTTTACCCCATCCATTATAAAGGTTGCCTCACCTATATTGAGGGCCATTTTAAGTTTTGTCTCCTTCAGCGACATGCCTCCTGCAAGGGTGAAGTTTAGTTTTTTCAGTGAGGCAGTCATTTTTGAGCTTTTGTCGTTATACAGAATATCTGCATCCTTTATTTCAAATTTTCTGAGAAGAACTTTCAGGGAGCTCTCCCCTGCTTCTGTCTCTTCTGCTGGTTGGACAGGTTGTTCAGGGCTAACGGCAGCAAGAGTGTCGGCCGATGGTCTGGCAATGTCCCAGTTTGCACTGCCATCTTCCAGAACTATAGCATTAACGATCGCCCTGTCGAGTATTACCGATTTTACCTCATAGCCTGATTTTCCAAAAAGACTGGCAAGATTAAATACCAGCCTGAATGATTTGAAGCCAGCAAGAGTATCTCCCTCAAATTTTTCTATGCCTATCACATAAACGTCTTTAAGGGAAAAAGAGAGGTTGGGAAAATTTCTGAAAAAACTCAGGTTATAGTCGGCAAAAACAACTTTTGCATTTACCGATTCGTTTATTACCTGCTCAACTTTTGTTTTTATTTTCTCCTTGAATAATATCGGAACCGTAAATAATATGACTAAAACTAAAATAAACAGTCCCAGAATTATTTTCAGAATGGTTTTTACTATCTTTTTCATGTGCAAAAAATTTTATATATTTTTGATTATCAGAATTTCATCCTTAAATTTTTATACCTCATATACGCTTTTCTTACCTCCATCCCAACCCTGGGGTTGCCTAAAAAGTCTCTTTTTTATTTTCACCCCTGAATCCCTGCCTTTACTACTGCAAAGTCGGACAGGCCCAGAGAGGGAACTTATTGACATACAATATTTTATCTTTAATATTTTTATTACACCTATCAGGTAAAAATCTTTTTAGACAGCCTCAAGGGGCGTGGAATTTTTTATTTTTCAATTAACAATCACTATTTTACAACAATTAATTTATTGAATTGTTTTGGTTTTAAAATTAATGAATATTAGTGAAAATAAAAATTTGCTATATTTACAGCCGCAAAAAATCGGATGGTCCCGTAGCTTAACTGAATAGAGCATCTGACTACGGATCAGAAGGTTGGGGGTTTGAGTCCCTCCGGGATCACGTAGAAGCAGCCTCAAAGGCTGCTTTTTTTGTTTCATGGTGAAGGTGGAAGTAAAAAGTATTTCTGGAGACCCGGAGGGACGAAAACCGAAGGGCTGGTGGGGTTTGAACCGAGGAGTCCCGATTTTTATCGGGACGACTAGCTCGCGACCGGAGGGAGCAATCCCTCCGGGATCACTGAAGAGAGGATGTTTCAAAAGGACACCCTTTCTTTTTTAATTATTTTACTTTCTTTTGCTTCTCCAAAAGAAAGTAACCAAAGAAAAAGAGACCGGATCAGTTTGACAACTGTGAAGGTCGCCTTGCAAGAATACGATATAACAAAAGTGAAGGCAACAATACCTTTGAAATGAATCATCAATTTAACATGAATAAAAACACAGGAAACACTCTGCTTAATAGTGAAACCGGAATATCATTAAAGCAAAAATTCTGTAGATGTTGAACCTTTCTTCTCAAACATGAAACATAATGACAGATTTAAGTGACTTAATTTCAGAAATTAAGAAAATTTGCGATAGAAGCTGGATTTCTGGCTTCAGTACACAATATCAAGAAAAAGACCTTATTGGTTATTATGCTCAAAATAGAAAACATTCAAAACACCATTTAAAATAAAGAAACAAAAGAGGTTGATCTTCTTATTAGAAAATCTTATACCGCTACCTCGCCAGTGCCCGAAATAAAACTTAGTATACCTTGACTTGTAACCTGCTCAAAATCAACCTTGTACTGCGACACTCGTATAGTCCACAAAACTTGTGCCCGTCCCGATAGCTATCGGGAGGCAAAAACCGCGCCATACCCTGCCTGTCCGACTAGCGTAAGCCAGGTAGACTCGCACCCTCGCTGCCCTTTACCCTCGCGCAGGTCACGGCGTGGCAGCTTACTAACCCTGAGTACTCGGGAGCCGTAACAGTGCCCCTACCCGGATACTTCATCGGGCAAAGCACGCTAAATTATACCGCCGGGTCACTAGCGGTCAGGCTAAAAGACTAATAAAGAAAATTCAGGATTATATCAAATTAAATAGTTATGACACAAAGACGAACTTCGAGAACTGAAATAAACTATAATCTTATTATCTATTTCTTATTTATGTCAATCGCAGTTGCAGGTTTTTTTTTTACGGCAGCGCAATCAAAAGTAATCATTCATTTTTGCGAGTTTGGGATTTTCAAAACATTCTTATTCTACTTTTAGGTGTTCCTTTTTTATTTTTTCAATCCAAAGCTGATCTTCCCAACTTTTTGGAAGTAGGAATCTCCAACAAGCAAAGATTTCTAAAACCTATTTTATTAGGCGCAGTGTTTGGAATACTTGATATAATTGTAATCAAACTATTATTACACCCAGAACCATATACAGAATTACCGACATTTCTTCAACCATTTCCATATTCTATTTTCTTGTATTTTTCAGGAGCATTCGAAACAGAAGTTTTTTATAGATTTATACCTTTTTTAACTGTATTTTTATTATTTGGTAAATTGATTTTAAATGGTAAATATTTTAATGTTTTTTATGGAAAGCCATTGTCTTAACATCATTAAGAGAACCATTAGAACAACTACCTGATGGCGAATTATGGTTTGTAGTTTATTCTTTATTGACGGGTTACTTGATGAACTTTTTACAAGCAATCTATTTTAAAAAAGCAGGATTTCTGGCATCTCTGTCAGTAAAACTTGGGCACTACTTATTCTGGCATATATTATTAGGATTATATGTTCAATATTTTGAATTGCAATTAAGCCCGAAACCGTTAGCATCAATGATAAGAAACACATAAAATTGACAGAAATATGTTCGATGAATTAAGCAATTATAAAGAGAATGATCATTTCTACCTGAAACCTGAAGATGATTTGAAGACTTCATGCAATGCACCTTCTAAGAATGGTGTATTCCTGATATTTTCTTTAAATAAGGGAAGAATTGAATTGGTGTATATAGGTTGCACAGATAATTCATCTGAATTACATGGATTGAAAGATCATATTAATTCAAAGGGAAAATTCCTCAAAGCGAAAATTAAAGCTGAAGGAGCCGATGCTCTGGACATTTACTGGTACGCTACAAGCACTCCAGGGAAAGTTGATAATCCAAAAGAAATTGAGGCCAAAATATTGCAGAAATATATCGAGATTTACGGAAGAATACCAAGATGGAATAAATAAAACCGCCAATGATTATACCCGCTCATAAGCAATTAACAGGCCGTTAAATACAATCATCGGAAAATAGAATAAATAACAACATAACTGTATATAGATCATGAATGAGTTAGAATTACAGCTTCCAACTCTGGAGCATAAAATAGAAGCAGAAAATTTCAAAAGTGAGTTTTTTGAAAATCAAGAAACCGTTATAAATGGAAGTGCATTGTTTGACCAGATGGAATATGAGCAATGGCTGGTACATAATACGAATAATCGACAAGGAAACACCGTTAATAGTAATTGGGTACCAGCAACAACATTTTTTGCCGTCAGAAAAAATGACCTTAAAATTATAGGAATGATTGATATCCGGCACAATTTAAAAAATGAATTCCTGGCACAATACGGTGGTCATATAGGTTTGTCTGTCCGACCCAGTGAAAGAAAGAAGGGCTATGGAACAGAAATATTGAAAATGGGAATTGAGTATGCAAAATCGTTAGGTATCAAAAAGTTGATGTTGGGATGTTTTTCAGACAATTTACCATCTATTAAAACAATATTAAAATGCGGTGGTAAATTAAAAGAAACAAAAATATTTTCAGGCAGTCAGTTTTTTAAGATTCCTGAAAAACAAGAAAAACTCGTTAATATTTATTGGATTGATTTATAAACACTTCCCAAAAGATCATCTGCTAACAACAGCGCCTGTATTCTATTAAAACGGCACAAAGCTACAGACCACAGTTTAAAGCCTTACTAAGCGATAGACCAGCCTATCAATTAGAAAGTAAACGGGGTTTGAACCGGGGAGTCCCGATTTTTATCGGGGCGACTAGCTCGCGACTGTAAGGGGCAATCCCTTTGGGATCACAAAAAAGCAGCCTGGAAGGCTGCTTTTTTAATCTTTATCTTTTAGACATATTATGGTTTGATATCTTTTACACATCTTACCGATAGACCATTATTAACTCCTAAACCAACTTTCCTAAAATCAACAGCATTGTGATAAATAACTCTTGTGTAGTAATAATCATTAGAGGCCCATGCAGAAGACCAGAATAATGCACTATTACCTATATTAACGAATACACCTGCAAAAGTTCTGTATCCGGCAGGAACTGCCGTAAAGCCGGTAGCATTACGTTTGTCCGGATAATCAGTGTTACCGGGTGTACCTACAACACTGGAGACAGTCCATGAATCTGTTGAAGCAAGTGATTTTGCAATTTTGTTTCCAGAAGTTGAACCGTCATAATTATAGCCGTTTGAAATCAGGTAATTCTGCAATTCATTCCATTCCGAATCACCTGGAATATACCATCCCACAGGGCATAGTTTATGTTCATTAAATGCATAATAATTGTATAAAGCACCATAAGTGTCCTTATTAGCATTACTATTATTATAGTAACAATAAGCCGGATAATCTGCAATGCTCCATGCTGAAGCATCAGTTACATTGGTGATAATTGATGGCTTTAGATTTCCGACGAAAACATCAGTCTCACTGTTATAAATTTTCCCCGTCAGTAATTTAATGCCATTTACATCAAGAATCTCAAATCTAAGATTCTTCACGTCGTACCCTCCTGTTTTCAGCTTTATAAATTCAGAAGAAGGGTTAGGATAGAGAGATAATTCAAGAGAAATATCCTTTGCCTTCTCGATCTCAGTAACAACGGATATTTCCCAGGGTTGCTGTACACCCTGTGCGACAGAATTGTTTACCGAAGAAACTGTAGTATAAACAATCTGTCCGGTAGTATAACTCACTGAACCCCCGCTGCCGGAGGCATTGCCTCCTGCTGAAGTTACAGTAATCTGTGCTTTCAAAGGCTTAATAAAACCAAGAAAACAAAATGCGGTAAAAACAATAAAATATTTTGTAATTAAAAAGAAAATATAAAAACTGCTTTAAATATATCTTTCCAATGTATTTTCTCATAATTTATTTGACGAAAATTTCAAATTTTTTGATGAACAGTCATATTGCTGGAATTCGAAAATTAATAAACACTACTTTAAAATCTTGTATTTCAAGTTGAAGCGTATTTAAAATTTAAAAATAGTTTAAAACCTGTTTTAAAAGAAGTTAATTATGCACTATTCCATGGAATATTCTTTTTTATGTTTCGGCAGGAATGAAACGATTAAAGCACCGGTTAGAGCTATTAATATAAGCACTGAAAACCCGAGTATATATCCTTCGGTGAGTTTGTTATAAAGTGCTCCTACCATCATCGGGGAAAGTGATTCGGCTATACCATCGGCAACGAGTATTATTCCCATAACACGTCCGAGTACCTTTACACCAAATAGGTCGCCTGCCATAAGTGGTATAATCATGTAGTCACCGCCAAGTCCGATGCCAAAAACAACAGCAAATAAATATATTCTGCCGGGAAAGTCGGGTACAAGAAGCAAAGGAATTGCAGTTGCAACAATCATATAGACTATAATCATTACATATTTTCTGGGCAGTACATCGGCAAGCCAGCCAACAAATAGCCTCCCTGCTATGCTCGAAAAGAGAACCAATGAAGCAACATTTGCTGCCTGAACCTGGGTATAATGAAGATCACGAAGGTAAAGCTTGAGATGTTGATTAGTGCCTCCAACCGCTGCAATGGAGCACATGCTACCAAGGGCAAGAAGATAAAAATGGGGGTTTTTAAAGACCTCTTTAATCGGAACTGAAGATTTGTCCTTTACTTCCTGTACAGGCGTGTTTGGGGGTTCTTTAATAAAAAAGGCAAAAGGAAAAGAAATAAGAATCATCAACAATCCAATACATATAAGAGCCAATCTCCAGCCAAGGTTATTAGTAAGGTAAGCAGCTATCTGGAAAACAATAAATCCGCCTGTTCCTATTCCAATATAAGCTATCCCCATAGCTTTGCCTCTGTTTTTACCGAACCATCTTGAGATTAATACCTGGCAGGGCAAAGGCCCTCCGAAAATATATCCAAGAGCATTGAAAAAATAGAAAAAGTAAAACATCCAGAGTGCGTTCATAAGTCCTAGGCCTATCAGAGCACCTCCTGCCATAAGAATGCCAGCAAGCATAATTCGTCGCGGACCATATTTATCAATTATCCACCCGGCTATAAATCCGAATAACGGGGCAACAAGAAGTTTGCTGAATGCATTTCCAGAGGTTACTGTTACCCTCGACCATCCGAATGTGTCAATCCATTGATCGTAGAAAAAAGGTAATCCGTACAATGCAAAACCGACAATAGCCATCATGGCTAAAAATGCAGTTGTGACAATATACGGCTGTGAACTTATTCCTGAAGAATCTCTTAATCTGAGCATATAAAAGGAATGGTTGAATAATACTTTTGTGAAATAGTTAACAAAGTCGTATCACAAAAATAGAAATCTTTGCACACAAAAATCTGAAATGCCAAAAAACTTATTAATATTTGACACAGGACTGATTTTTGATAACTTTGGCTGTTTAATTTCCGGGTTTTATGAATGATAAAATAAGAAAGATATTTGAAGCTGAAGCAGAAGCAATACTTAACATTCCTGTAGATGACTCTTACTCAAAAGCTATTGAGCTTATTTATAAGCATGTTCATATCAAAAAGGGAAAGCTTGTAACGAGCGGAATGGGCAAGGCAGGGCAGATTGCCCACGATGTTGCCACCACATTCAGTTCGACGGGTACGCCTGCCATTTTTCTGCATCCAGCAGAAGCACAACATGGGGATCTGGGTATCTTGCAGGAGAATGATATTTTTCTGGCAATCTCAAACTCTGGTAAAACCAGAGAGTTACTCGAGGTTGTGGATTTGAAAGACAATTTATTTAAGGGCATACCCCTGATTGTTATAACAGGTAATCCTGATAGTCCGCTAGCAGAAAAAGCCGATTGTGTTATTCATACCGGAAGCCCGAAAGAAGTTTGTATTCTCGGTCTCACCCCAACAACTTCCACTACCGTTATGACAGTAATTGGAGATGCTCTTGTAGTGATGATGATGGAAAAGATAGGTTTTACAGTTGAAGATTATGCTAAACGGCATCATGGTGGTTACCTCGGGGATTTATCCCGGAAAAAAGCTAAACAGAGTTAAGCATTGACTATTCGACCAATTCATAAACTCCGTTCAGGATATAAGACGGGCGATATGGGAAGTTTTCGGTCATCTCAAGAGTAGTTATACCTGAAAGTACCAGCAATGTATCTATTTCTGATTCAATACCGGCTATTATATCTGTGTCCATTCTATCGCCTATTATTATTGTTTCCTCTCTGCTGCAGCCGAGTTTTTTAAGTGCTATACGCATCATCAGCGGGTTGGGTTTCCCTACATAATACGCTGACTTACCGGTTGCAAGTTCGATAGGAGCCACAAGTGCCCTTGTAGCAGGGACTATTCCGCCTTCTACCGGTCCGGTAACATCGGGATTTGTACCTATAAGTCTTGCTCCACGAAGTACAAGGTTAACAGCCTGTTCTATTTTTTCATAGTTGTAACTTCTGGTTTCTCCTACCACCACATAATCAGGATTTATGTTATTCATTGAATATCCTACGCTGTATAATGCGTGTATCAATCCGGCTTCGCCGATAATAAATGCCGACCCTCCAGGCTTTTGCCCTGCCAGAAAATTGGCAGTGGCAAGAGCACTAGTGTAGAAAACATCTTCATCAACATCAATTCCAAGCCGGTGCATCTTTGCCTTCAGCTCTTTTGGTGTTCTCTCACTTGAATTCGTAAGGAAAAGAAATTTCTTCCCTTCCCGCTTAAGCCAGTCAACAAACTCAGGCACACCGGGAAGCAATTTGTTTCCGTGATATAAAACACCGTCCATATCGGAAATAAACGCTTTCTTGCTTTTAATTTTTTCGATTATTTCGTTTTTGTCAGCCATAATATTCCTGTTTTCAAAAATCTTTAAGATTTACGGCAAAGATAGAGATATTATGATGTTATATAAAATGCTTGCAAAAAGAATCTTCATAATAATGTATTTGCACAAATAAGAAAAAAGATTAGTTTTGACAATCACAAAAATTATAAACATGGCAAACAATACAACTTCCAATTCAATAAGCCGTAAGGATTATATCTTTTCTATAACGGTAATTGGTCTGTTCTTCTTCATCTTCGGGTTTGTAACCTGGCTGAACGGCATTCTTATTCCTTTTTTGCGGACAGCCTGTGAACTAAATGATTTTCAGGCATATTTTGTTGCCACCGCATTCTATATTTCTTATTTCGTGATGGCACTGCCAATGACACCAATTCTTAAGATGACAGGATTCAAAAACGGTATGTCTGTCGGTTTGTGGATAATGGCTGCAGGATGTCTTGTTTTTATACCTGCCGCCCTTACAAGAACTTTTGGATTGTTTCTGACAGGTCTGTTCGTAATGGGTACAGGGCTTACCCTTCTGCAGACAGCTTCAAATCCGTATATCACTATTATCGGGCCAAGGGAGAGTGCTGCAAAAAGGATAAGTATCATGGGCATTGCCAACAAGTTTGCAGGAGCAATTGCTCCGATTATCCTTGCAAGTGTGATACTTCACGATGCCGATGAGCTTGACCGCCGGCTGCACGAAGCAGTAGATCAGGTGGCACGTACAGCAATTCTGGACGAAATGGCTCACAGAGTTATTGTGCCATATCTTATTATGGCTGCTATTCTGGCAGTGCTCGGACTTCTGATAAAACTTGTTCACCTGCCTGATGTTGATACAGAAGCTGAGGATGAACATGTTGGTGAAGGAGGAGTAAGATCCAGCATCTGGCAGTACCCACACCTGCTGCTGGGAGTAGTGGCATTGTTTTTCTATGTTGGCGTTGAAGTGATTGCTGGCGATACTATTATACGTTATGGACAATCACTGGGGATCTCTATGGAATCAGCAAAATACTATACCTCCCTTACCATGGTTGGAATGATCTTAGGATATACCATGGGAATAATTTTCATTCCGAAATATCTGAGTCAGGCAAATGCATTGAAAATATGCACAGTACTGGGAGTAATATTCTCATTATGCGCAATACTGATACCCAAGCACCATGTATTCACGATGCCTTTTATTGACCTTGTTACTTTTAAACCATTACAGCTTATTCTTCCGGTAACTGTTCTGTTTGTTGCCCTTCTTGGTTTTGCCAATGCTCTTGTCTGGCCTGCAGTTTGGCCACTGGCTCTTGCAGGTCTGGGAAGACATACAAAACTTGCATCTGCTATGCTAATTATGGCTATTGCAGGAGGTGCTTTACTTCCTCTGGCCTACGGAAAACTTGCCGTTACATTCGACACACAAACAGCTTACTGGATATGTGTACCTTCATACCTTGTAATTGTTTACTATGCATTTATCGGACACAAGGTGGGGCTCAAAAAATAACAACATCCTGAAGGATCTTTTCGATAAATTCCTTGTGAAAGGCACTTATCTGGAAGGAAAGCCTTTCGGTAGTGGTCATATTCATGATACTTTTCTGGTGCAAACAGCCGAACCTGAACTGGATGATTATATTTTCCAGAAATTTAACAATAATGTTTTCAAGGACATACAGAAGGTTCAGGAAAACATACTGAGGGTAACGACTCATCTCAGGAGAAAGCTTGAGAAAGTACCGGGGTCGGATGTAAAACGAGAAACTCTAACCCTTGTACCTGCAAAGGACGGCAAATTATGGAT
>Ga0208198_1001177_pt1 | contig 24323 bp, 22 predicted proteins | sample AD_JPNTR2_MetaG_FD_184446 | JGI IMG/M metagenome (GOLD analysis project Ga0208198, IMG submission 184446) | Active sludge microbial communities of municipal wastewater-treating anaerobic digesters from Japan - AD_JPNTR2_MetaG (SPAdes) (version 2) | ecosystem: Engineered > Bioreactor > Anaerobic...
AGAAAACTAAAAGGGGTCAATATGCTCCGGAATTTTACCGGTTTATGGCCATTTTTTTACCAAATGACCTTTATTAAACGGTGATTTTTTGCCCGGTTTTTGGGGTCAGCATGCTCCGGCATATCCACTCCTAACCGAAATTTAGCGTGGGACCGTTAGCAGCAACCCTAAAAAACAGCGAAAAATTGAACTATAATTTAACAGATAAAAAATGAACAAGACTTACCGGACAGACATTGATGGACTTAGAGCAATTGCAATAATTTCTGTCATTCTTTTTCACTTAGGGTATTTATCAAATGGTTACCTTGGTGTTGATATTTTTTTTGTAATAAGTGGTTACTTGATAACAGGACTTGTATTTAATGAAGTTGAGGAGAATAAATTTTCCGTACTTAAATTTTATGAAAGAAGAATAAGACGAATTATTCCGTTGGTTTTATTTACGACTTTAATAGCCTTTCTACTGGGATTGATATTTATGTTACCTGATGACTTGGAAAATTTGTGTCAATCAGTATTCGCTTCTAACTTTTTAGCCAATAATATCCTAATGAAAATAACAAGTGCAGATTATTGGGCTGTTAAAAATGATTATAAACCTTTAATGCATACTTGGAGTTTGGGAATTGAAGAACAATTTTATCTGCTTTATCCTGTGATATTTTTCTTTTTAAAGGGCGATAAGAAAAAATTTATACTCCCATTATTAATTTTTTTAACAATCTTATCATTAACAGCATTTTTTAAATCGACTGATATATCCTCGAAATTTTATTTTCTTCCGTTCAGATTTTTTGAGTTGTCAATTGGTGGTATATGTGCAATATATTTCAGCAAAAGAAACCCTTTTATTAATACATCAAGAAGTCATTATATTTTATACTTTCTTTTAGTTTCTTTAGTTTTCATGTTGTTTTTTAACTCTATTAGCAATAATGACATTAAAGTTTTTACAACTACAACATTAACTGCTGGAATTTTAGTATTAGGAGGTTTGCACTTTGAAAATAATTCCTTATACAGAGCTTTAATTTCAAATAAGGTATTTACAGGCATTGGCAAAATTAGTTTCAGTCTATATATGTGGCATCAAATAGTGTTTGCTTTTTCTCGTTACTTTCTTGTAGATGAAATTACTTTAAATTACGCAATAGCCCTATCAATAATTGTTGTTGTTCTGTCGATAATTACCTATTTCACCATTGAAAATCCTTTCCGCAATAGAAGCAAAATAAAGACAAAGCCACTATTGATAATTGTTAGTCTCTCATTCTTAATTATTACAAGTTCTTCATTATATGTGTATATGATCGGTGGTATTATAAAGGATGTGCCAGAACTTGGAATAAACAAATCAAACAGACCAGCCCAATTAAACTTTTTCAGTAGTGCAAGCAACATCCACATTCAATACAATGAAGATATTAGGGCTTTGGACAAACCTTTTTCTGACAATAAACAGGGAATTGGGATAAAATCTGATAAAGTCAAAGTCTTGGTTCTTGGAAATAGTTTTGGTCGTGATGTGGCAAATGTTTTGTTGGAATCTTCTTTTAAAGATGCTATTGAAGTACGATATTCTGATTTAAAAAGAAAATCTGACGATGAGTTGAAAAATAGAATTAAAAATGCTGATTTCATTTTCTTCGGGAGCGATTACCCTACTAAAGAGCTAATAGCAAAGTACAATATTGATATGAATAAAGTTTGGATTATAGGCACTAAGGATTTTGGAAATAGTAATGGAATTCATTATAATAGAAAAATAAAAAACTATTCAAATTATAGAACATCAATGAAAACTGGGATTTTAGAAAATAATTTGAGGTTGAAAAAGGAATGGGGTGAGAAATATATTGACCTAATAAGTTTAGTTGTAGACTCAAAAGGAAAAGTCTTAGTTTTTACGCCTGATGGAAAATTTATAAGTCAGGACACAGTACACTTTACAAAATTTGGAGCAATGTTTTTTGCGAGACTTTTAGATACTAAATTTAGAGAGATAATGAAATTGACATAGAAGGGCAGCTGCTAACAATAAGGCTTCATAGCGGCACGCAGTGCCCAGCGGGAAGCCTTAGTTGAACTAAACCTACCCCTGCAATTGCTCGTAAAATTTATACCTCGGAGTTAACTTGGGATTTTTCACTGCCCTTGAAGTGAAATGGAAGTCACTAGTCCGAGGTTCTTTTAAGTGTGAACAAAAAAACGAGAAAAACAGTTTTTTAACTGTAAGATATTCCGTTGATGCAGATAGCTTTTTGGGTTCTACCCATTGTGTTAAAATTTAAATTGTTAGAAAATATGCCCATAAAGGTACAGTTAAATCAACTTTAACACGTAAATTTGGGTAAAAGTTTACCCAACTGTTAGGGTAGGTTTAGCTTAATATCATCTATAAAGTGTTGATATTTAAGCTTTTAATCATTTTGCCACTCAAAAAGTTTGGAGTAATCCAACAAGAAAATCATCTGCAAACCTCAACATTTCAGACCGATAATTGTTGTACAAAACAAAAAACAGCGATTGAAAATATCGGGTTAAGTTTTGGAGAAATAGTTTTTAATTAAGCATTGACCTATGACAGACAGTGAAGTTATATATATCAAAGCTCTGGAAAAAGAGCTGAAGGATTTAAAAGAACAAAACGCATCTCTGCAGAGTATGTATGAAATGACCACTATTTATTTAAAAAATATCCAAGATGAATTAAAAATTTCAGAACAAAAAATCTTACAAATAAACAAAAACTTAACTGATAGTATAAACTATGCCAAACGCATTCAAGATGCTTTTATATTGCAGGCCGGAACTTTGCAAATACTCTTTAAAAATTCATTCGTTTTTCAAAAACCTAAAGAGATTGTAAGCGGCGATTTTATTTGGGCCTACGATAACAATAATCATGTTTATCTAGCACTAGGAGATTGTACAGGGCATGGAGTGCCCGGAGCTATGTTATCTATTTTTGTAATAAGTATGTTAAATCAGATTATTCAACATTTTGATAATGGTACACCCGCAGATATTTTAAACAGATTAGACAAACTTATCAAAAAATATTTAACCCAATCCACAGAGCAAATTCGAGATAGTGCTGAAATTGCAATTATAAAATACGATAAGACCAATCCAAAAATTTATTATTCAGGTGCAAAACGACCTTTAATTCACATCCGAAAAGGAATAACTACAATTTACCAAGGCTCAAAGTTTGAATTAGGAAATGATTATAAACGAAATGAATTTTTAGAAAACATAGAAATTGACATTCAGGAAAATGATATGCTATATATGTTTTCTGACGGTTATGCAGACCAGTTTGGTGGAGAAAAAAACTTTAAGTTCACCACAAAGAAATTAATGACTTTATTACAGGATGTTTCACCTCTAAGCATTGATGAACAATATGAACAAATAAAATCTACATTCGTCAACTGGCAGGGGAATAGCTATCAAATAGACGATGTTACGTTATTAGGTATTCGAGTATAAACATTAAAAACTTGTAAATATGGAAACAAAAAGAACAGCTACAGATGTATTACCAACACTTTCATTTAAATATGAATTGGTATTAGAAAAAAACTACGGGAAGGTTTTTTTACTTCCTGATAACCACATTCTGATTTTGGAACTCACAAAAGAGTATGTTCCGATAGAGGAATTTAGAGAAATTTTCACGGAAACAATTCCTCTCATAGAAAAGTATAAAATAACGAAATTCATTTTCGACAAGCAAAATCTTAGAGTCTTCCATCAACCATCAATGGAGTGGTATTTTATTACATGGAAACAGGAAATTTATAAATTGGGATTATCTGTTCACAGAAAAATATTACCCCAAGACCAACCTGCCTTTGCAATGGCAGTAGAAGCAGGCAGAGCAAAAATTATGAACGACTACAAAGATACTGTAATTCCATTGCTTGATATTCAATATAAAACATCCATTAAAGAAGCGATTGAAAGTTAAACATTTGCATAACATTTTAGGTAAAGCCGCCTGAACAGGTGGCTTTATTTTTTGGAGAAATAAGAATAACAAAAAGCAACCCATTTTAGTTGATTTCACCCGTAATTTTAGCAACTTGCTCTCGTGTAAAATGCAGTTGTTCCAGAGACTTTTCTATTTTTAGTTTTTTTCTCTAATTTAAGAGCTAACTCACTTTACACACTTTTGGGGACAGTATCAGATCAACAGTATTTAAACTGTAAGATATTCCACAAATGCAAAATGTATCTTTTTGTTCAATTCATTATGTTAAAGTTTAGATCGTTAGAAATTATTCTCCCATGGCTTAGTTAATTAAAGGTTAATACCTAAATTTTTGCAAAAGGGTAACCAACTATTTAGGAGGGTTTTGTTCAAATGGCTCTATATCCTCGTCTGTTGAGAAAACGCGGATTGCATTCTTCAATGATTCATTTTGATGTCGGAAACATGGGCATCGAAAGAGCCGTCGAATAAGTCGATTTTCACAGAGTCTGAAGGATTAATCTGCGATACCGAAGTAACCGAAACACCATCTTTTGATATTAACCCAAATCCTCTTTTCAGAATATTGATTGGGTTCAGATTGTCAATTTCTTTCTCCTTTGTTCCCAGATAAACATGGGCAGCTTGAAGTTGCATTTTTACCAATGTGGCAAGATGTTTCTGTTTATGAGTTAAATCTAACACCCCACCCACAATGGTTCTCTCGGTAACTTTTGATAGTTTTATCTTTTGGATGGTTAATTGATTTCGATTTTTTAATATGGCTTGTTGTACTATCGATCGCAACCGACTGTGAAGTGATGAAAGCAATTCCTGATGCTTAGCGGTTGAATATAAACTTTGCTGAATGATAATTTTATCCAGCGTTTGTAAAAACTGCTTTTCTTTTGAAAAGTAATCGAAAACAGATTGTTTTAGTCTTTCTCTTAATTCATCCAACTGCGACAATGCCTGAACATTAGTATCGATAATAAAGTCGGCAACGGCAGTGGGAGTTTTCAACGCCATATTAGCCACAAGGTCGCAGATAGACATGTCGCGGTCGTGTCCAATACCCGTGATCACCGGAAGTGGAAATTGGGTTATCATATAGACCAAATCATAGTCGTCGAAAACGGCTAATTCAGCCTTGGAGCCACCACCTCTCAAAATAACTACCACGTCGTATTGTTCCAAAGAATCAAAAATCCCATGAAAAGCCTTAGTTATGGATTCAACCGTTTGATCGCCCTGCATGTAGGCTTCAAACAAATCGACATGAAAAGACAATCCATAGGGATTTTCCTTTAAATGTTTCAAAAAGTCGCCCCAACCGGCAGCAGTAGGCGATGATACAACAGCGATGTTTTTAATGATAGGTGGTATTTCCAACTGTTGATTCATTTCAAAAACACCCTCGCTGACAAGTCGTTCGATGATCAATCGCCGTTTTTGCTCCAAATCACCGAGAGTGTATTTTGGATCAATATCAACAATTTCAACACTAAGCCCAAACAAAGGATGATAAACTGCTCTAACGGTGAAAAGCACCTTCATTCCAACGGTAAACTCGCTTCCGGTTACCGATTTAAAATAGGATTGAAGTAATGGATACCGATTATTATAAATAATGCCTTTAATCTTAGCAACGATTTGATTTTCTTTCTGTTCTACAAGTTCTATGAAACAATGGCCACTTCTATTGTGATTCAGTTCCGAAATTTCGGCTATTAATCCCACAGAAAGCGGAAATGCCTCATTAACTGCATTTTTTATTTTTAATGAAAATTCACTAAGAGAAAGAAAATCCATGACTTTATTTTAACGATAAAGTTTTGGATACTCGAACGCCACTATTTTCCCTTTACCCGGCTGTATATCTGCCCAAGATGGAACGTCGAATTGCAGTGTCAGATTGCCTGATGTGGGAAAACTTGCATGAAAATCTTTACACAATCGATGGGCTACATCCGATATATACGGGTTATGTCCAACAATACAAACCGAATTGATTTCGTCCAATAGGGATTGAATAAAATCCAAAAAATCGGAAGTGGTGTAACCGGTATAAATCCAATGTTCTTCCTGCATTGGAATTGTGTTTTGAAAGTGGTTATTGATAATCTGAGCAGTTTCCATAGTACGAGCTGCACCACTGTGAACAAGTAGCTGCGGAATTATCTTTTTATCAGCCAGCTTCTGAGCCATTAATGCAACATCGTTACGTCCAAGTTCTCGTAAAACTCTTGCAAAGTCAGGAATATCGATACTTTGTTCGATTGCTTTGCCATGTCGAAAAAGAGTTATCACTTTCATCTCCCGATTGGATTTATTCTATGGTACAATTTTCGATTTCTGTAGTTTTTGCCTAGCTTCGATGCAATAAATACTTGAAGGATGATTTTTTAATAAACGGGTTAATAATTTGACTCCTTCGCTGGGTTGGTTATTTTTCTCGAGCATCAAAACTCCGGCCATAAAAAGAGTTTGATCTATATTAGTTTCGAAAGAATAGCGCGAAATGGTTTGCAATAGCACTTCTAAGGCTTGTTCATGCTGTTGTTGGTTCAACAAAATGTTGGCTTTCAGATTACACGCTTCTACTGCCAAATAGGAGTTCTGACTTTTGCTCAGACTATCTAATAAAATCAATGCTTCGGCCATTCGCTGCTGTTCATGGCGTAGCAATGCGGTGGCAAAGGTTTTTAATTCCTGTTGTGTGGAATCGATTTCCGACCAACCTTCATACAAATGAATAGAAAGTTCGACGGCGTCGTTGGCGGTAAGTTTTGCCGTGGAAGCTTTCAAAATATCAATCTGAGATTTTGCCCACTCAAACTGATGTTGATAAAATGCCATTTTTGCTTTCCTAAATTTAGCTTCCGAACCTATCGGGTTATCTTTGTTTTGACGTTCAATTTTAGCATAGATCAGAGCCGCATCCCAAAGTTTATCCTGAAATAAATAAATATCCGCTTTTTGTAATTCAATTTGAGCACGTTGTTCAAAAGTCAATCCCCGTAGTACTTCAAGTTGTTCCAACAATTGCATGGCATCATTTAAACGATTCCCATAATGGGTAAGTAATTCACAGTATTGCAAGGCGATGGTAAAAGTTGTTGGTGATAATCCTAAGCTTTGCAAGGTTTTAGCATAATAATCCAAAGTGTTTTTGACGTTTTCGGGCGTAAAGTCAAAACCTTTCTTAATGCGTTGATACAACACTTCCAGTTTTTGTAATGAAGCATCAATGTAATAACCCGACCGTTCTCCGGCTCCGATAATATCATCGAGGGCTTTCAATGCAGTTGCATAATCGCCTGCTTCAGTGGCTTCCATAGCTAAAGGTAACAGCTTTGCGCCCGGAGTTTGTTTGCGAAAGTCGAGCGCACGTGCCTGAATATAGGCGTTGGCAAAATCATTATCCTGAAGATAATTCCACAGTAGCAATTCATAGAATACATCACGGTTCGGATTTTCCTGAATTTTACGTATCAGTTTCCGCTCCAACAATTGCGTTAATGTTTTATCACCGTAGATAGACGTGTTTAGACGGTTTTGTACCATTTGAATGTAAGCATCGCTTTGAAGCAGCAGATTGAGGTAAATATCAATCATCTTATCATAGTTTCTCATTAGAAAGTAGAGATTGGCCAATTCCTGATCGTACGATTGATTTGGATTCTTTTTCTGTGCGTCAAGATATAACTTTTCGGCTCGGTCGAATTCTCTAAGATTGATGAATCGGTTTGCAATCAGAAAAAATTGCGATTGATCGGATAATGCCAACGCATGGGCTTCATCGTAATATTTTTCGGATTTCTTAAGCTCTCCCACTGTTTTCAAGGCACTTCCAACATCGACTAACAAATCAGGATAGTTTTTGAGTAAACGCTTTTGATTTTTGGCAGCTTGTTCAATTTCTTTGCCTTTTTTTTGTTCACTCAAAGTGAGAAGGTAGTATTGAAATATTTGTCGTTCGGGTTTTTGTTGCAAGAGTTCAAATAATATGAATTCAGCCTTTTCCCATTCGCGATTGCGATAATATTCCATTGCCAACATAAAATTGTTTTGAGCGTTGGATGAATAAAACATCACACTCAAAATTAGCATCAGCAAAATGGTTTTACCCTTTTTCATAGAGGCCTGATTTTTTAAAATGTTCTTTAGGGTAACCTTTTAATTTTCTTGAGGAACGATGTTTTGAATCCGACCGTACTTTTTTTCTATGATTGAGTCCGCACTTTGTTCAATTTGTTTAAAATCTTTGGGTAAGGTTTTCAACGTAAGAACCTTTTGCACATCCAGTTTGATAACAGCAAAATTATTCGCTTCGAAGGAAACATAGCCTTTTATGCTATCGGCGGGAATCAAACCATGTTGAATATCATTCTTTAAGTTAGTCAACTGTTGGCGAGCAAATATCAAACCGTCGATTGTTTTATTTCCAAGTGCTATCAAATCTTCAACACTTTTCATGTAGTTTGAATATTCCGATAAGATATTTTGTTCGTCGGCGCCTAATTTTTCGAATATTTCGGGCTTGTTTTTTATCGTATTAGCAATGGGATAAAACTTGGTTAACAAAACGCGATGCAAACTGTCAATCGGAAGGGTTTTGTATTGTTCAACAATCAATTGAATTTCAGCTAATTCGTCATTTAATATTGCAAGTCCTTCTTTCTCTTGTTTTGATTGACAGGAAACAAGGTGAAGCGTAATAAAGATTGCAGTAAATATGAATTTTTTAAATTGAATCATAGTTAAAATTGATTTTCTTTGACGGATCGTTGTTATTGATTTTCGTGCTTTAGTTTATTTCCCTAGGATTTTTGGCATAATTTATCGAATTCTGTCGATGGAACGCACCAACTCTTCATCTTTTCTAATAGCACGATTGGCTAATATTATGAAAATGAAAGCCATCAGTGGGAAAATTGATGGATATCGTAGCATGATTTGCCATGGAGTATGAAACAGATAAAATTTCACGATTATTGGAAAAATAATAATCCAACCTATCCACCAGAAAAGGACAATGTTGCCGGTAAAAAGCTGTTTCTTTCGATTTTTAAATTGAAAAAATTGCATCAACGGCAGTACCACCCCCGGTGCAAAAAGAGTATAAAGCCACAATTTAGGATTTGATTTTAAACCGTAGATCCATAATTGGTCGAAATAGTCTCCCGTAGCTACATCGGCTAAAGGAAGAAAAAACAATGAGCTAGCTAAAATTATGGCTACCAACAAATAAACCGATTGAATTCTCTGAATCATAATGATAAGTTTTGAAATGCAAAGATGCAAAAAAAACAAAGTTTTTATTCCTTTTGAACGTATTTCAACTCGAGATTATTCATTGCGTTTAACGGCAGATTGCGGATTTTGTTGTTTACAAACCGAACAACCATATCATAATAAAGCGGTATTATCGGAGCTTGATCAAAAACTATTTTTTCAGCTTCGATAATCGAATTTCTGTCGGCCACACCGGTTGCTATAAGGTTATAAACAGAATCGAAAGATTGGTTTGAAAAATGTGTGTAATTCGGACCTGCAGGCGATTTGTTGTTGGATGCAAACAAAAGCAAAAAGTTTTCAGGATGAGGATAATCGGCTATCCAAGAAGCTCTAAAAAATGAAGGTTCACCCGCTGCCACTTTTTGACGAAACGCTGCACCGGTGGCGGTTTCAATTTGTAAATCGATTCCAACATTTCGAGCTTCGTGTTGAAGGAATTCGGCTATGTCTAAATAATCGGGCGTTGTCAGCAAAGTCACCCGATAGCGATTCGCGGGGTTCCGATCGTCTTTCAACCAGTTTGATACCATGGTACGATCATAGGAATAACACGGCAATTCGGTTGAATCAAAATGAAACAATGATGGCGGTATGATTGATCGATAGGCCGGTACAGCAAGATTATTTTTCAGAAATGCTATCATTTTCTGACGATCAAAACAATAGTTCAGGGCTTTTCTGATATTTAAAGGCACATAATCGGAATGGGTTGAGTCCATAATAAACCCCAAATATTCTGTGTTTAGATAAGGGGTGGTTTGCATAAAAATTTTTTGTTGGTATTTTGTCCGCAATTTCCCGTCGTTAGTGAGCAATTCATCTTTATAAGCGGCATGAACCCCGGAAAGGAAATCGAGATTGCCAAGGAGAAATTCCATAAATTCCGATTGTTTGTCGGCAATGAAACTTATTATGACTCCATCGAGGTAGGGAAAGCGGTTCCCATGTCCATCGCATTCAAAATATCGTTGATTTTTTTTCAAAATCAAACAATTGTTTGTTTCCCAACGAGCCAAAACAAAAGGACCGGTTCCGATGGGTTTAAATCCGAAACGCACACCTTCCGAATCCACCACTTCATGCGGAACCACCGAACAATAAACCATGGAAAGCAAACTTAAAAATGGTTCGAACGGTTGTTTTAATCTAATGATCAACACAGTGTCGTTTAACACCTTAAAACCATGATCTCCAAAGTTGGGGTCAACGTAGCGAAAAATCCATGCGCCTGAACTTCCGGTTGTCGGATCGAGAATTCTTTTGAAACTGTACACAAAATCGTGGGCTGTAACTTTTCGGGTTTTAGCTTCGCCAAAGATCTGATGTTCATGAAAAAAAACATCTGACCGTAGATAAAAAGTATAAAGCAGCGAATCGGGTTGCCAATCCCACCGTTGGGCAATCGATGGTTTCACATTCAACGATGAATCGAGTTGAACCAACCCATTAAAAATGTTTGAAGCCGGCCAAATGATCGTTTGGTTTCTAGCATGCGCCGGGTCAAGTGTTGGTATTCCTTTCGACTCGTTATAACGAAAAAATTTCTCGTCAGACACAGGTCTGCGACATTGAACTAAGGAGAAAACCAGCAATATCAACCAAATCCGTGTCATTATTATTTGTTTTCACGATAAGTATAAAAGGCACTGGCTTGGGCTGTTGGCATCACAACAATATCATTTATACAGACGTGCGATGGTCGGGTTAAAATAAAAACTATGGTTTGGGCAATATCTTCAGCTACCAATGGTTGCAGTCCTTTGTAAACTGCCGCTGCTTTTTCTGCATCTCCTTTAAAGCGAACCTTGGAAAACTCGGTTTCAACCATTCCCGGACTTACTGATGATACTTTTATGCCATAAGGCAGCAAATCGATTCTCATCCCTTTGGTTAATGCTTCAACTGCATGTTTCGATGCGCAATAGACTGCTCCTTTTTCGTAGGTTTCTTTTCCTGCAATGGAACTTATGTTGATAATGTGTCCTTTGTGACGTTCAACCATTTGTGGAATTACTAAACGACTAATGTTTAAGATTCCACGAACGTTGGTATCGATCATTTGATCCCAATCATCAGGATTTCCGGTGTGAATGTGATCTAATCCGGCAGCAAGTCCGGCATTGTTGATCAAAACATCCACCTGTTTTAAGTCGTCGGGCAAGCTTTCCCAAGCCTTTTCCGTTGCATCTCGGCTGCGAATATCGAACTCGAGCGGATAAACTTCGGTATTGTATTGATTTTCGATCATCGAAGCTAGTTCCCGCAAACGGTCAGCACGACGACCTGTGATTATTAACCGATAATTCAGTTTTGCCAGCTCCAAGGCTGTGGCTTTCCCTATGCCGGAAGTTGCTCCTGTAATCAATGCTATCGATTTCATTGTTCTTTTTTTCTACCAAAGATAGCGTTTTTACAACGATCTGCAAAGTTTTGGAGATAATTGCCAAGCCATTTATCATCCCGTTTTTTTAGCTATCTTTGCCCAAAATTCAATAAAAATGAATCTTGCCGCTGTTCCTTCGCCTTGCTTCATCATCGATGAAAATCGATTTCGTAAGAATCTTGAGTTAATCCGTTATGTACAGGAAAAATCGGGAGCAGAGATTATTCTCGCCTTCAAAGGTTTTGCATTGTGGAAGACTTTTCCAATAGTGAAGGTATACATCCAAGGTGCTACGGCAAGTTCACTGTTCGAAGCTCGACTATGTTTCGAAGAAATGAAAACCTACGCCCATGTATTTGCCCCGGTATATAAAGAGCATCAATTTGATGAACTGATGGGCTATAGCAGCCATATAGTCTTTAACTCGCTGTCGCAATTTCAAAAATATTTTCCGGCCGTACAAGCCTTTCACCGTCCAATTTCATGTGGATTAAGAGTAAACCCGGAACATAGCGACGTTACCACCGATTTATACAATCCAAGTTCTCCTAAATCACGATTAGGGGTTTTACATGAATTTCTTCCTGAACACTTGCCCACTGGGATTGAAGGGTTGCATTTTCATGTTCATTGCGAATCAACTAGTTACGCACTGGAGAAGACGTTAGATTCGTTTGAAAAGCTATTTGGAAAATATTTTACACAAATCAAATGGGTTAATTTCGGCGGTGGACACTTGATGACACGCGAAGGGTATGATGTTGAACACCTAATAGGGCTCATTCAGAAGTTTAGAAAAAAGCATGGTCTTCATGTAATTCTCGAGCCCGGAAGTGCCTTTGCCTGGGATACCGGAGTTTTGATTGCTACCGTCACCGATATAGTTCAAAGTCGTGGCACCAAAACCGCAATGCTCGATGTGTCGTTCACTGCCCATATGCCCGACACACTTGAAATGCCCTACCGTCCAAGAATACGCAATGCCAAGGACCCGGACAAACATTCAAATCCCGCCCACTGTTATCGCTTGGGTGGTTGCAGTTGCCTTGCTGGCGATTTTATGGAGGAATACGACTTTGGAAAATCGCTGACAGTGGGAGAACAAATTGTTCTCGAAGACATGATTCATTACACCATTGTAAAAACCACTATGTTCAACGGAGTGGATCACCCGTCTATTGCCATACAAAAGTTGAACGGCGAAGTGGAAATTCTAAGAGAATTTACCTATGAAGACTACAAAAACCGAATGGACTAAATTTTGTTCACTATTTCGAAAGTCTCGGTTGTATTTTCACTAATTCCAATTCGTAAAGAACCGAAGTGAAAGGTGGAACAATACCTGTGCTACTCCCTTTTGCTCCCCAAGCCAAACCCGATGGTAAAATTATTAAAGCTTTTTCACCTTCCGACATATATCCGATAGCTTCTTCCAGTCCTTTTATTACTTGCCATTCGGTGCCGTAAACAAATTCAAAAGGCTGTTTTCTTTTTATTGTCGAATCAAAAAATTTACCGTTTAAAAATCGCCCTTCATAATTAACGGTAACAATATCGCCCTTTTGAACTTTTTTGCCGTTTCCTTTATGGGTGGAAATAAAATACATTCCGCTGGATGTGGGTTTAACTTTAATGGCTCGTTGTTCAATAAAATTCTCTAAGACAGTACGTTCGTATTCGCCGAAATCTTTTATCCAAGCTAAAAATTCTTCCTTCTCGCGTTTGTATTGTTCTTCTGTTCGAATCAAAAGCATTTTAATATCGACCTTCATAGGATCGCCCGGTTTGATAAACGAAGGTAATTCTGAATTTAAGGTTTTCTCGAATAAACCTTGAGCATCGATAATAAAGGATGCACTGTCGTACTCGGCTAATGCAAGAAAACAGTAGTCGATGGAACCATAGAATTCGGGTTGGGTCAGCTGCAAAGTACGGCGACCAAGGAAAAATAGGCTATCATTTATAGTGCGATAGGCAATATCTATGTTAACGTAATCTGTGGGCTGGGCCTTTTGTCGATTATCACCAAAAGCTAAAAGGCGAAAATACACACCACCATCGATAAGTTCATAACCGGGATAAGGACTTTTTTTACAACCGGAAATTATTGTGATTAGAAACACAAGTCCCAAATAAAAACCTACCGATTTTTTTTTAATCATCCTTTTCTCTGTTTGCCAACGCAATATAGCTAATTTTTTTTATTTGGGAACATTCTTCCAAAAAAGAATACTCATTTGCCTTTTGGCGAAATAACTTCAAGAACCCTTAAATGGTAAATAATGGTTGCCAATGGTGGAATTTTTACTCCATCGCCTAATAGATGATGAGCCCGGAACTGTGGCATAATAACTCGAGCGCTATCGCCTCCATGCAGAAATAAAATGGCTTCCTCAAGCCCCGACTCCACTCCCCCTCGACTAACTTTGAACATCTTTGGGCCTTCTTTAAAGGTTGAATAACAAAGGGTTCCATCTAGAAGATGAACCGTAAAGTCGAGAGTTACAACATCGCCTTCATTGATTTGAGGTCCATTCTCCTGTTCAATGATTTGATACCATAAACCCGATTTCGTTTGTTTCATTTCCCATTGGTTCAACCGAATAAAACTAATTAAGCGCAAGGTGTCGTATCCCACTTGAGCTTTATTGGCTTCCAACAATAGTTTGGATAATTCACCTCTGTCGATGTTCTTTTTTATTTCCTGATTATCGCAGGAAACGACAAAAACAAGCAGAAAAAGACATGTTTTAAATCTCATGCGCATGATTTCTAAGAATCGTTAAAAAATCCTGGATAGTCTCGTTCAGCGATTTGAAGCTTCTACCACCGGCTGCGTTTTTATGTCCACCTCCATTAAAATATCTACGTGCTATCGTATTCACAGAAAAGTCACCTTCCGAACGTAACGAAATCTTGATTTCATCGGGTTTTTCATGAAAAAATGCGCTAAATCGAATATCTTTAATAGACAAAGGATAATTCACAAAATTCTCCGAATCGCCCTCCTGATAATCAAAGCGCTTTTGATCTTCTAGACTTAAGGTCATATAAGCTGTGTGATACTCAGGTAATACTTCCATCCCGTTTGTTAAGATTTGCCCCAACAGACGTAACCGATTTTCAGTATTATTTTTGAAAATCATGGAGGTTATCTGATCTTTATTAATACCCATGCGAATCAACTCGGCAACGCATTCAAATGTATGATCCCATGACGAATTATAACTGAACGAACCAGTATCGGTCACAATTCCTGAATATATACAAGTGGCATAGTCCAATGAAAAATAAGTTTGGAACAGATTTTTAAATATTTGATGGCATAGTTCTGCTGTAGAAGATACCTCGATTTCTGAAAATACCAATTGAGCGTCAATTTGCGGTTGCTGATGGTGATCAATGAGCACCACCGGAACTCTTGAACCTCTAACTAATGGGTCATAAGGTGCAATGCGGGAATACTGATTGAAATCGACTAGAAAGATTGTGTGAGTATATTCCAACCAATCGGCAACTGTTTCAACCGAGGGTGCTTCCCAAACATTGTCATAATTAGGAAGCCATTTCAAATTGCTTGGCACTGTATTCGGTATAATCAATCGCGATTCAATGCCCATGGCCTTAAACAGAGAAACCAAGGCCAATCCACTACCAAGGGCATCACCATCGGGATTGACATGGGTAAACACAGCTGCTCTTTTTGTTTTCGCTAACAAGTCGCTTAACCGACTAAGTTTAACATGGTCCAAAGTATTCAAGGTTTCAATCATTTTCTGAAAGTCACAAAAATACTAAATATCCAAAGAACCTCAAATTCGATTTTTAAAACAATCTTGCCTATTATTTGTTTAGCTTAAAAATTAAATTATGAGATGGCTTGCCATTGCAATACTGCTATTGAGCGTTCAAACATCATTGGGACAACCCACAGTAAAGGTTTATAATTTTCGACAACTTGAAAAGAAAATTTACCCTTCTGCCGATTCGATTTATGTAATCAATTTTTGGGCAACATGGTGTAGTCCTTGTGTAAAGGAACTTCCTGAGTTTATAAAGGCTGAACAACAATTATATCAAGATAAAATACGATTTATTTATGTTAGCCTCGATTTTGAAGAACATATCCAAACACGGCTTATACCCTTCCTTGAGCGTATGAATTTCAAATCTGAAGTAGTGGTTTTAAAACAAGACGATGCAGACCAATGGATCCCCAAAATTGACAAATCGTGGTCGGGTTCACTTCCTGCAACTCTTTTCATATCACGGAAAAAACGAATTTTTCATGAAGGAACCCTAACCTACGAACAATTAATTAAACAGATTAAAACCCTTAAAAACTATGAATATGAAACCCACTAAACTTTTAACAATTTTCCTTCTTGCGTCCCAAACACTTTTAGGACAAGGATATAAAATTGGTGACAAAGCCGAAGATTTTCGATTAAAAAACACAGACGGAAACATGGTTTCCCTCTCTGACTTCCCCGATGCTAAGGGCTTTATTGTAATTTTCACCTGTAATCATTGTCCCTATAGTATTGCCTACGAAGATCGCATTATTGAGCTTGATAAAACCTATAAATCAAAAGGTTATCCTGTGATAGCCATCAATCCTAACGATCCGGCAGTAGAACCCGCCGATAGTTATGAAAATATGATTAAGCGAGCTGCAGAAAAACAATTCACGTTTCCCTATCTTTACGACGATGGGCAAAAAGTTTATCCCAAATACGGAGCAACACGCACGCCTCATGTTTTTATTCTGGCAAAAGAAGGGCAAAACCTTATAGTGAAGTACATTGGAGCTATTGACGATAATCGCGATCCCGCAAAAGTAAAAACACCCTACGTGAAAGATGTTGTTGAAGCTCTCCTCAAAGGGAAAAAACCTCCTATCACCGAAACCAAAGCTATCGGTTGTAGCATTAAGAAAAAATAAAAAATCGTAAATTTCGATTGAAAAATGGCTTATCGAATATGATTTGCCATTTTTTTTATATCTTTGCGGTCGCAAAAATAAGGTTCCGTAGCTCAGTTGGATAGAGCAACAGCCTTCTAAGCTGTGGGTCACAGGTTCGAATCCTGTCGGAATCGCGCGTTAAAAGACCATGAGCATAATTTTCATGGTCTTTTTTGCATTTAAGATACTTATAATCAATTTATTAAACTTTGTGATAAGGCAATCTGTTTTTTTGAACTTTCAAGTCAAAAAATTCAAAAAAAGGTTGTAGGTTTGTAAAAAAAAGCCGTATGCTTTCAGTTTGTATACCGGTATTTAATACCGATATTCGTCAGTTGGCGAAAGACTTGTCGCAACAAACAGTTCGCTTAGGAATCGATGCAGAAATACGAATTTATGATGATCGTTCCCATATCGATTATAGAAGAGCAAACCGAGTAGTAGCCGGATTTGAACGTGTCATTTATAATGAGCTTCAAAGAAACATTGGCCGTTCTGCCATACGCAATTTAATGGCACGCGAATCAGAAGGGACAGCAATTCTATTTTTGGACGGCGATATGCAAATTGTCAGCGACGATTTTTTAAAAAAATACTACGACCTTCATCGAAACCAAAGCATTGTTGTTGGTGGAATCATATACCCGGCACAACCACCGGGAACAAGCTATATGCTACGCTGGAAATACGGACATCAACGGGAAAGCATCAATGCCGATACGCGTCAACTTTTTCCCTATCGTTCCTTCATGACCGGAAATGTTATGATTCCACAAAAGTTCATTCTGGAAAATCCGTTTGACGAAGAAATAGTAGGTTACGGTCACGAGGACACTCACATGGGATATCAGCTTCGGAAAATGCGTTATCCAATTCTTCACATTGACAATCCAACCATGCATATGGGAATTGAATCCTCGTCAGAATTTTTGTATAAAACAAAGATAGGGATTGAAAATCTGGTCGCATTATGGCATCGGTTAGGATATCCTAAAGATTTTTCTTCTACCGTAAAGCTTTTAAAAACAGCTTGTAAGACAAATAAACCCATAGTAAAAAACCTCTATCTGCTCTTTTTCTCTGTATTTCGAAAAAATATGGAATCGAATTTGTTATCGCACAACCCAAGTTTGTTCATTTTCGATCTATATAAGTTAGGACTCACGCTGCAAGCTCTTAGAAAATATAAACATTAAACTGAAAACCAATATGTTAAATACGCTGCCTCATATCCATCATTTAAACGAAAACAATTTTTTTTTGCTGGCTGGACCTTGTGTTGTGGAAGGATATGATATTACCATGCACATTGCTGATGCATTAAAAACTACTACTGAAAAATTGAAAATTCCATTTGTCTTCAAAGCATCGTACCGAAAGGCAAACCGCTCACGAATGGATAGTTTTTCTGGAATTGGCGATCATGAAGCACTCAAAATTCTGGAAAAAGTCAAAACACAATTGGAAGTACCGATAATCACAGACATACATCTACCCGAAGAGGCAGCCATGGCAGCCAAGGTGGCTGATATTCTTCAAATTCCGGCATTTTTGTGTCGTCAAACCGATATTTTGGTTGCCGCAGCAAAAACCCAAAAAATTATAAACATCAAGAAAGGACAATTTATAGCGCCGGAATCCATGAAATTCGCCGCGCAAAAGGTAGTTGAAACCGGAAATCAGAAAATTATGCTTACCGAGCGAGGAACCATGTTTGGTTATGGCGACTTGATTGTTGACATGCGCAGTTTTCCCATAATGAAAAACTTGGGATATCTAACCGTGGCCGATATAACCCATTCCCTTCAGCAACCCAACACTTCATCAGGAGTAACCGGCGGACGACCCGATTTGATTGAAACTTTGGGACGAGCAGCCATTGCAGTGGGTGCCGATGGTATTTTTATTGAAACTCACCCCGATCCTAAAAATGCTAAAAGCGATGGTGCCAACATGCTGCAACTAAATTTGATCGACGGATTATTATCACGACTTGTTGCCATTAGGAAAACCGTAAATCAATTTTAAATTTCTCCCGAAATATAGCCATCAAAACTCTATAATTTTTAACTTTTTACGTATTTTTGCCTAACATTAAAAAACAATCAATTTGGTTTAACCTTAACAAAATCAAGAAGAATGTCGAAAGTCCTCATTATTGGTGCCGGCGGTGTGGGAAGTGTAGTGACGCAAAAATGCGCACAAGTTCCCGAAGTTTTTACAGACATTATGCTGGCAAGTCGTACCAAATCCAAATGCGATGCGATAGCACAACGTGTCGGAGGAAATAGAATTAAAACTGCTCAAGTTGACGCCGACAATGTTCAAGAATTAGTGGCACTGATTCGAACATTTAAACCCGACATGGTAATCAATGTGGCATTACCATACCAGGATTTAACCATCATGGATGCTTGCCTTGAAACAGGAGTTCATTATCTCGACACAGCCAATTACGAACCTCGGAATGAAGCCAAATTTGAATACAAATGGCAGTGGGCCTATTTCGATAGATTTAAGGAAAAAGGCTTGACCGCCATTTTGGGATGCGGTTTCGACCCCGGAGTAACCAGCATCTACACAGCTTACGCAGCCAAACATCATTTCGATGAAATTCATTACCTTGATATAGTTGACTGTAATGCCGGTGATCATGGGAAGCCATTTGCCACAAACTTCAATCCGGAAATCAATATTCGTGAAGTTACTCAAAACGGTCGTTATTGGGAAAATGGGAAATGGATTGAAACCAAACCCCACGAAATAAAAAAGGCCTTGAATTATCCCAATATTGGTCCACGAAATTCTTATGTTATTTATCACGAAGAATTGGAATCGTTGGTTAAAAATTTCCCAACCTTAAAACGCGCCCGTTTTTGGATGACATTTGGCGATGAATATCTCACACATCTTCGTGTGATTCAAAACATTGGAATGGCAAGCATTGAGCCAGTAATGTATAAGGGAGTAGAGATTATTCCACTGGAGTTTCTGAAACATGTTCTCCCCAATCCCGGTGATTTAGGAGAAAATTACACAGGGGAAACTTCGATTGGATGCCGCATTCGCGGAATTAAGAACGGTAAGGAACAAACCTATTACATTTGGAACAATTGCAAACATCAGGATGCTTATAAAGAAACCGGAACTCAAGGTGTTAGTTACACTACCGGTGTTCCGGCTATGCTTGGCGCTATGATGTTACTTCAAGGCTATTGGAAAAAACCTGGTGTTTTTAACGTAGAAGAGTTTGATCCCGATCCATTTATGCAGCTTATCGGCAAATATGGCCTTCCATGGGAAGAAGCTTTTAACGTTGATTTGGAAGTATAATCTTTGATTTTGATATTAAAAAGAAAGGCTGCCGTTGGCAGCCTTTCTTTTTACAGCTTGTTTAGGATTTTTTCAATCGCTTTGGATAGTCCTTTGGGATTTTTACCACCCGCAGTGGCAAAAAATGGTTGTCCTCCCCCACCGCCGTCAATCTCACAAGCTACCTCACGCACAATGTTGCCGGCATGATAACCTTTAGTTTTTACTAAATTATCGTGAATGGCAACTGCCAATGAAGCTTTTCCATCGATTTCGGATGCTAAAACACAAAAAAGATCCGGTGTTTCGTTTTTAAGCTGAAAACAAATGTCTTTCAAACTATTTGGAGAAGATACCTCAATAATTTCGGCAAGAATTCTAATGCCGTTGTGTTGACGTATTTTCGCCGTTAACTGATTTTTTAGGACAAGAGTTTTTTGGTGCTCCATTACTTCCAATTGTTTTTGTAATGTGTGATTTTCTGCGAGGAGCCCTTCGATAGCTTTTACCACACTTTTCGGACCTTTCAATAATTGTCGTACTTCATCAAGCTCAGTAATTTGCCCACGAACAAAATCAATAGCCTTTTGGGCCGTAACAGCTTCAATCCGTCTGATTCCTGCTGCAATGGCACTTTCGCTCACAATGGTAAAGAAACCTATTTGTCCTGTGAACTGAACGTGAGTTCCTCCACAAAGTTCAACCGATTGGTCGAATTGTATTACACGGACTTTTTCACCATACTTTTCACCAAATAACATCATAGCATTCAATTCCATAGCCTTTTCCATCGGTACGTCGCGATACTCGGTCAGTTTGATGTTTTGACGTATAAATTGATTAACCAAATCTTCGATGCAAAAGATTTCCTCTTCTGTAACTCGCTGAAAATGTGAAAAATCAAAACGAAGACGATCTGAATCAACCAGTGAACCTTTTTGTTCAACATGATTTCCCAAGATCTGACGCAATGCGAAATGCAACAAGTGAGTTGCGGAGTGATTGTTTTCAGTGTTCTTTCGTTTTTGCTCATCAACCTTAGCAACAAACGGAACTTCGATATTTTGGGGCAAACGACTGATTGTGTGAACAATAAGATTATTTTCTTTTACGGTATCCAGCACTTGAATGGTTTCAGAATCGTTGATTAACCATCCGCTGTCGCCAACTTGTCCACCACTTTCGGCATAAAAGGGTGTTTGATCGAGAACAATTTGCGTAACCTCTTTTCCTTTCACCGTTGCTTTACGAAATGCAACGATATTGGCATCGCATTCGGTGGTTTCGTAGCCAACAAAAATGGTTTCGGGTTTACGAATCTCAACCCAATCATTGGTAACAATCATAGAAGCTTTTCTTGAACGCTCTTTTTGCTGTTTCATAGATTCTTCAAAGCTTTGATGATCGAGTTGCAAATGATGTTCATTCAGAATTAATTCGGTCAGGTCGAGTGGAAAACCATAGGTGTCGTAGAGTTCGAAGGCAACTTTTCCGTCGAACGTGTTTTTTTCTGATTTTTTTAAGATTTCGATCTGAGCTTCAATCATTCTAATGCCTGCAGCGAGAGTTCTCAGGAATGTGCTCTCCTCTTCGCGAATGACTTTTTCGATGATGTCTTGCTGACGAATCAACTCCGGATAAGCATTACCCATTTCGCGAGCTAAAGTACTCACCAGCTTGCAAATAAACGGTTCGTTTTGATCCAGGAAAGTAAATGCATAACGAATGGCTCGTCTTAAAATTCGACGGATCACATATCCGGCTTTATTGTTACTAGGCAATTGACCATCGGCAATGGCGAAAGAAACGGCTCTCAAATGGTCGGCAATTACTCGGAAGGCCACATCTTTTTGTGCATCCAAACCATATTTGATTCCGCTTAGTTCCTCGATTCGTCGAATTATAGGAGTGAAAACATCGGTGTCGTAATTCGATTGTTTCCCTTGCAAAACCATGCAAAGTCGCTCAAAACCCATTCCTGTATCCACGTGTTTTGCCGGAAGCGGAACCAGCGAACCGTCATCGCGTCGGTTGAATTGCATGAAAACCAGATTCCAGATTTCAATGACTAAATGATGCCCTTTATTGACCAGATATTGTCCGGGAATTTTACTTCGTTCTTCATCGCTTCGGAGATCGACATGGATTTCGCTGCAAGGGCCGCATGGGCCGGTAGCTCCCATCTCCCAAAAGTTGTCTTTTTTATTACCTAATAAAATTCTGTCCGGGGAAACATGCTTTGCCCATATTTTAGCACTTTCCTCGTCGCGCTCAAGATTCTCGTGAGCATCGCCTTCAAAAACCGTTACATAGAGGCGGTCTTTATCGATTTTGTAAACCTCCGTTAAAAGTTCCCATGCCCAATCGATAGCTTCTTCCTTAAAATAATCGCCAAACGACCAATTCCCGAGCATTTCAAACATTGTGTGATGATAGGTATCATGACCGACTTCTTCCAAATCGTTATGTTTTCCGGAAACACGAAGACACTTTTGGGAATTAGCAATCCGTGGATACTTTATTTCAGATTGTCCTAAAAACAAATCTTTGAATTGATTCATGCCGGCGTTAGTAAACATAAGCGTGGGATCGTTTTTCACCACCATTGGGGCAGAATCAACAATTTTATGCTGCTTCGATGCAAAAAAATCTTTAAATGTTTGTCGAATTTGATTAGCATTCATGGGTGTTTGCATAATTTTTGTTCTATGAGAAGACTATGATACAAAAAAATTGATTGCAAATGTAATTCTTTTCGCTTAATTTTGCATAGTGTCAGGAAATATAAGATTCAATGTCGAGAATTAAATATCGTTTCAACCCGGAGACTCTTCGCTACGAACAAGTTAATGTTAAGGTTAAAGACCGAATCATTAGCTTTATTCCTAAAGCACTCGGCATTATGGTGGTTTCGTTTGCAATTTTCTTCTGGCTTTCTCAAATTATTGAAACGCCTCACGAACGTTCGCTTCGTATTGAAAACGAACAACTTATGACACAGTTTCGAATTTTATCCGGTCGATTAACTGAGATGACAAAAGCCTTAGAAGAAATTAAAAAGCGCGATGATCAAATCTATCGGATGATTTTTGAAGCGGAACCTATCCCAGAAGAGATGTATCATGGCGGGTTAGGTGGGGTGAATCGCTATAAACATCTGGAAAGCATGCCCAACAGTGCGTTGGTGATTGAAACCGCAAAACGTATCGATGAGTTAATGAATCAATATTACGTGTTATCGAAATCATTAGACGCTGTAGCAGAACTTGCAGCCTATAAAAAAGACTTTTTAGAATCAATTCCTTCCATATCACCACTATCGGATAAAAATTTAACACGATTTGCCAGTGGTTTTGGCTACCGACTTCATCCAATCTACAAAACTCGTAGGATGCATACAGGTATCGATTTAACAGCACCTGAAGGGACACCGGCATACGCCACAGGTAAAGGAAAGGTGATTTTTGCGGGGAACTCCACAGAAGGCTACGGAAAAGTTGTTATCATAGATCATGGATACGATTATTCCACGGTTTACGCACACCTTGCTGAAATTAAAGTAAAAAAAGATCAAAAGATTCAACGCGGCGATATTGTCGGTTTGGTTGGATCGACCGGGCGCTCTATTGCTCCTCATCTTCATTACGAAGTACGTTATATGGACAAACCGGTGAATCCCGTGAACTACTATTTTAACGACGTTTCACCTGAAGAATATGAGAGAATTGTCGAATTATCTTCACGTCCGACACAAAGTTTAGATTAAATTTAGGAATCGCTATGCCATACAAAGAACCGAAAATTGAAAAGCTCTACTATACCATTGGAGAAGTTGCCGAAATATTTAATGTAAATACATCAAAAATACGTTATTACGAAAATATATTCGATGTATTAAAGCCTAAAAAAAACAAAAAAGGAAATCGCCTTTTCACTAAAGAGGATATCGAAAACTTAAGTACCATCTTTCATCTAATCAATGATGAAGGGTTAACCATAAAAGGAGTTCAAGCCCGATTAAAAGAAAGCAAAAGTAAACCTGAAGTCTCAGCAAAAGTAAAAGCCATAGAAAAGCTGGAGGCAATAAAGAGCGAGCTACTTAAAATGCTGAACGAACTTTAAAATGCGTAGTTCAGCCCAATATAAATACCTGAGGAACCATCCTGTTTGAGCCACGCTTTACCATAATCGAAGGCAATAATAAAGTTTTCGTTCATAGCAATACGTAGCCCTGTTCCCAAACCCACATGAAATGAATCGTTCTTTTTCTCAGAAAAAGATACTGTCCCAAAAAGTGTGTAAAGTGAGTTAGTTCTTAAATTAGAGAAAAAAAACTAAAAATAGAAAAGACTATGGAACAACTACACTTTACACGAGAG
>Ga0208198_1001186_pt1 | contig 24213 bp, 18 predicted proteins | sample AD_JPNTR2_MetaG_FD_184446 | JGI IMG/M metagenome (GOLD analysis project Ga0208198, IMG submission 184446) | Active sludge microbial communities of municipal wastewater-treating anaerobic digesters from Japan - AD_JPNTR2_MetaG (SPAdes) (version 2) | ecosystem: Engineered > Bioreactor > Anaerobic...
CGGCGGCCCACCAGCGCAGGACCGTCACGTCCACGGTGTGAACAGCCCACACCAGGAGCGCGACGAACACGGCCAGGATGAACAGTCCGCCGAGGACCCCCCAGGCAATGAGGCGCGACCGGCTATCTTCAAATGCAGTGCCGGACGACGACCGGTAGGGTGAACGCCCGTTTTTGGACATACGTTGCTCCTTTTCTGTACTGACTGCTGGTTTGACTGCTGTCCGCCGCCTGTTGCCTGCCGCCTGCCTGCCTGGTGGTTGTTCCCCCCCTCTTTGGCCTGATTAACGCTGTTTTTAGCCCAATAGGGGGGGCCTGCGGAGCAGGCAGGCCGCAGGCAGGCCGTAGGCGGGCGGATCTAGTTATTCTGGTTCTGACTCAGTTTTCTGTATCTGATAGTTCTCCTCGGCAAGCCTGTCCCGGATTTGCCGGGCAAAGCGCAACAACTGCATGCCGCGTTCGTTGCCTATGGGGGCCATCGTTTTCACAAACGCATCTCGCCCCCATCCGTTGAATGCGGCGATTAGCGCCTTGGCTACTTCAGCCGGATCGTAGGGTTCGTTACCATCTGGAGTCTCATCCTCTGTGTGGGGAACAAGCCGGTATCCGCTTTGAGTGAGGCTGGCCAGCGCGGCCTCGCCCAAATCAACAATGCGGTCGGCACGCTCTGAACCTGGGACTGCCAGGCCCGCACCTTCAAAAGCCTGCCTGAGACGCTGACGCCCCCAGTCATTTGCCGCCGCTACCATTCCCAGGAGTAACTCTTGCTGGTTGATTTCGTCCGCCACAGGGCTCTCCGCGCTGAGTAACTGGTAATGCGCCTCGCTCAGCACGGCGGCGGTCTCACGGGTCAATTCCAGCAGCCGGTCGGCGCGCTCGGAGCCGGGCCGCTCCAACCCCGCTGCCTCAAGGGCTTGCAGCAGCCGCTGGCGGCCCCATGGCGGCATCTGCGTCGCCCCGATCAGGCCCCACGCCAGTTCAGACCCGTTGTAGGCCCAATGCACCGTCGGCTCCTGGCCGTAATCCGCTGGACGCACTTCCGGCCAGGCGCGCAGGCGCGGCTCCTCACGAGGCAGCAACTGCAATTCGGCTTCGTCCACCAACAGCAGTTGCACGCGATGAATGTGGCCGGGGATGATGGCATAGGCGTCGCCCCGCCCCATCAGCCGGTCCGCCCGGGGCAAGGAGTCCCCCACTACCACCCGGCTGGCATCCTGGTCGGTCACCCGCAGGGCCAGCCGCCCCACGAGGTTGCGCTTGAGCGATCCGTTCTCGCCAAAGGCTTCGACGGTGGGGTGCTGGGTGGCCAGGATGGCGTGGATGCGCGCAGCGCGTCCCTGAGCCAGAAGCCGACGGGTCAACTCCCGCACGTGAGGATCCTCCATGAACTCCTGGAATTCGTCGAACAGCACGACGATGCGCGGCAGATGGGCTATGGCCGCTTCGCCCTGCGCGGTGATGAGACCATAGCGGCGCTGAAGTTCGGTGTGAACCCAACCCAAGGCGTTGGTGGCCTGTCGAACGTCGCTGGCGACGGGCCCGACCATCCCCGGCAGGTTGCTGAGAATGCCCAGGCCCGCGCCGTACTTGCCATCCAGAGCCACCAGGGCCGTCTCTCCTGCCTGATGCGAGAGTTGGGCCGCCGCGTTGCGCAACGCCACCGTCTTACCCGACCCTGTCGTGCCCCCCATGAGGAGATGCGGAACGTTGTCGCTAAACCCCAGGACGATGGTCGTGCCGCGCTCGTTCAGACCCGCGACCCAGCGACCGTCCCCCACCGGGTGATGGGAGACGTCGCGGTAGCGAATTTGGGTTTGGGCGAGGGCGTCGGGCCAGGGAGCTTCGATCCGGATCAGTTTGCCGCTCATGAACACCGCCGGATCGCCGGGAAAATTCCAGGCGATGAATTGCCTGGCGATGGCGGCGTTGTCGCCGGAGAGCAGGCGCAGCACTTTGGCGGCCGCCACTCCCACCTGCAACAGGACAACCCCGGCCCGAGGCCCGGCGATGCAGCTGGACTGGCAGGCAACGGCTTCGCCGGCCAGACCCTGGGTCAGAGCGCTCACCAACGCTTTGCGGGTCTGTTCCAGGAACAGCCGGCGCGGGTCGTTGGAAGTGGGCTGCAGCTTCATCGCTACCTCCTTGCTCTATGGCTCTATGTTTGGAAATCAGAACAGCACCGGCCCCGGCCAGGCTTCACGGATGGCGCCGGTCTGCGGCGGCAAGGCGAGCCCGGCTTCCGCGCCGACCTGGACGAGAATGACCTCCAGACCGGCATGGTGCGCCAGGCGCTTGACGGCCGAAACATGCTCCCCCAGCACCACACGCCGCCACCCGTAAGGAGGCAGGCCAGGCACCAGCATCAGGTACAACGCCTGGCGCGCTACGGCTTCCGTGGCTCCCCAGCGGGTGACGAGGTCGTCCTGAAACCGCTGGAGCGTCGCGTAGTAGGTAGTCGCCGTCTCAATAGGAAGCGTCAGCGGGATCATGGGCATCGGCTATAGCTGCTATGCGATTGCGCTCAATGAACGCCTCCAGGTCAGTCTTGCGCACCCGCACCAGGCGCTGCCCCGATCCCAGTTTGATCGCCGGCAGTTCCCCATGGTGAATCCATGCCGACACCAACTTGCGACTGACATTGAGGATGGCCGCGCATTCAGCGATGGTGAACAAGTCCAGATTGGCGTTGGCGGTACGTACTTTACGTTCAGGCGTCTCAAACATTGCTTACCTCCTTCAGGGTTGAACAGGGTTAAATGGCTACCTCACAACAAAAAAGCCCAATGCGACAACGCATTGGGCTGGAGGGGTCTGGCATAAAAAAAGACCCAATGAGTTATCTCATTGAGCCTTCATTCTTGTCAACTTGGAGCTTCGATGTTATACTAAGGCATAGGGAGCACGTGGGGCCAGCGACAACAACTCCGAGGACCTCACCTTACGCACCTGGGTATGTGGTCGTAGATTTACCACGACATGGTGCCTATGCCCGTCGCTCCCGTACCAAGTAATTTACTGCAACAGGGTTCTTGTAGCCACTGGCGCAGAAGCTACTTGAGAGAGCCATCCCGACCTGCTGAGGGTGATAAGGGATGGCTTTTTGCTATTGAGCTCCCACGTCAAGTTTCAAACTATGTGAAGGTACCCGCATGTAGTTCTATATTTATTATAGCTCAGTTATAGTAAGTGTCAATACTTGCGCCGCCCCAATTCGTAAATGTCCCTATGTCAGATGCCCATCCCCGCCGCTTACACCCGCGTCGCCAGCACTTCCACCAGCGTGAACTGCGAGCCGATCAACGTCTCTGCCCCCCGCGCCTGAGCTTCGGCCTCCAACGCGGCTAGCCGCGTCAGATACACCTCATCTGCCAGGCCGCGCAGCTGGGGACTGGCCTCCCGCTGGCGCGCTAACGCCAGCGCTGCTCCCAAGGTGAGCGGCTGATAGTATGTCCGGCGCGTCAGTGTCGGACTGAAGCCGCTGATGCTCAACGTATTGAACAGCCGCATGGCGTCCCAATTCCAATACTGCACGCTCTCTGACACTTCCGGAAAGAATCGGTACAGCCAATGCGTGGTCATCGCTGCCGGAAAAGTGTTCCAAAACGCCCATACCCCGCCCCGTCCTACCACCCGCCGCGCCGCCTCGATGAAGAGCAATAACTCCTCGCCGGTCTGAAATGCAAACGGCGTCCACAAAAACCAGGCCGCCTCATCCCCCACCTCCTCCAACGTCGACACCCTCTGGACGCGCGCCTCAGGCCACTTGCGCACATCGCTGCGCAACGGCGGTACGCGGGGATGGCACAACTCCACAATCCGCCCCCGCTCCTCCCCACCCCGGCTGCGCGCTTTAAGCCAACGGCTCAGAATCGGCGTGATCCGCTCTCCCATCAACTCCAGCGGCACGTGCAACACGACCGGCCAATCGGGCGCCGTCGCCGGATCGGGCATCACCCGTATCGCAGGCTCGACGTTCAACTGAGACAGTTCTGCGGCCACCAGTTCCGGCTCCCAGACCGGCGCAAACACGCCAAAACTCAACTCCTGCAGCAAGGGAACCCGCCGGAATAACGGCAAAAACACCGGATAGGGCTTCAACAATGTCACCAAATTCTGCTCCACGTCTACCTGGACTTCCCGCAGCGCCGTGCGTAACAGGTCCCGGCGTTCGGTGAGGGTGGCCTCATCCCACATCGCGCTGAAGTTGGTGAGCAAGGTCGCCGCATCTTCCAGAGTGCCATAGTCCGTCGCCGCCGGCATCTCCGCCAGTTCTCGCTGCACCCGCGCCAGTTCCCGCTCATACAGGTCTTCATCTTCATCAAAATCGCCCCTGATCCGCATCCGCTTCAGCCGCCGCCGCTCCGCTACCAGCCGCCCCTGCCGGTTCTCCAACACCTGGTTCTCTTCTTCCCCCTCCAGGGTCTGGCGTAGTTCGTGCTGCCAGTCCGCCGGTAACTCCAGATGCCGAAACAACACGTCTATCTGTGCATCCACCAGATCCATCCGCGCCCCCCGCCCCGCCGCCGGACAATCGGTAAAGCCGCGTAACCTGGAAGATTCACGATAATACGCTCCCGCCCGCGTGCCCTGCGCCCGCAAAGACCGCCCACATATATCACAGGTCACGATGCCGTTCAACAGATAGGTCCGGTATTTGAGTTGATACGTCCGCGGCGCCGCCCGCCGTTGTTCCCGAATCTGACGACACAGCTCCCAGACCTCGTCACTCACGATCGCTTCATGCTTCCCTGGAAACAACTCCCCTATGTCCTGCCCCCGCTTGCCCTGGCGATACCACACGTAACCTTTGTAGAACGGATTGCGTAACATATCCGCCAGCGTATCTTTGGAAAAGTTGTTCCCCGCATGGGTCCGATAGCCGTTATCCGTCAGCCAATCCGCCAGTTCTTGATAGGAGTATTTCCCCGTCGCGTACCGCTCAAACAACTGGCGTACCAGCGCCGCCTCTTCCGGCACTATCACCGGCGGCGTGTTCTGATCCCCCACGTGCTGGTACCCGTAGGGAGCAGTCGAAGCATTGTACAGCCCATCATGCGCACGCTGGCGTTTGCTCTTCGCCGTGTGCATTTTCAGCAAATCTACGTAATACTGATTGAGCGCCGCCACCAGCGTGAGGAATAGCCGACCATTGGGCGATGAAAAGTCAAAGTCATTATCCTTCACGGAGGCAAACCCCACTTCGTGCCGACCAAAGGTCTCAAACAGTTCAAAGGTGTCATACAGCCGTCGCGACAACCGCGATAACTCGTGCACCAGCACTACATCGCATTGCCGCTGCTCGACGGTCGCCAACAGCGCCTGCAAACCCGGCCGCTCCATGTCCGATCCCGTCAGCCCAGGATCAATGAATTCCGCCACTATCTGCCACCCCCGCGAGCCAGCGTACTCCCGCATCTCATTCAGTTGCGCCGGAATGGATTTGCCTTCCTCCGCCTGCGCCTCAGTTGACACCCGCGCATACAGCGCTACCCGCAGCGCCTGCCGTCCGCCACCACTTCGGTCCGTCATGGCCCACAGTATCAGTGGGCGCAACATCCCCATTGCCATCGCCATCCACCTCCGCTCCTCACTGGAATTTCCTGTGATTATACTAACAGCGGCGCCTGTGCCAACTCCTGACGCGGGTCAGAGGTTGGCCAGCCCTCTGACCCGCCCCGCTCACTTGCCGCTGCGGCGTATTCGCTTCCTGAGCAGCTCCAACAGCAATTTCAGAAAGGCTTTCTTGCGCTCGGCATCACTCTGATTCGCGGCTTTCGATGTCACAACCAACCTCCTCACCCTCAGTGTAGGCCTGCCGGCAGGCGCAACGGCGTTTCCCAACTGGTGCACACAGTTCCACACGTTGCCCCTGCATTGTAGAATACTCCGCGTTGACAGCGCCCCCCCACGGTTGACGTCTGACCAACTCACGTTGACATTTCTACTTCCAGGAGCATCCCCCATGCCAGCTTCTTCCCCTCAGGTCGGCATCTGGCTGGCTGACCTCGCCGCCTACTGCGGCCTGGGCCAGGCCGAGATCGCCACGCGCCTAGGACACGTTCGTTCGTGGGTTAATCACATCTTTCAGGGTCGCCGGAGCGCCCCCCCTCAACTCTACTGGACTTTGCTCGCCTGGACTTGGGAGGCCGGCGGCTTCACCGACCCCGGACAGGTGTTTGCCGCCCTCGGGCATTATTTGGACTTATCCCCCGCCGCGGCCTTAGCGCAACTCCAGGCTCTCCGCTTCTATGATGAACCCCTCGCACGCCCCTCCCCCATGACCTCCACCCGGCAATCTTCAACCCGCAGCCCCTCTCCCCACCAGCTGCGCTTACGCTTCCTGACATGGTTACAGTCCTGGGAACGTCAACGCCTGGATCCGCGGCGACAAGGGCTGCGCCTTCCCGATTGGTATATCCCGCGGCAAGGTGAACTGGCCGGCCTGCACGCCCGGCTCTCACGTCCCGCCCCTCCCCCCCTGGTTTTGTGGGGGCCTGCGGGGACGGGCAAAAGCGTCCTCGCTCAAGCCCTGGCCCTGGATCCAACCATCCAGCAACAATACTGGAGCGGTGTGCTCTGGGCCCAACTGGGGCCGCAAGGAGATCCGTATGCCTGGCTCTGCACCTGGTGTCGCCTCCTGGGCTGCCCGGTCAACGGCGATCAACCGCCAGCATGGCGCGAACAATTCCGGCAGGCGGTGGCCCAACCGGGCAAGCGCTATCTGGTTATCGTGGATGACATCTGGGACTTTGCGAGCCTGGAGCCCCTCCTGCTGCAGGAACACCACCTCACCTGGCTTCTCACCACCCGCGACCGCACTCTCAGCACTTACTTCCCCACCGGCGACTTGCTCCAGGTCTCGGCCATGCCACCCGTTGAGGCGCGCGCTTTGCTGGAGCGCCTGGTGGGAGCCGAACAGTTGCAGCAGGAACCCCCAGCGGCAGGGGACACCTTGCTCGCCGAGGTCGAATATCTCCCCCTCGCTGTGCGCTTGCTGGGCAGCCTGATCCGCTTGCGCGGCTGGGCGCCGGTGCTCCGCGACGTCAGCCACGAGCGCACCCGCCTCGTCACCCTGGCCTTGGGGCCGACGCCTACTGCCGAGACCAGCCTGCGCCTGGCGCTGCAGGTGAGCTATGCCGCCTTGCCGGCGCACTTGCAACGGCGCTTCGCCCAGCTGGGCGTCTTTGGCTCTGGACATGCCTTTTCCGGCCTCACCCTCGCTGCCTTCTGGGAGGCGGAAGCGCCTGATGACGACGGGCCGGTACGCGCCGCCCGCGCCGAACAGGCTCTCGGCTGGCTCTACGATGTGGGATTACTGGAACTGGTCTCGACCGCGACCGCCTTTGTGGAATACCGCCTGCACACGCTCGTGCATGATTACGCGCGGTTACTCCTGCGCGAGCAGCAGACCTTTGAAGCCACGCAACAGCGCTATGTGGCGGCCTATCTCGCGCTGCTCCAGCACCCCGACCTTACGGTGGCCGCTCTGGAACGCCAGTGGCCCAACCTGCAACTGGCGTTTACCTGCGCTCTGCAACTGGGCTGGTACGAAGCGGGGGTGCAGCTCTGGCATCGGCTGAGGGCGTTCATGCTGGCGCGCGCGGCGCCGGAGCTGCTGGAAGTCTGGCTGAGGGCGCTAGAAGCCCAGGAGGAGCAGCTGCCCCCGGAAGTGCAGCAACCGTGGCGGAGGGCCCAAGCGTCAGGCTTGCCGCCAGCTCCATGAAGCCGCCCCAAACGACTTCCGTGCGCTCCAGGCATCGCCCGACCGACGAAAATCCGGTGGGACCATGACCGCCGTGAGCGGCTCAGCGCTCCCCGCTTTGCCCAATTCCTTAATTTGTGCTAAACTGAAGGCGTGGTCAGGCCATAAAAAAGCCCCGCAACTGCGAGATTGCGGGGCTGGCTTTCCCTCTGGGAAAGCCTTCAAGGCGCCGACACCGCCCTGATGGGAACAGTGTAACCCCCAATCCCGTCGGTGTCAAGCGCACCGGCGGGATTGCTTTCTACAGTTAAGTGAAGCCCTGGCTGGAATCGAGACCGCGGGACCTGCTCCAAATACCAGAGGTGTTGAGCGCGGCTTTGGCTTCCTCCCAACGCCCCCGCCCGAAGCCGGTGTTAGTACGCTCGTGCAGAGGAGGCGTTGATGCTGGCAACGATAGCCCTGGCCGCTGGATATTTCTGGGGCATGTCGTGGCGCTCTGGGGTCACGGCGTGTTGACCTGGGATGTGAAATTCCTGGTCCGCCTGCCAAGACTGCCAGGCTAAGAAAGAGGAATAGCGCGCCCTGACGCCTCCGAGACACACCTGCACGGCATTGACTCGTTCGCGTCGGGCACCTGCGGCCTGTTTATGTTTCCCGGCGTGAACTTGATGGCAGGTTCACGCCATGCGCTGCGCAATGCGCACTTTTGCCTTTCTATTCACTCATGCTACACTAATGTCAGCAGGTGACACAACACAAGCTGATTCGAACGGGAGGTCCCATGCGCCCGGTCTTTGAAACCTGTTCTCCCCGTCCCGAAGTACTGCAAGGTGTGCTGACGGAGGACATCTTTGCCGCCCGGCTCAAGGATGTGCACGATGGCATTGCCGCGCCGGTGTATCAAGATCCCGCGACGTTTTTCGCCAACACCTATCCTACAGCGGGCTTGCGCCTGCTCCTCAATGAAGCGCTTGGACGGCTCAGCGGCGTGAACCCGGCCAGTAGCCCGATCTTGCGCCTGGAGACGGCCTTCGGCGGCGGCAAGACTCACAATCTGATCGCGCTTTATCACGCCGCCAGCGGCAAAGCCACAGCCGCGATGGTACACGGTATTGTGGATGCAGCGTTGCTGCCCCAGCCAGGACAGGTAAATGTCGCCGCAGTGGTTGGCTCCGACCTCGACCCTACGACCGGCATTCATCACCCAGAGAGCCATCTGCGGACCTACACGCTATGGGGTGAGCTGGCCTATCAGTTAGGCGGCTCAAGTGGTTACGAGCTGGCGCGGGAAAGTGATGCTAACCGCTCCGCACCGGGGACAGGTCTCTTTGCTGAGTTGCTGGGTACGCGCCCCACATTGATCATGCTAGATGAGGTTGCCCGCCACATGCGCGCGGCCCAGGCATTGCCCACGGCCACCGGCAAATCCGACCTCGCTGAGCAAACGGTGGCTTTTCTGATGTCGCTGCTGGAGTTTGCAGCCAGCCGCGCCAATGTCGTGGTAGTGCTGACGTTGGCCAGCGCCGAGGACGCTTTCGCCAAAGAGACCGAACATCTGCGCACGCAGCTGGCTGAGGCTTACAAGGTGTCTGCGCGGCAGGAGCGGGTCATCACACCCACCGGCGAGGCGGAGATTGCCGCCATCGTGCGCCACCGGCTGTTCGCCGAGATTGATGCTGCCGCGGCGGCCGAGGCGGCACAGGCCTATACCGCGGCCTACCGGCGCTGGCACGAGCAAAACGTCGCGCTGCCCAGTCATGTCCTCTCCGCCGAATACGCACAAGCGTTGGCCGCAGCCTATCCCTTTCACCCGGAATTGCTCAACGCCTTGACGTTGCGCGTGGCTACCATCCCCAACTTCCAAAAAACGCGCGGGGCCCTCCGGTTGTTAGCATTAGTGGTACGTCAGGTGTGGGCAGAACGCCCAGCAGAGGCTATGTTTATCGCGCCTTACCACCTGGACCTCCGAACGTCAGAAATTGCCGAGGAGTTGACCAGCCGCCTGGAGCGTCCGGCTTTCAAACAGGTCATCGAAGCCGATATCATCAGCCCCAAAGGGGCCGCCCCGGGTCACGCTTACCAGATAGATGGTCCGTGGGTGGCTGCCGGAAAGCCGCGTTACGCGCGCCGGGTGGCCACCACCGTGTTTTTGCATAGCCTGGTACAGGGAGCAATTTCCGGCATTGATCCGGCTGAGCTGCTGGTGGGCGTGCTGGCGCCAGGTGATGACCCCGTACTCGTCCATAAGGCTGCCGAACGGCTGGTGGAGCGCGCCTGGTTCTTTGAATGGGATGGCCTGCGCTATCGTTTCAAGCCGGAGCCTTCCATTAACAAGATCATCAATGATGAGATGCAACTCGTGGGGCTGACAAAGGCGAAAACGGAGCTGGATAGCCGTATTCGCAAAGTGTGGAAGAGTGGCGTATTCAAGGTCATACCTTTCCCCCAAGAAGCCAACCAGGTAGATGACGACGCCGCTGCGCCGAAACTGGTGCTGGTGCACTATGATGCGGCCGCAGTTGCCGCCGCCGACCCCACGCCGCCGGAGCTGGTTCGCAAACTGGCCAGCCATGCCGGAACACTGGAGGGGTTCCGCCGTTTTCCCAACAATGTGTTATTCCTGGTGGCCGATAGCGAGCGCCTGGACGATATGGTAGAGACCGCGCAGCGTTATCTGGCGCTCAGCCGCATCACCGCCGATGGGCAACGCATGCAGAGTTTTACCGAGGAGCAACGCAAGAAGCTCAAAAAGTTGGGCGAAGCCGCGGAGCTGGATGTGCGGGTTGCGATCACCAAAGCCTACCGGCATCTCTATTTCCCCCGTGCAGATGCACCCCAGCAAGACGCCCATCTGATCCACGACTTGCTGCCGGCGCAAGATCAGGGAGATGTGCCCCAGGATCAATCTGAAGTCGTGCTGCGCGTGCTGCGCCAACAGCAGAAGGCGCTCACCGGCAACGAATCCATGCTGGCGGCGGCGTATGTCAAATCGCGCGCGTGGGATACCCATGCCGTACAGATGACGACCGAGGATTTGCGCAAAGCCTTCGCCCGGCGGCTGAGCCTGCCCATGCTGTTCGACCTGAATCAGCTGAAGAAAACTATCCTCAACGGCATAAAAGCGCAGGTGTGGGTGTACTACGATGCGCAGAGCGAGATGGGCTATGATCATGAATCGCCGCCGCCGGCAGTGCAGATCAATGATGAGGCCTATCTCTATCTGCCAGAAGAAGCTGCGCGCCTCAATCTGCCCATTAGAGGCAAGGAGAAGCTCGTCCATCCCCCGGAGGATGAGGAGAAGTGTCTGGTCTGCGGGCGGCCGCAATCCCAGTGTACCTGTAGCCAAGAGGTCATCCCATTATCCCCGCAGCCCGAACCGCTGCGGGGACAGGGTGTGCCACAACAGGCGCTCCAGCAGTTGCTGGATGGCTGCCATGATCAGCAAGTGACGCGTCTGAAGGAGTTACGCATCCTCGTACATGGCGAGGAAAAGACAGGCGCACAGAATTTGCGAACGCTGGGAGTGGTTATCCCGCAGCTCAATGCGCCGGAGGCGCACATCCAGCTGAGTTATGCAGCGCAGTTTGATGCGGATGAGTATATCACCGTGAACGCAGCGGTGCCATGGGAACGCTATCGGCAGCTCAAGCAAGCCACCGACGAACTGAGCAAAACCGCGACGAAGTTTGCCGCAACATTGACGCTGACCCTGCGCTTCCCAGAAGGGTTGGCCGTAGATGGCGACACATTCCGCACCCTGCACGAGGTGCTGACGACGGTGGGGTTGGATGTGATCCAGGTGGAGGGAGAAGGCTGGAAGCTGGATGCTTGATGCTGGATACTGGATGCTGGCGGCTGATGGCGAGAAGGGGTGAGGATGGCGGGGGTGGAAAGTTATCGGATTTGGAGGTATATCAGTTGGCGTTTGCGCTGGCGGTAGAAGTGGATGGCGTTTCAAAAGCGTTGCCTAAACATGAGATGTACGAGGAAGGCAGCCAACTGCGCCGGGCGGCGAAATCCATCCCGGCGAATATTGCAGAGGGCTTTGGACGGCGGCGTTACACCCAGGAATATATCCGTTTTATCATTTTCGCTTTGGCCTCCTGTGATGAAACGCGCGTTCATCTGGATTTGCTCCACCGCACTAGCAGCCTGGCCGAGGACTTGTATCAGCACTTGACCCAACAATATGATATACTGGGCAAGAGGCTGAACAAGTTCCTTCAAAGCGTCATCAACCAACATCAAGAACCCTACCGCTAACCGTCAACCAGCCAGCATCTAGCATCCAGTATCTAGCATTTCACAGCGAGCACTCATGAAAACTCTAAGCTTTCATCAGCCCCGCGCCGAGCAGATTGTGCGCGGGGAGAAGACGGTGGACATCCGCAGCTGGCAGACGGCCTATCGCGGGCCGTTGGCAATCCATGCGACCGCAGAGCGACGTGAGGCCCGGTGTCGCGATTTGGGCTTTGACCCGGAGGCGTTGGCCTACGGCGCGGTCATCGGCACGGTCGAGCTGGTGGAAATCCGCCCACTGGACGCCGAGGCCTACACAGCACTGCAACCCCAGCATCGCTCAGAAGCGCCCTTCGCCGGGGCGCCATGCTATGGCTGGTTCCTGACCGGGCCGCAACGCCTGCCGGAGCCGCTTCCCGTCGCCGGCCGCCGCCGTCTCTTTGACGTGCCAATCGGCGAGTCAGCGGAAAAGCGAGAAGGCGAAAAAGCGCCTCGCCCCCCCGCTTCCAGCATCCAGTATCAAGCCGCCAGTGCGCCGCAACCCGATCCCACCCGGCCCTTCGCGCTGTATACCTTGCCGGACGAGGAGGGGAGTTACCGGGTCGCATTGTACCAGTGGGTCAATGTGGGGCAGATGCTCCCCTCTACTGCCACCCCCCAGGCGCCTGGCGCGCTGTGGAGCGTGGAGTTAGGCGGTGATGTCTTGCGCGCGGTGATGGATCACCTGCTGGCAGCGCTGCGCGCTAACGATTACAAAGCCACCGATCTGGCGCGGGCGGTAGGAAGCAAAACGCCGTTCTATCTGGATGAGTTTTCGGGATTGCGACTGGCGCTCATCCTGATGGCGGTCAAACCGCTGGTGCGGCACGACCGGATTGAGGCTATCGGGCAGGGCATTCAGGCGATGAGCGCCGAGGAAGCGTATTACTGGTTCAGCAAGTGTACCGCCGGGCCGGATGCCGTTCGCGCGCAGAAGGCGTTAAGGGTGTTGTTGGCGGGAGAGTGAGGTTGGAAGCCGGATGCTGGAAGCTAGAGCCTGGATCTGGCATCTAAAATTCACTTCTCAAATCACTTGAAAAGCGGTATACTTTTGGTAGATTCAGCAGTCGTTTGAGCTAAAGGTGGTGGCAAGTATGTCAGGTTTTCCTGAAGTAGATGATATTCGGTTGCAGCGGGCGCCTTTGGCTGAGGTGATTGCTCAGGTGCGGTTCCCGCCGATTTTGCGCATCGCTGATGAAAGACCGGTAGAATTCCAGGAAAAGATTCGGGGCCGTTTCCCTCAATGGGCGGAAGAAGAGCAAGTTTTAATCGCTTCAGGGCCCGCCGAACAGCAATCTAATGTAAAGAAAGTGCCATCTATCTTTCGTTTCCAATCAGCAGATGCCAAAAACACCGTGTCGTTGGCGCTGGATTTCTATGCGCTTTCCACTACGGATTATGCCCACTGGAAAGATTTTTGGGCCGAGTTGCGACGTCTTCAGGATGCAGTTCAAACTGTGTATGCTCCCAGTTATGCCACCCGCTTGGGGTTGCGGTATGTGAATCAATTTACGATGAGTAACAGCGGGGTGCCCTCTGTTGAGGAGTTAATGACCTTACTTCGTCCTGAATTGATGACTTTATTGAGAGATAAGCCATGGACGTTGCCGTTGGAGTTGTTGACCCAGCTCGTGTTGGAAGGAGAAAAGGCGCCTGAAAAGCTGGCGTTGCGCATAGGTTTCAAGCAGCACGTTCCGGAACCTTTTATCCTGTTAGACCTGGATTATTTTGTTGAGGGCAGTATTTCCTTTGAGCAGTTGGAAGATTTTTATCAACGCGCCCATGATCTGATTTACCGGGCCTTTCGTTGGGCCATCCGTGAAGACAAACTGGTTTTGTTTGAGCCTCTTCCGGTTGAGGAGGTTTGAAATGACCGTTGGTTGCATGGATTTTGGCAGCGCCTTTAATCCAAATTTGGGATTTCTCTCACGTTTCAATGTTTGGGAGAGGAGCCGCACTTTCCGCTGCACGGCAGTTGAGGTGGAACCCGCTGTCACTCCTCTATCTCCAACGATGACGACAACGGTAACGGCGGAAGAGATACGGCCTGTTTTGCCGGCGTTCAAGCGCGATGTTACGGGCGAGGCCGATCCTCTGGCGACGTTGACCGCGTTGGCGGAAGCGCGGAATGGCTCAGCCTTTGCGCACGCGGTAGCAGCTATGGCCTGGGATGCCTTCACTCCGGGTGAAATTGCCCAGGCGGTGCGGTTGGCGTTGGCGGCAGGCGCATTCTTGCCGGCGCGATATATCTCCGCGGAAGGACACCGTCTGTACCCGGAAGATGCGGAACTGGCGAACATGGCCCGCATCCTCGCGCCGCCGAAGGTGTTGGGAACTCGTCCCGCTAATCCATCCGCAGGGCGCGATCTGGAATGGTTGCGTCAACATGCCAGTGAGTATCGTGGACAATGGCTCGCGCTCAAGGATGGCCAATTTCTCGCGGCTGCGTCTACGGCGCGGGAGCTGCAAGCCGCGTTGCCGCGTATTCAGGGTATCTTCGTCACACGGGTGGCCTGATGCTGCTATTCGACGCCGCTGGAGATCTATTTGCCTCTGGCGCATTTCCTTACCTGGATCACCATCCTAATGATGAGATTAAAACTGCGCGCATTGTGGTCAAAGTCGGTCTAGGCAACATCGAGACCGATGCCGTGGTAGATACCGGCGGGGTGTTTTTTATCTGCGATGCGGACGTACTGGCCTTGAGTGGATGTGAGTTGGGCACGCCGCTTGAAAAACATCGGGTGAACACTCGCGGTTATAATTTTGGCGGCAACCTCTATCGAGTGTCTATTACGCTGATAGCGCAGCGGGGTGAAAGTCTTCCGCTTGAAGTAACGGTTTTTGTCCCCGATGATCCGTGGCCTTTTCCCTCTTTCCTGGGCCTGCAAGGCTGCCTGGAGTTCGTCCGCTTTGCGGTTGACCCTGGAACAAACACTTTTTACTTCGGCGCATCGGCTTGAACTGCAAGCTGAAAACTTCAAAATTGGTTATCATGACGCTATCCTCCAATGAATCAGGTAAAGCATGTTTTCCTTCATTACTAACCCCTATGTCCTGGCGTGAAAAACTTTCGGACGTTGTCCCATAGGCTGAACAATGACGTTATATGGAGGTGTACGGAATGGCTGACTCCTCCCGCCTCGGCAAACTGCCGCCCAAATATCGCTTCGTCCTCAACCCCTACGTGGACGCGCGCTTCTCCACTTGCCCCGGCTGCGGGCAGCCGACGAAGCTCCGCAAATTGCCGTTCTTCGTCCACGTGGACCCGAATTACCCCCTTGCCCTGAACCTGTCGCACCGCTACTGCCCGGCCTGCGACCTGATCATCCTCCACCGTGACAGGTTGGAGGCCCAGCTTGGCCGGCTATTCCCCGACCGCGACCCGGCAACGCTCCGCGAGCAATATCTGGTGATGGGGACCCTGGAACGCAGCGCTTTCCGCGCCGGCCAGAAAACGCCCCTGCCTATCGCCGAGGCGCTGGAGCACCTGCATGACTTTGTGGAACGCCTGACGGTGCAATGTCAGCCCGCTGGGTGGTATAAATCTGAAGGCTAGAAACTGGATACTGGATGCTGGATGCTGGATGCTGGATGCTGGATGCTGGATGCTGGATCCAGCTTCTAGCTTCCAGTAACAAGGAGACCTCATGCCCCGTTCTCTGATCGAATCCTGGCTCCCCTTTGACGCCATCGGTGCGGAGAGCCTGCGCGAGCGCGGCGCGAGCAGCGCCTTGCCCCCGCTCTACTTCCTCCACGTCTGGTGGGCGCGACGGCCGCTGACCGTTTCCCGCGCGGCGATCGTCGCCTCGCTGCTGCCGGCCTGGGAGACGCTGGCCGCCGATCCGCAATGGCGCCGCCGTTTCCCCGATGAGAAAGCTTACCGCGCCTGGTTCACGCGCTTCCTCGGCATTAAGGGCGACCCGGCAGCAATGCGTAAGACGCTGCAAAAGGCGCGTGAGACAGGCGAAGACCTCGGTGCGAATCCTTACGGCTATGAGCGCGCTTTCACCGTCAGCCCCGCCGCCGAAGATCTGGCGCTCTTTGAGCAGCTGGTACAGAGGCGCCTGGCCAGTGCTGAGGCCCGGCCCCTGTCGTCAATAATCCTCTTAGACCCCTTCGCCGGCGGCGGCTCCATCCCCTTTGAGGCGCGGCGCTACGGATTGGCTGTCATCGCCAACGAACTCAACCCGGTCGCCTGCGTCATCCTCAAAGCGACGCTAGATTACCCGGCGCGCTTCGGCCCGGAGCTGGCGGCAGACATCAAAAAATGGGGGCAGGAATGGGCCAGGCGGGTGCAGGTGAAGCTGGCGCCCTATTTCCCCAAAGGCGAGCGGGAGAACATTTTCGCCTACCTCTGGGCGCGGACGGTGGCCTGCCCGGTGACGGGGAAGCCGGTACCGCTCAGTCCCAACTGGTGGCTGAGCAAGGACCCGCCCATCGCCGTCCGCGTGCTGACCGATCCCGCCTGGGACGCGCCGCACTTCGAGACTTATACCCCTGGCGCGGGCGATGATCCCGACGAGGGGACGGTGAGCCGGGGCGTGGCGCGCTCGCCCTGGACGGGTGACGCGGTGGATGGGGACTATATCAAAGCCGAAGCGCAGGCCGGGCGGATGGGGCAGCTGCTCTACGCTGTGGCGCTCAAACGGCGCGGCGGCTTCGACTTCCGCGCGCCGACAGAGGCCGACCTGGACGCGGTCGCCGCGGCGGAGGCGGAACTCGCCCGCAAGCGCCCCCTCTGGGAAGCGCGGGACATCATCCCGACGGAGGAAATTGATACCATCTCCAATTACGACCGCGGCCATCGGCTCTACGGCATCAATGCCTGGGCTGAGATGTTTTCTCCACGCCAATTGCTGGCGTTGGGAACTTTCGTGGAGACCTTGCATGAACTGCGTGCCGATCTCCGCGCCGCACTGGATGCGGAGCATGCGGAAGCAGTGGAAGCCTATCTGGCATTGGCAATTGATAAGGCCATAGATTACAATTCCATACAGGCTGGTTGGCACTCTTCGCGCCAAGTCGTCGCTCATACTTTCACGAAGCACAATTTCTCCATGACTTGGGATTTCTCTGAATTTGACGCATCGGCCAATTTATTGCCCTGGTCTATTGATCAAGTAGTGGATGCATATAAGGGCGTTGCAAAACTGGCTCAATCTTCGCAGTCCACGTTAGACAGTTATGCCGTAAAGTATGGTCCGCTCACACAGCTGCAAGGCAACGCTGCACGCCTGGCGGGGCTGCCCGACGCCTCGGTGGATCTCATCGTCACCGACCCGCCCTACTACGACAACGTCATGTACGCGGAACTGGCCGATTTCTTCTATGTCTGGCTCAAACGCACGGCGGGACACCTCTACCCGGAATGGTTCGCGGCGCAGCTCACCGATAAGGACGCCGAAGCGGTCGCCAATCCCGCCCGATTCAAAGACCTCGTCTCCCCCTCGTCCGCTGGGAGAGGGGGCCGGGGGGTGAAGGAACTGGCCGCGCAGGATTACGAGCGCAAGATGGGCGCGGCTTTCCGCGAGATGGCCCGCGTCCTCCGCCCGGAGGGCCTGCTCACCGTCATGTTCACCCACAAGCAGGTGGAGGCGTGGGACACGTTGGCGACGGCGCTTATCAACGCCGGGTTCACCATCACCGCCTCCTGGCCCGTCCACACCGAAAGCGAACATTCCCTCCACCAGGCGAAGAAAAACGCCGCCCAGAGCACCATTCTCCTGGTCTGCCGCAAGCGAGTCAACGAATCAACGAGCCAGCATCCAGTATCCAGCAACCAGCATCCAGCATCCAGCAACCAGCAACCAGTCTGGTGGGACGACCTCGCGCCGCGCGTGCGGCAGGTGGCCCGCGAGAAGGCCGCCGAGTTCAACGCGCAGGGGATCACCGGTGTGGATCTCTACCTGAGCACCTTCGGGCCGGTGCTGGCGGTCATCTCCGCGCAATGGCCCGTCCTCACCCGCGAGGTGGACGAGCGCACCCATCAGCCCAAGGCGCTGCGCCCGGAGACGGCGTTGGACCTGGCGCGCGAGGAGGTCATCGCCCTGCGCAAGCGCGGCCTGCTGCTGGGCCGCGACGTGCAGTTCGATCCCATCACCGATTGGTATCTCATGGCGTGGGATGCGTTCCAGGCGGAGACTTTCCCGGCGGACGAGGCGCGGAAGCTCGCGCTGGCGCTGGGATTGGACGTGGAGCGCGACTTGGTGGCGCAGCGGGTCATCAGCAAGAGCGGCAGCGACGTGACGCTGCTTCAGCCCCAACAGCGGCGCGTGCGCGGCAAAGTGGACCCGGAGGCGCAGGGCTTCGACGTGTGGCTGGACGCCGTCCATACCGCGCTGCTGGTCTACGCGGAGGACGGGGCGGCGGCGTGCGAGGCGTTCCTCAAACGGACGGGGCTGCGCACCGATAGCACCTTCAAAGCCGTGTTGCAGGCCTTTCTCAACGCCGTGCCGCGCAGCAAAGTCAAGGGGAAGTACGTCCGGCCCGAGGCGGCGGCGCTGGAGGGGCTGCGGGCCGCGTTCTACGAGGAGCTCCAGGTGCCGGCGGAGGAAGAGCCGGCGGCGGAGCAGCTGGTGCAGGGGAGGCTGGAACTGGGGACTTGAAACTGGAAGCTGGATTCCAGTACCCAGCATCCAGCATCCATCCAAAATGATGTATAATATGATGTATAATATGATGTATATCGGTTTGTATATCGGTTATGGAGGTAGCGTATGAGTACGAGGGTACGCAAACAGATCTATATTGAACCCGACCAGGAGGCCGCGCTCAAGCGGATTACCGAAGAGCGTCAGCTCAGCGAGGCGGAGATCATCCGGCAGGCCCTCGCCCTGTGGCTGGCAGAGGATCAACGTGCCCTCCAGGCGCAGGCGCTGTGGGAGGAGGAAAAGGCCTTCATTGAGGCGCTACTGGCGCAGGAGCCTGCAACCGGCGGTCGCGCCTGGACCCGCGCGGAGCTGTACGAGGAGCGACTGAGCCGCTATGGTCAAGGTCCTGATTGACACCAACGTCCTGGTCTATGCCTACGACCGCTCCGAGCCCCAAAAACAGCGGCAGGCCCTGCACATCCTTGACGGGTTGGCGCGTAGCGGCAATGGCGTGGTCAGCATGCAAGTTCTGGTGGAGTTCTGCGCCGTCGCCCTGCGCAAACTGACAGTGGTATTGGCGCCGGAGCAGGTAGCAGAACGCCTCACCCGCTATGCGCAGATTTTCACCGTGTTGCCGGTCACACTGCCGGTGGTCCAGGAGGGACTGCGCGGCGTGCGGGAGCATCAGCTGAATTTCTGGGATGCACAAATCTGGGCAGCGGCGCGGCTGGCCTATATCCCGCTGGTGTTCAGCGAGGACTTCACTTCCGGCGCGGTGATTGAGGGCGTGCGGTTTGAAAATCCGTTCCTGGATACTTGAAGCTGGATACTTGATACTGGATACTTGCATCCAGCATCCAGATTCCAGTATCCAGATTCCAGTAATCAGTAACTATGTCAACATTATCCGATTGTGATTTTCGCCTCTCCTACGGTCCCGGCGATGACCGGCTGCACGCCTTCTACATTCCGGCGCTGACGGCCAGCGTCCGCTACGACCGGATGACGGGCTACTTCAGCAGTCATTCGCTGGCGATCGCGGCCGCGGGTGTAGCACACCTCATCGCCAATGGCGGACAAATGCGGCTGCTTGTGGGCGCACAACTCAGCCACGAGGATGTAGAGGCTATCGAAGCTGGCTATGATCTGGCTGAGGTGGTCGCCACACGGCTGGGACCAGGTCTCCCTGATCCAGCCACGCTGACCGATCACTTGCTTCGGGAACGGCTGGCCGCGCTGGCCTGGCTCGTCGCGCAGGGACATCTGGAGATCCGCGTAGTGTTGCCCAAAGGCGCCAACGGGTTGCCACTCCCCGCGCCCGAATCCCGCGACTACTTTCATCCCAAAGTCGGCATCTTCACCGATCCTGAGGGCAACCGGGTGGCCTTCAGCGGCAGCATCAATGAATCCGAAAACGCCTGGGAGCACAATTACGAGCAGTTCATGGTCTTCTGCTCCTGGAACGAGGGGCAGCTCTGGGTCACCGAAGCCGTCGGACGCTTCGAGCGGCTGTGGGAACACCGCGAACCGGATTGGATTTCGCTCCCCGTGCCGGAGGCGGCGCGGCAGAGTCTCTTGCGGTATACGCCTTCCTCGGCACCAGCGCGCGACCCGTTGGAAAAGCCTCGCGGGACGGTCAAGGAACAAGCAGAGCGGCTGCTGTTGGCCCCGGCCCTGGAGCGCGAGCGCATCCTGTGTCAATTCTTGCGGGACGCGCCGCACCTGGTCGGCGGCGCGGGCCTGGGCGCAGCGACGGCGGCAGTCGAACCGTGGCCACATCAGGTTGCCGTGGCCCAACAGATCATTGAGACCTACCCGGCGCGTTACCTGCTCTGCGACGAGGTGGGCCTGGGCAAAACCATTGAGGCCGGGCTGGTGCTGCGGACTTTGTGGCTGCGCGGGCTGGTCAAACGGGCGCTCATCCTCGCGCCCAAATCAGTATTGCGCCAGTGGCAGGAAGAGCTCTACGAAAAGTTCGCGCTCAACGTGCCGCTCTACACCGGCAAGGAATTTGTGGATTATGGGGGTGCGAGCCAGACACCGGTCAGCGCCAACCCCTGGGACGGCGTCGGCCTGGCGCTGGCCTCTAGCCAGCTGCTCAAGCGCCGCGACCGGCAATCCGAGCTCCTGACCGCCGCCCCCTGGGATCTGGTGCTGGTAGATGAGGCGCATCACGCCCGCCGCAAGGATTTTCTGGATCAGACGACCTACCGGCCCAACCGCCTGCTGGAGCTGCTGCGCGGCCTGCAAGGGCGGACGCAAGGGCTGTTGCTGATGACTGCCACGCCGATGCAGGTGGATCCCATTGAAGTGTGGGATTTGTTGGAATTGCTGGGCCTGAGCGGCGAATGGGGCGCCGATGGACGGGACTTCCTGCGCTTTTATACCGAGTTGCGCAAGCCCGAACCCGATTGGGAGTTCCTCTTCCGCATGGCGCAAGCGGAGCGGCATATCGCACCTCCCAAACCCGATACCGCCTGGCAGCGCCAGTTCAAACGACTCGGCGTAGTCGAGCGCCTGCAGCTGCAGCAAGTTTTGGAGGCCACCAAACCTGAGGTTGCGGCGACGAAGTTCATGCAGCTGGCTCCTCCAGCCCGCGCCCTGGCCGAAACCTGGGTGAAGGAAGCCACCCCCTTGCGCCGGTTAGTGTTCCGCAACACGCGCCCGCTCCTGCGCGATTATGTTCGACGCGGCCTGCTGGCTGAAAACGTCGCCACACGCCGCCCGAGTCTGATGTGGATTGATATGCGCGAGGAGGAGCGCGCGCTCTATCTCCGCATCGAAGAATATATCAGCCTCTTTTACTGCAAGTACGAAGACCGGCGCAAAGGGCTGGGGTTTGTAATGACAGTCTACCGGCGGCGGCTCACCAGCAGCTTCTACGCTGTGCGGCGCAGCCTGGAGCGGCGCCTGGCTTTTTTGCAGGGGCGAACCGGACTATTCTGGGATGACGACGATCTGGAACAAGATGCACTGACGCTGGACCTGGACGAGGACTTGTCCGCCGAGTACAGTACAGCGCACGCTGCAGACTATCGGGAGGAGATCGCCTATGTCGAGGACTTCCTGCACGCCCTGGAGGCCCTCAGTGGCTATGATTCCAAGATCGAGCAGTTACACCGCGACCTGGAGACCGTTTTCCGCCAACGCGACACGGTGCTGATTTTCACTCAGTATACCGACACACTGGATTTCCTGCGCGAACAACTACGCCAATTGTACGGCAGCCAGGTCGCCTGCTATAGCGGGCGCGGCGGCGAGTGGTGGGATGGCAACGCCTGGGTGCCTATCACCAAAGAGGTGCTCAAGCAAGACTTCCGCCAGGGCGAGCGCATCAAAATCCTGGTGGCGACCGAAGCCGCCAGCGAGGGCCTCAACCTGCAAACCTGCGGCGTGCTCATCAACTACGACATGCCGTGGAACCCCATGCGGGTGGAACAGCGCATCGGGCGCGTGGACCGCATCGGTCAGCGCTACGACCAGGTCTGGATTTACAACTACTTCACCACCGATACGGTGGAGGCCAATGTCTACAAAGCCTTGAACGAGCGTATTGATTGGTTCGAGGATGTCGTAGGACCATTGCAGCCTATCCTGGCGCAGGTCGAGCGGGCAATCCAACGCGCAGCGCTGACAGGCGTTGCGGAGCGCGCACGAGTCTTGGTGCAGGAATTGGCCAGCATCGAGGCCGCGCTCGATGGGATAGAAACGCAATTCAACCTGGATGCATGGGCAGCGCAGGCGGAAATTGGCACACGCTGGCCCGCTCCAGTAACATTGCCCGAACTGGCAGCCATTGTGAGGGAGTCGCCCGCATTGTGGATGCATTTCCATCCCCACGAAACACTTGAAGGCGCGTATTGGCTAGACCTTGATGGGCGGAAGATCCCCGTCACTTTTGACCGCCAGCGGTTCGATGAACATCCCAATACCCTGCAATTGCTCACTTACGGAAATCCATTATGGGAGCGGCTGCTGGAAATGGCGCCCCCTATAGAGCCAGGCGTTGAGACAGGCGCAGTGCTGCGTGTTGCAGTCGAGACGCCGTTGCAGCGGGTGGCCTATTATGCACGCGACGCCGAAGGCGCGCTCCAGCCTTTGCATAACGTACAGGCGCTCCGTCAGGCGCTGGCAGTCAATGTCGTGCCCCCTCCCTGGCCAGAGGCGTGCCTCGCAGAAGCCTATACCGTCACGCAAACCGCAGCTGAAGTTGAATGGAAGCAAATCCAGGCTGGCAAAAAGCAACTGCGAGAGGCGCGCCACGCAGCGCTGTTGGCGCAGGCCGGGCGGCTCCTGCTGGATGCCACATTAATCGAGTTAGCGCTCGGGCAACAGCTCAGCCTCCTGGATGTCGGCAGTTATCCGCTCAGTTTTGATGGTCAGGCAGTCGCCAATCTGAAGCGGCACGGCTATCCGTGGGCCGGGCTGGTGCGCTTGCTGCAACAGGAAGATGCGCTCAGCAAACCGCAGCCCACCGACCCATTCTTTATGAGCATTCAAGGAAACACCGCAGAACAGCTCAAAAGGCAATTTGAGCCCCTCACGCAGCAGGCAAAACAACTACTGAAAGACCTGGTCGCCTGTAAGAATGAAGCATAAACCGTAAGAAGCCATAGGCCTTGGAAAGATACTTTTCATAGTTGACAGAGGTGCAAAGTTATGCTAGACTATTATAGCATATATGCTATAATCATCCGGTTGCAGGATACACAGGGCGCCACATGAACATCGAATACTACGAGAGGCCGAATGGTCGCTGCCCTGTCCAGGAGTTTATTCGGGACTTGCCTGCAACGGAACAGGTACGAGTGATGAAGGCGATTGAGAGGCTCCAAGAACATGGTCTGGCGCTGGCACGTCCCTATGTCGCCACGCTACGCGATGAGATTCGAGAATTGCGGATCAGGACCCCGCATGGGCAATACCGCGTTTTGCACTTCATATACTATCGCGATACCATTGTGCTCCTGCATGCGATCACGAAGAAAAGCGATAAAGTCCCAGATGCCGCTATAGACAAAGCCATCGAATACAAAACTGACTATGAAAATCAACGCCGACAAACAAGGACGCTACCATGAAACACGCCGATTTCCGCAAAGAACTCCGGCAGGATCCGGAATACATCACGGCAGAAGCGGAACTCCAGCCGCTCCTGGATATTGCTGATGCTGTCCTGCGTCTGCGCCTGGCAAAGGGTTGGTCACAAGCAGAACTGGCACGCCGGGTGGGAACCAAGCAGGCGAACATCTCAAAACTAGAGAATGGCCTGGCTAATCCCACCGTTGACTTCCTCCGCCGCGTGGCAAAGGCACTGGAGGCGGATTTCAACGTGCACTTCGGCCCCCAAGCGCCCCATGAGACCCAGGCTATGATCCGCGTAGAAATTCGCACTGTTCAGCCCGAGAAGCTTTGGGGCAGTCAACGCTCCCCTGCTCACACAGAAAGCCATTGGGCTGACTTTGCTGCTGCGCCCGCGTGTACCGCACCAGTATCGGCAGATCCATACCAGGCAGCTTAAGGAGCTGGTTGATTGACAAAAGTCAGGTGCAAAGGTTAGAAGAGATCGCCTGGAGTTGACGTTGATGGCGTTGGTGGAACTGTTTGTTAGAAGCCCGCGAGGGTTCGGGATCGGGCTCAC
>Ga0208198_1001197_pt1 | contig 23987 bp, 23 predicted proteins | sample AD_JPNTR2_MetaG_FD_184446 | JGI IMG/M metagenome (GOLD analysis project Ga0208198, IMG submission 184446) | Active sludge microbial communities of municipal wastewater-treating anaerobic digesters from Japan - AD_JPNTR2_MetaG (SPAdes) (version 2) | ecosystem: Engineered > Bioreactor > Anaerobic...
CCCCAGTTCCCTCGCCCGCCTCTCGGTGACGGCCGAATGCCGCCCGCTGATGATCGCGGCCCTGACCCCGGAGGCCCTGAGCCTGGCCACACCAAGGCCGTCCCTGACGTCGAAGCGTTTGAATTCGCCGCCGTCGCCGTCGAGGTATACTGCGCCGTCGGTCATGGTCCCGTCCACGTCCATGACGAAGAGTCTAATCATCGCGGTCACCCCTGCCGCCCCAGGAAGTGACGCCCCGCTTGGAGGAGCGGATGAAGTCGAGGATCTCCCCGACAAGATCCCCGGGACCATCCTGTTCCAGCCTCGCCAGGGCTTCCCTGTCGATGGAGGAAGAAGGGAAAAGCTCGTGGTAAGCCCTCTTGACCTGGAGGCGTTCCTCCTGGGTGATCCCCTTCCTCCGGAGGCCCACGACGTTAAGGCCGTAGATCCTTGCGGGGTGGCCGTCGACGAGGGTGAAGGGAGGCACGTCCTTAACCACTTTCGTCAGGCCTCCGACCATGCAGAGGCTTCCCACCCTCGTAAACTGGTGGAGACCCGACATCCCTCCGAGGACGCTGCCGTCACCCACGCTGGAGTACCCCGAGAGGCCGACGCCGTTCGCCAGGACGCACCCCTTCCCTATGGAGGAGTTGTGGCCGGCGTGGGAACCGACCATCATCCAGGTCCCGTCGCCGACAATGGTGACCGTGTCTTCACCGCTTCCCCTGTGGACCGTCACGTTTTCCCGGAGGACCACCCCGTCGCCTATCCTGACGAAAGATCGTTCACCCCTGAAGGCGAAATCCTGAGGTTCACCGCCCAGGACGACGTTCTCGAAGACCCTGCACTTTTTGCCCAGCGTAACATGCTCCAGGATCCTGACGTAACCTTCGAGCCTCGTCCCCTCGCCGATCTCCACATCAGCGCCTATGACACAAAATGGGCCTATCCAGACTCCAGGTGCGATCCTGGCCTCCCTGGATACCTCCGACGTGGGGTGGATGAAAACGCTCATCCGGCTTCTTCCCCCGTGAGTTTCGAGGCGATGATGAAGCCGAGGACGGCCTCGGCAGCAATACTGTCTTCCACCCTGGCCACGGTCCGGACCTTCCCGACACGGCCCCGGATCTTCTCTATCGAGGCCTCGGTGACGAGCCGGTCCCCCGGCACGACGGGCCTCCTGAACCGGGCCTTCTCAACGGAGGTCAAGTACAGCACGGAACCCTTCAATTCAGGCCGCAGGGCGATGAGCATCGCTCCCACCTGGCCCATGGCCTCGAGTATCAGGACACCGGGCATTACTGGCTCGGAAGGGAAATGGCCCTGAAAGAAAGGTTCATTGATGGTGACGTTCTTGTACCCCACAACCCTGTCCTCGCTCATCTCGGTTATCCTGTCGACGAGGAGAAAGGGATACCGGTGAGGCAGGGCCTCAAAGATCCTATGGATGTCGAGCATGGCCGTTCTCCTTTCCTGTTCAGTGTAAAATCAGGCTTCGGCGGATCCGTCGGACCAGTTCAAGGTGCATCCTGTGGCCTGCCCTGTGGGCGAAGACCTTCCCTTTTAAGGGCCTCCCCAGTGTGGCGAGGTCCCCGACGAGGTCCAGGACTTTGTGCCGGACCGGTTCCGACGGTACCCGGTATTTCAAAGATGAGGGAGGGTCACCGTCGCCGATCACGAGGACATTATCGGCCGAGCCGCCGAGGCCGAGCCCTCGCTCCCGGATACCTTCGATCTCCGACGCCAGGACGAAGGTCCTGGCGGGGGCGATATCCCCGGCGAAAACGTCACTGCTGATTCCCCCCTCGTAGACCTGGACACCGATGGCCGAAGGATCGTAACTTATGGAGCAGGCGATCTCCAATCCTTCCGATGGTATCACGCCTATGTAGCCCCCCCGGGGGTCACCAAAGGCGATCTCCCTGGCCACGGTGATGGGATCGACCTCGAGCCCTGGCTCACGGAGGGGTATGAGGGCTTCAGCGAAGACCCCGGCGCTCCCGTCCATTGCGGGTATCTCGGGCCCGGACACGGTCAACAGGGCGCTCCAAATCTCCAGGCCCGCGAGGGCTGCGAGAAGGTGCTCCACCGTCATGACCCTGGACCCGTCTGGGAAGGTCAGCGTGGTACCCCTCGCCGTTCCGTCGGCCGCTGCGGACTCGACCGGGAAAACACCGCCTCCGAAGGAGAAGAACAGCCCCGGATCCTTGAAGGGGGCCGCCAGGACCTCCGAGGTCGACCCAGTATGGATCCCCGCTCCCTTGAAGGAGGCTTCGCCTTTTAACCGGAAGAACTCGGCCATCGGTCGCTTCTCTCCTTCAGTTCTTCGACTTCCCTCTTTAGTCTCCTGATCTTCTCGCGCATCTCGGGCAACCTCGCCGTCAACGCCTGGATCTTCATCTGCTCGCGGTGGTCCCTGGCGGGAAACCCCGAAACGGTGACGCCGGGAGGGACGTCCTTGGTGGCGCCCCCATCGGCTGCAACCTGAGCCCTCTCACCGATGGTGACATGGTCGGAGACCCCGCTCCGAGCAGCCATGACGACGCCGTCCTCGAGGACGGCACTGCCGGCGATACCCGTCATCGCGACTAGAATGCAATTCTTCCCGATCCGGGCGTTGTGGCCGATATGAACGTGGTTGTCTATGACGGTGCCGTCGCCGACTACCGTCTCATCGAGGGTCGCCCTGTCGATGGTGACGCAGGCCCCGACCTCCACCCTGTCGCCGATCCTGACGCGCCCCAGTTGGGGGATCTTCACGTGCCCCCCTTCGAAATCGGGGATAAACCCGAAGCCGTCACAGCCGATCACCGCCCCCGAGTGGATGAGACAGTCTTCCCCTACGATCGTCCCGTCCCTCAGAACAGCCCCGGCCTCGACGCGGGTCCTCGCGCCGATGGAAACGTTCGAGCCCAGGTACACCCGGGCCTCCAGAACCGCCTCATCGCCGATGACGCAGCCCGCGCCCACCAAGCAAAGGGGGCCGACGGAGGCCGAGGGGGAAAGGACCGCGCCGGGAGCGACGACGGATGTCCCGTGCACACCCGCCGTGGAGGTCCTCGGGGGTGTGAACAGTTCCAAGACCCTGACAAAGGCCTTCTCTACGTCGGGTACCTCCACCCCTGTCAGGCCGTCTGAAGCGACACCCGCGGGGACGACGACGGCGATGCCGGCGACGGGCGTTGCGGCCTTTCGGGGATCCCTGGAGACAATGATCCTGGAAGGGTCTTTCCCCTCGGGCCCCTGGACACCCGTCACCACGCGCCGACCGTCTCCGAAGGGGCGGCCGCCCAGCATCTCCGCCAATTCGGTTATGGTGATAACCCTGAAGAAGTCCATGGTGCTTCTCCTTTTCTGATCCGCGGCGTCGCTAAAGGTTCCCGACGAGCCTGACGCAGATCCTGTCACCGTCGCGGCTGTCATAATAGAGTTCCCAGGCCAGGTAACCGCCGAAGCGCCACCCGACCCCGGCCACGGCGTCGCCGTCATTGTTCAGCCTTCCCCAGAGGTAGACCCTTGGCAGGATCTCTTCGAACCACACCCTGAACCAGATATCCTCCCCGGGGTACGCTATCTCGGCGCCCAGCCAGATGTCGGGCCAGGCGGGCCATCTTACACCCCACCGGCTCTCAACGTGCAAGTCGTTGGTCCGGGCCACCCATTCACCGTAGAGCTCCAGGTCCCACCCCGGGGCGGGTGAGACCATCCTGCCGAGGTGCACCCCTATCTCGGGGTGCCTCTCGTCGGAGCCCAGGCTGACTGCGGCCCAAGCCTGGAGGGTGTACCGGTCGCTCTCCACCCTGATGTCTACGGGAGCTATACGTTCAGGGGTGATATCGACGGTAACCTCGCCCCTGACCTCCCGGGCCGCCCACTTCGTCTCGAGGGTCCCGGCCACCATCATCTCGATGGCGGCTTTGTGCCGTTCAAACCACTCGCCGGGGAGGCCGATGAAGGGGGCGAGGGCCTCCAGAGCGTTGTCGGTTATCTCGGTCTGTAGGATCCTGGGGAGGGTCCTGGAACTGATCCTGGGCGAGTAGGCGATGATCACCGGCGGGAGGGGGCTGAAGCTGATGTGGGCTTCGATGGCGCTCTCCTTGCCCTGGACAAAGAGTATCGATGGGCGCCAGCCGGGGACGGCCTCGGTGAGCATCCTCTCCGCTTCCTGCTGGAAGGACTGCCCCGCCCAGGAAAGCGACTCGATCGGAAGGGGTGCGATCATCTTCTCGAGCCGGGATGCTGCGTCCCCCAGGTCCTGACGAAAAAGGGCATCCAGTTCCGGGACCAGCCCGGGGGAGTTGATGCTGACCCTCCACCCCCCCGACGGCGGGGCGCCGGGGGAAAGGTCCACTAGCAATTCATCACCCGAGAGGATGATGTCCTCGATCTTGACGCCGGGGAAGATCCTTTCCGCCACGATGCGGAGGGTTTTCAAACCCGGTTCAGGGTCCTTGGACCGGAGGACCTCCTCCCACACGGCTTCAAGGGGCCTTGAGATGGTTGGTCCGATCCATTCGGGGACCCCCGTCACTCTCACCGAAGCGCTTGCTGGTGCCGTTAAAAGCAGGGCCACGGCGAAGAAGCCGGCCGCGGCCCTGCAGAGGTGCTGTCGGATTCTCACCGGATGACCTCTTCCCCCGTTTAGAACATTTCCCCGAAGCCGAAATGGGTCCTGTTCTCGTCTTCCCCGTAGGCGAAATCCACCCTCAAGTTCCCCATGGGGGTCTTGACCCGGACACCGATCCCGTAGCCGCTTTTCAGGTTGGAGAAGGCCGATTCGTCGCTCGCCATCCCTATATCATAAAAAGCCACGATGGAAAGGGCTTCCTGGATCGGGACGCGGAGCTCGAAGTTGGCCAGGGCCATCTCGCTCCCCTTGAAATAATCATCCCGGTAACCCCTGAGCGTCCTGGCCCCCCCGACGAAGAACTGTTCCGCGTAGGGCAATTCCCCCGAGGAGTAACCTACCCTGATCCGGGAGGCGAATATGACGGGGTTATCCTCGGTGCCGATCTCCCGGCTCAAGAGATCCTGGAAGAAAGCGAAGAGTGGGAGGTAGTACCTCCACTCAACCCAGTACTTCATATAGTTCATGTCTTCTATCGCCGGGTCGGCCGATTCGAACATGCCGTACTCCACGCTCAGGCTCTGGACCTGCCCCTTGGGGTAACTGAGGTAGGGATCGAGCAGGTTCCTCGTCAGAGTGCCCGTGACGGAATAATTGGTCCCGGAGAGGCCCTTCTTGGGGGGGAAATCCCTGCCGGGTTCCTTACGGACGTTGTAGAACTCCACTTCGTGATAATCGGCCCTCAGGAACCAGCTCAATGTCGGGTTATGCCGGAACTTCTTGCCTATCCCGGCGTAAATGCCCCGCTTGTCCTGGTCGTAAGTGACATTGAGGGTGTCATCGGTGTAGTCCACGAGGTCCACCCATTCATAGCTGTACAGCCCCGCTTCCCAGGCATAGGTGTGCTCGTCCATGTAGGGTGCCCGGTACTGGAGCCAGTACTGCTGCCGGTCGCCCATTTCAAAGCCTATCCCGACGATGTGCCCGAGGCCGCGGTAGTTGAGCTCCTCCCAGGCCGCCCCACCTGACCACCCCGACTCGGAGCCGTGTCCCACGGTCAGGGAGATCCTGGAAGATTTTCCTTCCTCGACGGTGAGGACGATGTTGACGACCTCGGGGTCCGGCGTGGGCTCAAATCCCACCCTCACATCCTCGAGGAAGCCGAGCTGGTTGATCTTTTTAATTGAGTGGCGGAGGATGTTGGCGTTGAAAAGGTCCCCCGTCTTGAGGTTGAATTCCCTTTCTATCACGTGGGTCTTGGTCTTCTTGTTGCCCTGGATGACCACCTCGCCCACCTTCGGCTCCAGGATCCGCACGTCAATGACCCCGTCATGGATGCCCACGTCCTGGACCTGGACGAAAACGTAGCCGGCCTTTTCGTACTTCTCGCTGATCCTCTGGAGGTCATGCCTGAAGAAGACCCTGTTGAAGACGGCGCCGGGGCGGGTGAAGACGACCTCCATCAGCTGGTCGGCGGTGAAGACCGTGTTGCCGGTGAAAGTGATGTCCCGGACGATCGGGTTCTCCTGGACCTTGAACTCCACGAAAACGCCGCCGAACTGCTCAACCACATTGACGTCGACGAAGGAGAAGAAGCCGAGGCCGTATATCGCGTCAATGTCCTGCTGGACCTGTTCGGGGTTGAACTGGTCCCCGGCCTTGGTCCCGATGACCCCGAGGATATGATCGGACACTACTTCCTGGTTCCCGGTGACATCGACGCCGACGACCACCGGCTGGACGGCCGAAGAGGCAACGCCGGCCGCCAAAAGGAGAAACGCGACGGCAAAAGCCGCGGACCATACCCGTTTCAATCGAACAGCACCCCTTTCCCTGGACTGGAAGCACCCGGCGGGCCGGGGTCACCCGGGCGGTCCCCCGGATGACTCATACCTTGGGATTATAAACTATTACTCGGGACTTTGGATAACTATCCCTTCACCTCTCAGGGTTCTCTGCCCTATCTCGATGAGGGTCAGTATCTCGTCGAGGGTCCCGGCGGGCGCGCCCTGCTCTTCCCGGGCGATCCGGGGGGAGGACCCTGAGGGTTGCACCATCGGTGCGTAGGCCTCGGGCGCCGCCTCGACGGGGTAGTCCTGGTTCAGGGTCTCCCTGGCCAGGTTCATCTCGCTCAGGCTGGTCCTCAAGGCCGAGAGGACGCTCTGTTCGTCGACGGTTACCCACTCAAGCCGCATCTGCCTGGTATCCGCTACCCCCACGGGGGCATATCCCCCCGTGGATATCGGAATGGCCGCCACCATGATTACCAGGAAAGCCATGACGATGGAAAGGAAGGAGAGACCTACAAAACGCCCGGCGCGGTTTGGTTCCGCCGCTCCCGATGCCCTCCGCCATATTTCATCGCCGGCCGATTCGAGTTCAGCCCTGGCGCACTCCACTTCGGCAAGGGCCGAGTCCCACTTTTCGTTGCGGCACGCGGCGATGCATCTTTCAATCCAGCGTTGCACCCGCTTGAGGTTCTTCTCCATTTCCGTACGGGCCTCCAAAAGGAGTATTTGCCGGCACCCCCGTAGGGTACCCTGCTCCTTTCATTATCCCAACATCACGGTCGATCCGTGGCATCACCCAGTTCCAGCCAGGTCCTGAGCCTGGTTAGGGCCCGGCGCTGGATCCTGTAAACGTTGCTGACATCCATCCCGACGCTTTCGGCGTAATCCCTGGCCTTGGATCCCTCGAGGACGAGGGCCCTGATGATTTCGCCTTCACGCTCGGAGAGCGCTTCGATGCCGTCGGCGAGGCAGATCTTCCAGTCAAGGGAGTCCGCGTCGAAGGGGTCGGGTACCTGGATCTCGGCGTCCTCAACCGGGGGAGGGGCTTTAGCCTCGACCCGTTGAAGGAAATTGGTCATCTGGCCCTTTATCCGGTAGAAGCCGTAGGTGACGAAACGGATGTTCCTGTCGGGGTCGAAGCGGTCAACGGCCTTGATCAGGGCTAACATGCCCTCCTGGACGAGGTCCTGGTATCGTTGGGAGGCGACCCTGTATTTGCGGGCGATCCAGAAGACCAGGGGACGGTAATAAAGGATGAGCCTCTCACGGGCCTCTTCATCGCCCTCACCGCAAAGGGCCCAAAGCCGGGCCTCTTCTTCCCGGGACAGGGATCCCTTTTCCGGTTGATCCTGTACGTCATCGCTCATGAAAGGACCTCCCCGGTTCTGCTGGACCCTTTATACCACGACAGGGAGGTGTTTGGCCACTACAGCAACGGAAGGCTACCGGCAAGTTCCGGGGTGACGCGGGTGTGAAGGGTGTCGTTCACGTAGCGGAGCGTGGTCCTGTCGGGTGACAGGTCGATGGCGGTGATCGAGCAATTGTCCGTCCGGAACCTCCAGGCCGTCACCGGTGGGAGGTCCATCAAAACCGAAAGGAAGGCCCGTATCGTCCCTCCGTGACAGACCACGAGCAGGTTGTCCCCTTCACCGGCGAGGACCTGATCCAACACCCGGCCCACCCTGGCGATGAGTTCCGGGAAGGACTCTCCCCCGGGCGGTGTCGTAGAGGAGGGGTCACTGCTCCACGCGGAGAAGAGGTCGGGATACTGCTCCCGTATCTCACCTATTCTCAGACCTTCCCACCGACCGAAGGACATCTCCGAAAGATCCGCTATGGTGGTCGCCTCCCGGACGTCTTCGTTCAGGCGGACGATGGCGTCGGCGGTCTGGTAAGCTCTCAAGAGGGGGCTGGTATAGACCTTGTCCAGGGGCACCCCGGCCAGCCGTTGGGCCAGGAGGCCCGCCTGGGACAGCCCTCTTTCGCTCAGGGGGACATCGGTCCTGCCCTGGAAGCGGAAGGCGCTGTTCCACTCAGTCTCTCCATGCCTTACAAGCAGGATCCTGCGTTTTCGCGTTTCCATCGGGTACCTCCGGTCTTCGATCTTTACGAAAAAAGCCACCCGCTGGGGTGGCCTCAATAAGCCTTGGAGCCGGCGGGCGGACTTGAACCGCCGACCTGCGCATTACGAGTGCGCTGCTCTGCCAACTGAGCTACGCCGGCATGTTTTTGGCGGTCCCAACGGGATTCGAACCCGTGCCGCAGCCTTGAAAGGGCTGTGTCCTAGGCCACTAGACGATGGGACCGCGAAACCTGACGTGGTGGGCCGTACAGGGATCGAACCTGTGACACCCGGATTAAAAGTCCGGTGCTCTGCCAACTGAGCTAACGGCCCATATCTAGCGCTGAAAAACTATACAGTGCCCGTGTAGCCGTGTCAAGACGACCGGCCCGGCTGTGTGGCCCGAAGCGTAGGGTGGCCTGCCGCCGTGCCCCTCGATTTCCGATTCACGATTCACGACTCACGGCCCTTACGATTTACGGCCCTCAAAGCGCGAACCGCGCAGGGTAGGCGGCGAGTTTTTTACGGAATACCTCGAGCGTCTCAAGCCCCCGCTCTATCTGTAGGGCTACCTGCTTGAAGGAAGTCCCTCCCTGGGTGTTCCTCCTGGATACGGAACTCTCGATGTTCAGGATCGGCATCAGGTCATCGCCGCTATAGGGGATGAGTTCATTCCACTCCTCCCTGGTCAGGCTCAGGAGGGTCCTCTTCCTGTCGAGGCACCACCGGACCGCTTCGCCCACCTGTTCATGGGCGGTCCTGAAGGGAATCCCCTTCATAACCAGGTACTCGGCCACGTCCGTCGCCAGGGTGAAGCCGTCCGAAAAGGCCTCCGCGGCCCTCTCTGCGTCGATCTCAACGCGGGCGATGAGCTGGGGGAGAACGTCGAGGACATCCTTGACTATCTGGGTCGACGACCACAGGGCCCGCTTGTCCTCCTGCATGTCCCTGTTGTAGGCCAGGGGAAGGCCCTTGATGATTGTAAGCAGATCCACCAGGTCGCCGATGACCCGTCCCGTCCGCCCCCTCACCAACTCGAGGACATCGGGGTTCTTCTTCTGGGGCATCATGCTGGAGCCGGTGCAGAATGCGTCGGGAAGGACGACCCACCCGAATTCGCGGCTGTTGTAGATCACCAGGTCCTCGGCCATCCTGCTCGCGTGGACCATCAGGACCGTCATGGCGTACTGGCAGTCCAGGAGGTGGTCCCTGTGCGCCACAGAGTCCATGCTGTTGTCGCTGGTCCTGTCGAAACCCAGCATGACCGTGGTGAACCCACGGTCCAGGGGAAGGGTGGAGCCTGCCAGGGCTCCGCTCCCGAGGGGGCATTCGTTGACCGACTCCATGGCGAAGAGCACCCTGCGGAAGTCCCTGGCAAGGGCCCAGAAGTGGGCCAGCCAGTAATGACCCATGCTGATCGGCTGGGCCTGCTGGAGGTGAGTATAGCCCGGCACGATGATGTGCCTGTGAGCCGTGGCCCTGTCGAGCAGGGCGTCCATCAGCGTTATTAGGCCGTCGCCGACGGAGTACATCTCCCTTCTCAGGTAGAGCCTGACAGAGGTGGCGGACTGATCGTTGCGGCTTCGCCCCGAGTGCAGTTTCGCTCCCAGGGGCCCGATAAGTTCGGTGAGCCTCGCCTCGATGTTCATGTGAACGTCTTCCATCGATTCGAGCGGCTTGAGGCCGCCCTCCTGGATCTCACGGAGCACCTCCCTCAGCCCGTCCTCGATAACGGCGGCCTCGCGCTGTTCGAGCAACCCCACGTGTTCGAGCATCCTCACGTGGGCGATGCTCCCGTAAACATCGTAGGGGGCCAGCCGCCAATCCAGGTCCAGCGACTGAGAGAAGTGCTGGACCATCTCCGCCGTATCTTCCCTGAACCGTCCGTGCCACATGAAGATCTACCTCCCGGTCCCTCGCGGCATCATCACCGATGAAACGTCAAAGCCCTTCTCGGCCGCCGCCTCCAGGCATAGCGCCCATAAAAGGTCCGTCTCGCTATGGATATACTCCGTGACCCCGGCTAACCCGAGGAAAGCCCTGATCACCGAAATCCCCGCCACAATGATGTCGGCCCTCCCTTTCTCGAGGCCGGTGATGGAAGACCTGTCCCCGGGTGGTGTCGCCAGGATCCAGGCAGTCAGTTTCTCCAGTTCTCCGCATTCCACGGTCCTCCCGTGGAGCCGTTCAGGAGTGTATTCCGTCACGGGAATCCCTTCCATCATCATCACCGCCGAGGAGGAGGTGCCCCCCACGCCGACAAGCCTCGCCGGGTGGTCCTCAAAGCTGCCCCCAACGACGCGGACCGTTTCTTCCATCACCGCTGCGGGGTCCTCGCCGAAAAGGGCGGTCATCCTGACGGCGCCCAGGGGAAAGGAAAAAGTCCGATCGGCGGTCCCCACATCGAGACTGCCTCCGCCGAGGTCGAAGACCATACCCACCCCGGGGACACCCAGCGACGCTCCCTCCCATCCGAGTCGGGCCTCTTCGGCGGGGTTGAGCACCTCAAGGCTGAGCCCCGACAGCTTCTCCATGGCGAAGATTATTTCGTCCCTGTTCGTCGCGCTTCTCAGGCTCTCGGTGGCGCGAAAGGCGACATGATCCAGGGGGACCCCCGACCTTCCCAGGAGGAGCAACGCCTCTTCGACGGCATCCAGGGTCCTTGCCAGGGGCTTGTCACCTACCGAGACGTTCCCTCCGCCGATGCCCTCGGTCAGCCTGGTTATCCAGACCCCCGAGTTGATATACTCGAGCGCCCTTCCGCGAGCACTGACCGCCAAGCAACGTACGGAGTTGGAACCCAGGTCGATAGCGCCGAACCTCATGGCGCCCCACAGGGCCAGTCAGAGGGGTCACCGCATTCGACCTCACCCAGCATATCGCGAAGCAACCCCTCGCCGGGGTGCCACCCAAGACCGATCATGGAGGCCGCCTGGAGGTGAAGGCATTTTACCGAGACGCCTCCCCTTGCCCGGATACCTCCCACTCCTGTTGCGACGAAAGACCTCCAGGCTGATGGGTCCTCCTTCATTATATTCCGTGTCCTCTCCGGCCCGAGGAGGAAAACCCTGAAAAGCAGGTACTCCAGGTTGAAGACCCTCCAACCCTCGGGGTTTTCCTTCTCTATCCGGCGGCCCAGGAACCTCACTCCTCCGGCGGATTCCAGTTCGTCGATCCTGATAGAGAGGTGAGGACAGGTCAGCCAGAAGGCCGTCGGGAAGGGTCGCCCCTTCTTGAGTGGATCGCAGAGGGTCACCTGGGGGAATCCGTGCCGGCACCTTCGCGAAACGCCCCGCACCAGGCCTGCGTCGAAACGCCTTGAACCGGCCTGCCTCTTCACAAGTTCGATGTCGCCGGGGAGGGGGGGCTCAAAAAAAACAGGGGGCAACATGCCCCCCGCGGCAGGCGCTTCAAGCCACCGCCCTATTTCTTTCCCCGCGGTTTCCCCCCGGATCCTTCCTTGTTCTTCTTGTTCAGATCGGATAATTTCTGATCGCTCGCCTTCAGGAATGAGGCCAGCTTCTTCTCGAAATCATCCCCTCCCGCCGATGGGGCGCTCCTCTGCTGCCTCGGGCGCTCGGGCCGGGCCTGGAGTTGCTTCAGGGAGAGATCGATGCGGCCTCTGTCGTCGATCTTCAAGACCTTGGCCCTTACATCCTGCTGTACCCGCAGGATGTCCTCCACCTTTTTGACGTACTCGTGGGCCAGTTCCGAGATGTGGATCATCGCCTTCTGCCCCGTAGAAAGCCTGACAAAGGCCCCGTACGGCAGGATTTGTTCCACTGTTCCAGTGACGATATCCCCGACCTTGACCTCCGTCATCTGGGAACCTTTCTCATGGGTCATCAACCGGTATTCCCCTCCATAAGGTTTGAAAAATGATCTATGAATACACCGGCCCTATCAGGCCCGGTCCGCGTCGTCAAGTATATCATTTAGAGCGCCGCGATACGCAACCCTCGGCAAGGGCGGTGACGGGGACTACTCAGCTACTGTTCCGTCACCCCGAGGTCTTCGAGGAAGAGGGGGCTCAGGACCTTGATGAAGGTGCCCTTCATTCCGAGACTTCGGCTCTCGATAATGCCTGCGCTCTCCAGTTTCCTCAGGGCGTTGACGATGACGCTCCTCGTCACTCCGACCCTGTCGGCGACACGGCTGGCCACGACTATACCTTCGGAGCCCTTCAATTCCCTGATGATCTGCCTGATGGACTCCACCTCCGAGTAGGAGAGAGCCCTCATGGCCATCTGTACCACCAACCGTTCCCTGGCCCTGTCGGCTATGGTCCTAGCCCTGGCGTGCAGGATCTCCAGTCCCACCACGGTGGCCAGGTACTCCCCCAGCACGAGATCGCGGTTGTCGAAGGGGTAGCCGAAGCGGGCCAGGATGAGCGTCCCCAGCCGTTCACCGGCCCCGTGGATAGGGACGTAGACCACGTGCTTGTTCGAGTAGGTACAGGGCTCGTCGGAGTAGGCGCAGAGGCCGTGGTCGGTGTGGTTGAGCTCCGACTCGTGGTACTGGTTGACCTTTTCAGTGTAACTTTCGGGCATGGAACCCGTCTCCAGGAGGTCCGACATGATGGGACAATTGTATTCGCTCACCCAGGAGTAGCCCAGGATGACGCCCTCCCGGTTGATGATGTAGACGTTCGCCGCCGACAGTTCGCAGAGGAGCCTGGCGAGCCTCAGGTAGTCCGGCGTCCCGGGGTCCTTGCGGCTCTGGAGGATCCTGTTGACGGCCCGGGTCTTCTCGAGCAGGTCTTGCATCGCCGAAGGATTGGCGATCGGGGCCCTCGATTCTATCAGTTCTTTCGGTGTATCCATCGTCATGTCAATCCCTCCCGGTTACGTCGGGCGGCTTAAAATGCCGCCCCGCTAGAGCAGGTACTTCCTTACATCGGTGTCGGCCACGAGTTTTTCGAGGCGCTCTCTCACCAGGCCCTCGTCTATCTCGACCCCTTGGCCCGAAAGGTCGGGGGCGTCGAACTGGACCTCCTCGAGGAGGTTCTCCATCATCGTGTGGAGCCTTCGGGCGCCGATATCCTCGGTCTCGCGGTTCATCTTCGCCGCCAGGGAGGCGATCGCCTTTATGGCTTCTTCTGAGAAGGAAAGATCCACGTCCTCCGTCGAAAGTAGGGCCCTGTACTGGTCCACCAGGCTGTGTTCGGGCTCGACCAGTATCCTCGCCAGGTCCTCCTCGCCCAGGGGGCACAGTTCGACCCTCAGGGGGAACCTCCCCTGCAGCTCCGGCACGAGGTCCGAGGGTTTCAGCTTGTGGAAAGCCCCGGCCGCTATGAAGAGGATATGGTCGGTCCTGGCGGGCCCGTACCTGGTGTTGACCGTACACCCCTCGACGATGGAAAGGAGGTCCCTCTGGACTCCTTCGCGGCTGACGTCGGGCCCGGAGTGGCCGCTCCCGGCGGAAGCGACCTTGTCCAGTTCGTCGATGAAGACGATGCCCTCCTCCTGGGCCTTCTCCAGTCCCTCCTGGGCGGCCGCCTCGTGATCGACCAGTTTTTCCGCCTCCTCGGCTTCCAGGATCTCCCTGGCGGCGGCGATGGTGACGGAGCGCCGCTTCTTCTTCTTGGGGATCATGCCGCTGAGCATCTCCCCCAGGTTAATGCCCATCTCTTCCATGCCGGGTCCGCCCATGATGGGGATGCCGAACTGGGGGCTCTCGCTCACCTCTATCTCGATCTCCCGCGCCTCGAGCCTGCCCTCATCGAGCATGCGGGCCAGGCGCTCCCTGGTGGAAAGGCGTTGCTTCTCGGCTTTCTCCTCATCCTCGGCGGGGAGACGCTCCTCCGTCGCGGCCTGCTGCCCCGTGAAGAGGTGCATGAAGTCGGAGACCTTCTCCCGGGCTCTCACCGGGGGAATGAGGGCGTCGAGGATCTTCTCCCGGGCCCTGGAGGCGGCTTCCTCGCGGACCTCCTCGATCTTGCGCTGCTTGACCATCTGGACGGACCTTTCGACGAGGTCCCGGATCATGGATTCCACGTCCCGGCCGACGTAACCCACCTCGGTGTACTTGGTGGCCTCGACCTTTATGAAGGGAGCGCTCACGAGCTGGGAGAGCCTCCGAGCTATCTCGGTCTTGCCGACCCCGGTGGGGCCGACCATAAGGATGTTCTTCGGCGCTATCTCCCGGGCCACGTCTTCGGGCAGCTCCAGGCGGCGCAGCCTGTTCCGCAGGGCGATAGCGACGGCCCTCTTGGCGTCGCGCTGACCCACGATGTACCGGTCAAGGTAGGCCGTAATGGCCTTGGGTGTGAGAGCACCGGTCCTGCCGTCCCTCAATCCTCGAGCACCTCCAGCGTGATGGAATCGTTGGTGTAGATGCATATCTTCGAAGCTATGACCAGGGACCTCCTGGCGATCTCGTCGGCCCGGGCTTCGGAAGATTCCAGGAACGCTCTCGCCGCCGCCAGGGCGTATCCGGCGCCCGAGCCGATGGCGCAGGCTTCGCCCTCGGGCTCCAGGATGTCGCCGGCGCCGCTCAACAGGAGCGTCGTCCCCCGGTCGGCGACGAGCATCATCGCCTCGAGCCGCCTCAAGACCCGGTCGGTGCGCCAGTCCTTGACCAGTTCCGTCGCCGCCCTGACGAGGTTGCCGCCGTGCTCGGCCAGCCTCTTCTCGAAACGCTCCAGGAGGGTCATCGCGTCGGCGGTGCCGCCGGCGAACCCCGTGAGCACGCGGCCATCGTAGAGGCGCCTCACCTTCTTTGCGCCTTCTTTAATGACCTGGTCCCCCAGCGTGACCTGGCCGTCGCCAGCCATGGCCACCACGTTACCCCTCCTGACGCAAAGTATCGTTGTCCCCCTCATCGTTCTCATCACCGCTTCCGGCCCTGGGGTGGGCCATGGAATAGCTCTTCCTCAGTTGTTCTATGGTGACCTTCAGGTACTTCTGGGTGGTCACGAGGCTCTCGTGCCCCAGCAGTTCCTGGAGGACCCTCAGGTTTGCCCCGCCCTCGAGCATGTGGGTGGCGAAGCTGTGCCTCAACACGTGGGGCGTCACCCCGGTCAGGCCCACCGCGGAAGCGGCCTTCAGGACCGCCCTGTGAAGAGTCCTGACGGTGATATGGCCCCCCCTGCTCCCGGGGAAGACAGGGCCCGACGGGTCCGGGGAGGAGTCCTTCCACTCCCTCAGGGCCTTGACGGCGAACCTGCCCATAGGGACGAGGCGTTCTTTCTCCCCCTTTCCCATGACCCTGACCCATCGCTCCTCGAGGTCGACCTCTTCCCACCGAAGGGCCGCCGTCTCGGCCACGCGGAGCCCGGAACCGTACATGAGTTCCATCGCCGCCTTATCCCTGCAGGCCTCGCGTCCAGTGGGGCCCTTTTCTAGCAGGGCCTCCACGTCCTCCCTGGAGACGGCTCTCGGGAGCCTTCCAGGGAGCCTCGGCCCCCGGATGCCCGCGGCGTTATTAGCCGTTATTACACCCCGTTCCTGCAGGAAGCCGAGCCAGCTCTTGATGGCGGACAGTTTCCTGGCCGCCGATGAGCGAGCGTAACCGAAGCCCACCACGTCGCGGATAAAACCCCTTACATGGGAGGACTGAACTCCCCCAGGATCGTCGATGCCCAGGCCCTCCAGGTAATCAGCGAACTGGGAGAGGTCCACGGCGTAGTTGAGGGTGGTGTGGGCAGAGCCACCCCTGCCGGACTCCATCTCCTCGAGGAAAAGGTCGATCGAAGCCGATACAGCGTCCCTTGGCATACTATTTATCTTACCACTTTGGCGGGGATTAACCATAATTTTCAGAAGATATTGGTTTGGTCGGAATTTATTTCAAAAGAGGTGGTAATTCATCGATGAACTTCTTCAGGGCCTTCAGGGAGCGGGCCGCGTGCCGCTGGCACCGGTCGGCCCTCTTCCTCGCCCTCTCGGGTAGCGGGGGGAAAAGGCCCAGGTTGATGTTCATCGGCTGGAACGACCGCGGTTGGGGGTCCGAGAGGTGCCTCAGCAGGGAACCGATGGCGGTCTCCCTCGGCCAGGCCGGGAACCCCAGGCCCCGGACGAGGGCGGCGGCGTTGACGGCCGCCACTAGGCCCATGGCCGTGCTCTCCATGTAGCCCTCCACGCCCGTCACCTGGCCGGCAAGGAAGATATCGTCGCGATTTTTCAGCCTGAGGAAGGGATCCAGGACTTTCGGCGCGTCGACGAAGACGTTCCGGTGCATCACGCCGAGCCTGACGAACTCGGCGCGGGAGAGGGCGGGAATCATCCTGAAGACCCTCTCCTGCTCGGGCCACCGGAGGCCCGTCTGGAAACCGACGAGGTTGAAGAGGGTACCCCCGGTGTTCTCCTGGCGGAGCTGGACCACCGCCCAGGGTTCTTCGCCGGTGCGGGGGTCCCTGAGGCCGACGGGCCTCATGGGGCCGAAACGCAGCGTGTCCACGCCGCGGGAGGCGATGACCTCCACGGTGAGGCATCCCTCGAAGTAGCGCTCGTCCTTTTCGAAGTCGTGCCGCGGAGCCCTCTCGGCCGAGGCGAGGGCCGCCTGGAAGGCCTTGTACTCTTCCCTCGTCAAGGGGCAGTTTATGTAGTCGTCGCCCAGGCCACGGCGGCCGCCCCGGTAGGCCCTGGTCATATCGATGGACTCGGCCGTCACCACGGGGGCCACGGCGTCGAAGAAGGATAACAGCTTCTCGCCCACCAGCCGGGAAAGCGATTCCGCCAGGGGCTCCGAGGTGAGGGGGCCCGTCGCAATGATGGCCGGGCCTTGGGGCACCTCCCGGAGTTCCTCCCTCACAACGGTGACCAGGGGCTCCGAGGTGAGGGCGCCGGTCACACCTTCCGAGAAGGCCTGCCGATCCACGGCCAGTGCCTTCCCCGCGGGAACCCGGGACAGCCTGGCTTGGTCAAGGATGAGGCTCCCCAGGAGGTCCAGTTCGGCCTTCAAAATGCCCCCGGCGCTGGTCGTTTCGTCGGCCCCCAAGGAGTTGCTGCACACCAGTTCCGCGAAGCCGGGGGTCTTGTGGGCCGGTGTCATCTTCAGGGGTCGCATCTCGACGAGGGTGACGGGGACACCCTTCCGGGCCAGCTGCCAGGCGGCCTCGGAACCGGCCAGGCCGGCCCCGATCACGACCACCTCTTTATCGTCTCTACCCGTCGGGGCCTTCTTCGTCATCGACAGGGACCCCCGACGGGCCACTGCCCGGCCCTTTCCCCTCACCGGGCGGGACGAAGGAGACGTAGTCGCACTCGGGGTAGCGGGAACAGCCGTAAAAGGGCTTCCCCTTCTTGCCTTTTCTCTTTACGACCTCGCCCTCGCCGCACTTGGGACATGCCACACCAGTCGTCTTCAGTATGGGACGGGTGTAACGGCACTTCTTTTCCGGATCGGAGAAGCCGGAACAGCCGATGAAGTCGCCGAACCGCCCCGATTTGATCACCAGCGGCGAGCCGCAGAGGGGGCAGTCTTCCCCTATCGGTTCTGGGGGAGGGGGAGGCACCTTCTCGGCCTCTGTCGCCGCCTTTTCCAGGGCGGCGGAGAAGCCCGTCCAGAAGTCGCGGACCACGTCGCTCCAGAGCCTGCCGTTATCCTCGATCTCGTCCAGTTCGTTCTCCATCCCGGCCGTGAAGGCCAGGTCCACGATGCCGGGGAAGTGGGCCTCCAGGAAGGCGTCCACTATCCGGCCGAGGGGCGTTGGGGCAAGGCGCTTGTCCTCGTCCCTGACGATGTACTTCCTGTCGTAGAGGGTCTGGACGATGGTCGCGTAGGTCGAGGGGCGCCCTATCCCCTCCTCCTCGAGGGCCTTGATGAGCCCGGCGTCGGTGAACCTCGAGGGTGGTTTCGTGAAGCGCTGCTCCCTGGTTATCCCCTTCAATTCCAGGAGTTCGCCTTCCCTGGCTGGTTCGATGACCTCGTCCTTCATGTCCAGGGGCCAGAGCGCCCCCCAGCCATCGAAAACCACGCAGGCCCCGGACTGCCTCATACCAACCCTCCCGCTTTCGGCCTCGACGGTGCTCCTGGCTATCCTCGCAGGGCTCATCTGGCTCGCAACGAAGCGGCGCCAGACCAGGTCGTAGAGCCTGAACTGGTCCTGGGTCAGGTGCTCCCTGACCAGGTCGGGCGTGAGGGTGACGTCGGTGGGCCTTATGGCTTCGTGGGCGTCCTGGGAGCGGCCCTTGCCCTCGTGCACCTGGACCGAAGGGGGCAGGTAGCCCTTGCCGAAGGCGGTCTTTATATACTCCCTGGCCTGGCCGGCCGCCTCTGGTGAGACCCTGAGGCTGTCGGTCCTCATGTAGGTTATGAGGCCCGTCGTCCCGCGGCCCGGGATGGGGACACCCTCGTAGAGCCCCTGGGCTGTGAACATCGTCCTCCTGGGGGCGAAGGCGAGCCTCCGTGACGCCTCCTGCTGCAGGGTGCTCGTCTTGAAGGGGGGCAGTGACTTGCGGATGCCCTCCTTCTGGGTGAAGGAGACCACCCTGACCTCGTTGGAGCGGACCTCCTCCTCTATCATGGCTGCCGAGGCCTCGTCCTTGATCAAAAGCGTCCGGCCGTCCTTGACGAGGGACTTGCCGTCGAGCCTGTCGACCCTGAGGGAGTACTCCCGTCCACCTTCGGCCGCTACGGCCACCGTGACCTGCCAGTACTCCTGCGGAACGAAGGAATCGATCAGGCCCTGCCTGTCGCAGATCATCTTCAGGGCCGCCGACTGGACCCTCCCGGCCGAAAGGCCCCTCTTGATCTTGTCCCACAACAGGGGGCTCAGCTTGTACCCGACAAGCCGGTCCAGGACGCGGCGGGCCTGCTGGGCCTCGACCTTCTTCATATCGACCGAGGAGACCTGCTCAAAGGCCTCCTTGACTCCCTTCGGGGTTATCTCGTACATCCTCACCCTGCAAGGAGAGCCGGGGTCGACGCCCAGCGTTTCGGAGAGGTGCCACGCTATGGCCTCCCCTTCCCTGTCGGGGTCGGAGGCGATGAGCACCCGGCTGCTCACCGAGGCCCTCTCCTTCAGGTTCCGGACGACGGCACCCTTCCCCCTGACCAAGATGTACTCCGGCTCGAAACCTTTTTCCACGTCGATGGCCAGGCGGCTCTTGGGCAGGTCGCGGATGTGGCCCACGCTGGACTGGATGTCGTAACCCTTGCCGAGGATTTTGCCGAGGGTCCTGGCCTTGGAGGGCGATTCGACGATGACCAGGGTCCGCCCCGGTTCAGGGGCGGACCGGGACGCTCTTTTGGATGTCTTCGTCCCGGCCTTCGCAGGCTTACGGGAGAGTGAGGTCCCGGCCTTTTTTGCCCTGGCCTTTTTCACCTTGGATCCTTCGTCCTTCAGCACAACAACATTTCCTTCGGCCCCGAGGCCTTTGTCTTTTCATGGACTGAGTACAACAGGGACTCAAAAAGACCCGCGTTGATGGGAAAGTCGCCGATCAGGCCGAGGCGGACCGCCTCGGTCAGGGTCTCCTCCACGACCTCCCTGGAAAGGCTCGCGTCGGCGCAGGCCCGGTAGGCCAGGGCCAGGGCGTCCTCGGTGAGGAAGCGGCTTTCGCTTTCGGGTATGAATCTTACGGACATCCTCTCTCCTCCTGTTCCCCGGGGCTCCTCAGGCCCCTGCTGCCGCCCTTGAACCCCATCTTCCAGGGCCGCTGGGGACGGCAAGGCCATAGGCCGACAGCACCCCAAGGACCCTCAATACGGCGGCGGCGCTCATTTTACCTTCCGTCGCTATGTTGTCAACCGTCATGTCACCGTGATCGCCCAGGATGCGGAGAACTTCGGCCTCTTCGGGCGTGAGGGGGGAGTTGGCGGGAAGACCCTGCCGCGGTATGGGAGGGAACAGTTCACCCTGCCTACCCGATACGACAGCGGCGAACTCCCCGAGGTCCACCAGGGGCATCGCACCGTCCGATATGAGGGCGTTCGAACCGCGGCAGACGGCGTCGGTGATCCTCCCCGGCATGGCCCAAACCTCCCTTCCCGTTTCAAGGGCGAGGCGGGCGGTCAGGACCGCGCCGCTCTTCCGGGGCGCCTCCACGACGACGCATCTCGAGCACAGCCCGGCGATGAGCCTGTTCCGCCGTGGGAATTGCCACGGCCTGGGGGGTGTCCCGAGGGGGAATTCCCCCAGCAGGACCCCCTCTTCCATTATCTCCTCGAAAAGCGAGGCGTGCTGGACCGGGTAGAAGATATCCGCCCCGGTCCCGATCACGGCGACGGTCCTCCCCCCGGAGTCGATGCTCCCCCTGTGGGCGGCACCGTCGATCCCCCGGGCGCCTCCGCTTACGACGGTGACCCCTGCGCCCGCCAGCATCGAGGCGAGGTCGTAGGCGCAGCCGGACCCGTAGGAAGTGCACTTCCTGGTCCCGACGACGGCAACCCCATCCCCCGGCGGCAGCCCTTTTCCCCTGGTGTAGAGCACGAGAGGGGGGTCGCGGAGGTCGTTCAGCATGGAAGGATAACGGGCCTCGCCGAAAAAGATAATTTCGATGCCCTTCTTCTTGCAACGGTCGACCTCGCGATCACACCACCCCGACGAGACCATCCCCAGCAAGGCTTCCCTGGGGGCCTCCTTAAGGCCGAGCGCGTCCAGGGCGGTGCCGGAGCCGGCGCTCACGTCTTCCCAGGAGACCCCGCGATCGTCGGCGGCCTCGAGGACCGTTGCGTCGAAGCCGCCGGTGGCGTTCAGCAGTAGCATTCCCCTTTTCAGCGGTTCCAGGGGAGGTCCCCCCCTTCCCTGAAGGCAAGCGCCTCAGCGAGGTGGACCGTTGAGAGGCCCTCGTCGCCGGCGAGGTCGGCGATGGTCCTCGCCACCTTGAGGACCCTGCTGATGCCCCTCCCGGAAAGGCGTACCCTCCCGGCCACGTCCTTCAGGAAGCGCCGGCCCTCGGCGTCGATCTTGACCTGTCTCCTCAGTGCCCTTTCGGGCAGTTCCGCGTTGCACTGGAAACCCAGGGGTCCCCACCGTCTCCACTGGACCTCCCTGGCCCTGAGGACCCTTTGGCGCACATCGGCGCTGCTCTCCCCCACCTGCCCCCCGAACTGAACCAGTTCGTCCGGCGTCAGCCTCGGCACGGTAACGTGGAGGTCGATCCTGTCCAGGATGGGGCCCGACATCTTGCGTCGGTACCGTTCCACCGCCAGGGGAGAACAGCGGCAAGGCTCCTGGGGATCGCCCAGGAAACCACAAGGGCAGGGGTTGCAGGCGGCCACGAGCAGCACCCTGGCCGGGTAGGTCACGCTCCCGCTGGCCCGGCTCACGGAGATGAAACCGTCCTCCAGGGGTTGCCGGAGGGATTCGAGCAGGTCCCGCCTGAACTCCGTGAACTCGTCGAGGAAAAGGACTCCCCGGTGGGCCAGGCTGATCTCGCCGGGCCGGAGGTTCGTTCCGCCGCCGCAGACGGATATGGTGCTCGAGGTATGGTGGATGGCCCGGAAGGGCCGCTGGCGGGAGCTGTGGAGGGGGAGGCCCACGGTACTCCTCACCAGGAGGACCTCCATCATCTCCTCGTCGGAAAGGGGCGGGAGGATGTCCTTGAGCGCCCTGGCCAGGAGGGTCTTCCCCGATCCGGGCGAACCCGTCATGAGGACGTTGTGGTGGCCGGCGGCGGCTATCTCGAGGGCTCGCTTGGCAGCGGCCTGCCCCTTGATATCAGATAGATCGGGGTCCGGTTCCGGGTTTTCCTCGGATTCTTCCCCGGGGATGATGGGCTCAAGTTGGGAAGATCCCTGAAGGTGGGTGAAGAGGTCGCGGATATGCCCCACCTTCCAGGCGGTGACGCCCTTGACCAGGGAGACCTCGCCAGCGTTCCCCTCGGGGATGAAAAGGGGAAAACCGAGCTTCCTGGCCAACAGCGCGGCGGGGACAGCGCCCCGGACCCTCCGGACCCTGCCGTCGAGGGCCAGTTCCCCCATGAAGATCGTGGGCCTGGACACGCGGACCTCGCCCATGGCGTGGGCGATCCCGATAGCGATGGGGAGGTCTATCAAGGCCCCCTCCTTGGGGATATCGGCCGGGGCCAGGTTGACGGCCACCCTGCCCTTCACGGAAAGGCCCAGGGACCTAAGGGCGGCCCGGACCCTCTCGCGGGCCTCCTTCACCGTGGCGTCGGGGAGCCCCACCACCGATATGGCGAAAAGGCCCCCGGTCATCTCCACCTCGACCTCCACCTTCAGGGCCTCGATGCCCCGTAAGGTAACACCGTTGACCACGTTCATGGCTCGATGATCCCTGCGGTGATGTCCCGGAAGATCTCCAGCGCGGGCTTACCGTCGGGTCCGACGGTGACGGCGGCGATATCTATCCTCCAGGGGCCTTCCCAGCCGATGCGGTCCATGTAGGCCGTGCCGGTCCTGACTAGTTTACGGATCTTCGAGGGGCCCACCGTAGCCTCCGGGGGGAGCATCCTCCCGATGGTCCTCGTCCTGACCTCCACGACGACCATCTCGCCGTCCTCTTCGGCGACTATGTCCAGTTCCCCCATCTTCATACGGACGTTGGCGTCGACGAGCCTGTAGCCAAGTCTCGAAAGCTCCTTGGCGGCGAGAGCCTCCCCCGCGGCGCCGAGGTCGATATGCTTTGCCATCTCATCCCCTCCGACCTAACGGGTACCGCCCCTCGGGCGGCGTTGTGAAGTGGTGCCTTTAAGCTAGGACCAGCCCCTAACGTGGAAACTCTTCCGGTGTACCCTGCAGGGGCCCTCGCGGCGAAGGACCTCCACGTGCTCCCGCGTGGCGTAACCCTTGTGGCTGCGGAACCCGTAGCACGGGAAGAGCCTGTCCAGGGATCCCATGACCCTGTCCCTCAGGACCTTTGCGACCACCGAGGCGGCGGCCACCGACGGAACGAACTCGTCGGCCCGGCTGAGGGCTCTCTGGGGGATGCCAAGCCCCGGGATGGGGGTTGGGCCGTCGACGATCACCAGGCCGGGCTGCAACGAAAGGCGCGCCACGCTCTGGTTCATAGCCCACAGGGTGGCCGCCAGGATGTTGTCCCTGTCAATGCGGCGGTGCGAGGCGGCCTGGGCCCGCCAGTCGACGCCCATCCGGCACATCTCGGCGAAGATCGCCGCCCTGGAGGTCGCCGACAGGGCCTTCGAGTCCCTCAAACCTATCGATAACAGGCGGGCGGTCTCACCCCTGTCAAGGATTACGGCGGCCGCCACGACGGGCCCGGCGAGGGGGCCCCGGCCCGCTTCATCGACGCCCGCCACTATCACGGCCCCACCTCCCAGGGAGGCGGGTCGCCCGGTCCTTCGAGGGTGAACCTCCCGAGCCTTCCCGTGGAGAAGGCTTCGATCAGGCGCTTCCCGGCGAGGTCCATGTTCACCTCGCCACCCCTCACGAGGCAACCCAACCTCAGTCCCACCCTCCGGAGGGTGTTCGAGGGGGTTTCATCAAGCGGTTCCAGGTCCCAGGAAGCCAGGGCCCTTTCGAGCATCGACGACTTCCCGAGGAAATCGATCAGGCCCTCGGCCAGGTCCTCGTAACCGCCTATCACGTCGCTCCTGCTGCTCCCCAGCCAGGCGAGCCGTCGATGGACCTCCCTGTGAGAGGCGGGATCCAGGATGCCCGGCGAATCCACTACGAGGAGCCCCTTCCCCTTGTACCAGGAGACCCCCCGGGTGACCCCGGG
>Ga0208198_1001198_pt1 | contig 23986 bp, 16 predicted proteins | sample AD_JPNTR2_MetaG_FD_184446 | JGI IMG/M metagenome (GOLD analysis project Ga0208198, IMG submission 184446) | Active sludge microbial communities of municipal wastewater-treating anaerobic digesters from Japan - AD_JPNTR2_MetaG (SPAdes) (version 2) | ecosystem: Engineered > Bioreactor > Anaerobic...
TACTCGCCATCTACCCTAACCCATTCGTGCGTTTTTGCATACTTTAAATTTTCTTTAATATCCATAATTATTTATTTAAAAAATTATGCACAAAATTATATTAAAGTTTTAAAACTAACAAATTTTTCATTTCAAAACTATTTATTACTTTTATTCAAAAAATATTATTAGTATGTTTAAATCGAAAACATTTATATCTGTTTTGATAATATTTTTGATAATAAATTATCAAAATTGTTTTGCACAGCAGACTAAAAGCTGGTTGACAAATGGGAATATCGCTAGCTCAACAGATTTCATTGGTACTACTAATACACAAGCTTTAATTTTAAAATCGAATAATAATGAATGGATGAGAATAACACCAGATGGTAACGTGGGCATTAGTACAACATCTCCAAAGTATAAACTAGATGTACATGGTAGCATTAGAGCAACCAAAGAAATAATTGTTGAAAAAATAGATTCACTGGATAAATGGCCAGATTTCGTATTTAATCCTGATTATAATTTGCAATTATTTAATACAAGATTAGAATTAATAAAATCACAAAAACATTTACCCTACATACCATCTAAAGATGAAATTAACTCTAACGGACTTCAAATTTCAGAAACTATTAGTGGTTTAGTGAGAAACATAGAAGAGCTCTACCTTTACATAGAGCAGATGGAGAAAAGAATACAGCTACTGGAAGAAGAAAATAAACAGTTAAAAGAAAAGATAAAAAACCAATAATTTATTAATGAAAAAAATATATTTATTTACTTTTTTATTAATAATTGTATCAGATATAATCGCCCAAGATTATCAATCTTTGAGAGTAAAAGAAGAGTATGATTTATTTAGTACTATAATGGTTAATAACTATTCTCCACAGAATAAATATTACACAAAAGATTTTGATACTAATCACACAAAAAATGATATAAACACGATAACTACTTTTGGAGAAGGTATTGCGAGGATTTTAGAAAGTTATATTACAATGTATGAAACTACAAAAGATAAAGCTTATTTGTATAAATTTTTATTCCAATCACTATGTATCATCGAGGAACGTCCAGACCATAGTTTAGATAGCACAAAAGCCCCTAGATGGTCTTTTGATCCAATGATTTATCTGGATGGCATAATATTAGCTACATTATCTAGATTTGTATATTTTATTGAATTCGAAGAACCCAGTCTTATAAATGAGCCCATTTATCAATTTGATGAATTAAAAGCTGAAAAATATTTTCCACAATCCAATTATTGTAATAAATTTAACATAGTTTTTAATACTTTTGGGCAATATACTAAATGGTTAACAGATAAACTGAAAGAAACGCTCAATTGGTACATAAATAACGGTTACTGGAATGATAATTGCGCATTTACCAAATTTCCAAATATAAATAATGCTGCGGAGATCAATATGCAAGCTGGCTTTAGCAGAGCTCTACTTTATTTGGGATTATGTACTAATGATAGCTCATATATAGCAAAGGCCCAAATTATTGATAATTTACTACAATCTAATATGCAATTTTTTGATTATTGTAAATTAAAAAACTATAAAGCCCCTCTTTTTATCTTAACTAATGACAACTCATACTGGTGGTATCATTTGGGTTGGTATACACCATATCATTACTGTATAATACGTAGTAAAAGCATAGATGGTTATACTAAATACATCGAGGATATTAGTCATGCAGTGCCAGTTATAGAATTTTTGATGGATTATTATAAATATTTACCAAACACATCATTAGATTTCGATGATATGGTAAGACTGAGGAATATGTTTACTAAGCATATTTATGATGGTAAAGGAGGATTTTATAGATCTGTAATGGGCACTGATAATCTAGTTTATCCACAATATAAATTGGATTATGCAGCATTAAATTATATTCCTTTGTATATTTATGATGGTGCTGATACCACTGCTACAGAACCTAATGTTTATGACATAGTTCTGAATTTTTATCAAAAATACATTTCAAAAAATTCACAAATACCTAAAATGCCATATTTCAATGGTGGTTTTTCTATAAAAGGACAAGCTGAAATAGTGAAAGCTCATTGGGAAAAAGAAGTATTTAATCTTACATTGTATAATAGACACATAGTGTATGATCAGGATTTTTTTGCTAAAGATACACTAACTATTGCACCACAACAATATGATTATTTACATATTGAAAATGACAAATCATTTGCTGATCCAATAATTACTGATAATAAATTCATCGTAGAGTCTGGCATTACAGTAAATATGCATGCTAAAGAAAAAATAATTCTAAAATCTGGCACTTATATTAAAGAAGGTAGCCACTTTAGAGCATATATAGAATAAATAAATATTTTGGAACATAGGTAATTAGAGATTAGTGATAGGTAATAAGTGAGGATTAGAGATGAGGAGACTTGGTGACAGGGTGACTGGGAGATGGGGAGACGGGGAGACGAGGTGACTGGGTGACGAGGAGATTGTGAGAAAAGGTTATAAGTGATGAGTTATAAGCAAAATATTTAAACTATTTAAAACTGTGTTTTACTAATTAAGACAATAAAATTACTCTTTTTACTGTTAATTCATTTATAAATATTCATTAAACGAGAATAATAGCAAAGAATCAATACTAAAATTTTTATATATTGAGGTTGGGTTAAATAATATTTGTGAGAAACTTTTAATTTTTATATTCCCAAATATAAATCTTATTATCGGTCAGAGTAGTTACAATATTTTTATTACATTCTATACTTTTAGTTGATTCACTAAGGGTAGTTATATATACTGGCATAAAATCTTTTAAGCGTAATAGCTCTAGAATTCGTTGATTTTCTATTGCTAATAAATAATTCGCAATAAATTTAATCGCATAGAAATTTGTTTCCATTATCTGTAATGGCACCATATCTGGGCTGAAGATTATTAATAATTTACCTGGTAATAAAACAGCAATATTATTACCTAAAATTTCTACATTCAGATCAATTATTTCATTCAATCCGAATGTTTTCAAATCATAAGTCCAAATTTTATTTCCTTGATATGAAATATTTGTGAGTTCATTATTATTATCCCAAATTATAAAACTTTCATTATTGCCAGCAAATACTTTTTTCACAGGTGCATTGATAATATTATTCAAAGATAGAAAGCTCAATAATTGTAAATTATTATCATAAATTTTAATATTATTTGCTTCGGGTAAAAAAATGCCAATTTTAAATGGTGAAATAAAAAACAAATTATCAGTACTGCTATTTATAAATTCACTAGAAATAATTGATAGATTATTATTTTCGATTTTCCATTTACATAATCTACCATCTAAGGTTACTCCAATTAAAAAATCACTATCAATAGGTAAAACTTTAGATATATCAGCTTGGATATTTACACTATCTATTAACTCTAATTTCACTTGCGAAAAGATGAAAATCGGAGAAAAAATTAAAAATAAAAATCCCCAAAATTTATATTTCATATTAATTTATAATCATCACCAATGATATTCAATAATTCAGTGATCATCGTATAATTTTTAGCTACACGAGGTATTTTATTTTGACCGCCTAATCTATCTTTGCTCCTTAGCCAATTATAGAAAGTATTATTAGGAGCCACAGTAATGCGTATAGGAGCTAGAATAAGGTCTTTATATCTTTTAGCATTATAATCTGAGTTAATACTTTGCAACTGTTCATCTAAAGTATTTCTGAAAGAGATAAAATCATTAGGAGATTCATTAAATTCTATTATCCAATGATGAAAAAATCTATTATTGTCATCAGGACCATCAGCAAAAACTGTATATTCATTTACAGAACAATGCTCTATTTTGCAAGCTTGCAAAATAGCTCTTTCTATATTATCTATCATCACTTCCTCACCAGCAATATTAATATACTGAGAAGTACGACCAACGATTTTTAGTCTATAAGGATTCAATGTTGTGAACTGCACAACATCACCAACAACATACCTCCACAAGCCATTCAGAGCAGATATAACTATTACGTATTTTTTATTAAGTTCTACCTCGTCCAAGGTTATGGCATTCATTTTATTAGAAATAAAATCCTGAAAATCAATGAATTCATAAAAGACACCTATAGAAGTTAGCAATCGCATACCATTATTTACTAAATTATCCTGAGTAGCGAAAAAGCCTTCACTAGCATTATATGTTTCCCATAAAATTGGTGGTTTATCATTAAAAATTTGTTTATACAGTGGTAAATAAGGTTCAATATTTACACCACCATGAAAATAAACTTCAAAATCAGGCCAAATATCATGAATATTATTAACATTTTTCAATAATAAGACTTGCTCTATAGATTTTAAGCACCAAGAGGGCACTCCATACATAGCAGTTACGTTTTTATTAGCAGAAATTTTTGAAATAGTCCTAAATTTAGTCTCCCATTTACTATCCCATACCAAATCTGGAGAAGGAATACGTTTGATTTTAGCAAAATAAGGTAAATTTAAAGAAATATGTGCTGACAGATCTCCTTTAGTTACATCATTTTCTTTTGCCAATGAACCGAAAACAACCAAATGTTTCCCTTTCAGCATTTGAGAATCTGGATTAGCATTTAAATAATAATAAATCATCATACTACCACCAGCGAAATGATTTTCCCTCATCATAGCATCAGTGATAGGTATGAATTTACTATAATCAGACGTAGTTCCACTAGATTTAGCAAAATTAACTACTTTGCCTGGTATCAATACATCGGCTTCTCCATGCATCATGGCATATATATGCTCTTTTAAATCATCATATGTATTTATCGGTATTATCTTTTTGAATTCTTCATAACTAATGTTTGGATTAATATTAAACTGTTTACCATATTTGGTCTCGGAGAGGAGCTTCATTAATCTTCGAAATATTAATTGTTGATTACCTTCTTCACCATTGTTGAGATTAAAATAATTTTGTAAATATGATTTAAAAATTTTGTTTATCAAAGTAAATGAATTCATATATTTAAATAAAAACTTAATTAGCAAAATTATAAAATTCAAATAAAATGAAAATAAATCATAGAATCTCTAATGAATGATAATTGAATTTTAAATAATAGTAATTCGTCTATAAAGTTGTATTTAGTAATGTCAAAGACAATTTGGAATAAAGAAAATAAATGAAAACAATTTATTTGTAAATTTTTAATATTTTCTCTGGCTCAAATCTATTAGGTTGTGGAGGTATATTTAGGGGTACGCCAACAGAACAAAGAGCTATAGGCATCAGATAATCAGGTAAATCGAAAAAATCTTTCATCATAGTCATACGTTCTTTTCTAGGATAAATGCCGAGCCATACAGCACCAAATCCCATTCCATGGATAGCTAATAAAAAATTTTCAATGCTAGCAGCTACATTAAGAGCACCATAACCTTCTGTTTTTTCTGCATTCAAATCATTACAAAAAAGTATTGCCCATGAAGCATCTGGTAACATTTTAGCATAAGGATGCATTTTTGATAATTGCAATAGATGTTCTTTCTTTGAAGTTAAAATAAATCTCCATGATCTGCTATTATGAGCAGAAGGTGCATACATAGCATATTTGATGGCTTCTATGATTTTATTTTCATCTATTGGCTCACCAGTATAATGTCTAATACTTCGCCTGGTCTCTAATGCAGTGAAAATGTCCATAATTTTTAAATTTTTTTATTCACCTAGAATATCAAATAATTACATTTTGTGATTAAAACTATCCCACCCTTGAGCTTTTAACTCAATTGCTTCTCCGATATTATTTATTAAAAACAATCCTTCATTTTCATCAGTTATATGACCTATTACAGATATATCATTGTCATTTTTAACTAAATCATATTTATCGAGAGGAATAGTAAACAGCAACTCATAATCTTCGCCACCATTAAGAGCCATAGTTAGAGGTGAGATATCAAATTCATCACCAATATTAGATACAATAATATCTATTGGTATGCGATCTTCATAAATTCTACAGCCAGTATGACTTTGCTTACATATATGATGTAGCTCACTAGATAGACCATCACTGATATCTATCATTGTTGTAGGCTGAATATTTAATTCTTTCAATTTATTGATAATGTCTAAACGAGGTTCAGGTTTAATTTGTTTCTCTATGGCATACTCGTAAGCTACTAAATCAGGTTGGTAGTGTGGATTTGCCATAAATGTTCTTTTTTCTCTTTGTAATATTAACAATCCAGCATAGGCTGTACCTAAATCACCAGAGACACAGATTAAATCATTAACTTTAGCACCAGAACGATATATAACATTATTTTTTTTAACACTGCCCATAGCAGTTATAGAAATAATTAGTCCTTGATTAGAAGTAACCATATCGCCACCAATAATATCTATTTTATATTTTTCACAAGCTAATCTCATACCTTCATATAGCTCATCCACTGCTTCTACAGTAAATCTATTAGACATAGCTAATGTTACAGTGATATGCTCTGGTGTAGCATTCATGGCTACTACATCGCTTAGATTTACAGCCACAGATTTATAACCCAAATGTTTTAAAGGCATCCAACTGAGATCGAAATGTATGTTCTCTACTAACATATCACTTGTAATCACTACCACTTTATCTCTATCAGGTTCTATGACTGCAGCATCATCACCTATACCTTTTATTAATTTTTCCCGATTGTAAATTTTTATTTCTTTAGCAATTTTTTCTATTAGAGAAAATTCACCAATATTGCTGATAGGAGTTAATGACATAAAATATTTTTTTGCAAAATAAGTAATAAATCTAAAAATTGAGATTCACAATTTAAAATAATATTTAATAAAAATAAGTTTATTCACTATTTAATGTAGCCCACAATTTATCTTTAAGCTCTTGAATGCCATATCCAGTAATAGAAGAAATAAATATAGGACTTAAATCAGCAAATTTTTGTTTAGCCTCCAAAAGTTCATTTTCATCTACAGTATCAACTTTAGTAATAGCTATAATACGTTTTTTCAATAATAAAACAGGATTATATTTTTCAAGTTCATTTAATAAAGTTTGATACTCTCTATGATGATCTAGAGAGGTAATAGGTATCATAAATAACAAAACACTATTCCTTTCAATATGCCTTAGAAACCTTAATCCTAATCCTTTACCTTCACTCGCCCCTTCTATTATACCAGGTATATCTGCTATAGTAAAAGATCTAAAATCTCTATAAGGCACTACACCAAGCTGAGGTACTAACGTAGTAAAAGGATAATCAGCTATTTGAGGTTTGGCTGCAGACATTACGGAGAGTAGTGTACTTTTACCTGCATTGGGAAATCCTACTAAACCTACATCTGCTAATAATTTTAATTCGAAAATAAAAATACCAGACTCATTGTCTTCACCTGGTTGAGCAAATTTAGGAGCTTGTCTAGTAGAACTTTTAAAAAAATTATTTCCTTTGCCGCCTCTACCACCATGCAATAGGATAAACTCTTGAGCATCCTCATTTATTTCATAAATGATTTGACCAGTGTCAGCATTTTTTATTACTGTACCAAGAGGAACTTCTATTATAGCATCTTTTCCTTGAGACCCAGTCATGAGTTTACCAACACCTGCTTGGCCATCCTCAGCTTTTACCACTTTTGTATATCTGAGATGAAGCAAAGTCCATAAATTTTTATTCCCTTTTACGATAACATGCCCACCTCTACCACCATCACCACCATCTGGACCTCCTTTGGGAATATATTTTTCTCTACGAAAATGCACAGAGCCTGCACCACCCTTACCAGATTGACAATATATTTTAATAAAATCAATAAAATTCCCTTCGCCCGCCATTATTCTTACACTATTTTAATAATTAAAATAAAAAGCAAAATTACAAAATTTATTTAAGTCGTTAATTGTAATGTTAACAATAGATATTAGGATTTAAAATAACTGATTAAGGCGGAGAGTTGTAATGATGAGGGTGTGAAGAAACAGTAATAAATGTTATTAAAAATAAAGTTTACATTGTAAAATCTTTTTATATTTGTAAAAATTTTGTACATATGAAGAAACTATTTGAAAATCCCACAAAAGTCTTTGCTCTTACCAAAGAGGAAACACGTGAATTATACGATAATCTCTATAATGAGATGATCGAAAAAGGCAAAGATGTAGTCGATTACCAAGAAATTAAGGCAATGTCTACTGGTGTACTTTGTCCAGATTGCAATAGTAGTCATGTAATTAAAAATGGTTTGCAAAGCAGAGTGCAAAACTACCGATGCAAAAATTGTGGTAGGCAATTCCGTGTTACCACGGGCACTTTTATGCATGGTGTTCATGAAAAAGGCAAAATGCTCGAATATATCAAATGTATGAGTGCTGGCATGAGCTTGAGAGAGTGTGCTAGAATTGCACACATTAGTCTCACAACAAGTTTCTTTTGGCGGCATAGAATATTGTGTGCTTTGCAGTCTTTTGAAGATAATGTTAATTTCTTTGGAATAGTGGAATTAGAAGAACTTCTAATGAATTATTCAGAAAAAGGTAAAAAGAGACGAGACAAGAAAGAGATAAAAAAGCTAAATAAAAAGAAGCCAACGAAAGTAGCTGTATTAGCAGCCACTGATAGAAGTGGAAATATACTGTTTAAAAAATTAGAAGAAAATAGAGTGCAAGCCGGGCATATTTCAGATTTTTTAAAATCAAGAATATCTGAGAATTCAGTTATATGCGGCAGCAATAAAAAAGCTTTTAAGAGTGTAAATGCAGAACATATAAAACATAAAGAGATAACAAACAAAAACAAGATGAAGCAAGGAATATATAGTGTATCAACTGTTCATAACAAGATAACTGATTTTGTAGGTTGGATTTATTATAAGTTTCGTGGAGTTGCAACGAAGTATTTAACAAACTACATAATGTGGTTTGTTGTAAGGGGAAAGTATTTGGCGGATAAGATTATAGAAGACACTGGGAGGTTGTTGAATTTGGCGGCGTCGGATAGGCGGGCATGGGAGCGGTATAGTGATCTGATGTCATCAACATATTTAATCTATAACATTTAAATGTTTTTGAAAAAAATTTAAAACAAACTCTCCTTTACATATCTTAACTTTATATTAGATTAATTCTATTTAATAGATCTTTTTTTAATACCTTTTTTAATAATATGATATTGTTTAGTCTTTCGCTATCTAAAATCAACTCTCGGTTTTCTTTTTTCAGATAGCACAAAAGTAATCAGATTATGGAATGAATATAAAAATTTTATGCCAATATTTTTTTTAGGAGATTATATTTTTAAGGTGAATTTAAAGCTATATATTCTGGGAATATTGCTTTTTTCTGCAATCAATATACCATCTTCGCCAGTATTTGATTTTTCTATTTGTATGAATTCTTTACTACTTCCTAAAATATTATTAATTTGAAAATCAATCATAAATTTTTTAGCAAATGTTTTGGAAATATTAATTTTTAGATTATGATAGGGTAGTTCATAAATGTCTGGGTTATTAGTATATGGATCTCCTACAAAAGTTATACGTTTGCCAAAAACATTATATAATATACTCGCTTGTAGGTCTAAAGAATCAAATTGAAAAAATAATCCACCATTTATTACATAGGGAGATTGGCCTTGTAGCATTCTATCGTTTTCTATACTTTCATTTTTAAACATTACATTACTTTTTATAAAAGAAACATTAGCAATAGCAAACATCCATGGTAATATTTTTTTATGCATTTCTGTTTCTATTCCTATTGCAGTAGCATTAGGAACATTTTGATATGAATATTGTAAACCAGTGCCTGCTGGTATAATTTTATATTCAATAGCATTTTGAAAGGTTTTGTAAAAAATATCAAATGAAAAAATTTCATTTATAGAGAAATAATATTCATATCGTAGGTTGAAATGATTTATTGTAGCATTTCTCAAGTCAGGATTGCCTATTATCACTCCTTTGGCTTCGTAATCATAATATGCATATGGTGCTATTTCTCTAAATTGTGGTTTATCATATGTTCTTCCAAAATTGAATTTGATTTTCATTTTTTCGTTAATATCATAGCCTACTGCAAATGAAGGACTAAAAAATAGCATTGGATTTTCGTAATTTACTTTATCTTCATCCATTGGAGGATTAGTAGCATCTGTAGTATATGAATTTAGCCTCATAGTGTTATACTCTGCTCTCAAACCCAAATACCATGAAAATCTTTGTAGCTTTTGCTGCCATGCAGTATAAATAGAATAGTTTGTTTCATCAGCAGTATATGAATCGCTAGGATTTGTAGTTTCATCTAGTATAATACCATTTGATGCATTGATGTAATCATCAGTAAATATCTGTTCTACAGGCAAATATGCCATATCCCAATCGAACTGCATAACATTAGATATTCTATAACCGAAATTTCTTGCCTCGAAATTTCTAGAAAGTTTGCTAGCAAATAATCCGAAGTTTATATTACCTTCTTCATCATTAATGTTGACAGATTGAATTAACTTTGCCCCAGCACTATATTCATTTTCATGTAATTCTTGAAATAATCTTCCAGACATTGCAGGATTAGCAGTAAACATAAAATTAAGAGCGTATTGTCCATATCTATCATTATCTTGTTGATCATTTCTAACCCAAGTCAATCTTTTATTGTCTGGCTGAAGCATCGTCGTAGAAGTGATCCCTCCAAACCAATGTATATCTATATTTTTACCTAATTTATGTTTCCCAGATAATTCACTTAATAAAATATTTCTTTTTTTGTATAACATCTCATTACCTCGAATATTTGTGCCTCCATAATAATCTTTACCTTCTCTCCATGTAACTTTGTCTGTAGTTATATCTGTAAATAATACAATTAAGTTGATGCTATTATTGTTAAACAAGGTATTGATAGTAGCTAAAGCACTATTCATATATCTGGATTCATAGGTTGTATCTAGAAAATAAAAATTAGTATCTGGCTTATCTAAAAATGTATTGTAACTATTATAACCAGCTTTCTCAAAAGTTGTTTTTGCAAAATTAGAATTGCTATATAGCATTAAATTACTATAAAGGTCAACTTTTTTAAATTTTTTATGCAAAGAATATGTTAAAGATAAATTTGTATTTGTTGGTGCTATAGTAGTCGTAGGATACCACAACCTATTTAAGGTTTTATCTAATTGTAATCTATTCTCATTAGTACTATTAATCAATGAAGGAGGGAAATTGCTAGGAAGGGAAAAAATGTTTTTTATAGGTAAAAACAAAGTATTATTTTCTCCATAATATTGAAAATCTTTAAATGTAGTAAATGGATTAATAGACTGACCGAGAGAAAAGGTAAATGAATTCTTATCGAATTCTTCTCTTAACTTTATTTCTACTAAAGCTCCACCAAATATTGAGCTAAAATCAGAAAAAGGAGATTTATAAATGTGTATGTAATCAATGAATTGAGCAGGAATAAGATCAAAAGAGAAACTCCTCTGATCAGCTTCCATACTAGGTGCTTTTACATCATTTAGATAAATATTATTATATCTAGCACTTAATCCTCTGACTATTATAAATTGATCTTGCATTGTTATGCCTGGTAGCCTCTTAACCACATCTGTACTTGAGGACTCTTTGTATTTAGCTATTATTTCTTGAGACACACCCGTAGTAATGATAGTATTATTTTTGATGCTATTTAATAAAGCTATTTGATTATTATCAATCTTTGTACTTTTTATTTCTATTGTTTCTAAAATCTCGTTTTGCTTAGATAAATATATTGTGAAATTATTTGTTTGATTAGCGGGTATTTCTGAACATTTAACAACTAAAGATTGATAACCAATAGCTGATATATATAATGTATCATTTTCATTACAATTATTTATTAAAAATTTACCATCGAAATCTGTTGTACCACCTTTATTACTATGATTAATTCTAATATTTACAAATGGAATAGGTTCTTTGCTAGAATTGTCTAAAATGAAACCACTCAGGTTTTGTCCTATTGCTAAATTAGAAAATAATATTGCAAGTGCAATAATAATGTAACGCAGGTAAAAATTTAAAGCTTTATTCATATTTTTTTACAAAAGTATAAAACCAAGGTAACCTTAATTTTAAATTAATATTTTTAAATTATTAACTAATATTAAAAAATTGTTAAACAAAATATTTTTATTAAATTAGGAGATTTGATAATAAGAGTAAAAGAGTAAATTTGCAGAAATAAAAAATTTAAATCTGAATAAGAAATATGAAAGTCTAACGATATTTAAATTTCAGCAGAGATTTCCAGATGATGAAGCCTGCATGAAATATTTATCAGAGCTCAAATGGGGTAATGGGTATGTGTGTTCTAGGTGTGGTAACACTAAATTTTGTAGAGGAAAGAAGAAATAAAGGAGTTAGTAGAGTATATGGGAAGGTTATAGAGAAGAGTAATTCAATAAAATTAGGAAGTTTTATGAGAGAAACTATAGATAGAAAAGCAAATATACAAGTAGATTCAGGTAAAAAGGAAAAATTTTTCCAGAGATGCATAGAGTAACAATGGGTTTTAAAGGATGGTTGAGAGGCATACATCATCATGTAGAACCTTTGCAAGCTTACATAGAAGAATATACACATAGATTTAAACGGCATTTAATAAATATAAATATATTTGACAATCTGTTAATCAGAATGGTTCAAGCAAAGCCTTGTCCATATAAAATGATTATTACTTAAACGCCTAATTTAATTAAGAAATATAAATATCACAATTTGCAAAATAAAAATAATGAGATGGAGCGAATTTGTAATTCGCCCCATCTTTGTTGTAATAAAAATAAAAAGAATTATAGTTTTATGAAGGATTTTTGTAAGAAATCATTACTATTGATAACTCTAATAATATAAGTGCCTGATGGCAAGCTAGCTGTGTTGATAATTAAATCATTATTAATATCAAATAATACTTCATTGTAAAAGATTCGCCCCATAATATCTAATATTTGTACTGATGCTTTATCGACGTTATTCTGAAAATGGATATTTAAAATATCATTTACAAGATTAGGATATATAGATATATAAATACTTGAAAAATCATTTTCGTTAATTCCTACAAAACCTGAATTATTTAATAATGGACTGGTACTTTGTAGTCTAAAATCTGGATTAGAATAATTATAAGGATCTCTTATTAGCAGAGGAGCATAGGAACTAATAGTATCATTATTAAATGAAGTAGTTAAAAACCAAGAGTGAATGTCGAAAGTTGATCCACTAGCAGTGTTGAAATAGTTCCCAGCCATAGCAGCCATAGTAGTGTATTTGATGTTTAGAATGTTATTGTTTGCATTGGATTCGCAAGCAGACCCATCAATCATCAATCCATCTTGCCAACCTATAAAAATAGAATTGTATATGTCAATGCCAGTATTTCTGCGAAGATGCATTGCACGTTTGTAATTGCTGTTGATTGTAGTAGAAGCATCTTTTTTAGGACCGAAAATAGATACATTTGAAAAAACAGCTGAAGTTTGAGGTGTATTAGTAGAACCGCTAGCGTCATTATCACTTTCGAAAGCATTAGAGCCACTCACGTCAGCTATATTGGGTTCACGTAGTGCTACTGCATATTGTATCATACCAGAAAATCCATAATCTGTATCAAAATCATCATCCCAGGTACCAAGAGTAATTAAATGTTTAGCATTCACACAACCACCAAACCATTCATAAGCATCATCACCACTATATGATACCTGTACATAGTCAATAATGGTATTTTTACCAACACCACCCATGGTTAACCCATTGATTTCTTTATCAGGTTGGAATGGAACACCAGGGAATTCTATTCTTAAATATTTTAAAATACCACTATTATCGTTATCATTTGTGCCACCATAATAACTACGAGGCCCACCTTCTATCTGAGCTTCACCACCTGGCACATTTATTTTTGCATTGCCACAGATTATCACTCCACCCCAATCTCCATAATTTCGAGAGCCAGCAGACTGATTAGATGTAAATACAATGGGCTCACTAGCAGTACCTTGAGCTATTAATTTAGCACCACGTTCTATAATTAAAGTACCTTTGCTATTTTTGTCACCACGAATAATAGTACCAGGTTGTATAGTTAGAGTAACACCATTAACTACATATACAAATCCTTGCAATAAATAAACATTGTCATTAGTCCAAGTTGTATTACTAGTAATTTCACCACTAATAGTTTGCGTAGTAACTGGATAATTTGTATTTTGAGGATCCCAATTAGCCCAGCCACTTGTCCAATCATCTTGATCATCGAAAGCTCCTCTATAACTTACTTGATCGAAAAAAGGATCATTAATACTTGGTTGAGAATAACTAACTAATGGCACTAATATGACCATTAGAAATAAGATAATACTTGTTTTTTTCATAATTTTTGTTTTTTGTTGTTTCTGTATTGCAAAATTGCAATACACATATTATTCAATTATTAAATCAATTATAAAATTTTATTAATAAATGTTAACTGAATTTTAAAATAAATAGATGTATAATTTAAAATTTTTTATAAAAAATTATGAGGAGGGATTAGTAAAGGAGTGATATGACCTGTTGGGAACAGATCATATCACTGTTAACGTTTGTGGTTAATGTGAAATATTTGGCGGATAAGATTATAGAAGACACTGGGAGGTTGTTGAATTTGGCGGCGTCGGATAGGCGGGCATGGGAGCGGTATAGTGATCTGATGTCATCAACATATTTAATCTATAACATTTAAATATTTTACCAATTTCCATTTTAAACAACTCTTACCCCTCTCATTAAACTTTTTATAAAAATAAATCCCCTTTTATTTCCCTTTTTTTGCAACTAGCTTATTAATATTACATTTGAATTAAACATCATAATTTTTGTAAACTCTTTCTTCATATTTTTATATTAATTTCAGTAATTTTGCAATTCAAATTAATTACTTATTATGGAATATAATTTTAAAGAAATTGAGAAAAAATGGAGAACTGATTGGGAAAAATTTAAAATTTATAAAGTCGATATTGATTACAATAAACAAAAATATTATGTATTAGACATGTTCCCGTATCCGAGTGGTGCAGGGTTACATGTAGGCCATCCATTAGGTTATATTGCTTCTGATATTTATGCTAGGTACAAAAAATTACAAGGTTTTAATGTGTTACATCCTATGGGCTTCGATGCTTTTGGTTTACCTGCAGAGCAATATGCCATTCAGACTGGGCAACATCCAGCTATTACTACAGAAAAAAATATTAGTAGATATAGAGAGCAATTAGATCTTTTAGGATTTTCTTTTGATTGGTCTAGAGAGGTTATCACTTGCGATCCGAAGTATTATAAATGGACTCAATGGACTTTTATTAAGCTTTTCAAATCTTGGTATGATAAAAGTATAGAAAAAGCTCGCCCTATTGATGAATTAATTAAAATATTCGAGCGAGAAGGTAATGCAAATGTAAATGCTGCTACTACACAAATAAAAATATTTTCTGATAAAGACTGGGTTAGTTATAATGAAAAGGAACAGCAAGATATCTTAATGAATTATCGTTTAGCATATTTATCAGAAACTTTTGTGAATTGGTGTCCAGCTCTGGGAACAGTACTAGCTAATGATGAGGTTGCTGATGGGTATAGTATACGTGGCGGATATCCGGTAGAGCGAAAAAAAATGAAACAATGGCTCTTACGCATTACGGCTTATTCAGAACGATTATTAGCAGGTTTAGAAAAAATTGATTGGCCAGAGAATATCAAAGAGATACAACGCAATTGGATTGGTCGCTCCGAAGGAGCTGTTATTAGATTCCCTATAAAAGGTGTCCCAAACAAATATATTGAGATATTTACTACTCGTCCAGACACTATTTTTGGGGTTACTTATGTATGTGTAGCTCCAGAATCTGAGCTTGTCCCTTTGTTAATAAAAGACCCTGAAAAAGATAAAGTGGAAGATTATGTTAAAAAAAGTCTAAATAAGAGTGAAAGGGAACGTTTGACTGATATTGATAAAAAGACTGGTGTTTTTACTGGTTCTTATGCTATTAATCCTTTTACTGGAGAGGAAATTCCTATTTGGATAGCTGATTATGTGTTGGCTTCATATGGTACTGGTGCAGTGATGGCAGTGCCTGCTCATGACAGCAGAGATTATGCTTTTGCTAAACAATTTGGATTACCTATAAAGGAAGTGATTAAAGGTGGTGATATTTCAAAAGAAGCTTATGAAGATTTAGAAGGTGAGTGCATAAATAGTGATTTTATCAATGGGTTGAAACCTACTGAAGCTATTCAAAAAGTTATTGAAGTAGCTGAGGAACGTAAGTTTGGAAGTAGAAAAATTAATTATCGCCTTCGTGATGCTATTTTTAGCCGTCAGAGATACTGGGGCGAGCCTTTTCCTATTTATTATAAAGATGACATTCCTTATCCATTAGATGAATCTAAACTGCCATTAGAATTACCTCCGGTAGATTCTTATTTACCCACTGAGGATGGCAAACCGCCTCTAGCACGAGCAAAAAATTGGAAAACTGAAGATGGTTATCCTCTGGAGACCTGTACTATGCCAGGCTTCGCAGGTTCTAGTGCTTATTACCTCAGATATATGGATCCTAATAATGATAATGAGCTAGTATCTAAAAAATCTGTCGAATATTGGCGAAATGTTGATCTATATATTGGTGGATCAGAACATGCTACAGGTCATTTGATATATGCTAGATTTTGGAATAAATTCCTATTTGATATCGGTATAGCTGTAGAGGATGAACCTTTTGCTAAATTGATTAATCAGGGAATGATACTCGGTCGTAGTAATTTCGTCTATCGTGCTAAACCAGTAGATTTTGCTATTTATAAATTAAAAAAAATCCTACCAAATATCTCAGATGATTATGAAATTAGTCTACAAGATGATATTATTACTATTTCTCTTGCTGATTATAAAACTTATATTTTTGTAGCTAAAAATGATAATATTGAAAATGCTCAAAATCTCGCTAGTAGCCTAGCTACAAACAATTATAAAATTTTAATTATCAATATTTCTAATATTTTACTAGAAAATAATCTAAAAGATACACTAGTAAATGAAATAAAAAGTTTGCAAGATGGAGAAATTAAAATAATAGGTAGAGATATATATCTGCCACCCATTTTTGTCTCTAAAAATATTGAAGATAGAGAAGCATACACTTATCCTATGCATGTAGATATTAGCTTGGTGAGAAATGATATTTTAGATATAGAAGCTTTCAAAAAATGGCAACCAGAATTCGAAAATGCATATTTTGTTTTAGAGGAAAATAAATATATTTGTGGCTGGGAAGTAGAAAAAATGTCTAAATCTAAGTATAATGTGCAAAATCCTGATGATGTAGTGAATGAATATGGTGCTGATACTCTGCGACTATACGAAATGTTTCTCGGGCCAGTAGAACAAAGTAAACCATGGGATGTGGCAGGTATAGAAGGTGTACATAGATTCCTTCGAAAATTTTGGCGATTATTTTTCGATTCTAGTGATAATTTTTATCTTAATGATGATGAGCCTACTAGAGACGAATTGCAATTACTACATAAAACTTTGAAAAAAGTTCAAGAAGACATAGAACGCTATGCCTACAATACTGCTATTAGCAGTTTCATGGTAGCTGTAAATAATTTGCAAGATTTGCATTGTAATAAACGCGCAATTTTAGAACCTTTGATGATAGCATTATCTCCTTTTGCACCATTTATAACTGAAGAATTATGGCATCTAGCTGGTCATACTAATAGCATTCATGAGGCTAATTTCCCAATTTATGATGAAAAGTACACAACTGATGACACCTGTACCTATGCTATATCATTCAATGGCAAGACTAGATTTACTTTAGATATAGACATAGCAGCTGATGAAGAAACTGTTAAAAATATTGTCCTAGAGCATCCTCAATCACAGAAATGGCTTGAAGGCAAAGAGCCTAAGCGAGTGATAGTAGTGAAAGGCAAAATAGTAAACATTGTAATGTAAATTAAAAATTTAAAACAGGCGTTTTAGTTAATAAAGTTTTTATCAACATTTTGTATTATAAAAGAATAACTTTACAATAATTAGTAACCTTTAGCAATACCGCATTGGGAAATGATTTGTTATAAAACAAGCAAGCCGTGTTGGGCAGAAGGGTTTACACTGTTTGAGCAAGCTAAAGCTTGCGAGTTTGTAAACCCCAGAGGTGATTGCGTAGTTTTATCAAATCATTTCCCCTGCGGAGACTTTTCTTTTGTTACTTTTCTTTGTGTGGCTGACAAAGAAAAGTAAATTAAGTAGAAATTTATTTAAAAAAATTATTGTTATCTTTTTGAAATAATTTAGTTATTAATTAAATGCCTAAATTAATTAAACATTCTACATAATATTTATTACATTTTATTGCTAAGTCGAAATTTTTCAATATTTTTGTTAATAAAATAATTTTTTATTTATTCTGTTAATATAAAAAAATAATATTTAATGCGCAAATTAACTTTTTTAATATTATTAATTTTACCTAGAATAATTTTTTCACAAGAGATTAAATTTCTAGATAGGCCATATGTAATCGAAAATTTTAATAATGTAGAATTACCATATTACATAGAGACTTCAAATACAATACCTCTTAATAATAATTGGGATTTTTATTTGAACGTAGATAGTACTTACTTGATTACTTCTGAACAACTAGATAAATATTCGAGTAATTTGACTAATAATTTTGAGATTCATTATAATGAGCAAATAGTAAATGGCAAAAAACAAATTGTTTTTTTCATCTGTCCTTTTCGTAAAGTCTCTGATAATTTGATAGAGGTTTTACAAAATTGGAATATTCAAGTGATATTATCTCCTACTCAATCAAATGTTATTTCTCAGAAGAGAACATATGTTTCTAACTCTGTATTATCAAGTGGACAATGGATAAAGCTTAGTACTAAGCAAAAAGGATTTCATTTGATTACCTATGAAAACTTAGTGTCATGGGGATTAATATCTTCTCCTATAGCGTCAGAAAAATTGAGAGTTTATTGTAATGGCAGTCGTATGCTACCTGAGGCTAATAATGTCCCACGTTATGATGATCTTCATGAAATATCAATAGACATACGTGATGGTGGAGATGGTACTCTAGATCCCGGTGATTATGCTATTTTTTATGCAGAGGCACCTGTCTATTGGGATTTTGATCATACCTCAAAAACTTTTGTTCATTCTCGTAATCTTTATTCTGAAAAAAATTATGTTTTCATAACTATTAATGATGCAGGGACACCACAACGCATAAATACAGCTATATCCCCTACTGGCACTATTGACTTATCTGTTAATACATTTATGGATTATAATTTATCAGAAAATGAATTATATAATTTTAATAAAAGTGGTAAACAATGGATAGGTGATAAATTTGAATATACTCTCAGCAGGGATTATTCTTTTTCTTTTCCCAACATAGTAGCAGATTCTAATGTATATATTAAAGCGATAGTATATGGTAAATCAGAGTTACCATCATCCTTTAGATTAATTTATGGTAGTAATAATTACACTATTCCTATTCAACCAGTGATTAGCTACCTAGATGATTATGCTAAAAGAGGTATTGCTAATGTTAGTTACAAATCATCAAATCCTACTATTAATATTACTCTAAAATATCAACAAGGAGGTAGTAATAATGCTGTAGGCTGGTTAGATTATTTAGAAGTAATCGCATGGCGTTATTTGACTTTCCATGGTTCTCAGTTGAGCTTTAGCCATCCACTATTACCAAGTAATAAGATTGCTAAATTTACCATTGCTAATGCTCCTAGTGATATTTATATATATGACGTTAGTGTACCCGAACATCCGATTAGAATCATCGGGACGCATAGCTCATCTAATTATCAATTTGTAGATAGCACTAATAAAATCAAAAATTATATTGCAGTTTCTAGTACCTTTATCATTCCTACCTACGAAGGGACAGTAAGTAATCAAAATTTGCATGCATTACCACAAGTAGATTACATCATAATAGCTCCTAATAAGTTTTATCAAATGGCAAAAAGATTAGGCGATCTTCATCTGGAACATGAAGGCTTGAGTTATATAATCGTTTCCCCAGACATTATTTATAATGAGTTTAGTGGTGGCAAACAAGATATCTCAGCTATTAGAGATTTTATAAAAATGTTTTATGATAGAGCAACTAATGATAATGAGAAACCTAAATATGTATTGCTCTTTGGTGATGCATCCTATGATTACCTAGATCGAATTAATAATAACACTAATATAATACCTACCTTTCAATCAATAGCTTCAGTGAGTCCAACGGCTAGCTATGCTTCAGATGATTTCTATGCTCTACTCGATGATGGTGAAGGATATGAATGTAATGGAGCTCTAGATATAGGTGTCGGCAGACTGCCAGTCATTAATGAGAGTCAGGCATGGGCAATGGTAAACAAAATAGAAAATTATTATAAAAAACAAGGTCGTAATGACAGTATTATTATTTGTAATGAATCAGAATGTTTGGTGCCGCAATTAAGTGATTGGCGAAATAGGATAGTTTTAGTAGCTGATGACGAAGATGGAAATCTGTATGTAAATCAAGCTGAAAATATTGCTACCTTAGTAGAAAATAAAGCTCCTCAAATAAATATTGAAAAAATTTATTTGGATGCTTACCCACAGATATCTACACCCGCTGGACAAAGAGCCCCCGATGTAAATTCAGCTATTAATAAAGCTTTTGCAGATGGCATTCTTTTGTTTAATTATATTGGACACGGTGGTGAAGAAGGTCTGGCTCATGAGAGAATTTTACAAATTGCTGATATTCAATCCTGGCAAAATAAATGTGCTATGCCTTTGATGATCACTGCTACTTGCGAATTTAGTAGATATGATGATCCGGGTAGGACTTCTGCTGGTGAATATGTGATACTCAATCCTAATGGTGGAGCTATTGCTATGATGACTACTTCTAGAATTGCTTATAGCTCTTATAATGCTACGCTCAATAATGCATTAATGGATACTTTGATGGGTTTATCTAGAACATCTAGTCCATCTTTTGGCGATGTATTTGTAATTGCCAAAAATGCTGCAAATAATGCTAATGCTTTGAAAAATTTTATTCTATTAGGTGATCCAGCTACTAAAATTGCTTTCCCAGCTAATAATATTATTATCGATAGTATAAACAATAAATCTATAGATTACCTCGATACATTGTCTGCTTATGAATTCGTAACTATCACTGGACATTTAGAAGACTTCAATGGAAATTTGTTAAATGATTTTGATGGTACTATTTATATAACTATGTATGATAAAAAACAAGAATTCTCTACCTTAGGCACAGATCCAAATAGCTCTCCTGTACCTTTTAAAGTCTTTTCTAATATAGTATACAAAGGGTCGGCTTCAGTACACAATGGAGTATTTACTATACAATTTTATATGCCGATAGATATACAATATAATATTGATCACGGTAGAATAACTTTATATGCTGAGAATGGTAAAACTGATGCTAGCGGTTATACAAATAATTTTTTTATTGGTGGCTCATCTACTCCAATAGTGGATAATCAAGGACCACAAATTAATCTTTATCTCAACTCTACGAATTTCCGTAATGGCGATGTAGTAAATGAAAATCCAACTTTATTGTCTTATATTTATGATGAACACGGCATTAATATTACTGGTCAAGCTATTGGACACGATTTGGTAGCATGGATAGATAATGATTATACTAATCCATTGATTATGAATTCTTATTTTAGATATTCATTAGATTCTTATAAAGATGGATATCTTATCTACCCATTATCCGACTTATCTGCTGGCGAACATTCCATTACAGTGAGAGCTTGGGATGTTTTTAATAATTCATCAGAAGCAAGCATTAATTTTCATGTAATACCTAATGATAATATTACACTTAGTAAAATATTCACTTATCCTAACCCTATGATTAGTAATACTACATTCTATATTCAACATAATCAAGCTTGCTGTAATAATAAAATTATAATAGAAATTTATGATCTTTTAGGTAAAATAATCGCAGTTTTAGAAAACGAAAGCTACAATGATGCTTATTATAATACAGAGATACAATGGGATGGGACTACTATCAATGGTGGTACTATAGCACCAGGTACTTATATTTTCAAAGGATGGTTAGAAAATGATATGGGCAAAACTTCTATTGCTTCTGGTAAAATTTTAGTAATTTCTGATAATTAAAAGTGATATAATAAATTTATTTTTTTTTCGTAATTTTGTTTTTAATTTGTTTATAAAAAATAATATGCAGAAAATTGGTTTTAGTATTTTAATTTTAAGCTTATTCTGTAATTTGTTTACATTAAAGGCACAGACTAATCAAGATATATTAGGACAAACAGGCGATAGATTAAATACTATCACGACGGCTGTACCATTTTTATTAATAGCACCAGATGCTAGATCTGGATCTATGGGAGAAGTAGGCGCTGCTACTCCTCCAGACATCAACTCTATGCACTGGAATCCTGCTAAATATATTTTTATTGATGGAGATTATGGTGTTACTATTTCATATACACCATGGATGAGAAAGCTTATCAATGATATTAATTTAGCATATGTTAGCGGTTATTATAAATTTGATAAAAATCAAGCTATAGCTGCCTCATTACGATATTTTACTTTAGGAGAAATACAGTTTGTAGGTATGACACCTGACGAAAATCTAGGAACTTTTTCTCCTACTGAGTTTTCTATTGATGTTGCATATAATAGAATCTTTGGTGATAATTTTGCTTTTGCTATAGCTCTCAGATATATTTATTCTAATCTTTCTGGTGGTACTCCTGTAGGCACCGGTCATGCAGAAACTAAACCTGGACAGTCTGTAGCTGGTGATGTAGCTATTTTTTATAAACATGATTTTAAAATTAATAAACGTGATTCACGAATTGCTTTTGGTATGGATATTTCTAATCTAGGGGCTCGCATTACTTATAGTGAGCTGGGCTACAGAGCTTTTTTACCTACCAATCTTCGCATTGGACCTAGCTTTACATACAATATTGACGATTTTAATACTATTACTGTTGCTTTTGATTTAAATAAACTTTTAGTTCCTACTCCTCCATTATATGCCTATGATTCAATAAGTGAAGAATATGTTATAGCTAAAGGAATGGACCCTGATAGAGCTGTTGTAAATGCACTGTTTACATCTTTTTGGGATGCTCCAGGTGGTTTCAAAGAAGAACTACGCGAAGTTATTTTCAGTGGTGGAATAGAATATGGCTATTCAGATCAATTTTTTATCAGAGCTGGCTATTTCAATGAACATAAAACTAAGGGTAATCGTAAATTCGCTACATTTGGAGTAGGTGTCAAATATAATATTTTCGACTTAAGTTTCTCCTATTTAGTACCTTTCGAGCAACATCACCCACTAGAGAATGTGTTGCGTTTTACGATGACTTTCAATTTTTTCAAACCTCAAAATAAGCCTAAATAGTGAATGAAAATCTTAGAATAGGATTTGGATTTGATATTCATAAATTAGTAAAAAATAAAAAACTATTCCTTGGAGGTGTAGAGATATCATACAATTATGGATGTATGGCTCATAGTGATGGCGATGTACTTATTCACGCCCTTATAGATGCTATGTTCGGCGCTCTCAATCTAGGTGATATAGGCTCGCACTTCCCCGATAATGATATGAAATTCAAAAATATTTCTTCTATAGAATTACTCAAACAAACTATTGAAATTTGTAAACCATACAATTATAACATTTCTAATATCGATAGTACTATTATCCTTCAAAAACCTAAATTGCAACCTTATATAGAAATAATTCAGGAAAATCTGTGCAATGTTTTAAATATTTCAAAAGATAAATTATCGATTAAAGCTAAA
>Ga0208198_1001201_pt1 | contig 23927 bp, 19 predicted proteins | sample AD_JPNTR2_MetaG_FD_184446 | JGI IMG/M metagenome (GOLD analysis project Ga0208198, IMG submission 184446) | Active sludge microbial communities of municipal wastewater-treating anaerobic digesters from Japan - AD_JPNTR2_MetaG (SPAdes) (version 2) | ecosystem: Engineered > Bioreactor > Anaerobic...
CAGGTGTCCGGGCAACAAAATGCCCTGCCGGGTAGATAGATCAAATGGGACAACAAGGTACGTCCCTAGTGTCCCACTTTGAACGGTTATGAGATTTCTTTTATTATTTTCAGTGCTGCGGTCCGGGGATCGGGTGCCCTGATGATGGGCTGGCCGATGACCAGGTAGTCAGCTCCCGCCCGCAGCGCCTCCTGCGGCGTGGCCGCCCGTTTATGCGTCCCCATAGCGCTGCCTGCCGGGCGGATGCCGGGCGTTACCAGCAGCAGCTCGCGCCCAAGCTTCTGCCGCAGCAGCGCCGCCTCCCGCGGCGAGGCCACCACCCCGGCGCAGCCCGACTCGAGCGCCCACTGCGCCCGCTGCAGGACCAGTTCTTCCACGCTGCAGGGAAAGCCCAGCCCTTCGATGTCAGCCCGGTCAAGGCTTGTGAGCACAGTGACCCCCAGCACCTGCAAATTTGTTCCGGCGGCCGCCTCCCCCGCCCGCTGCAATATCTCCCTGTTGCCGTGCACCGTCAAAAAGGCGGCTCCCAGCTTCGCCGCCCTCCGGACTGCTGCGGCAACGGTATCGGGAACATCATAAAATTTAAGATCGAGAAAAACCCGGTGGCCCATGCCGGCCAGCCTGCGGACCAGCTCGCCTCCGCCGGAGAGGTAAAGGAGCATCCCCACCTTGTAAAAGCTGATCAGTCCTGCGAGTTTCTCCACCATGCGCAGGGCCGCTTCCGGCTCCTCGAAGTCGAGAGCGCAGATAATCCTTTCCGCAGCATTCATTCTCATACTTCCCTTCTCCCGTCAACTTCCCGGTGAATAGCAATGTTCGGCACCGGACTCATTTTACTTTGAAGTTCAATCTCCTGTTCATTTTTTCCGCGCATGGCATCCCTATAACCGTCCGGGCGCCCGGCGGAAAGCTTTAACATGTATAAGCAAGTATTCCATGATTTAAAATAATAACAAACAACTGCCGGGAGGTTATTCTGATGCCGCTTATCCCCTACGAACCGTTTCGCTATGTTGAAGGCGCCCGCCGTGAAATGGAGCGCCTTTTCGGTGCGCCCTTTTTCCGCGAAGAGCCGCGGATCGACATCTATGAAAAAGACAGTGAAGTGATCGCATCCTGCGAAATTCCGGGCCTGCAGAGCAAGGAAGATATTCGCATCGAGATTGGCGATAACACTCTCACCCTCGGCGGCACAATCAAGCGGGAGCACGAAGTCAGGGATGAAAACGTGCATCGCCAGGAGCGTTACTGGGGCAGCTTCCGCCGCAGCGTGGCCCTGCCGGCCCCGGTCATCGCTGAACAGTCAAAGGCAAGCTACCGCAACGGCATCCTTGAAATCGCCATGCCCAAGGCCGACCCGCAACCGCGGCGGAGAAATATTGAGATCGATTTTCATTAAAAAACCGGAACTGCCGCTATGATGCTGACCGGCGGCATTAGCGCCACCGCCGGTCAGATTCTATTACCTTTCCTTCCCATGCCGGTGATTCTCAACCGGAAGGATTTTCAAATTCATCCGAAGGCATTAACGAAGGCGGCTCCGGAAACTCTTCTGACGGCTCCGGAAGCTCCGGCGGCTCCTCAGGCTTATTGCTCGGCCCCGGCAGAGTTATCTGCGGCCGCAGCGGGACATCTACTCCGAATACCTCTTTGATCAGCTCTACCCTGCGTTTTTCATTGATCACTACGTAATATATATCGACTCCATTGCGCGGGGCAATTTGGTTGCTGCCGGAGAAAACATGGGTGCTGATATCTTCCGGATTAAGCTTCAGCGCGAATACGGCCAGCTGGGCAATCTGTCCAAGACTGAGGTTTGTCTCCACGTTGCTTTGTACCGTTCGATAAAGCGCGGGGATATCTTTTAGTTTACCCCGCTCTTTAACCTGGCGAAAGGCTTCTATCAATATCTCCTGCTGGCGGGAAACCCTGCCAAAATCTCCTCCCACACTGCGGTCGCGGACATAGTAAAGAAACTTTTTACCGTCCAGAAGCTGGTAGCCCTTATCAAGCAGCAGCTTTCCTGTTCCATATTTGGCCCGCACGGGATATTTTACGTCAAAGTAGACCCCGCCTACCTGGTCCACGATTTCTTCCACGCTTTCCATATCCACGGTAACATAGTAATGGATCGGGATGCCGTCCAAAAAGTCTTCAATGGTGCGGATGGTCGTATCAAGGCCGCTTTTATGCTTGTCCTCGCCTTCCGCGGCATGATAACCGTACATATAGGCATGGTTGATCTTGTCGTAAATCTCCGTTCCGGTAATCTTTACGTAGCTGTCACGCGGAATGCTGAGCAGCGATACTTTCCTCTCATTGAAATCAATCGAGGCGATCATGATCGTATCAGGCCGGAAAATTTCGCTTTTTTTACCCCTCGCTTCATCGCGATCAAACCCGAGCAGGACAATGTTGACCTTGTCTGTATCAAACTTTCCGGCAGCCGCCGCCCCGCCTTTTATATGGCCGGGTTTTTTGAAAAAAAATGCCGGGAAAAAGAGATAAGCCGCGGTAAAAGATAGTGCTGCCACCGCCAGCGCGATCGCCGTCACTTTAATTAGCCGTTTGAGCTTGCGTTTTCTCATGTTTGCCACTTTCCTTAATTATTTTAAGTCAACCTTCCTTTATGAACTAATTATATAGTCTTTCCCCGAAAAGTCAATTTTTAACCGGCCGGTTAACATAAATAATTTCCGCGGGATAAAAAGCCGCTGTTTGCCTTTCGCTTCAGTTTCTTGAGTTACAGTTCTCCAATACCGGGAGACGGGGACGGAATGGCGCGAGATTCTCCGGCGGAATCGTTCTTAAAATCAGGCAGCACGGAGCGGATTAACGCGATCACCTCTTCACGGGTGGGGTTCCACCCGGCATCGGTGATACTGTTCAGAAATCGCTTCAACTTGAGCTCCGAAAAATTATTATCCGGCCTGGCCATGAAGATGCTCTGATGAAGGGTTGCTTCGGTTTCCTCTGCGCTGGTGAGAAGCTCTTCATACAACTTTTCCCCCGGCCGGATCCCGGTAAAAACAATGGGTATATCTTTGCCGGGACGGTATCCGGCAAGCCGGATCATCCGCCGGGCCAGCGATATAATTTTCACGGGCTCGCCCATGTCCAGGATGAAGATCTCGCCGCCGCGGGCCAGGGCGCCGGCCTGGATCACGAGCTGAACCGCTTCCGGAATGGTCATGAAATAGCGGACCATTTCGGGATGGGTTACCGTTACCGGCCCCCCGGAGGCAATCTGCTTTTTAAACAGCGGGACCACGCTCCCCCTGCTGTCGAGAACATTGCCGAACCTTACCGAGGCGAAACAGGTCTTGCTCGTCCGCGCCATCTGCTGCACCACCATCTCGGCAATCCGCTTGGTTGCTCCCATGATGCCGGCGGGATGAACCGCTTTGTCTGTAGAGATCAGGATAAAGGACTCTGCAGAGAAGTCATGGGCGGCCCGGGCCGCGTTGAAGGTGCCCAGGACATTGTTTTTAACCGCTTCCGCGGGACAATGTTCCATCAGGGGCACATGCTTGTGTGCCGCCGCGTGAAAGACCACCTCGGGACGGTATTTCTGAAAGGCCGCATTCATGGCTGCGCTGTCTTTGACATCGCAGATAAGGGGTATTATCTCCAGGCTGCAAAATTCCAGGCTCAGATCCTGGTAGGCTTCATAAATACTGTTCTCCCCATGCCCCAGCAAAATCAGCCGCCGCGGCTTAAACCTGGCCGCCTGGCGGCAGAGCTCCGAACCGATGGAGCCGCCCGCTCCCGTTACCAGGATCGCTTTGCCGGTAAGGTATCCGGCGATGGAATCCAGGTCCACCTCCACCGGTTCGCGCCCGAGGATATCCTCAACCCTGACCTCGCGGACCTGGCTGACCGAAACCCGCCCGTTGATCAGCTCGTATATACCCGGCAGTATCTTCAGCGAGGCCGGTGTGGTCTGGCAGATATCCACAATCTCGCCGATAACCTCCCGCGAGGCGGAAGGGATGGCGATGATGATCTCATCCACATCGTATTTCTGGACCAGCCGGGGGATATCTTCGCGGCGGCCCAGCACCGGCAGGCCGAACATGCCCATTCGCTGCTTGGTGGGATTGTCGTCGACAAACCCTACCGGGATCAGGTTGTCCCGGTACCGGCGCTGCTTCAGCTCCCGGACCAGGGTCGCCCCGGCATCACCGGCCCCGACAATGAGGACATACTTCTCTTCCCCCGGCTTCCTGTTTTTAAACAGGATGCCCCGCAGAAAGCGCCAGGAAAAGCGGGAGAAGCCGATCAGCAGAATCGTGGCCATCCAGTGCAAAGCGGGGACGCTCCGGGGAAGTAAAAATGAGCCGTCCCGGGCACTGTTGAAAAGAATTAAAAAGTTCACAACAGTAGCCGTGGTAATCGAGGCGGTGATGGAAACCAGTTCACCGACGCTGGCATACTGCCACAGCCGGTTGTAGAGCCCGAAAAGATAAAAAGAAAGCAGCAGCACAATTGTAAAAAAGGGAACCAGCTGCCGGTAAGCCAGCATATATTTAACCGGGATCATTCCGTCGAAACGCAAATATAGAGCGATATACAATGCCGCGCTGACCAGGACCGCGTCAATCAGAACCAGCAACAGCCTCCAGCGGGATCTGCTCATGTTATCCTCATCTCGAACTCAGAATGTTTATGTTTACTTCGACACATGCAATTCTACTTCCTGCCACCTGTGAAGTGCTCTTTTCTTGCTGCGGGGTTTACACTCCGTTCAATATAACTCCCCCTCTTGAAAAATAGGACCGGGGGGATTTTACAGGCTACATAGATTCTGCAATAGCCTCTTTTAAGCTCCGGACCACGAATGCCACCTGCTCCTCCCGAAGTCCGGTGAAGAAGGGCAGGGCCAGCACTGCGCGGGCCACCCGTTCGGTTACCGGAAAATCTCCTTCCCGGAAATCAAACAGCTTCCGGTAATAAGGCTGCAGGTGGATGGGGGTAAAATAAGGTTTGGACTGCACCCCGCGCTGCTGCAGCAAGGCCAGGACCCTGTCCCGGTTGATCTGCTCATGGAGACGGATCACGTAGACAAACCAGCTCATTTCCACGTCCGGCGAAATATAAGGCACAACCACCCCAGGCACATCTTTCAACAGCCGGTTATACGCCGCGGCCACCGCGGCACGTCTCTCCAGTATTTCGGGAAGCCGCTGCAGCTGGGCCAGCCCCAGGGCGCAGGAAAGCTCGTCCAGCCGGTAATTGAAACCCAGCCTCTCGTGGTCCAGCCAGCCTCCCCCTTCGCTGCGGCCCTGGTTGCGCATGCTGCGGCATAGAGAAGCGACCTCTTCATCATCGGTAACCACGACCCCGCCCTCTCCCATGGTGATCTGCTTGTTGGGGTAAAATGCAAAGACAGCCCCGTCACCAAAGCTGCCGGCGGCGCGGCCGCGATACTTTGCCCCGATCGCCTCGCAGGAGTCTTCAATTACTCTCAAGCCGTGCCGCCGCGCGATTTCCATGATCGGGTCCATATCGGCCGGCTGCCCGAAGACATGGACCGGCAATATTGCCCTGGTGCGCGGCGAAATCGCCTTTTCTATCAGCGCCGGATCCAGGTTCAAAGTTTGCGGATCAATATCCACGAAGACAGGCCTGGCCCGCTCAAAAAGGATGCAGTTGGCCGAAGCGATAAAGCTGAAAGGCGTGGTAATCACCTCGTCGCCCTCGCCGATACCCAGCGCCCGGACAAGCAGGTGCAGCCCGCTGGTCCCGCTGTTGACGGCGATGCCGAAATGCCGCCCGGCCAGGGCGGCCACCTGCCGCTCAAATTCTTCCATCTGCGGGCCCAGGGCCAGGAACCTCGATTCCAGTACCCCGGTTACTGCCGCAATTTCTTTTTCTGTAATGTCCGGTGATGATAGAGAAATAAACATTATTCTTCTCCCCTGTATATTTTGTTTTTAGTTGTCTTTGCTCACTTTCCCATTTTATCATATTGAAAGGACAGGTAATTCAATAAATATCTCAGGCAACTGAAAAAAACCCGCCTTACCGGCGGGTCTGAATATTAATAAGCAAAGCATGCTTAATCATGGTCTATTTATAAACCGGAATTTCAAAGTGAAGAAGCGGATTTTCCAGCTGCTCATACAGCTGTTTAATCCTGGAGATCTGCTTCACCGCCCACCCTATATCTGTGGCATACTGGTGGGTTCCGGGATTGGCCGGGTTCCACCTCATCTTGTATAGTGTATTCTGTCCGCTGTGGAGATAGCCTTGACCGATAAATTCAGCCCCGCCGATGATCGCATCTCTTGGGGTAAACCAACCTTTGTCATAAGCATAAAAAGCGCCCAGCTCCTTCGGATTGCTGTCAGCGGCGCCTATGCCAAACATGTTGTAAACTGTTTTGATTTCTGTAAGCCGGCTTCTATTTGAGTCAGTGACCAGTTCGAGATCACCGCTGCTGTTGCGGCCTACTTCAACGCCATTGGCCAGATCCGAACAGCCGTTCCCGGTTTCATGCAGGGCATGGGCCACCAGGTAGATTTCGTTTATAGCATGTGTTTGCCCTGCTTCGATGAACAGCTCCCCTTTGCCCTGTAGAATTCCCTTGCCGGATAGCAGGTTGTTCAACTGGCTTACCGATACCCCGGAGCTTGTGGTTAGCACCAGGTGCTGGAAGCGGTCGTTTTTATTGGGATCCAGATAATAGCGCACATCTTCACGCATGGCGTTTAGCCAGGTTCCGGTAAGTTTTATTTTATACCACTTGCTGCTGCCGTTCCAGGTATCCCCGGTCACTTCACCCAGAATGGCCAGCTCGGTCCCGCTTTTGTATGTGGTGTAGATATGGGCGTTTAAGCTTGCCGTTTCCCGGGCGTTGGCTCCACTGCCTCCAACAATACCGGCCCGCGAAATTTCTACCAGGTGGCTATGTACGTAGAGAGTCTTGTTATCATAGCGTATTTTATACCAGATGGCACTACCCTCATACTCTGCGCCCTGTACCTGATCCAGAACAATTACAGTTGTGCCCGTATCGACAGTTGCGTAAATATTGTCCCCAAACCAGGGGGAGGTGCGTATTCTGACCCGGTCATATTTAATCACACCTCGGTCCACGACCCCTGAGAGGACCAGGCTGTGCACGTAAGCCGGCAGGTTGCGATATGTGTCAGTTTGCGGCTTCACACTCATCTGTTTGTCCAAAACCCACTCAAATCCCCAATCATATTGGGTATATTCAATCAATTCGTTACCTTCAACAACAATGACAGCAGAATTCCGACCTACCCGCACATCATCAGGCATGGAACGTACAAAGGCCCTCACATGGTATGTTCCGGGTTTGTCCAAACGGAAGTCCAGGTAGTTCTGGGACCGATACCATTCCACATGCACCCGCTCACCGTCAAGGTAAACATACCAGGCATACTCCAGCGTGCCGGGCCCTTCAGCTGCACAGCTCCACCGCACTGTCGCACCCTTCTGAAGAGGGCCGGGCTTATTCGCCTGGACGGAGAGTATCGCCGGGGGAGGCGGCGGCTCTACAACAAGTGCAGCAGAACTTAAACCCACCCGCACATCGTCAGGCATGGAACGTACGAAGACCTTCACATGGTATGTCCCAGGTTTGTCAAAATAAAAGTCCAGGTAGTTCTGGGACTGATACCATTCCACGTGCACCCGCTCACCGTCGCGGTAGACATACCAGGCATATTCCAATGTACCAGGCCCATCGGCTGCACAGGTCCAGCGCACCGTCGCGCCCTTTTGTACAGGGCCGGGCATATTCGCCTGGACGGAGAGTATCGCCGGGGGAGGCGGCGGCTCTACAACAAGTGCAGCAGAACTTAAACCCACCCGCACATCGTCAGGCATGGAACGTACGAAGACCCGCACATAATATGTACCGGGTTGAGTATACTTGTAGTCCAGGTAGTTCTGGGACCGATACCATTCCACATGCACCCGCTCACCGTCGTGGTAGACATACCAGGCATACTCCAATGTACCAGACCCTTCAGCTGCACAGGTCCAGCGCACCGTAGCGCCCTTTTGAACAGGGCCGGGCTTATTCGCCTGGACGGAGTGTATCTCCGGGGGAGGCAGCGGCTCCACAAGCAGGGCAACAGAACTTTGCCCCACCCGCACATCATCAGGCATGGAGCGCACAAAAACCGTCACATAATATGTCCCGGGTTTATCAAAACGGAAGTCCAGGTAGTTCTGGGACCGATACCATTCCACATGCACCCGCTCACCGTCACGGTAAACATACCAGGCATACTCCAATGTACCAGACCCTTCAGCTGCACAGTTCCAGCGCACCGTCGTTCCAGTAAACGTTGTTTCTGATATGTCTGCCTCTACAGATAAAATATCAGGTTTAGTGCTACTTGCAACAGACACCCGAGGGATAAGCATAGTCAAAATCATCAACACAGTTAGCAACATGAAAAACCGGCTACAGTAGTGAACTGACTTCCCTATTTTCATTTTTTGTCACCCCCTTCCTTTCAACCCCCAGATATAGCTAATAAAAGCATTAAATAGATATTCTTTAAAAATTGCACAAACCCTTTATCACTTTCTTACCATTAATCTTCAAAACATTGATCAAAAAATGCAATTTTCTTACAATAAACTATAGCAACTCCTGCTTGGCCCTTATTTCTCCTTAATCCATTACAATTTCTAGCATCTCTTCGAGTTTATCCACTAAAACCGTAAAGTTATGATATTTTTCTGCATATTTTCTACCCCGCATACCCATTTCCCACCGCTCTTAAGGAGACATATCAAGCAATGACTTTATGGCCCGGGCTAAAGCATATGAGTCTTCCGGAGGAATTGTTAGACCTGCCTGAGCTTCTGCGACCGGATTAAAAGGTGAGTCTACGCTAAAGATCACAGGTCGTGCAGACATAAGGTAATCGAATAGTTTATTCGGGCTTATACCCCAACGAAATACAGGTGAATTCTTTAACGGCATAACAAATGAATCAGCCTCGTAAAGCAGATCATAGATCCTGTCACGCGGCACGGAGTCATCAAAACGTACGTTGGTTAAGTTCCTTTTTTTGGCTAACTCCTGCAACCTTGGTTTTTCAGGCCCATCGCCGATGAAACGTATCAGAATTTTTCGGTCCCGAGCTTCCTGTTGCAATAATGAAGCCGCGTCCAATATCGGATCCAGCGCATTCGCCAACCCGTGAGCTCCTGCATACATCACCGTAAATACTTCATCGTCAGGCGGAGGTTCAGGTAGTGGCACTATATTAGTATTGATACCGTTTGGTATCCAAACTATTTTCTCTCGCTTAGCGCCTTTTCCCACCATATGGTCAGCCGCACCAGGAAGAAGGGAAATAATCCGGTCTGCGCTTCTATAGAGGTGCTTTTCTATTCTTTCCATAGCCCAGATCAATGGATGGTGAATTGACCAATTTAATAAATCTACAAAACTTTGAGGCCAAAGGTCACGCACTTCAAATATGAACGGAATCTGGAATTGCCGTGCAATGCTTTCTGCGGCCAGGGCAGCAAATAAATGTGGGCTTGACCCAATAATAATATCCGGACGTTTAAATCCCGCGTTTTTTCTTGCTTTCCAGATCCGCCATGCAAAAATCGCCATATTCCAAAATCGAGCAATTGTGTTCCCCGAATAAGATGGCGTTTTCAACCACACGTATGGAACACCGTTAATACTTTTAAGTTTTACTTTTTCCCCGGCTAACAGGTGTTTCTCCTTACGAGTACGGTGGTCAAAACTTGAAGCAAATATGCTCACCTCGTGGCCTCGCCGGATTAACTCACAAGCCAGGTTATGGTGACGGGCATAAGGTTTGGCGTAATGATTTATTATCCAGATTCTCAAGTGCGCTCACCTTCCAGCAGGCATTTCACAATCTTTGCAGCGGCATCTCCACAACCGTAAGGTTCACCTTCCCGGCCGCCCGGATGGTTCAGCCCGGCAATCAGAGCTTCTGACACATCCTGCTCATTCCGAGGCGGGACAATCTTATTCCAGCCCAGATCAACCAGTTCCACCCATTCGGTTTCTTCTCTCAGTGTTACGCAAGGTACGCGGTAAAAAAAGGCCTCTTTTTGCACACCGCCTGAGTCAGTGGCGATCAGCCGGGCGTGTTTTTCCAACATTATCATATCCAGGTAGCCAACCGGCTCAATTAGATGAAGACGTTGCTGTTCCATACGCAGAAGGCCTTCTCTTTCCAACGCAGACCTGGTCCGGGGATGTAGAGAAAAAATTACCGGAATATCATCAGCTACTCGACAAAGACCCAAGAAGATCGCGCGCAGGCGGTATGATTCATCCGTATTTTCTGCCCGATGTATGGTGGCAAGTATATAACCACTCCTAGAAACCCTCAATTTCTCTAAAATGCCGCTCTTCCTTTCCGCTTTTTCGCCATAGAAAAGTGCCGCATCGTACATAACGTCGCCGACCAGTTTTATCCGCTCCTCAGGTATACCCTCGAAACGCAAATTGCTCACCGCCGCTGCCGTCGGAGCAAACAATAGCCCGGAGGCGTGATCGGTCAATACCCGGTTGATCTCCTCCGGCATGTTTCTGTTAAATGACCTAAGGCCCGCCTCCACGTGCGCCACCGGAATATGCAGCTTAACTGCCGCAAGCGCCCCGGCCAGAGTCGAATTTGTATCCCCGTATACCAGTACCAGGTCCGGTTTTTCCCGCAGCAAAACTTCTTCTATCCTAGCCAGCATCTGACCGGTCTGCAAACCGTGGCTGGCTGACCCTACTCCCAAGTTATAGTCAGGCTGCGCAATCTCCAGTTCATCAAAAAATATGGCGGACATGTTTTTATCATAATGTTGCCCGGTATGAACCAGTACATCTCGCACACTGGGCATATCCCGCAACACCCTTGAAACCACAGCCGCCTTAATAAATTGCGGCCGGGCACCTAAAACCGTGACCACCTTCATTGTAACAGCTCCCTATACATCTGCAGCAGTTTTTGGGACTCATTATTCCAGTTATAACGCTCAATTACGGCTTTCCGGCCTCTTTCGCCCATTGCCTGGGCTTCTTCCGGGTGTTGCAAAAGCCAGTAAATGGCACTCGCTATGTCCTCCGGCTTTAATGGATCCACCAGCAAGCCACAATCCGCTCCTTTAACAATTTCCCTCCAAAGAGGGAAATCAGAAGCAACCACGGGAATACCGGCAGACATATATTCGAAAAGTTTATTTGGCTGAGCTTCTATGTGATTTGGCGCAGGATGAAATAACACCAAGCCTACTCTTGCCTCCGATAACAATTTTTTAACCCCTTCTCTTGACTGCCATCCCAGGTAATCAACCTGTTTCCACCCGGTCAACTGCTGCACATCATTCTCCAGTTCTGGAGGGCTGAAAGATCCTGCCAATACTAGCCGCACCCCTGCCTTATCAGGAAGAAGGCCTACCGCTCGCACCATCTCCTCAAGGCCCCGTATCCTGGAAATGCCGCCAACGTAAACCGCAACATGCGGGCGTTTTTTATATGCTGTAGTTTTGTCTCCTACCAGTTCACCCATTTTAGGGAAATTCTGCACCAACACGGTTCTACTTTTTAAAAAACGGCGCGCAATAGCAGGTGTGGCCACTACTATCCGGTCAACAAGCCCTGAACACACCATCTCGGTTAACTTTGCACAGCCGGCCGTAATCCTTCTCAAGAATAAAGGAATCCACTGCTTGTTTAAAATCTGTTTCGGCAGATCCTCGTGCACATCATAAATAACCCGCCCTCGTGTGAACAACTTAAGCAGCACACCGATTAACAGCAACTCCGGATCGTGAAAATGATAAATATCAGCCTTTTCACGAAGCGCCAGGCGAAAGGCGCGCCAAGTCAAACCGAAGATCCGGGATAAGCGGTTCCGCGGTCTGGGCAAAGCGACAATCTTTACTCCATCCACAGTTTCATCCTTCGACCATTGAGCAATTAACGTCACATCGTAACCCGCATGTACCAGTGTCTTGGCCTGCTTATGAAAAATACGGGTATCAAAGGGAGGATGGACAGTGGTGAGAATGCAGACTCTGGCTTTCATTGGGCACCTCTTTATATGTCTTGCCTATTATGTTCAATATTTTTAAGGTGAAACTTTTCTTGGTAAAACCTTAATAGCTTGGCCGCTTCTTTATTCCAGTTAAAACGATCTTCTACAGCTTGCTTGCCGCGCTGCCCCATTGCTTCAGCCTCATCAGGATGCGATAGCAGCCATTGAATAGCGCGTGCAATTGCCGAAGGATCTTTAGGATCAACCAGCAAACCGCAACCTACACCCTCAACAATCTTTCTCCAGAGAGGAAAATCAGAAGCAACCACGGGAATACCGGCAGACATATATTCAAAAAGCTTATTTGGCTGAGCTTCTATATGATTTGGCGCAGGATGAAACAACACCAACCCTACACGTGTATTTGCAAGCAATTTTGCTATTCTATTTCTAGGCTGCCACCTACAATACTGTACTTTCTTCCATCCTTCTTGTTGACTTACCTCGTTTTCCAGATGTAACGGATCAAATGAGCCCGCCAGGATTAACTTTACCTTCATATCATTCGGCAACATGCCCATAGCCCGGACAATTTCTTTAATACCACGCACCCTTGTTATCCCTCCAATGTAAGTAACTATAGGAGGACGTTCTAAATAAGCGATGGGATGATCAATTCTCAGCTCCCCCAGCACCGGAAAGTTTTGCACTACTACGGTCTTTTTTGGGGGGAACCGTTGCGCTATCTTTGGTGTAGCTGCAACTATCCCGTCAAATATAAACCCTGCCAGCCACTCCATAAAAGCATAAGACAGGCTGGCGCTATAACGGATAAAAGCAGGAAGTTCCCAATTCAGCACCTGGCGGGGGTAATCTTCATGGACATCATAAACTATTCTGTATCCCTTTATTTTTAGCCAGATAGCACCCGGTAGAAAGAGCGGGTCGTGGAAATGGAGTATCTCTTCCCGGCGAAGACCACTGCGGCGTAGAGCCCGGATTACATGGCGGACCCTGGGCCAAAACCCACGGCCTTTTAATTTGCCCAGGTCATGGATTTCAACTCCGTCTACACAGGCGTCACCTTGCCCGTCAGCCACCTCGTAGGCGCTGAGAAGGCCTGCGTCCCGCAGTGTGGCAACTTGTTTAACCCAAATACGGGTATCCCATCTTCTATGCCCAATGGTTAACTGGCGAATCAGTGTCATTACCACCTTTAATTTTGAAACTTAACACATGGAACTTTGCCCCACTATTGCTTGTAGTTATTACTCAATTACCTGAGCTGTAGCCCTTCCTTAAATAACTTAGTTTATTTTTTGGTATAAGAAAGGCTATAATCAACAACCAAAAGGCTCCATGTCCGATAAATGTAGTCAATAATGAACTGTTACATAGAGCAAATGTCGGACCAACCAAGAGTAAACAACAGAGGTAAATGTTCTTACCTTCACACAAACTATCATAAAGATACATTAATAATGCCAAAGCGACAGTATAAATAAAGAGGCCGCAAAAGCCATAGTTGGCAAAAGCATCAGCCCAAAGATTGGCATTGGCGCTAAAGAGCCGGCCGTAGTATTCTTGTGCAATTAAAAAGGGAATGCCGAGCTCATACGTCCTAACATAATCTACCAGATAACCAAGGATTCTATTACTACCCATAAATACAAAAGGATGGCTGGCAAAATAATCGTAATAATAACCCGTATTAACTCCCGTAACAAATAGAAGACGCCTCACAAAGATATGCCATAATTTGTTATTATCAAAAAGATTAAACAGCAGTATTGAGAATATCACCAATAGATTTAGGCCATTGGTGATCAATAGACCAAAATATTTAGCCTTAAAATTCATAGCAAACAACACACCCAACGCTATCAAAATAAAAAATAGAGCACTTTTAAACCCACTAATTGAATAAATGTAAAGCTGACCCAATAAGCCCAATCCCAAATAAATAATTCTTCGTTTTATTAACCCATAAGCTATAAGAAGTGGATTAAAAATATAAAGCAACCAGCGAACAATATGGGAAATATCGCTATCGCTTGAGAGATTTTTTAAGCTTTCAACATATTCAGAGCGAACATTGTAGATGTTTGATAGCCCGGGAATATCCCTGGGCAAGCCAAACGCTTTAATTGCAATGAAAAACAAAATTAATATGATTACAGCGATAACCACCCAAAACAAAAGGGTATTTGTTTTAATGTGAGGCAATCTGATAACTGGTACCGTGTAGATCAGCCCTAATACCGCAAAAACTGATACCAATGAAATGGGTAGAAGTATTAATCGTTCAGGTTCCATAGTTAGGACATAAAAAGGAATTGTTGAAGAAGGAACTACGACAAGTAAATATAATATCCAGTATGTAACCTGAGTAGGGCGGGTAATGGAAACAGGTAACCATAAAGAAGGCAGTAACACTATAAAAAAAGAAAGTATAAATACAAATGTCGGATAATTACCGCCAGCTTCTCCAGGGGTATAAGTTACACGATAATTATTCATTAGCACTATGATATAGATCATTACTGAAATAATAATTAACAGCCGGCGATATATATTGTTACTTTTACAAGCATTTAATCCTTGCATCTCTTCACCACCCTTTTAGCCTTGCTAAATTAAACCCTTAACGCTGACTCTATATATAGACAGCAAGTATTACCTAACAAATATAAACCCCATTAATACTGTGCATAAAAGGACGAATACACCGAAAGCACCATCCATAAAGCGAGGCCGGTAGCCTACCGCGGAAAAATAGACCTTCTCAATCTGTATAACTCCAAAAGATCGTACTCGCCCTAAAAATCTTCTATCCCCATGTTCAAACTTCCAGACATTGTCTATCGATTCCCCTTACTAATATCTAACAATAAATCGATTGTGATTAATTCTTTTTTTGCACATCGCTTCCTCTAACAATAGGAAGAATTCGCCATATAGTTAACAATGCTAAAAACAGCAACATTGCAAACAAAAGGCAGAGGTTCCCCCAATACGTTATAATCTCATGATTAAGAGGGATAGATCGCTTAATCAGCAAAAGTGCCGATGCAAACAGCAAAGCGATACCGACCTCTTTTAGTAGCATTTTAAACCAAGCCCAAAACCGAAGACCTACAGAACTTAAGATCCACGCAATCGCACCAAAATATACCATACCGCTCAAACTAGAATATAGAATTATTGCTAATATGATATCATCTTGAAAAGCTCCTAAGAAAATACCAAGCACACGGGCAACCAGTAATAAGATTTGAAAAACTAAATTCCCACGTTGCAACTCCATAACATTAAACAATGAAGATGTTGGGGAAAAAACAAATTGCAATATAATCATTGGAATCAATAATTGAACATATAATCCTGCCTGACGCCAATTGGAACCAAAAACCAGGGGAAATAAATCAGGAGCGACAACCGCAAACACAATTAGCGGCCCTGTGCCAACGCGAACTAATGTTTCAAAAGCCTTAATGGAGGCCATCTCCAATCGGTCATCACGTCGTGCTTCTGCTGCGCTAGAATGAAAAACTTGACCAATGGAATGACCAATCAATTGCATCGGCATATGAATAATTTTATCAGCCAGCATATAATAGCCGGCTATTACAGGAGAAAACATTGCTGAAAACAATATCAGCGGTAATCGCGAACCGGCAGTGTTGGCTAAAGCTGACCAGGTAGAATACAAAGGGAAATTACGGTACCGCCTTGCAGACCAGCGGACCCTTAATAAACGTATTCTTTTTAGCGCAGCACCATCTTCGCGAAAAGCGCCTAGAACAAGGTTAGCCAAGCCAGCAGCCTGCCCCACAATGGTGCCTAGGATCAAGCCTATAGTTCCAGATTGGGCCAATCCAAGGGCAATCTTGGTAACAGCAGAACCAGCGCCTTGTTGAATCTTGGTCCGCGCCAGGCGACTAAAAGCCTGCTTTCGTATGGCCCAGTAATTAAAAACCTGGTAAGCTCCCCCCAGAAATACACCCAAAGGCAGCAGCCAGAGATAAGAGATGAGATAAGGTGTATTGCTCCACCTAACAATCTGTTCGCCGAATAAAACTACCACCAGTCCAGTAATTGCGGCAACTCCCGCCAGGTTGATTAGAGACAGTACCAGAAGGTTGGCTGCGCTGCCGTCGCTGCGCGGCAGAGGGATAGCCAGCTCGTAACGAAGACTGGCAATTACAATGATAATGCCCAGGTAAGAAGAATAGACTGCCAGAACGCCAAAGTCTTCGGGAGAATAAAGTCTGGTAATAACCGGCGAAGTCAAGATAGCGATAGCCTGTCCGATAGCGGTAGCAGTACTGAGTGCCAATACACCCCGAACAAAACGACCTTTTGGTAACAAACGTACGGCCAAATCCTTAACCGACATAGCTACCGTAAAATAACTCTTGATTTGTTAATTCTTCTGAAACCAACCTCATTGTGACGTACCCTCTTAGATTTTATTTCATGTCTATTAGAGATCTTACTAAATTTTCCGTATCTCATCTTTGGACCCGTATAGAAAATAACATGGGATAATGCTCAATATACTACTTATTAACAGTAATTATAAGTTTAGTGCCACACTCTGGGCAATTTAGCACTTCCGTTTCTTCTGATTCAATTACAGCACCACACCTGCATGCCCAGCCCCTGATTTCAGCCGGGTTGCCGTAAACCACCGCATGATCCGGAACATCCCTGGTCACCACCGCGCCGGCGCCGACCAGGGCATAGCGGCCGACGGTGATGCCGCAGACAATGGTGGCATTGGCCCCAATGCTGGCCCCCTTCTTGACCACCGTGGGAATGTAGTCGTCCGCCGTATTGCGGGGATAGGCGCTGCGGGGGGTTTTAATGTTGGTAAAGACCATGCTCGGCCCGCAGAAGACATCGTCCTCGAGGATGACACCTTCGTATACGCTGACATTGTTTTGGATCTTGACATTGTTGCCGATCTTGACATCCTTTGCGATAAAGACATTCTGCCCGATATTGCAGCGCTCGCCTATGACAACGCCGGACATGACGTGGCTGAAATGCCAGATCCGTGTCCCCTTCCCGATCTGTACCGGCGGATCAACATACGCCGATTCATGCACAAAATATTCTTTGTCCAGTTCACTTTGAGAGCGAAACCGATCAGCCTTAACCAGCACCTCGATAACCTCCTGCCCGTGGCGGCCGTTTGCCAGCGGCTCGGTGCGTTCTTTAATGCATTCCAAGAAATGGCGGGCCTCTTCTTCAAGGGCATCGCGGTCGGTAAAGATAATTTCGCTGCGACCCTTATTGTAAACGGAGAGATCTTGGTTAACCCCTTTTTGATGGTGCCAGATTTTATTTTCATGCTCATCGTAGGTCAGCATCCCCTGCGAGCCGACAATCACTGTCTTCCGCTCATCTTCCGGCCATAGCCAGGAAAGATGAATGTGGGCCTGCACGTCATTTTCGAAAACAAGATGCAGATGAACATCGTCGGCAATCTGCGGCTGCAGCGCTGCTTTCCCGGCAGCGGTGACACTCTTGACCGGGGAGTTAACCAGTTTTAGCAAGACGGCGATATCGTGCGGAGCAAAGCTCCAGAGAACATTTTCCTCCCGCCTGACCTTCCCCAGCTTGGCCCGGCGCATGGAGATATAGTAGAGCTCGCCGATCAATCCTGCGCGGATAGATTCAATTATCTTCCGGACAGCCGATTTAAAGAGCAGCAGGTGACCGGCCATAATAATGCGGTTTTTGCTGCCGGCGATGGAATTAAGCGCCGCCGCCTCTTCAACGGAAAGAGTCATCGGTTTTTCCACCAGAAGATCCTTGCCCGCCTCCAGAACAGCCCGGGAAATTTCAAAATGCGTCGGCGCCGGCGTAGCCACCACGGCCCCATCGATGCCCGGGTCGGCAAGGGCATCAAGGTGACTGCGGTAGATCTTGATCCCCGGATATCTGTTCTTGATTTCATCGTGAAGCGCTTCATTAGCCTCGGCTACAGCGGCAAGCGCTCCCAGAAAATAAAAAACTCGCAGGTGATTTTGTCCCCACTTTCCGGCTCCTATAACCAGGATGGAGGGATTTTGCTTCATCTCTATTTCAACCTCTCGCTGTTACTGCTCTTTTAAAGCAGGACAACCTTGCCTTCCTGTCCTGCTATCCCCCTGGTCGCATTTCGCGTATCGAGAATGACGGGGGCGCTGCGGACCAGCATGCGGTAATCAATAGACGAATGATCTGTGGTGATGACCACCAGGTCTACACCTTTCAAAAGATCTTCTTCCAGCGGCACAGACCGGTAAAGCCGCCCTTTGAGCTCTATCTCATCCACATGGGGATCATGGTAGAGCAGCTCGGCCTTATCTTCCAGCAGCATTTCGGCAATTTTAATCGCCGGCGATTCACGGCAGTCTCCAAGATCTTTCTTGTAAGCCATGCCGATGAAAAGTATTCTAGACAGTGAAACCGCTTTCCCGGCCTCATTCAGGGTGCGATGAATTTTCTCTCTGACGAATTCAGGCATGCGCCGGTTGATCTCCCCGGCCAGCCCGATAAAGCGGGTGGTAAAGCCGTATTCGCGGGCCTTCCACTCCAGATAGTGAGGATCAATGGGAATACAGTGCCCCCCCACGCCTGGGCCTGGATAAAAGGGCAGGATGCCAAAGGGCTTGGTGAAGGCGGCATCGAGCACCTCCCACACATTTAAATTCATCTTGTCGCACAATATGGCCAGTTCGTTGACGAGGGCGATATTCACGGCGCGAAAGGTATTCTCAAAGACCTTGACCATTTCGGCGGCCCTGGCGCTGGAGACCGGGACAACATGTTCAATCGTCTGCTCATAAAACGTTTGAGCCACCTCGAGTGAATGCGGTCCGACACCGCCGACGACCTTGTTGGTATTCTTGGTCGTGTATCGTTTATTCCCCGGGTCAACTCTCTCGGGCGAGTGGCACAGGAAATAATCTTCATCAATTTTTAAGCCTGAACTCTGCAGAAGCGGCAGCAAGACCTCTTCAGTGGTGCCCGGGTAAGTTGTCGATTCAAGAGAAATTAGCTGACCAGGCCGCAGGTGCTTGGCAATTTCTTCTGTAACATTGATTACATATTGCAGATCGGGAACCTGGTTCTGCGTCAGAGGCGTGGGTACACAGATAACAATAACATCGGCAGCGGTTACCGGGGTGAAATCGGCAACCGCTTTAATCAGGCTTTTTTTAACCAGGCGCTGCAGCTCACTGCCCGGCACATCGGTGACATAACTTTCTCCGGCATTAACCTGCTGCACCCGCCTGGCATTCTGGTCTATTCCGGTAACGTTGAAGCCCACCTTGGCCTTTTCAACCGCAAAGGGCAGTCCCACGTAGCCGAGACCTACCACGCAGACGCGCGCTTCCCGCGCCTTGATTTTCTGAATAAGACGCTGTTTAACCCGGTTAACCGTTGTAGTATAAGTCGTTTTTGCCACAGGCTCTACCAGCTTTCTACTGTTGTTTAAAGAATTCTATAATGGCTTTGGCGACAGTTTTTACTTCATCGTCGGTAAGCTCGGGGAACATGGGCAAGGAGAGAACTTCACGGGCTGCCTTTTCGGCCACCGGGAAGTCTCCTTCCTTGTGACCATACGAAGCAAACACCTTCTGCAGATGCAGCGGCTGTGGATAGTAGATAGTCGTTCCGATGCCGCGCTCCTTCAACCAGGCCTGCAGTCTATCTCTTTCGGCTGTCTGGACGGTATACTGGTGGAAAACATGCTCCACCCCGTCCGGCACTGCCGGCAGCCTGAGCGAACCTTCTTCGGCAGGTTCTTTTAATAGCTCGCTGTAAAGAGCGGCAATGGAGCGACGGCGGGCGTTCCACTGCGGCAGGCTCTCTAGCTTCAGCCTCAGCACCGCCGCCTGGAGCTCGTCCAGCCTGCTGTTGACACCGAGCAATTGATGGTAATATTTTGGCCTGGCCCCGTGTACCCGCAGCAATCTCAACCTATCCGCCAAATCAGGATTGTCCGTCACCACCATCCCCGCGTCGCCAAAGGCGCCCAGGTTCTTTGTCGGAAAGAAGCTAAGGCAGGCCGCATCACTAAGAGAACCGACCTTCTTTCCTTGATAAACGGCCCCGATGGCCTGGGCCGCATCTTCAATTACTTTAAGGTTATATTTTTCCGCCAGCGTCATCAGCGAAGCCATCTCTGCCGGGCATCCGTAGAGGTGAACCGGTAAAATTGCCCTGGTCCGCGGTGTTATTTTAGCTTCAACCTGCGCCGGATCCAGGTTCCAGGTAGTAGCATCGATATCGGCAAAAACAGGCCTGGCCCCGGCCCGGGCCACGGCTCCGGCAGTAGCAAAAAAGGTAAAGGGCGTGGTAATCACTTCATCACCGGGACCGATATCAAGAGCCAGCAGCGAGAGATAAAGCGCATCGCTGCCGTTGGCCACGCCGATGCCAAACTTGACACCGCACAGCCGGGCAACTTCTTCTTCAAAAGCGCTGACGCTTTCACCTAAAATGAACTGCCCCTTTTCAATCACCGAAGTCAGGACTTTCATCAGCTTATCTTTCAGCGCCGCATTTTGGCGGGTCAGATCAAATGAAGGTATCTTGACAGGCTTGGAACAATTTGGCACAGTATAATACCCCCGCTTGTAGATTATAATTATTGTTTGTCTGATGCGTTACGTAGAGCAGGAGCGCCGGCCAAAAAATAGTGGCGGGCAAAGACGACCAGAACCGACAGCATCAGACCTAGCAGCACTGCAGCAACAAGGTATAATTTTTTATTGCTGGAAACAAGGTCGGCCGTTTCATTTTGATCATCTATCCAAAGATCAATATCTACTGGCGCATTCTCCTCCATCACCTTTAAGTCAAAGTCGAGGAGCTTCAGTTTAACCAGGCATGCAGCTTTCTCTTCAAGAAGCCTCCTGTAGACAGGGTCTTCCTCTAACAGCTCTGTGATCCGCTCGTCCCGGGACAGCAGGTATTCCGCCGCCGTTTCATCAAGGTAGGCCAGAAGGTTTTCATAGCGCTCTCTTTCCGTAATCATCTGCTTTAAGCGATATTCACTTACCGTCTCAATGACGGCCGCCCCAATTTGCTTAACCGAGCGAACACAAATCTCTGGATCGGCATATTCAACCCTGATCTGTACTAAAGTTTCGTTTTCAATACTCACCTCTGCCGAACGTGCCAGGAGCTCCGGATCTTCCGCCAGGTCTTTAACCGCCCCGGCAACCGACTGGTTTTGTTCAATCAGCGCGGTTATCTCTTTACCCGGGATCTGGAAAGAAGCCAGGTCAAGAAGCGCGCTATACTCGTACGCAGGGGTGATTACAAAAAAAACATAAAAAACAGCAGCCAAAGCAAAAACTGCGGTAATTACCAGGATGATATATTTTCCCTGCCAAAGAACCTGGAATATCTCTCTGAGATCAATTTCATTTTCCATAGCTCGCCCTCGCATTGTAGTTTTGATATGCCGTTATCCTATCAAACTTTCGACAGATTTTTATTAAACCCTTTATGCCCTTCAAGGAATCTCTTGCCGGTGATCCGAGGGCAGCGGTTCGGTGGAAGACGGGGGCGGCGGGCTCTCCTCAACCTCAGAAGGCTCTTCCGGTTTGCGAGGTCCTGGTAGAGAGATCTGGGGCAACGGCGCCACATTTACACCAAATATTTCTTTGATCAGGCTTACCCGTGCTTTCTCGTCAATTACCCAGAAGTTCAAAGCATCAATGTTCCCCCACGGCGCATACTGCATCTCCCCGGCAAACACATAGGCCTTAATGGTATCGGGCTCCACCCTGGTTCCAAATAAAGCCAGGGAGGAGATCTGTCTTAGAGAAAGATTCGTCTCCACGTTTTCCTTCAATGTCCGGTAGAGCCCGGGCAGCTCGTTTAAGCGTCCCTGGGTGCGCAGCTGCCGGAAGGCGGCAATCAGGATCTGCTGCTGTCTTTGTGAGCGCTCCAGGTCTCCCCCGGTGGCGCGATAGCGCACGTAATAGAGAAATTTTTTGCCGTCCAGATGCTGGTAGCCCTTTTCCAGAAGCAGGCGGCCGCGGCCCATATTAGCCCTGACCTCGACATCCACATCGTAGTAAAAGCCGCCCAGCTTATCGACTATCTCCGCCACCCCGTCCATATCCAGGCTGACATAGTAATGAACGGGAATGCCGCCCAGGAAATCCTCAATGGTTTTCAAAAGGGTTTCCATGCCGCTGCGGTGAGGGTCTGCCACCCCGGGGCGGTCGTGGCCGTACATGTAGGAGTGATTGATCTTATCGTAACCTTCTGTCCCGTTGATTTTTACATAGCTGTCCCGCGGGATGTTTACGATGTAGACAGACTTTTGATCCAAGTTAATTGCCGCGATCATGATCGTATCCGGGCGATAGAGCCGGTAGTACTTATCCCTGGCCGCAGTCCGATCAAATCCCAGCAGGGCTATGTTCACCACTTTTTGATCAAAATAGAGGTGCCAGTCTTCTTCAGTAAAAGCATCTGCGGGATCCGAGATGTGCCTCCATAGGGCCACCCCTCCGAGGAGCAAAAAGGTGGTAATTATACCGGGAAGCAGCACGTATTTGATCAAAGTTCTTCTATCTGTTTTTAAGGATACAATTTTCTTCAACATGGCCGTATTATACACTTAACCAAATTTTAACTCAATGACGCCCGGGTCACATAAGCAAGCCCGGCCCGGACAATTAAGCGGTGAGTGCCGCGAACATTTTTTGGGTGGCAGGTCTGCAGGGTTAAAGCGGGATACTCGGTGGAAGCGATAACACTCCAATCGTCAGGCGCAACAATTTTAACCCACTCGGTCCGGTAAACAAAACGATAGCCTTCCACGTCGAGGTAGATCTCGTCACCCTGTTTAAGTTGATCCAGGTCGGTAAAGAAGCCCCAGCGGGAGCCGCGATGCGCCGCGATGGCAACATTGCCCGACTCGGTACTGGGCAGATCGCTCATCTGGAAGTGAACCGGCCCCTTGTCGAGCAGGTCCATATCAAAAACATCACCAATCTGCACGACCAGGTCGACATTAATCTTCGGAATGATGATCCGCATCGGCTGCCTCTCTGTAACAACAACTTGGTCAAAAGTGTCGGAGCCGCCGGGAATCTCGTAAAAAGTATCTTCATAGGCCTTCTTGAGCTGATGCTGGTAGTAGGCAGTCCGTGCTTTTTCATAGGCGGTATAACCCAGCAATGCCAGCCCGCAGCCGATCAAAAGGAGACCCAGCCACTGCCAGAATTTTTTCTTTGGTTTTTTTTCTTTTTTAGATTGCAAGCGGGGAAGCTCCTTTCTTGCACCCGAATATACATCCATATACCGCAAAATTCAATCTTTAACCGTCCGCGGTTGGATGGCGGTTAAGATCTTGCTGAACCCCTGGTAAAGGTCCTCGAAATCAAGTTCGTCCGGAAGGATGGTGATTTCTTTGGCGGGGCCGGTGATTTGAGCCGCCGTCTCAGCCATCTCGGGGCCGCCAACGATAATCGATTCAGCCCGGCAATATGCTTTTAGCGTATTGCGCCTGACCGGAAACACAATATTTTTCAGCAGGCTATTCCTGGAATCGATGAAGGAGCTGTCAATCTCCCTTATCTCTATAACCAGCGGTACCCTGTAAAAAGAGCTTAGCTTCCAGGCCGATCAGGCCAGGGCGGGCGGAGGCGACGAGGCCAGCACCAGGTCCGGATGCGGCAGCCTGCGTCCCTGCCGGTAAGCCTGGCGGGCAAAATCGGATGAGATGCGGCGCCTCTGACCCGGTTTCATTTCCCGGCTGCAGCCTAGATTAAAGGTAACTATGGCCATGCCGTCCTGCTGCAGCAGCCCGATCTTTCTCTGCCCCAGCGGCAACCCCAGCTCGAAATTGGCGGTGATAACGGTTACCTGGTGTCCCTGTTTAACCAG